>JACCDS010147159.1_pt1 | contig 35518 bp, 33 predicted proteins | sample 7446441 | NCBI WGS metagenome assembly JACCDS01 (sample SAMN15323445, study PRJNA562643) | freshwater metagenome | isolation source: river surface water | place: USA:Blue River Watershed | collected 2017-08-17
TACAGGTCGATCTTGTCCTTCGGCTGCACGTTGTACGGCTGGCCCAGGGTGACGTACAGCTTGCCGTCGTCAGCGACCTTGCAGGTACGACCGGTGTGGTTGAACGACTCTTCTTCAACCGGGATCAGGCCGCCTTGCTGGACAGCGGTGATGACGGCGACGTCCGGACCTTCATAGAAGTACTCGGCAGCCGGGAAGTTCAGCACGCGGTTCGACTCGACGACGATCAGGAAACCGTCCTTCGTCCAGCAGACGCCGTTCGGGTTCTTGAACTTGATCGACGGAGCGAAAGGCTTGACCTCGTCAGCGACCATGTCGTTGTTACGATCGGTGACAGCCCAGACGGTGGTCTTGCGGGTGCCGACGAACAGCATGTTGGTCGACGGAGCAACTGCCATGTAGCGTGCGTCCGGAACCACTGCGTACAGTTCGATCTTGAAGCCTTCCGGCAGACGGATCTTCTTCAGGTTCTCTTTCAGCCTGTCGGCGTTCTTACCGGTCTGAGCGACGGTCGGGATGTCGATAGCGGTGGTCGTTGCCTTGAACTGAGAGATCTTCTCCAGATTCTCATCTGCAAAGCTGGGGGCAGCGAAAGCTACCAGCATCGCGGATGCCAGGGCGCTCTTCACAAAAACGTTGGATTTGGCCAATTTAATCTCCGATTGGTTTTTTATTAACGAAGTGGCGCTGAAACGCCATTCCCCTGGCATCTTTTTCATTAATTATTTTGAAATGCGAAAAACGAAGCGGATGCCACTGTACAAGTGGGGCTCTGGACTATAGGTTGCCGTTAACAGCGGCTACAAGTGAATTTTTTTCAACTGATAAAGCCAGCTGCGCTTGGGCCACCGGTTATTCGAACCCGATAAAAAAGCGGCCCAGGACAAAGCCGGAGCCGCTTCTTATTTCAGAGAGCGTCGTTTATTTAATGATCACACCCCAGGGCATCTCGCCGACCTTCACTTCTGTGATGGGTTTGAGTTCAACAGCGTCGATCACGGAAACCGAATTCGAGCGGCCATTCGCAACGTATAGCTTTTTGCCGTCTGGTGTGATGGCCATGTTCCACGGACGCTTGCCCACTGGGATGGTGGCCAGCACCTCATGGGTTGCAGTGTCGACCGCGGAAACGGTCGCATCCTTGCCGTTCGAAATGAAGACGCGTTTCCCGTCCGGAGACATCGCCACGCCGTTGGCAAAATTGCCCGTATTGATCTTCTTGATGACCGAGCGCTTCGCGACATCGATCGCATACACCGAATTGGCGATCTCGCAGGCGACATAAGCCACCTTGCCATCCGGCCGGAACGCAATGCCTCGCGGACGGTCACCTACATTGATTGATGCGATCTGCCTCCTGCGCTGGACGTCGATAACATCCACGCTGTCGGCTTCTTCGGCAGATACGAACATCAGCTTGCCGTCTGGGCTGAACACCGCGTGCTCCGGGTTTTTTCCCTTGGTTTTGATGGCGAACGCCTTTTTGCCGGTGGCGCCGTCAATGAAATTGACCGAGTTGCTGACCTCGGAGGCGGCGACAATCCATTTGCCGTCCGGGGAGCTCGACACACCTTCAGGCGACTCGCCGAGTTCAATCGTGCCAATCGCCTTGCGTTCGAGGGTATCCACCACGACCAGCGCGTTGTGCGGCTGATCGCTGACATAAATGGTCTTTCCATCCTTCGACGCCGCCAGTCCGCGTGGCTTGTCGCCGGCCTTGATTTCGGCGACGACCTGATCCGTCTCAGTGTCGATCACTGAGAGGGTGCCGGATTTTTCATTCGGCACATAAGCGAAAGGTGCGGCCAGCGCGGCCAGAGGCAACCCGCCGAATGCGACGGCGGCGATCAGTGATTTCAAGCGCATGGCAATGCTCCGTATCTCCATGAATTATTCAAATGCTCTTCGGTTGCGCTGCGTGCACACACATCAGGCTGACGTAAACGCAGGCGGCAAAGCATAACCGAAGAGCTGGCTTCAGGCAGTGAATTCAGCCACTGAATGTCCTCGCCAAAACGAATTTCGAAATTCAGGTACGATTGCCAACGAATTGAACACAAGCATGAATACAGGCCTCCCGGCCTCGACATCGTCCGATGCCGCGTCCTTGATGTCGCGTCCCTTTCCCATCCCCCACTTCAATAGAAAGAATTCCATGTCCGAAGAATTCACCGAGCATGACTGGCGACGCTTCTTGCTCAGCGTTGGCGAAAATCCGGACCGCCCTGGCCTGGTGGAAACGCCAGCGCGCGTGACCAAAGCCTGGAAGCACTGGACTGCCGGATATCGGGAAGATCCGGCATCCGTGATGAAGGCATTTGAAGATGGTGCTGAAGACTATAACGAGCTGATTGTCGTACGCAATATCCCTGTGTACAGTCACTGCGAACATCACCTCGCGCCTTTCTTCGGCAAAGCGACGGTCGGCTATCTGCCCGACGGAAAAATCGTTGGTCTGTCGAAGCTGACCCGTCTGGTCGAGTGCTTCACCAAACGTTTGCAGGTGCAGGAAAGGCTGACCATGCAAGTCGCGAACGCATTAATGGAGATCCTCGAACCCCGCGCCGCGGGCGTCGTAATCCGCTGCCGTCATCTGTGCATGGAAAGCCGCGGCATTCGTACCACCGGCGAAGAGACGGTGACCTCCGCGATGCTGGGCGAGCTGCAGACCAACCTGGGCATGCGTACCGAGTTCCTTGATCTGGCGCGCGAGGACATGGGGCGCTAATTAGCTAATGTCGCTGCAAAGAACACAGGGCGCCTGTGGCGCCCTGTGTGTCATTTTGCGGAGGATTTTTTCGCGGTCTTCTTTTTCTTCGCAGATTTCTTTTTCACCGCGAGCATCGTTCCACGGCAGTCGGGGTTGCCGCAGCGGCACTCGTAAGCTTTCTTGAGGGCCTTGCTCATCTTTTCGTCGATCACCAGGCCATAGTCGTAGTTCAGTTCCTCGCCGCGCATGATGTCGCGCATCGCGTGGATGAACACACGCCCTTTTTCTTCCTGCGCTTCGCAATTCGGCTCGCATGAGTGGTTGATCCAGCGTGCGTCATTGCCTTCATCGCCGCCGTCGATCAGCTTGCCGCTCTCGAGACTGAAGAAAAACGTGTGATGCGGGTTGTCCGGATCGAGCCCGAAACGCTTCTCGGCCTGCTTCTCGGTGATGCGCTTTCCCTGATATTCGATGATGCGCGCTCCGGCAGGAATCTTGCGCGCTGCGAACACGCCATTGCCGTGGATTTTTGAATGCCTGACCTTGATGTAGGTCTCGGCCAACAGTTCGGTGGAAGACGCGCTGCCTGATTTCATGAGTGCCTGCAAATTGGACGAGAGGTTGGTTCGACAGAGAAGGCCAGCATTTCAAACGCTACCCGAGCCTGACGGCAAGCGGAGAACCCTCAGCAACTGGACAGCGCGAAAAGCGCCTGATGATATCTCGCCATTGATGACTGGCACAAGCCGCATCACCGGCAGATCTCCGGAGACTGTCGTGTGCATGCAGTTTTTTCCTCTCCATCGCCAGATTTCCTGCGTCACGGATTGCAACCACGACGAGTTTGCACGGTACGTGCGGTGGCATGTCAATTGCGAAGGCCTCTGCGCTTGTACCCATCCGCGGGCAGTGGCGCGCCCGCCCCAGATCCAAGGAGAAAGCTTCATGCCCACTACCCGAATGAAATCCGGTTTGCTCGCGCTGCTGCTGGGCCTGCTCGGCACGTCGTTCCTCATGCATTCACTGGCCGTACATCCTCAAGAGAAATCCGACAAACCCTCTGCGTCCGAAAGCAAGGAGACCTCATCAGGCGCATCGAGCGGCGCCACGACCCGCGAGTCGGGAACCTCGACCGGACAATCCGCCGGTGCGTCGTCAGCAAAGCTCAGCGACCGCGACACTGCGATGTTCAAGCAGATCGCCGAATCGCATCTTGCCGAGATCAACGCCGGCAAGCTGGCTCAAGATAAGGCAAGCAGCGATGAGGTGAAAAGCTTTGCAAAGAAAATGGTCGACGATCACACCAAGGCGCTCGACGACCTGAAGCAGCTTGCGCAATCGAAGGGAGTGACACTCCCAACGGAGACCAGCAGCCAGCACATGGCCGAGGAGAAGAGGCTGCGCGCACTGTCGGGGGACAAATTCGACCGGCAGTACATGAAGCAATCCGGCGACCGGGCGCACAAGGAAACGCATCGCCTACTGCAGCGCACCGCCAGTCGCGCAGAAGATACCGACCTGAAGAACTATGCAAGCAAGGCGGTCGGCACCGTCGAGACTCACCAGCAGATGGCCAAGGAGACCTCCCGCAACTTGAAATCCACGTCTGAAGGCAAAAGCGGCGGGGGCAAAGAGTCCGCGGGGAGTGGCAAGGGCAAGAGTTCCACCGAAGGCGGTCCGGGTTCTGAGGGTACATCCTCCGGCGGAGAAGAGAAGGGGTCGGGCTCGGCAGGCGGCAGCCAGTGACATCGGCGGCGATGCGGGTGTTCACAGAGCATTGGGTAAAATAGGGGCCATCCGCAAGACTGCGCGCGCTCCGGCGCGCGCTGCGTCCTTCTTTTCCGAGCTCCCCCGCATGCTGCGCATTACCGACGTCATTCTTCCGCTGGACCATCCTGAGCACGCACTGACAGACGCTGTGCTGGCGCGTATCCGTATTGCGCCAGACGAGCTTCGTCGCCTGGAGGTATTCCGGCGCGGCTATGACGCCCGCAAGAAATCCGCGATTCAACTGGTGTACACCGTCGATATCGAGGTGGCCGATGAGGTAGGGGTGCTGGCGCGGCGTCTGCCGAAAGTCGGGCCGACTCCGGACATGGACTACAAGTTTGTCGCCCGTGCACCGTCCGGGCTGGCATCGCGGCCAGTCGTTATCGGTTTCGGTCCCTGCGGGTTGTTCGCCGCACTGATACTGGCACAGGCGGGGTTCAAGCCACTGATCATCGAGCGAGGCAAGGTCGTGCGCGAGCGCACCAAGGATACCTTCGGCCTCTGGCGTCAGCGTAAGCTGGAGCCCGAATCGAACGTGCAGTTCGGCGAAGGCGGTGCAGGCACTTTTTCGGATGGCAAGCTGTGGACCCAGGTTAGTGATCCGAAACATTACAGCCGCAAGGTGCTGCAAGAATTCGTGAAGGCCGACGCGCCGGAAGAGATCCTCTACGTCAGCAAGCCGCACATCGGCACGTTCCGACTGGTGAAGATGATCGAGCTGATGCGAGCGACCATCGTCGAGCTCGGCGGCGAATTCCTGTTCGAGCGCAAGGTCGACGGGCTCGACATTTTCGATGGTCAGCTGCAGGGTGTACACCTGTCGGATGGCACCACCATCGCGACCCGACATGCCGTGCTCGCGATCGGCCACAGCGCGCGTGACACTTTCCAGATGCTGCATGATGCCGGTGTCTATCTGGAAGCCAAGCCGTTCTCCGTTGGCTTTCGTATCGAGCATCCGCAGTCCGTCATCGATCGCGCGCGTTTCGGCAAATTCGCAGGTAACCCGGTGCTGGGCGCGGCGGACTACAAGCTCGTGCATCACGCCAGCAATGGCCGCTCCGTCTACAGCTTTTGCATGTGCCCGGGCGGCACGGTGATCGCTGCGACGTCGGAGCCGGGCCGGGTAGTCACGAATGGCATGAGCCAGTATTCACGCAACGAGCGTAATGCGAATGCCGGCATCGTGGTCGGTATCACGCCGGCTGACTATCCGGGCGGGCCGCTGGCGGGCATTGCACTTCAGCGTGAACTGGAGTCGCGTGCATTCGAGGTGGGCGGCGGCGACTACAGCGCACCGGGCCAGCTGGTCGGCGATTTCATCGCCGGACGGCCGTCGAAGGAATTCGGCGAGGTGCAGCCGTCGTACAAACCCGGCGTCAAGCTGGGTGATCTTGCGACGGTGTTGCCGCTTTATGCGATCGAGGCGATCCGCGAAGCTTTGCCGGCGTTCGACAAGCAGATCCACGGATTCGCGATGCGCGATGCCGTGCTGACGGGGGTCGAGACGCGTACCTCGTCGCCGCTACGCATCCGTCGTGGCGAAGATTTCCAGAGCGTGAATACGCGCGGCCTCTATCCCGCCGGTGAGGGCGCCGGCTACGCGGGTGGCATCATGTCGGCGGCGATTGACGGCATTCGCGTTGCCGAGGCGGTGTCGCTGTCTATTTGCGCGGGAACCTGAAAACGACAAAGCCCCGCTTCGCTACAGCGCGGCCTCATCAGAAAAAGGAACGGGCCGCAGCTGCGGCCCGTTACTCTGAAGCGGTGTTGGCGTGAATTAGGTCTGTCAGTCTGGCTTGTAAATCAGGCCTGTGAATCAGGCCTTCTTAGTGCGTGCCGGCTTGTCGCCTGCCGGGACGAAGTGCTTGGTCGCTTCGGTCACGTTCTCTTCCATCGTCTCGAGTGCGTGCTTGCTTGCCTTGGCAATTTGCTCGTAGGCGGTGGTCGCCATCGTTGCGCTCGTCTTCAGCAGGGCCATCATGTTTTCCGAACCGGCCGGTGCAGCTTTCGACAGGTCGTCGATCAGCTTGTTGACTTGCTTGGCGGTCTCGGCAACGCGTGCTTCGGTGGCTTTGGTGATTTCAGCCTGTGCCTTGGTCGCGATCGATGCGAGGTGACGGCCATAAGCCAGTGCCTTCTCAGCTTGCGGCTGTGCCTGCGACGAGGTCAGGGTGAAGACTTCCTGTGCGTCTTTCGCGGTCAGCATTTGCTGTGCAGCAGCCGACGTATGAGCCAGCGATTCTTTCGCAGTAGCGATGTTGAGTTCAACCAGTTCGGCGACGCTGTGCAGCGCCTTGTTAGCGATTTCGCTCATCGCAGCGAGTTGCGAATCGAGCGAAGCTTTGGTGGCATTGGACAGCTGGTCAGCAGCAGAAAACATGGTTCTCTCCTTAAAGGATGGTTTATTCGGCAGCGGTTGTGCGCCGCAACAAAACCAATTTTACGTGGCTCTACCCGGATGTCAACATTTTTTTGTGCGTCGCCGCAAAATTTTATGAGATCTTTGGATCTTCAGGCCTGCCCGACCGGCAATTGCGGAGTAAGTGGACAGGATTTATGCGGGAAAAGCGGCGATTTGCTCCGTGCATATGCAGCAAAGCGGATTCTGGCTGCCTGTTTTGCAAGGGGCTTGCGACGGTCCGGCCATCCGGGATGCTGACGCGTGGAAGCGATCGCGACGCTTATTAGCCGGCGAGGCTACCGGCCTGTCGCCACGCGTCGATCAGTGCCCTGGCGGTGGGGTCGATAGCCTCCAGCGGGCAGGAACGCATATGCTCGAAGATCATCAGCGCGTAGACATTCGCCAGCGCATTCACCTCCGGCGACAGCGCGCGCTCGTCGCCGGTTGATGGGCGCAGGCGGCGCCAATAGTTGATGGCCTGTTCGAGATCATTCAGAGTCAGCTCCATCGCGTCATTGTAACGAGCCTGCGGATGCCTGTTAGCATCGGCAAAACGAAACGAGCAGGAGATACGATGCAATTTGTGCTAGTCCATGGCGCGTGGCATGGCGGCTGGTGCTGGCGGCAGGTCGCTGCGCAGTTACGGGCGGCGGGTCATACGGTATTCACGCCGACCTTGACCGGGCTCGGCGAACGCGCTCACCTGCTGCGCGCCGACACCGGGCTGGATACCTGCATTGACGATATTTGCGCAGTCATCCTGAATGAAGAACTCGATAACGTCGTGCTTGTCGGGCATAGCTTTGCCGGCCCGGTGATCTCCGGTGTCGCCGACCGCATGCCTGAACGACTGCGCCAGTTGGTCTATCTTGATGCGCTGTTAGTGCAGCAGGGGCAGTCGGCCATGTCTACCTTGCCGCCGGAGGCGCAGCGCGAGCGCAGCCGAACGATCGATGCAGAAGGACTGCGGATGGCGATACCGGAACCGGCAAAATTCGGTGTGACCAACGCGGAGCAGGCCGACTGGCTGCGGCGCCGCCTGACCCCGCATCCTTTGAAGGCCTATACCGATCCGCTGCAGCTGCGTCATCCCCTGGGCAACGGGCTGCGCAAGACCTATATCGCCGTCACCGATCCCTGGTATCCGCCATTAGCGAAGGTTCGGGAACGGGTACGCGGTGAGCCGGACTGGGAATGGCGCGAGATCGCAGCGGGCCACGATGCAATGCTCACGTCGCCCTCGGCACTGGCGCAGCTGCTTTGCGATCTGGCGACGGCATGACTTTGACTGAGTGACGTTGATGCAGGACGATCGCTAACGAGAACGAAGGAACGCTTCGAGCTTGTCTGCGCCCTGCGCCAGGCGATCGAGCGAACTGGCGAAGCACCAGCGCAATGCCCCCTCGCCTTCCGGCCCGAAAGCGCTGCCCGGGGCGAGCCCGAGACCAGCTTCAGTGACCAGCCGCTTGCACAGCGCGAGCGAATCGCGCTCACCGTCAATCGTGAAAAACAGATACATCGCACCCTGCGGCTTGGGCGCCGTCACACCGGCAGCGCGCATGTCAGACGCTGACAGCCGGCCATACAAATAGTCCCGCGCATTGCGATAGCGGTCGACGGTACGCTGCACGATCTCCTCGCTGCGATTCACTGCCACGACGCCGGCGCGCTGAACGAAGCCCGGCGCGCACGAGGTGTTGTACTCGATCAGCTTGCCTAGCCCGCTCATCAGCGACTGCGGCAGCTGCATCCAGCCGAGGCGCCAGCCCGTCATCAGCCAGGCTTTCGAGAAGCTGTTGGTCGACACCACGCGTTCGTTGGCATCGCTGAGGTCAAGGAAAGAAGGCGCGCATGGCGGCATGCCGGCAGGTGTGTCATACGCCAGCCGTTCATACACATCATCAGCCAGCAACCAGATGCCATGCTTGCGGCAATGCGCCAGCAGCATTTGCTGCTGCTCACGCGTGATGGTCCATCCAGTAGGATTGTTCGGCGAGTTCAGCAGCAACGCACGCGTGTCCGGTGTGAGCGCATCAAGCAGCCGGCCAAGGTCGACCTCCCAGCGCGGTGGTGAAGCCGCGGTATCGAACTGCAGCGGTACGGACACCACTTCGGCGCCGAGGATTTTGGGTATCTCGATCAGGTTCGGCCACAGCGGCGTGACCGCCACCACCCGATCGCCGGGACTCAGCAGCAATTGCGCGATCAGCATTAGCGCTGAAACACCGGATGAGGTGACGGCTATATTTTCTGCATCCGTTGGCCGGTGCAGCCGCGACGAATACGCAGCCAGAGCTTCCCTCAGCGCAGGCAGTCCGAGGTTATGGGTATAAAAGGTATCGCCGCTGTCGAGCGCGGACTTGGCGGCTTCACGGATGAAGTCCGGCGTGACTTCGTCCGGTTCGCCGAACCAGAATGGCAGCACATCGCCGCGACCCATACCGGCATTGGCGACTTCGCGTATGCGCGAAGCGACCAGCGATTGCACCGCTGCGCGCGGCTCAACAGGAAAGTTCGGGGAGCTGCTCATTACGTGCAAAGCCATAGCTGATTGGACAGGTCGATGACGAAGCCCGGCCGAAGGTAAGCAAGGAAAGCTGCGCCCAGCAGCAAGGCTGTGAGCAGCGCGAAGAGCAAGTGGCTACGTGCAGTCATGTTGTCTGCGCGCGCGCGATCGGTGCTTCGCTGATGGGAAGATTCAGCAGCCCTGCTGCAACACTGAGTCCTATCGTAATCATCCAGACCGTCTGATAGCTGCCTTCGACCGTGAACAGATAGCCGCCAAGCCAGACGCCGAGCACGCTGCCAAGCTGGTGCGAGAAGAAGACGAAGCCCGCCAGCATCGACAAATGGCGCACGCCGAACATGCTCGCGACGACGCCGTTGGTCAGCGGTACGGTCGAGAGCCAGATGAGGCCCATCGCCGCTGCAAAGAGGTAAACGGACAGCTGCGACAGAGGTGCCACAAGAAAGGCAGTGATGAACAGCGCACGTGCGAAGTAGATCCCCGACAGCAGCCAGGGTTTGGAGACACGTCCGCCGAGCTTGCCGGCCATGAAGGAGCCAAAGATGTTGAATAGTCCGATCAGGGCAAGCGCAATCACGGCTACTTGCGGGTCGATGATGCCCTGATCCTTCAGGTATGCCGGCAGGTGCACGCCGATGAACACCACCTGAAAGCCGCACACAAAATACCCAGCCAGCAGCAGCTGGAATGGACGATAGGTGAAGGCTTCGCGTACGGCCTCGCCAATGCTTTGCTGCGATCCGGACGCATGCGCCGCTGGTGGCGGCTCGCGCAGCATGAAGGACAGCGGCAGCATCACCAGCACCACCAGCGCCGCCAGCAGGTACAGCGCGCCCTGCCAGCCGGCAGAGCTGATCAACTGCTGTTCGATCGGTACCATCGAGAACTGACCGAACGACCCGGCGGCACCAAGCACACCGAATGCCCATGAGCGCTTTGTCAGCGACGCGGTCCGTCCAATGATGCCGGACAGTGCGCCAAAGCCGGTACAGGCAAGGCCCGTGCCGATCAACAGGCCGGAGCTGAGCGCGAAGGCGATCGGGTCATCGACCACTCCCATGCATAGCAGTCCGCTCATGTAAATAAGCGCGCCCGCGAAGACGACGCGCGCAGCACCGAAGCGGTCCGCGGCCATACCCGAGAAAGGACCCACGGCACCCCAGGCTAGGTTCTGCACGGCCATCGCCAGCGAGAAGGTCTCGCGGGTCCATTGATGTTCCTGCGAGATGGGCTGTAGCCAGAAGCCGAAGCCATGCCGCACACCCATCGCCAGCGAGAGGATGATGCCGCTGGCAATCAGTACAGGAGCAAGGCGGGGGGCGTGCGTGGTGCGGAACATGGCGAGCTGCGCAAACAATCAGCTCGACAGTGTAACGCAAGCGCTTGAGCACCCGATGCAATGGCCAACGAGAAGGCGCGTGCCTGCGGACAGCCTTCTGGCCTCACGCCCGCAGGCGATCGAATGAACGAGTAGGCTACTGGCCCGTACTGGGACTGGTGCCCGGTCCCGGTGTTGAACTTGGTGTTGGGCTGGTGGTGCTCGGCGTATCGGTGCCTATGCCGCCAGCACTGCTACCCTTGGACGATGCGCCGCCTGACATGCCCGACGAACCGCCGGAAGAACTGCCGGACGAAGAATCAGGTGGCATGGCCGAAGGCGATACGCCGCTTGTGCCCGTAGAACTGCCCGTGCTGCCCGACGATGACGAACCGCCGGTGCTGGTGCCACCCGATTCCGAAGGCATGCCGGTCGAACCGGGCGACGAGCTGCCGGAACTGCCGCTGGTACCGGCACCTGAGCCGCCGCCGGTCATGCCTGTGCAGGCGCCGAGCAGTGCGGCACAGGCGATGGGTAACATCCATTTGGTCATAGAACACTCCCGCTAAATTCAGAAGGGCAGTACGCACGTCGTGCGCACCGGAGCACTGCATATCGAATGCAGAGAGTAGAAGCAGGAAGAAGGGGAAAGTTCGGCGGCACGCCGCCGCCATTGAGGTCACACAAGCGTGCTAGCGCAGAACAGACGGCGCCGCCTGCGCAGCCTCAGCGCATCAGGCGGCTTTGCGTGCGCTGGCCTTTTTGGCGACCGCTTTTTTGGCTACGACTTTTTTCGCAGCAGTCTTGCCTGCGGTTTTTCCTGCGGTCTTGGTGGCTGTCTTCGAAGCCGTCTTCGACGAGGTCTTTGCAGCCGGACCGGCGGCTTTCTTCGCCGGCGCGTCTACTGCATCGGTCTCGCCTTCGGCAGTGGCGGCGGCGCCTTTCGCTGCAGGCTTGCCCTTACGCTCCTCGAACTCGAAGCCGACCTTGCCGTCTTTGCCGCGCACAAGGAAGGCCTTGAATGGCCGGCGCGTGCGCTGTGATACGAAGCCGGGCAGCAGATCGGTGCGGCCTTCGTTGAGCAGCCTGGCCATCTGCTCGGGCAGGATCTCCTGCTGAAGGATGATGCGCCCACTGCGGAAGTCGCAGGCCTTCGGTTTGGCGACTGTCTTCTCGCAGACATAGGCCAGCCCCATCTCGTACACGCCGCTGCCGCACTTCGGGCAAGCGCCGAGCGGCGTCTGCCCGCTGAAGTCTACGGCTTCGGCGTTTTCATCGTCGGCACCCGATTGGCCGAAGTCGAACTCTAGCTTGTAGTTATTATTCTCTTCGTCGCGCGCGATCTTCAGGATCGCCGCGAAGGGCCGGCCCATCTTCGAGCGGAAGCCTTGCAGCGGTCCGATGGTGCGGTTGGTCAGCAGCTCTTCCACCTCGGCGACCTCGAACTGACGGCTGCCGGGCACCTTGCTCATCGAGAATTCGCACTTCGTGCAAGCGAAGCGGCGATAGTTTTCCTTCACCACGCCGCCGCAATTCGGGCACGGCGTCTTCAGCGTCGCATAGTCGCCGGGGATGGTGGCATTGTCGTATTCCTTCGCGCGCTTGACGATGGTCTGCGTCATTTGCGCAATCTCGCGCATGAATTCTTCGCGGCTGATGCCGCCGCGTTCCATCTGCGCGAGCTTGAATTCCCACTCGCCGGTCAGTTCGGGGGCGGTCAGTTCAGCCACACCGAGGCCACGCAGCAGCGTCATCAGCTGGAAGGCCTTCGCCGTCGGGATCAGTTCGCGACCTTCGCGCAGCAGGTATTTTTCGTTCAGCAGGCCTTCGATAATCGCTGCGCGTGTTGCCGGTGTGCCGAGGCCCTTGCCGGCCATCGCGTCGCGTAGCCCTTCATCGTCGACCAGCTTCCCCGCACCTTCCATCGCAGACAGCAGCGTCGCTTCCGAGTAGCGCGCGGGCGGCTTGGTGACCAGGCCGGTGGCGTCGACCTTGTCGGTCTTGACCGTCTCGTTCGCTGCAACCGGCACCAGCATGCCGCTGCCTTCGCCTTCTTTCGCATTCGGATCGACCGCTTCCTTGCCGTAGACCGCGAGCCAGCCGGGGTTGGTCAGTATCTTTCCCGAGGTCTTGAACTGGTGGCCGGATACTTCGGTAAAGCGGGTGGTGACCAGGTACTCGGCCGCCGGGAAGAACACGGCCATGAAACGACGCACGACGAGGTCGTAAAGCTTTTGCTCCGGCTCTGACAGGCTCTTCGGCAGTTGACCGGTCGGGATGATGGCGAAGTGGTCGCTGATCTTCGTATTGTCGAAAATGCGCTTGTTCGGCTTCACCCAGCCGTTGTTCAGGATCTGCGCGGAGAACGGGTAGTAATTGTTGATCTCACCGAGCGAGTCCAGAGTCTGCTTCACCGTGCCAAGATAATCTTCCGGCAGATGCTTGGAGTCGGTACGCGGATAGGTCAGCACCTTGTGCTTCTCATACAGTGCCTGCGCCAGGCCAAGGGTGTTCTTTGCGGAGAAGCCAAAGCGACCGTTCGCCTCGCGCTGCAGGCTGGTCAGGTCGAACAGTGCCGGTGCGATCGATGTGGTCGGTTTGGATTCTTCGGTGACCTTGCCCGACTTGCTGCGGCAGGCGGCGACGATCGATTCGGCCGCCGCCTTGCTCCACAGCCGCTCGGCCTTCTTGTCCGGATCATTTTCGTCGCTGCTGAATTTTGTATCCAGCCAGCGTCCTTCGTAGACGCCGGCCGCGCAAATGAATTCGGCCTTCACTTCCCAGTAATCGCGAGGCACGAAGCGTTTGATCTTCTCTTCGCGCTCGACCACGATGGATAGCGTCGGTGTCTGCACCCGGCCGACGGTGGTCAGATAAAAACCGCCCTCTTTCGAATTGAAGGCAGTCATTGCCCGCGTGCCGTTGATGCCGATCAGCCAGTCCGCTTCGCTGCGGCAGCGTGCGGCATCGGCCAGCGGCAGCATCTCCTGATCGTCGCGCAGATGCGCAAATGCGTCGCGGATGGCGCCCGGCGTCATCGATTGCAGCCACAGTCGCTGAATCGGTTGCTTCGCTTTTGCGTACTGGACGATCAGCCGGAAGATCAGCTCGCCTTCGCGGCCCGCGTCGCAGGCGTTGATGATTGCGCCGACATCTTTCCGCTTGATCAGCTTGTTCAGCAATTTCAGTCGTGATTCGGTCTTCGCGATCGGATTCAGCGCGAAGTAAGGCGGAATCATTGGCAGGTTTGCGAATGACCATTTGCCGCGCTTGACGTCATGTTCTTCCGGCGCGGCGATTTCGACCAGATGGCCGACCGCCGAAGACAGCACAAAGTCATCCGACTCGAAGTACTCATCGTGCTTGGTAAAGCCGCCCAGACTCTTCGCGATGTCGTTGGCGACAGAAGGCTTCTCGGCAATGATGAGCGTCTTGGTCATGGTCAATCCGGGTTCGGATACTGCGGGGCTGCGGGCGGCGGCCATACGTGCCGTGCCTCAATATATATAGGGGGAATGGGCCGAAACGACAGCTGTTAGTCGGCTATTTGCGGCCAATGATAAGCGGGTTAGCGAAAAGTCTGCAAGAACACGGCTGCCGGGCAGCGCGGCAAGGTCAGTGATAGACCTGGCTTCCGGCATCGTCATCGTCGCCGAACAACTCATCGAACATCAGGCTGTCAGGTTCCTTGCCCTGACTCCAGAGCACCATCAGAACGATCACTTTCAGCTTGTCGAGCGAGATGGGCGACTCGTTGACCGCGCAAGCCCGTTCGATCACGATCTCACGTTGCAACGTGTTGATGACATCGGCGGATTCGAGGAAGTCAATAAATCCAATCGCAGCCGAGCCGAGCATGTCGTACTCCTTGTCTGCGTAGATCCGCGTGCCGAACGAAAAAGCCGTCTGATGCGCTTGCTGGCTGAACATCTCATTGGTCGTTTCGGCCAGATCGGTCAGCCAGCCGAGCGCTCTCGAGATCTCTTCTTCCTCGAAACCGACTGCCGACAGCTTCTTCGCCAATGCTGCCGAGTCCGGGCAGGCGTCGGGTCGGTAATAGGTTTCGTATAGGTAGACAAGCACCTCAAACATGAAGGTACTGTAGCGGCATCTTCATTGCCGCACAAGCGAGCCCCGGAAAATCTTTTTTGCCGGTTTGCTCGTCAGGCATTTTCCGGTGCGTGAAGCATCAGGGTTTTCTTTGTGATTTCAGTGGCTTGCGACTGGTTCGCGGATTTGCGATGCGATTTTCCTCTTGATCCGCTGCATCACTCGCTTACCGCAGATGGGCTGCGCATTGGATGTTGGTTCATCGAATCAATACTTATCAATACGTATATTTCTGATAACGTCCGTCCGGCAGGCGCTCAACCCGGCGTTCCATTTCCAGCGTCAGCAAAGCCGCCTGCACTTCGGGCACGCTCAGCTGGCTGCGTTCGGCCAGTTGGTCCACCGATGCGGGATCGTGCCCCGCCGCTGTCAGCACGCGTGATGTCGCAGGCGCATCGGCACGCAAATCCGTATCGGGATCGGTGGGCGTCGGCGCGCGCGTTGCAGTTGCAGGAGAAGACCAGCGCAACTCTTCCAGAATGTCTTGCGCCGACTCCACCAGCTTCGCCCCTTCGCGTATCAGTCGATGGCAGCCTTTGGCTAGCGGGGAATGAATCGAGCCGGGAATCGCAAACACCTCCCGTCCTTGTTCGAGCGCACTGCGCGCCGTGATCAGCGAGCCCGATTGCAATGCCGCCTCAACCACCAGCACGCCTTGTGACAGTCCGCTGATCAGCCGGTTACGGCGTGGGAAATTTGACGCGATCGCTGGTGTGCCCAGCGGGTATTCGCTCAGCAGACAGCCCTCTTCCGCGATACGGTGCGCCAGCGCGCGATGCCTGCCCGGATAAACCAGATCCAGCCCGGTGCCGGTGATCGCGACGGTCGATCCGCTGCGGCCCTCGGCACTGCAGGCGCCGAGATGCGCGGCCGCGTCGATACCCAGCGCCAGCCCCGATACGATGGTCAGCCCGGACTGGCTCAGCGTGCGCGCAAATTGCTCGGCGTTTTGCAGGCCTTGCGCAGTCGCGTTGCGGCTACCGACGATGGCTACCGTTGGGCGTGCCAGCAGCTCTAGCCGACCTTTCGCATACAGGAGCACCGGCGGATCCGGTATGGTCAGCAATGCCTGCGGATAAGCTGAGTCGGCCAGGGTCAGCAGATGATTGCCCGGCTGCGCTGCCCATGCGAGCGTCGCGTCGATTTGCGCCTGCATTGCGGCATCCGCCGCGGCGCACAGCGCATACGCAATCTTCTCCGACACGCATTTTTGTAGCGCCGGAAAGCCGGCAGCGAGCACGTCGCCGGGCAGACCGAAACGTGCAAGCAGCTCGCGTGCCGTCGTCGGTCCGACGCCGTCGGTCAGCACCAGTCGCAGCCAGTGGACAAGGTCTTCAGACGGATCCATCGCGTTCAGTCGGACGCCGGCAGCGGAGCGATCGCGTCGCCGGTGCCGATCGCGTCACTGCTGCGCAAGACGAGGGCCAGTGCCGCCTCGTCGGTCGCATCGAATACAAGGAGCACGGCCACCGGACGGGTGACGGGAGTGACATGACGGCGGTAATCATGGGCGACGATTCTAACTTGCTTGACCACCCCGACCAGGCTACCCCGCACCAGCCCTGCGTGCAGGCCGCGGTTGATCATCACCGCATCGCCGGTACTGGCCCGGCTGCCCTCATTCAGCACGGCGGCAATCTGGCCGTCGCAAGCAGACAAGGCTTGCAAAGCAGGCGACGTATCGGTCTTGGTGGTGGCGCGCAGCAGTAGGTCGCCGGCCGTCAGTTCAGCATTCGCTTGACGAACCTGAATGCGGGGCAGTCCCGTCGTGTCTTGCTGTACCGAACGGGCTTTACCGACCCGCATCAATATCAGCGCCAGCAGTTCGCCGCTGATCGGGTCGCGCGCCGGACCGGTCACCCGCACGATATCGATGTCGGTATCGGCGGGCAGCGGGCCGCTGGCGAAGGCCGTGTCGCCGTTACTTCCCATGCGTCGGCCGTCGGCAAAGCCGATGATGCGCGGCCCATCGGTAATGGTCTTTGTGGTCGACAGACTGAATCGGGCCGCGGACTCCAGCAGCCTTGGCGCCAGTGCCGGGATCGGCTGATTTTCGGGCAACGGGGTGCTTCGGGCCGTGGGCGTGAGCCTCTGCTCTGCCGCGCTCTCAGTGATTGGCGTCTCCACCGGTGCGGCGTCGATGCTGCGGAGTCTGCCGGCAGACCGGTCTAGCAAGATCGTCTGTCCCGGATAAATCCAGTGCGGATCGGCGATCTGTTGCCGATTGCGTTCCCACATCTGCGTCCAGCACCAGGGGTTTTTCAGGAACATCGACGCGAGGCCCCACAAGGTATCGCCGCGCTGCACGAGATGCGTGTCCGGCGCATCCGGCGCGAACTCGCAGACCGATTCGGCGCCTGCTGGCGCTGCGGCCACGGCAGCGAGTAGCAGAGCAGCTGTGCTACACTTTTTCATCAATTTTCCACTCTCGTCGGTTCCGGTTAATGCAGGTTTTTCTTCCTGCAAGCGCGCAGCGGATTGTGCATGAGCGCGCTGCCAGCCCGAATCCTCCGTTCCTGATTTTTTCGTCGCTGTTGCGCAAAAGCTGTATGGCACTGCTACCTATCCTGCGTTACCCCGATCCGCGCTTGCACAAGATTGCCAAGCCGGTCACTTCTTTCGATGAGCGACTCAAGCAGCTTGTCGCCGACATGGCCGAAACCATGTACGAGGCGCCGGGTGTGGGTCTCGCGGCAACGCAGATCGACGTGCATGAGCGCGTGATCGTCATCGACGTGTCGGAGACGCGCGATCAGCTGCGCGTGCTGATTAACCCGGAGATCGTCTGGGCCAGCGACGAAAAGCAGGTCTATGACGAGGGCTGCCTGTCGGTGCCGGGCATTTACGACGGCGTCGAGCGTCCGGCGCGCGTGCGCGTGAAGGCCCTTGATGCCGAAGGCAAGACGCAGGAATTCGATGCCGATGGTCTGCTCGCTGTGTGCGTACAGCACGAGATGGACCATCTGATGGGCAAGGTCTTTGTCGAATACCTGTCGCCGCTAAAGCGCAATCGCATCAAGACCAAGCTGATGAAAGAAGAGCGCGAGCTGAAGAAGGAACGCGACACGGCGGCGGTGCGCTGACGATGCGCGTCATCTTTGCCGGCACGCCGGAATTTGCGGCGGTTGCCCTCGCTGCGCTGCGTAATTCGGGTTTTGCGATACCGCTGGTACTGACCCAGCCGGACCGACCTGCCGGCCGCGGTATGCAGCTGCAGCCGTCGCCGGTCAAGCAGTTTGCGGTCAAGCACGGCATGCCCGTTGCACAGCCGGTGTCGTTGCGGCTCGATGGCAAACACCCGGACGATGCCGCGCATGCGCACCAGTTGCTGCGCGATACGCCACACGACGTGATGGTGGTCGCGGCTTACGGGCTGATACTGCCGAAGTCGGTACTGGACATTCCGCCGCTGGGCTGCATCAACATTCATGCGTCGCTGCTACCGCGCTGGCGCGGCGCGGCGCCGATTCATCGCGCCATCGAGGCTGGTGATGCCGAGACCGGCATCACCATCATGCAGATGGATGAAGGGCTCGATACCGGCGACATGCTGCTGGTCGGGCGCGAGACCATCGCAGACAGGGATACCACGGGAGCGCTGCACGACCGGCTCGCGGCGCTCGGCGGCCGGATGGTCGTCGACGCACTGCGCGAGCTTGCTGAGGGTCGGCTTACGCGCACACCGCAACCCGCCCACGGCGTTACCTACGCGGCCAAGATCGCCAAGGATGAGGCCGCGCTGGATTTCCGCCTGCCAGCCGAGCTGCTGCTACGCCGCATCCGTGCGTTCAATCCTTTTCCCGGCGCGTCCGTGCAGCTGGGCGAGGTGACACTGAAGATCTGGAGTGCTGAGCATTCCGCGCAGTCCGGCGAGCCGGGCAGGATACTGGTCGTCGACACAACAGGCGTGACTACATCGGGCGTGACTACCGCGGGCGTGACGGTGGCTTGCGGCGAAGGCGCACTGCGACTGACCGAACTACAGAAGCCGGGTGGCAAGCGGCTTGCGGCGGCCGCCTTCCTTCAGGGTTTCCCGCTGCAGGAGGGGCAACAGTTTCAGCTAAACCCTTGAATTCACGTATAATTCACACGCGCCGATTTGACCCAGTCAATACCAGCTTGCGGGCGCGGGGGGATAATCCCCAAAAAATACTGCTAAAGCGGAACGCACACCCGGCTTCGCTTTGCAGGCCGGGTTTTTTGTTTGTGCGCCTGCCCCGCGCTCACCACGTACGACCGACCACACGATGAAACGCGACGTTCTCTCCGCTACCGAATTGCAGCTGCGCGAGCTGCTGGCCAAACGCATCCTGATCCTCGACGGTGCGATGGGCACGATGATCCAGCGCTACAAGCTCTCCGAGGCGGATTATCGCGGCGAACGCTTTGCCGATTTCGCGGTGCCGGGCAAGGACCTCTTCGTGAAGGGCAACAACGAGCTGCTGACCCTGACGCAGCCGCAGATCATTCGCGAGATCCACGAGCAGTACCTCGCCGCCGGCGCCGACCTGATCGAGACGAATACCTTCGGCGCCACGTCGATCGCGCAGGACGACTATCACATGGCGCATCTCGTGCGCGAGATGAACCTTGAAGCGGCGAAGCTTGCGCGCGCTGCGTGCGACAAATATTCGACGCCGGACAAGCCGCGCTTCGTCGCCGGTGCCCTCGGCCCGACGCCGAAGACCGCGTCGATTTCGCCGGACGTGAATGATCCGGGCGCGCGCAATGTCACGTTTGACCAGCTGGTCGCCGCGTATCGTGAGCAGACCGCCGCGCTGGTCGAGGGTGGTGCCGATGTGCTGCTCGTCGAGACCATCTTCGACACGCTGAACTGCAAGGCCGCGCTGTTTGCGATCGACCAGTTCTTCGAAGAGACCGGACAGCGGCTGCCGATCATGATCTCCGGTACCGTCACCGATGCATCGGGCCGCATCTTGTCTGGCCAGACGGTCACTGCGTTCTGGAATTCCGTGCGCCATGCCAAGCCGCTGACCATCGGCCTGAATTGCGCGCTTGGCGCGACGCTGATGCGGCCCTATGCGGAAGAATTGTCGAAGATTGCGGAAACCTTTGTCTGCATCTATCCGAACGCGGGCTTGCCTAACCCGATGTCCGAGACCGGTTTCGACGAGACGCCGGATGTCACGTCCTTGTTGCTGAAGGATTTTGCCGACAGCGGTTTTGTGAACATTGCCGGCGGCTGCTGCGGCACGACGCCTGACCACATTAAGGCGATTGCGGATACTGTTGCCGGCATTGCGCCGCGCAAGGTGCCAACTCACTTGCACCAGATGCAGCTGGCGGGGCTTGAGCCGTTCACGATCGATGAAGACTCGTTGTTCGTGAACGTCGGCGAGCGGACTAACGTGACCGGCTCAAAAGCCTTCGCGCGAATGATCCTCAATGAGCAGTATGAGGAAGCGCTCGCGGTTGCGCGCCAGCAGGTCGAGAATGGCGCGCAGGTAATCGACGTGAACATGGACGAGGCAATGCTCGATTCGGTCGCCGCGATGTCGCGCTTCCTGAACCTGATTGCCTCCGAGCCCGACATCGCGCGTGTGCCGATCATGATCGATTCGTCGAAGTGGAGCGTGATCGAGGCTGGCCTGAAGTGCGTGCAAGGCAAGGCGATCGTCAACTCGATCTCGCTGAAGGAAGGCGAAGAAGAATTCCTGCGTCAGGCGAACCTGTGCCGCCGCTACGGCGCAGCCGTGATCGTGATGGCCTTCGATGAGACCGGCCAGGCTGATACGTTCGCGCGCAAGACCGAGATCTGCGCGCGTGCCTACCGGCTGCTGGTTGAGCAGGTCGGCTTCCCGCCGGAAGACATCATTTTCGATCCGAATATTTTTGCAATTGCGACCGGCATCGACGAGCACAACAACTACGCGGTGGATTTCATCGAAGCCACCCGCTGGATACGGCAAAACCTGCCGCATGCGAAGGTGTCGGGCGGTGTGTCGAACGTATCGTTTTCTTTCCGCGGCAATGATCCGGCACGCGAAGCGATCCACACGGTCTTCCTGTATCACGCCATTCGTGCAGGCATGAGCATGGGTATCGTCAATGCCGGCATGATCGGCGTCTATGACGACCTGTCGGCTGAGTTGCGCGAACGTGTCGAAGATGTGGTGCTGAACCGCCGGCCTGACGCGACCGAGCGGATGATCGAGATCGCAGCGACGCTGAAGGCTGGCGACAAGAAAGACGAACAGAATCTCGCGTGGCGCGATGCGCCGGTTGAGAAGCGCCTCGCGCATGCGCTGGTACATGGCATTACACAGTGGATTGTTGAAGATACTGAAGAAGCACGGCAGCAGGTGGCCGCGAAGAATGGCCGCCCGATCCGTGTGATCGAAGGGCCACTGATGGATGGTATGAACATCGTCGGCGACTTGTTCGGGCAGGGCAAGATGTTCTTGCCGCAGGTGGTGAAATCCGCGCGCGTGATGAAGCAGGCGGTCGCGCATCTGGTGCCGTTCATCGAGGAAGAAAAAGCCGACGAAGAGCGCCGCACCGGTCAGGCCGCGAAACCCAAGGGCAAAATCGTGATCGCGACCGTGAAGGGTGATGTGCACGATATCGGCAAGAACATTGTGTCGGTGGTCCTGCAATGTAATAACTTCGAAGTCGTGAACATGGGCGTGATGGTGCCCTGCGCAGAAATTCTCGCGAAGGCGAAGGAAGAGAATGCGGACATCATTGGTCTGTCCGGCCTGATTACGCCGTCGCTTGAGGAGATGGCGCACGTCGCGAAGGAAATGCAGCGTGACCCGTGGTTCCGCGAACGCAAAATCCCGTTGCTGATCGGCGGCGCGACGACCAGTCGCGCGCATACCGCAGTGAAGATTGCGCCAAACTATGATGGTCCGGTGGTGTACGTGCCGGATGCATCACGCTCGGTATCGGTCGCGCAGTCGCTGCTGACTGATGAGACGCGTGAGCGGTATGTCGCCGAGATTGCGCTGGACTACGACCGCATCCGCACGCAGCACGCGGGTAAGAAGGCACTGCCTATGCTGACGCTGGCCGATGCGCGTCGCAACAAGATGCACCTGCCCTTCGACGGCGCATGTGCTCCGGTGAAGCCGAAGTTCATCGGTCGCCGCCACTTCCGCAATGTAGACCTGGCCGTGCTGGCGAACTATATCGACTGGGGTCCGTTCTTCCAGACCTGGGATCTGGCCGGCCCCTTCCCTGCGATTTTGACGGACCCGGTAGTTGGCGAGTCGGCGAGTAACGTGTATGCCGAAGGCCAGGCATTGCTGAAGAAAATTATCGAAGGCCGCTGGCTGACCGCCAACGGCGTGATGGCCATCCTGCCCGCCAACAGCGTGAACGATGACGATATCGAGGTCTATACCGATGAGACGAAGACCGAAGTCGCGTTCACTTATTACGGCCTGCGTCAGCAGACCGAAAAGCCCGTGATCGACGGCGTCGCGCGACCGAACCAGTGCCTGGCGGACTTCATTGCGCCGAAGGCATCCGGCATTACGGATTACATCGGGCTATTCGCCGTGACTGCCGGCATCGGTATCGAGAAGTATGAAAAGCGTTTCGAGGATGCGGGTGACGATTATTCGTCGATCATGCTCAAGGCACTGGCGGATCGCTTTGCTGAGGCATTTGCCGAGTACCTGCACGAGCGGGTTCGCAAAGACCTGTGGGGCTATGCGGCCGACGAGCACCTGAACAACGAGCAGCTGATTGCAGAGCAGTACCGTGGCATTCGTCCGGCGCCCGGTTATCCGGCCTGCCCCGAGCATACGGTGAAGGCCGATATGTTCCGCATCCTCGAGACCGAAGATATCGGCATGAGCCTGACGGAGTCATATGCGATGTTCCCGGGTGCTTCAGTCTCCGGCTTTTACTTCGCGCATCCGGAGTCGAAGTATTTCACGGTCGGCAAAGTGGGCGAAGACCAGGTACAGGACATGGCGGCCCGTCGCGGCGAACCGGTCGAGCAACTGCAACGCTGGCTCGCGCCGAATCTCTGAGTGTCTATTTGGAAATCTACTGCGCGACCTGATTTCGCCGCTGCGATGCTCGACCTACCTCACGGTCGACGGCGCTTCTCGGGCCGAACCCAGGTCGCACAGTAGATTTTCAAACAGACACTGGTCAGGCGTTGACAGGTGAGCCATCGACGAACAGCTTCAGCTCGCCCGTAGCAAACGGCTGCCAGGTTTCGTTGGTCGTCAATGGCTCGGTGACGATCACGGCCACGCGGTCGTTCGGCGTCGTCACCTCGGAGAAATCGACCGACAGATCCTCGTCCGACAGCTTGGCCTGCGTGAACGGATACTGGCGCACGATGTAGTGCAGCCGCGTCGAGCAATGTGCAAACAGTGCTGATCCGTCCGACAGCATCATGTTGAACACACCATGCGTCGCGATTTCGCGGGTGAGCTCGTCGATCGCCAATTTCAATGTCGGCAGTGAGGGCGCCACATCGCCGAAGCGGCGCCGCAATTGCTGAAGCAGATAGCAGAAGGCCTGCTCGCTATCGGTATTGCCGACCGGGCGGAAGGCGCCGTCGAGCAATGGTGCGAAGTTTTTCAGGTCGCCATTGTGTGCAAATACCCAGTAGCGTCCCCAGAGCTCGCGTACGAAGGGATGGCAGTTTTCGAGCGCGACCTGTCCCTGCGTTGCCTTGCGGATGTGCGCGATCACGTTCTTTGACTTGATCGGGTAGCTCTTGATGAGATCGGCGACAGGTGATGCGACAGCGGACTGGTGATCGACGAACAGTCGCACGCCCGCACCCTCAAAGAACGCGATCCCCCAGCCATCCTTGTGCTCATCCGTATGGCCGCCACGGTGCGCAAAGCCAGTGAAGCTGAACACGATGTCAGTAGGCACATTGCAGTTCATGCCCAACAGCTGGCACATGGTGTAGTCCTCACGCGATACCGTTCAAATACCGAGAACGGTATCACAGCAAAACACAACAGCGGAAACCAACAGCAGAACAGCGGACGACGTTCAGGGCGACTGCATTGCAGACGGCAGGCTCGCGCGGCAGCGCCACAGCGTGTGGCCTGACGAGAGGTATTTTTCCTCGAAAGCTGTCAGCGGTGCGGCAGGATCGGCCGTGAATTGCTCGGGCTGAGCCGTCATGCCGGACAGCTGTGTGACGGCCATCGCGAATTCCTCGATGTAGGTCTGCCAGTTGCTGCGGCATTCGATTTGTCCGCCGAGTGCAATCACGGTCGGGAATACCGGATGGCCATGCCAGCGGCGTCCCAAGTGATTCTTCTTTGGCCAGGGGTTGGGGTAGAGCAGGTAATGCTGTGCCGGGTGTAGCTGCTCGGCCAACATTAGCCGCCAGAAATTGACGAGGTCGGCTCGGACCGTAATGAAATTGTCGGGTGCCGGGCCGAGCCAACGAACATCGCGTTGCAGGCGTTCGGCTGACTGGTCCACACCGATCACGAAGTAGTCCGGGTGCAGTGTCGCCAGGCGCCGCGTCGAGAGCCCCACACCGCAGCCGGCGTCGAGGATCAGCGGTCCGCCGTGGTGCTGCCATGCGTCGATTGCTTGTCCGAATGCGATGCGGCTGACCGGCGACAGCGGCTTCAGGTATGCAGTCGATGCGTGCTTGCTCACCAGAGACCTCAGGTGCTCATGCGGGCCGGTTTGGTTACTGGTGACGGGGCGGGAATTGGCACGCATCGTTGACGTATCTTTTACGGTTCGGGAAATGAAATGTGCCCGCGCAGGCGGGCACATCGGGAAAGGTTTGTCGGTCGCGATACGACCCTTCGGGCGGGCGCTCTGCGAGTCGGCGCTTAATGCAGGATCACTGGCTGCGCCATCAGCGAACCGTAACCGCCGAGGAACTCGTCGATCTCTTCCATCGTCGGCTCTTGTGCGATCAGCTCGCGTACATGCTGGCGGAAGGACTCAGCGAGTGGGCCGGCGATAAAAATCTCGCGTTGTGCCGGCTTGTCGAGGATTTCATAGCCGCCGAAGCGCATCGCTTCCAGACCGGACTCGGCGCCGAACTCGACGACGCTGTAATGCTCGCTGTTATAAATGAGGTTCATGCTGGCTCCTTCGGATGAGACTTCGGGATATCGATCCCGTGCGTCTGCAAATGGCACTGCCGCACGAAATTTCAATAGCCGGTGTGCGCAAATCCTGTGCCCGGAAACGACACTGAGCAGTCGAGCGTCTGGCCGATTTCAAGTCGGCTCCGGTACTGATCTTCTTGCAAGAAATTTATCACGTTCGCGAGATGCTCGCGGTTGGCCAAGCTGAGGAATAGCTGGTCGGGATCCTGGCGCAGTGCGCGGTTCAGTGTCACGCGCATGCTCAGATTGCCGGTGCAACAGGGGCATCCCGGAGCAATGCGTACCACTTGCAATGCATTCGGTGTGGTCACGTCGTCAAGCGCAGAGCCGCTTGGCAATCCTTCGATGAGAGCGACGGTTCGTTTACCCGGCTCAGCAGAGACCGCAATCGCTTTTTCGCGTGCGGCACCGTCACCGCCCACCACCAGCGTGACCCGTGTCATCCGGCTTTCTTCGCGTGGCCTTTGCTGGTATCGACGCCGAGCTGCTTGAGCTTGCGGTACAGGTGCGTGCGCTCCAGACCGGTACGCTCGGCGACGCGGGTCATGCTGCCACCCTCGCGAACGAGGTGATGCTCGAAGTAAGCGCGCTCGAACGCATCGCGTGCCTCACGCAGCGGCAGCTCGAACGAGACACGGAACTCATTGTCTGGTGCACTGTAGGCCGGAGAGGGTAGCGTCCCGTTATATCCGTTCACCGGCTGGAACTGGGGCATCAGCGTGACTTTTTCCTGATTGATCAACGGACGAAGCGGTTGCTGCTGAAGCAAACTGCCGCGTGCGCTCTCCTGGCCGCGGGCAAGTCCTTGCTGAACCATCCGCAAAAGCTTTTGAAGCGAGATTGGCTTTTCCAGGAAATTCATGGCGCCGATGCGGGTCGCTTCCACGGCGGTATCGATGGTGGCATGCCCCGACATCATGATGACAGGCATGGTCAGCAGGCCGTCGCGCTGCCATTCTTTGAGCAAGGTAACGCCATCGGTATCCGGCATCCAGATATCGAGCAGTACGAGATCAGGGGAGCTCGATAGTCGAAGTTCGCGCGCGGAATTCGCATCTTCTGCGGTCGTCACTACGTGCCCTTCATCGCCGAGGATTTCGGACAGCAGTTCCCGTATTCCCATTTCATCGTCAACGACCAGAATGTTTGCCATGGGTGCGCCTCTTGATCTCAATGCAACGATTCCGCGTTGCCGAAATTGTAATTTTTACAATTACACATGTCAATTTAATCAATCCGCAAGCTTCAGCAATAAAATCAATACCTTAGCCCCCGAACCGTCCTTGCGGTTCTGCAACTCGATGCGGCCGCCGTGTTCTTCGATGATCTTTTTCACGACGGCCAGCCCCAGGCCCGTTCCTTTTGGTTTGGACGTCACGTAGGGCTCGAAAGCCCGTGCCATGACTTTGGGATGGAATCCCGGGCCGTTGTCCGATACGGTGAGCCGAACGGCGGTCTGCTCACGTCCATCGGCATCCGAATAATGAATCGCTTCGGTGCTGATCAGGATTTCCGGCGACCCGTGCCTTTGGGAAACTTCCACGACTGCATCTTGTGCATTTTGCAATAAATTGTGTACCACTTGTCGCATTTGAGTTGCATCACCCAACACGCAAGGCAGATTTGACTGAAGATGGGTGCGGAAGACGTCCGAATGTTCTTCGCCTGAATACAGCTCAAGGATTTCCACGATCAACGCATTCAGATCCAGCGGCTGCAGGTTGGCTGGCGGCGTTCTCGCATAATCGCGGAAATTATCGACCATTTGCTGCATAGCAACCACCTGGTTGACGATGGTATGCGTGCCACGAGCCAGCAGGTCGGCATCACCGCCGGAGAGCTTGGACTCCAGCTTCATCAATAGCCGCTCGGCTGATAACTGGATCGGCGTCAGCGGGTTCTTGATTTCATGGGCGAGCCGCCGGGCCACTTCTGCCCATGCGATTGAGCGCTGACCGGAGATGACTTCGGAAATATCGTCGAAAACCACAACGAAGCCCGTACCGGAACCGACCGGCAACCGGGCGCCGCGCGCGAGCAGCGTGATCTCTCCTTCGATTTCCTGCCCGATCATTCGCAGCGGGATCTCGATTTGCTGCTGCCAGTGCGGAGCGTCGATACTGGACTCGCCTGCCGAGCGCGCGCTGTGCCCGCTGAATGCACGCATCATCGATTCGCTGAACGGCTCTAATGCCGCAATACTGACCAGCGGATGCCCGAGAAAGGGCATCAGTTCAATGTGCAGGATGCGGCCGGCCGACGCATTGAACGTGACAAGTCGCCACTGATCGTCCAGCACAAGCACGCCGGCAGACATGTTCGCCAGTACCGACTCCAGATAGGCCTTCGCATCCTCCAGCGCGCGCCGGTTGCGCTCAACCGCTTCGCGCGCATCAGCGAGCTGCAGCGTCATCGCATTGAATGACTGCGTCAGCGTGCCCAGTTCATCATTCGTCGCAACGATGGGCCTCGGCGACAGATTGCCTTCGGCCACGGCCTTCGTACCTTCTGCCAGCAGCAGCAGAGGCTGCGCGAGGTCGGTGGCCAGCAAAAATGCGCTGACAATCGCGGCAAAGATTGCGAGCAGCAGTACCAGCGTCAGCGTCACGAGGTAGAACTTGCGCAGGCCAGAGCGAGCGAGCGAGCGCTCCTGATACTCGCCGTAAGCGATGCGCAGTGCCTCGGCATTGACCGCCAGCTGTTCCGGAACCGGCTGCAGCAATTGCAGATAGCGCGTCTGCCCGTGCAGGCTTTGCAGCGACCCGTCTCCCTTGATCAGCACGATGACCCGAAAGCGCAGGTCCTCGGCCTGCACTTTCGACGGCCCGTTGCCGGGTTCGCCTTCGATCGTGCCATAGCCTTGCATCGACCGCGCCCGGGCCAGCATGTTGGGTGTCGGCAGATCAGGCAGCAGCGTGGTCAGGCCGCTTTGCGTACTTGCAATCACGGTACCATCCGCCGCAACCACCATCGCATACATCGACTGGCTGTGTCCGACGACGCGCGACAATTGGGCGACGACTGAATCGTCCGACATCTCGGACAATTCACCGGCGATTCCCTGCGCCTTGATCCGCAGGTCTTTCAGCGAAGAATCCAGTGCCGTACGCCCGAGATTCAGACCAGACTCGAGTGCCGCTTCGACCTTCACGTTGAACCAGGATTCGATCGAGCGCGACATGAAGTGGAACGACACCATGTAGATCACGACGCCGGGCAAGATGCCCATCAGCGTGAACATCAGCACCAGCCGCGTCATCAGCCGCGAGCCGAATTTGCCACGCCGGTAGCGGCTGTAGAGGCGCGCAAGCAGCAGGCAGACCAGCGCGAACAGGCCGACACCGACAGCGATGTTCACGCCGAAGATCCAAGAATAATATTCTTCGAAGAGCCGTGAATTTCCGCTCGCTGCGGCCAGCGCAAACAGCAGCAGCACGACCGTACAGGTCGCGCCGAGCATCACATAGCGTAGCGCGTGTTTCATCGGCCTTCGTAAGAAAAACGAATCCAGCCGGAAGACATGCGCCAGTCGCCGTTACCTAACGCGCTGACCTGGATAGGCTTCGGTAATGCGGAGACGTCCAGCGACAACTGGACTGCCACCGTGTAACTGGCATCCCGCGTCAGCGCCCCGGGTTCAGCGACCAACCAGCGACCGGGCCGCCTTAGCAACGCCAGCATGTCGTCGAGGCGCGCAAAGTTACGGTGCAGGCTGCCATCGACCGATGCGCGGTATTGCTGCGTGAGCACGTTGTAGGACAGTCGGATTTTCCGCGCCGCTTTGATGGCGACTTCGTCAAACCAGTACCAGCGCGACCGCGATACTTCAACCTGCAGCATGAAATACAGCGGTATGCCGCGCATCAGCGCATCTTCCAGTGAGCGAGTGAGCTCGACGGAAAAACTGGACGACAACTTGTAGCCTTCGTCAGTCGCCTCCAGTGAGACGCTGTTGAGCTCGATGCCATCGGCAGCCCGTACAAAAGCCGGCGCCATGGCCAGTAGCAGGGTTAGCGATAAGCCAAGCAGAAATCGACGGATCACGCAGGGGAATGGGGGTGCTGCCCCCGGGAAAGATTTCACGCGATAGTATCAAACCAACGGCTTCTGCAGTAGCGCGTAGAAAAGACCGTCATGGTCATTTTCATCGTTCGCAGTGGGAAGCAATTGTCCCGGCGCCGGCAAGGCAATCGCAGCTTGTCGTTCCATCAAGGCCTGCGCCTGCGAAGCCGATTCTTCCGGCCACAGCGAACACGTCGCCAACAGCAGCTGGCCGCCCGGCTTTAACAGCGCCCACAGGTTGTCGAGAATGCGTGCGGACAGTGCCGCCAGCTGTGCCGCATCGTCCGGCCGGCGTAGCCAGCGAATGTCAGGATGACGGCGCACAATACCGGAGGCGGTGCACGGCACATCGGCCAGGATGCGATCGAACGGACGACCGTCCCACCAGTCACGTGCTGCTGCGTTGCCTTGCCGCAGCTCGGCGTGCAGCGACAGTCGCTGAAGATTCTCGCCGACCCGCGCCAGCCGCTCAGCATCCTGGTCCAGAGCCAGCAGGTGGACGTCGGCCAGCTCGAGGATGTGACCCGTCTTGCCGCCTGGCGCAGCGCATGCATCCAGTACGCGCATGCCATCCTGCAGCCCGAGCAGCGGCGCTGCCAGCTGCGCGGCCGCATCCTGCACCGACACCTGCCCGTCAGCGAAGCCCGGAATCTGCGAAACCGGAACCGCGCGCGCCAGCTTCAGTGCCGAGGGTCCGACCTGTACCGCGTCGATGCCTTGCGCCGCCAGCAGGGACAGATAATCATCCACGCGGGTCTTGCGCCGATTGACGCGCAGCGTCAGCGGCGGCGGCCGGTCACCCGCGGCCAGCACTTGCTGCCATTGCTGCGGCCATGCATCGCGTGCCTTGTCGATCCACCATTGCGGATAATTCCAGCGTGCTTCTTCTTGCAAGCGCACTTTCTGCAGCAGCGCATCGCGCTCGCGAAGAAATCGCCGTAATACCGCATTAGCCATTCCCTTTGCGCGCTGCAGCTCGTGGTCGGCGGCGCAAGCATCGACGGTCTGGCTGACCAGCGTATGTGGCGCATAGGCGGGCTCGTCCTCGGAAAGCAGCGCCAGCGAGCAGCACAACAATGCACGCAATCGGGAGTCTGCTGGCGGCCGTTCGGCCAGCTCATGCAGCAGCGCTTGCGCCAGACCCCAGCGCCGCAGGCTGCGGTAGGCCAGGTCCTGTATCGCGCCGCGCGATGCCGCGCTGACAGCCTGTCCCTCAAACACGGCGGCCAGCGCGCGTGGCAAGGCATTGCCTGCCTGAACTGCAGCCAATGCGCGTGCAGCTCCGGCCAGCGCGGCGGCCAGCGATTCGGTGTTCAGTTTCATCAGTGTTTACCGCGCTTCACACGCCCCAGATCACAAACTCGCCGTCGTGATGCGCCGCCCGCAGCATTTCCAGCAGCGGGAAAGCGCGTGTAGCAAAGCTGACATGGTCGGCACGTACTACATCGGACTCACGGTCGTCACCCTGGTCGCCGGCGGCGGCTTCCTGCGCGGCGTCCGCTTGCTTGCGCCGTGCGATCTCGCCCTCGATCTGCTGAATTGCGCCACCGGTTTCTTCGGCAGTGATCACGCCGCGCGCGGCATCTTTTCCGAGCAGGTCAAGGATGGGCTTGGCATGCGTTGCATACATCAGTACTTCGGCAGCGGCCTTGGACTTAAAAGTAATCAGCATGGGTCACCTCCGGAATGCTTATTGATTTATTAAACATACCATGCCAGACGGCATGGCGTGCCGTGGTTCAGGCAGTGGCCGGTCCCAGTTCGGGCGCGTTACGTGAGCGCTTGCTGATGAACATCACCAGTGCGAACACCTGCAGCAGCAGATAGCAGACCAGTGCCATGCGCATCGCATCTGCCGGTGACCAGCCCTTGGCGGCAAACAGGTCGACAAGTAGCCCGATGCCCCACTGCACCGAGAACGCCCCGATGAACAGGGTCAGGTTGAATGCGCTGTTCGCGCGGCCGGCCAGCGCCGGCGGAAATGCCAGGCTCACGTGGGTCTGTGCCAGTGTCGTGACCGTGATGACCACGCCGAACGCAATCCACAGCACCCAGCTCCATGCGTAAGGCAGTACCACCATCATCAACTGGATGCCGATCGACAGGCCAAGTCCGACCGCGACCACGCGCAGTACCGGCAGCCCGCGCCGTTGCCCATACGATACATGTCGCGGCGCCCACCAGGACAGCCCGAGGTAGGACAGCATCAGGCAAAAGTTGAACACGAACAGCACCTGCGACGCCTGACCGATCGTCATACCCAGCACCGTCACCATCCAAGGACCGGCCCACAGCGACTGCATCGCCATGAAGCCACCCTGATGCACCGCGCCGAGCAACGCCATGCGACGGAAATAGGGATCGCGAAAAATTTGCAGGTAGCCCGTCTCTGTGCCGGCGGGCGGCGGCGCATGCGGCGCCATCGACTGCTCGACCGCACGCAGCCGCAGATGTACCAGCACGGCGGACAACAGCAGTGCGACCGACATGCCCCAGAACACGCCGCGCCAGCCGATGACGGGCAACAGCATCGCGACGGGCACGGTCGATGCGAGAGCGCCAAGTGTACCGAACACCAGCATCCAGCTGCCGAGCTGGCTTTGCCGTTCCGGTGCATACCAGACACGGTAGGCTTTCAGTGCAGCCATCAGGCAGGACGACACGCCCACCCCGATCAGTGCGCGCCCGATCCATAGTCCGCTCATCGATGAACTCGATGCGAACACCGCAGCACCTACGGCGCCGAACAGTAGCAGCGCGGATTCGGTGCGACGCGAGCCGAAACGATCCAGCCAGACACCGATCGGCAGCTGCATGCTGCCAAAGCCGACGAAATACGCAGAGGACAGCAAACCAAGATCCGCATTCGTCAGCTGCAGGTCCGCCGACAGCGCGGGGGCGATCACGGCATTGATGGCGCGCAGCGCATAGGACAGAAAGTAAGCGGCGGCGAATACCAGCACCACGCGCGTAGCGGCAGGTCCCTCAAGATAGATCGGCCCAGCCGTCATGTCAGTGCAGCGACAGCGAGCCGAGGAAAGTCTCGGCCGCTTCCGCCGACAGTTTGTCTTGCGGACCCAGTGCGACCGCCTGGAGCACGCGATCACCGTGCGCCGCAAAGCGCGCAACCATCGCCAGTGGCTGACCGTTGCGCAGATTCCTGCCGCGTGCTTCCACTTCAGTCGCCGGCACGCCGCCTTTTAGGGTCACCGGCTTTTCGCTGTGCTTCGTCGCCTGGATGTTGCGCAACATGGCTTCCTGCATGGCCGCCAGTGCTTTGGGCCGCTGCGCGGCATCGGCGATCCGTACGCTGGCGACAGTGAAGCTGAGCTCACCCACAGCGGCACCGGTCATGCTCATTTCAACTTTGAGCCCATTGAGGTCGATGCCACGTGCATAGGTTGCAGGCTTGGCGGGCAACAGCACGGAAGCATGACCATCGTCGGTACGCACCTCGCGCCAGTTCAGTTCGGGAGCACAGGCGGCCAGTGTCAGGCACAGCAGGAGGGCGGCTGCTGTGTGCAGCCGCCGAATGGAAATCGTCGCAAACATGCGCGGATGTTAACAGGCGCGGACCCGCGACCCGCGAAAAGCCTGCTGCCGCAGAGCGTCAGCGACCGATCGTGGCCGGCAGTGCGCGCCGGTACTGGATTGCCTCGGCGGCATGCGTGCTGTTGATACGGTCAGTTCCGGCCAGATCGGCGATCGTGCGTGCCAGCTTCAGTACACGATGGTAGGCGCGTGCCGACCAGTCCAGCCGCTCAATCGCGGCGCGCAGCAGCGTGCTCGCCGCCGCATCCGGTACGCAGTAGCGTTCAATCTCGGCGACCGACAGCAGCGCATTCGGTTTGCCCTGACGCTCGTGCTGTAGCGTATGGGCTCGCATCACACGATGCCCAATCATGGCCGAGGTTTCGCCGTCAGCTGCGGCAGTCAGCATCTCGGTGCCGAGCGCGGGCACGGCCAGTTGCATGTCGATCCGGTCCAGCAGCGGCCCCGAGACACGTCCCTGATATCGCGCGACTGCATCCGGCGAACAGCGGCAAGCGCGCTTCGGATGACCAAGATAGCCGCACGGGCACGGGTTCATTGCCGCCACCAGCTGGAAGCGGCACGGGAAATCGGTTTGCCGTGCGGCACGCGATATCGTGATGCGTCCCGATTCCAGCGGCTCGCGCAGCACCTCCAACACCTTACGGTCGAACTCAGGAAGCTCGTCGAGGAACAGCACGCCATGATGCGCGAGCGAGATTTCGCCGGGACGCGGTACACCGCTGCCGCCGACCAGCGCCACGGCCGATGCGGTATGGTGCGGCGCGCGGAACGGGCGTTTCCGCCAGCGTTGTAACGAGAAAGTCCCGGCAATTGATTGGATGGCTGCGCTCTGCAGCGCTTCGTCCTCCGTCATCGGTGGCAGGATCCCGGGCAGCCGCGCGGCGAGCATCGATTTGCCCGCGCCAGGCGGACCCACCATCAGCAGGCTGTGTGTTCCGGCCGCCGCGATCTCGGCTGCGCGCCGCGCCTGCGCTTGCCCGCGCAGGTCGGCGAAGTCCGGATAGCTGACGGTGTTCTCGGTGGAGGGCGCACTGTGCATGGCCAGTCGAGCGTCGGGTGACGCAGCCGAGCCGGCCGCAAAATGCGCGACGACCTGCAGTAGTGAGTCCGCCGGATATATATGCGCGTCGGGCATCAGCGCCGCCTCGGCCGCATTCGCGCGCGGCAGGATGAAGCCGCGCCGTCGTGAGGCGTCATGGCTCTGCTGCAGGGCCACACTCATTGCCAGCGCCGCACGAATTGGCCGCAACTCGCCGGACAGCGATAGCTCGCCGGCAAATTCATAGTCATCCAGTTCTCCGGCCGGCAATTGTCCGGACGCCGCGAGAATGCCCAGCGCGATCGGCAGATCGAAGCGGCCGGATTCTTTGGGTAGATCGGCCGGCGCAAGGTTAACGGTGAGATGGCCGGCGGGGAAACTGAAACCCGCATTGTCGAGCGCCGCGCGTACACGGTCGCGGGATTCGCGGACTTCCGTGTCTGCCAGTCCGACAATCGTAAATGTGGGCAGTCCATTGGCCAGATGAACCTCGACCGTGACCGAAGGGGCATCAATGCCCGCCAGTGCACGGCTTCGGAGGACGGCCAGCCCCACGCGGGACTCAGCTCTTCAGCTTCGTTTCGAGTTCGGCGACGCGCGCTTCCAGTGCTTCGAGCCGCGCGCGGGTCCGCGCCAGCACGTCGGCCTGTACGTCGAATTCCTCTCGGGTGAGCAGATCAAGCCGTGCAAAGCCCTGGCTCAGCATCGCGCGCATGTTTTTTTCCAGATCTTTGGCGGGCGATTGCTGCAGGACTTGCTGCACCTTGTCTTGAAGTTCGCTAAGGAAGCTGGGTTTTTTGTTCATGATCGCTTAAAAAGGTGCACCAGTTTGGGGCGGGCGCCCATGGCTGGTGCGGATCGGGCACGGCGACCCGGGGCATGGTGCGCAAATGCTAGCGGAAATGGCAGGATTGGCAAATCTTTCTTCGTCGGCAGGTTGGCACACGGCTTGCTCAGTTGCTTCAGGCATACACGCGATTCGTGCGCATTTGCTTCGAACAACCAACAGACCAAAGGAAAAGCCAATGAAAAAACTGACTCTAGCCAGTGCCATCCTCGCCGCCTTTGCGGCCTCTGCGGCTTCTGTCGCGCACGCGGAACAAGCGGCCTCTGCGCCGGACCATGTCGTTGCGTTCAACGTTGGCGCGACTTCCGATTACCGTTTCCGTGGCATTTCGCAGACCAACGGTGACCCCGCCGTATTCGCCGGTGTCGATTACACCCATGCGCCGACCGGCTTCTACCTCGGCGCGTGGACCTCGTCCGTTAAGTGGGTCAAGGATGCCGGTTCGACCTCGGGCAGCTATGAAGTCGATGTCTACGGCGGTAAGCGGGGCCAGGTTGGTGCAGTCGCTTATGACGTTGGCGTCATCAGCTACAACTATCCGGGCAATAAGCTGAAATCCGTCACCGGCGCGAACGCGAACACGGTTGAGGCTTTCGTGCAGGCGGGCTATGGCTTTGCCACACTGAAGTATTCGTACGCACTGACCGACTTCATCGGCTGGGCTCCGCGGTCCGATGGCAGTGATTACATCGACCTGAGCCTGAACCCCGAGATCAAGGACGGCTACATCCTGAACCTGCATGTCGGTCGCCAGCGCGTGAAGAACTATAGCGATGGCCTGGCCAATTACACCGACTGGAAAGTCGGCGTGACCAAGGACTACGGCGTTGTCGTCGGCTCGCTCGCCGTAGTCGGCACCAACGCCGACAAGAGCACTGCCGGCTACAACTTTGGCGGCAAGGGCTATCTGGGCGACACCAAGCTTGTGCTGACGCTGACCAAAAACTTCTGATCGACGACAAGAGGCGAGGCTGAAATGAAACTCATCACTGCCATCATCAAGCCGTTCAAGCTCGATGAAGTGCGCGAGGCGCTGTCGGCCATCGGTGTGCAGGGCATCACCGTGACCGAGGTCAAGGGCTTCGGCCGCCAGA
>JACCDS010408671.1_pt1 | contig 35500 bp, 22 predicted proteins | sample 7446441 | NCBI WGS metagenome assembly JACCDS01 (sample SAMN15323445, study PRJNA562643) | freshwater metagenome | isolation source: river surface water | place: USA:Blue River Watershed | collected 2017-08-17
AGCAATAACATCTTTGGTAGGCATTCCTCGTTTACGCCCTTCTTCATCTCTACCAGATTTAATACAGATACCATCATCTCCAGTATCAAAATTACAACCATCAATAAGTGCGTTAGAGCAGGACTCTAAATCTAGAGCGTCTGTGTTTTGACCGTACCATGGATTTTTTACATTTACCTTTCTGATGGTGATATGCTTACTCATGAGTAGGTGCATGGTCCATGCCGGAGAATTTTCAAACGTGATGCCTTCTAATAAAACATTAGAACAACCCGTAAACCTAATCATATTGGGTCTTAAAAAATCACGAATCGGTTCAAAATCTTGAAGCGCTGCGCCATTGATAAGTTTGCCAATATTATTGGTAAGCGAACCTTTTAATGCGCCCGCAGATGGATACCAGTTTGATTTGTCTTCACTTAAAACACCACCCGTATTAATTAATCGTTTCCATTCTGATTCTGTCACCTTCCCTTTTTTTAAGGGACGCCACGCATCACCACCACCATTAAAAATACCATGTCCTGTAATAGCAATATTAACGGCGTCTGTTGCTGAAATAGGCGACTGACATCTTGCTGCTTCAACACCTTCAAATGATGCCACTTTTAAAGGATACTGCGATCTGTCTTTTGTAAAAATAACTAGTGCCCCTCTTGCTGTATTAAGTTCTACATTGCTATGCATTACAATAGGTCCTGTTAACCAAAGGCCCGCAGGAATATGCACAATACCGCCACCCGCTTTATTTACTGCAACAATGGCGTTATTGATAGCGATAGTGTTTAGTGTAATACCATCATTTACTGCACCAAAATCAACTATGTTAAAAGTATCTTTTTTGAAATGCGGTTCGTATATTTTTGGAAGCTCAAAAGCATATTTTTCTTTATGTGCAGAGCGTAATAAATATTTTTCTATTGCAAAATGTTTTTCCAAAATTTCGGCACATACTAGTGAAGCTATTTGCGCCGCGCCGTATTCAGAAAAATGGGTGTCATCTTTTTTACCAACCGGCATCACTTTAAAATGATTGGAATCAATCCATAAAAACATTTTTTTTGATCCTTCAACCCCCTCTTTCTCAATTAACTTTTTACTAGACGCGTGAAGATCAATAAGCGGAACATGCATAGAGTCTGCTAAAAAACGAACAACACCTGGGTAGTCGCCATGCTGGTCTACAAAAACACCAGAGGCATTAAATTTACGGCGCATTACGGGCGTCAATAAAATTGGATTACCCCCTTTTTTTCTAGTATCAGCAATAAACCTAATTAAGTTTTGTTTGTAAATCGTATTAGCAGGTGCCGATCTAATGGAGTCATCGAGTTTTGAATCGTTATGTCCGAATTGAATAAATACATAGTCGCCCTCTTTCATGTATTTCATTACCGTATCCCATCTTCCTTCTTTGATAAAACTTTTCGTACTTCTACCGTTAACAGCAAGGTTTTTTACTTCAACAGCACTAGAAATATACTGAGGGAATAATTGCCCCCAACCTCTTTCTGGATTATTGGCGAGTGGTTTATCAGCCATGGTAGAATCACCAATCATAAAAAAAACAACCTTTTTTTCAGGTGCCATAAACCCTACTAAAATAATAGCAGCTAATATGTATACAATTCTTTTCATATGCGTTGATTGTGAAGCGTTTCTCGTAGCTCAAGACTACTCAAATAATGATGAAAAATAGGCATAATTTAAGACTTTATTTATGCAATCGTTCCCGGTTTTTAGGCCTACTTTTTAAGTCTTTGATAATTATCGTATTTTTATGGTTTAGGACAATTTTGAGTCACTTTTTTGATTTTTCTATGAAGTACGAAGCGGTTACCATTAAAGACATTGCCAAGGCCCTGGGCCTTTCTACGTCTACCGTTTCTAGGGCACTAAGGGATAGTTATGAAATTAGCCCCGAAACCAAAAAAATAGTCATAGAATATGCCCAGCAAATCAATTACAGACCCAACCCTATTGCACTTAGTCTAAAGGAAAAAAGAAGCAGATCCATTGGTATTATAGTTTGCGAAATTGCTAATAGCTTTTTTTCGCAAGCCATTAATGGCATCGAGTCTATTGCTTATGATAAAGGGTATAACGTTATCATTGCACAAAGCCACGAATCCTACGAAAGAGAAATTTTAAACCTCCAATATTTAGCCTCTAGGTCTATAGATGGACTACTCATTTCGGTTTCGTCTGAAACGGAAAATTTAGACCACTTAATCAATTTACACAAGCGCGGATTTCCGATTGTGTTTTTTGACAGAGTTGTTGAAGATCTAGCCACACACAAAGTAGGTGTAGATAATTATAAAGGAGCTTACGATGCTACTTCTGAACTCATCAAAAACGGCCATCAAAATATTGCGATGGTTGCAGGTTCAGAGTTTTTATCCATTACCAAAGAAAGAGTAGCTGGTTATCATCAAGCACTTTCGGACCATCATTTACCTTTTGACGCCAATCAAATTGAATATTGTTTACATGGCGGCATGCTCTATGAAGAGGTTGAAAAAGCACTAGAAAAATTATTATACCACAATAATAATAAGCCAACCGCAGTGATAGCATCTGCCGACAAACTCACTACCAATTGCCTTCGTTACTTTAAGTCCAAAAACTTACAAGTGCCTAGCGATATTGCTATGATTGGCTTTTCAAACCTAGATTTAACCGATTTACTCTCGCCATCGCTCTCCGTAATTAGACAACCTGCCTTCGAAATTGGACAGGTAGCTATTGAATTACTCATCAAGCAAATTGAAAACAAAAGACCTACCACCGAGTTTGAAAAAATTATTCTACCTCCACAAATGATTATTAGAGAATCAAGTGGCGCAAAAAAAAATTAGGTAAGCTTTACCGCTTGGCGCACTAATAATTTCCAATCCTTTCCTGCTTTTTTAAATACTAGAAGTACTTTAAGTTTAACTTCTCCCGGCTTTCCATTGTCGTTGTTGGTAGCAAACAATTGATGCCTCACAACTGCTACATTACCCGTGATTGATATCTTTTGATCCGTCAGGTTTATGGTTACAAAGTCTGATTTACCTGAAGCAATTTTTTCTACAAACTCAGCTTTACCTTCTACTGCTCCGCCAGAATGACCATAACTTAAACTATCATCTACTATAAATGCAAGGTCTTCACGCACACCACTAATCATAGCAAGTTTAAGTTTTTCAACAGCCGCTTCTACGCGCGCATACTCTTTTGATTGAGAAAATCCGGCGTTAGCAAAAAATAGCGTTACACATAAAATGATATACTTTTTCATAGAATGACTAATTTAATATGTCACTGAAATTAAGCATTAGACACCTATTCGCCAACAAAAAAGGCTACTCAAATGAGTAGCCTTTTGATTTACTAACGAATTAGTTATTAATAACCAGGGTTCTGCGTAAGATTGCGGTTAGCATCTCTTGCAGGTTGGGGTATGGGTAATAATTCAGATTTGCCAGTAACAAATCCTGTTGCGTATCTTGAAAGTGCTGTTGTATTGATTGCCGCACTTAACCAAACAATTTTTGTAGTCCCAGCAGGTGTTGAACTTGGCGCTGCCTTGTAAAATGAATTCGCCCAAAGACCTGTCGCACCAAATCTGTTGTCGTCACTTTTGCTTCCTGTTCTGTAATACATAGAAGTAGGTAGTGTATTATATGGAGCAGACAAAGTTGACATCGCTAGAAGTGCTGCTTTGGTTTCATTGATTTTTGTTTCAAGCATATTCCATCTGATCAAATCATATTTACGAACACCTTCGCCACCTAATTCTAAAGAACGCTCTTTTACTATTGCCTTAAAGAAATCTGCTTTACTAAGGCCTGAAGGTAAATCGACAGCTGCATTAGGGGCTGTAATAGACTGACCAAACCCTCTTCTTCTAACTTGGTTTACAGCATTGTAAGCAGCAGCTGTAGGACCATTTAATTCATTTTCAGCTTCGGCAAACATGAGCATAACATCTGCATAGCGAAGTATTTGCCATTTTAAACTAAAATATTGGATTTTGTCTGTTGGAGATACCGTTGGATTTGAAATCCAATCTCTACGATATTTTCCATCGCAAATCGCTGTTATTGCTTGACCAATTTTTGTACTACCATCAGCTGCTACATTGTAAATAGCACAAGTTACATCACGTCTTAAATCGGCAGAGTCAAATGAATAAAAATAAGTAGGTAGCACATTAATGCTTTTATTTCCTAAAGCATTAACGGTAGGGCCATTGTAATATGCAAGCTTTGTGTCTCCTGCACCAACTCCACCAATACCACTTGCTTGGAACATCAATTCGCCGTTAGGATCAGCTACCGCCCTTGCATTCACTTGATCTTTCCATAATGCCTTATAACTAGGATTTAAACTGTGTTGATTAGAAGCCATTACTTCTGCAGCTTCATCTCTAGCAATTTGATAATATTTTAAATAATCTGCAGAACGCTTTAAAATACCATCTTGGCGTAATGAAAATCCACCTCGATAAAGTGCGATTCTTGCACGAAGTCCTTTAACGGTACCTTTTGTAATTCTTTCATCAGCACCATCGCCAATGGCAGACAATTCATTTCTCCAAGGTACAAGCGTTGCTGCTAATTTTAAATCTTCTAACAAACGGTCATAGATCGTATCTCTGTTTGTTCTAGAAGGGAAAGGATTGCTTGTTGCTAAAGTAGATGCTGGAGCAAAATTTGCTGGCAAATCGCCCCAGTTTCTGATCGCTTCCGTGTAAAACTGAGCTCTTAAAGTTAAAGCCTCACCATACATTCTTTGTAATTTCTTTTTTTCTTGATCTGTTCCGTTTGAGTACATCGCCATTTTAGGGATATTAGCGATACAAATATTTGCATATTCGATACCAGCAAACATTTGGTTAAATGGATTGGTAATTTGAGCATTACCTGGCGTTGCAGCGTAACGAGCAATATCTCTGCGATCGTTGTCACTAGATCCAGTTGGGCCTTGCATCTCATCCGTATCAAGTGGATAATAAAGACTTACACGAATACCATAACCAGCATCACCAACCATTCTACTATATACGCCAGCTAATGCTTTTAGTGCGCTAGGAACATCACTAAAAACTACATCCGTGCTTACGTCTGTAATTGGTTTTTGATCTAAAAATTTATTGCAACTATTAAATGACAACAATACAATTGCTGCAACCGATAGTGTTAATTTATATAAGTTTTTCGTTTTCATATCTGTAGCATTATAAAATTAAAAGTTAGCATTTACACCAAAAATAAAACTGCGACTTTTTGGATATGCAGAATAATCTAAACCAGGCGTAAGTGGACTATTACGCACACTGACTTCTGGATCATACCCTGTGTATTTTGTAAATACAGCTAAATTATTAGCCGTGAAATAAAATCTTAATTTAGAGATCTTCATCTTCACTAAGCTTTTTACAGGCAAACTATAACCTACTGTTAAGTTATTTACACGTAAAAACGATCCATCTTCAATAGCCCATGAACTTGGGAAAAATGCACCCGCCGAGCGTATAGGCTGCCAAATAGTTGCATTTGCATTTAATGCTTGTAAAGCACCTGGTGCAATACCCATAACCTGACCAGTAGCATTTACCCACTGTGCTGTTTGACCTTGAGGTGTTACTACTTTCCAACGGTTAGCCATAATATCTAACATGTTTGAATTAGGTGTATAACCGTTTGTGAACTCAACTTTATTGGCATTGTAAATATCATTGCCATAGCTAAAGTTTAAGAATAAGCTCATGTCCCAGTTTTTGTAGGTAAACTGCTGTGCCAAACCACCTGTAAACTTAGGAGTAGGATTTCCAATAATAGTTCTATCCTTATCCATACTAATCACACCATCTCCATCTAAATCTTTAAACTTGATAGACCCTGGTTGTACCGTTCCAATAACACCAGAAGCATTAGCAACGCCAGGCTTAAGGGTATAAACGCTTGTTGTAGTATTGTAATCAAAATCATTAATGCTATAAAAACCATCATTAATTAAACCCCACATGGCACCTACTGGATCTCCAATTCTTACGATATAGTCGGTGGGTTGACCAGAAACGCCCCAACTAGCTGCCGGGAAGAATAAATTTTGATTTTGACCTAGTGCTTCTACACGATTTTTGTTAAATGAAATATTGAAATTCGCATTCCAAGTAAAATCTTTTTTCTTGGCAACTAATGCACCTAATTGAATTTCCACACCTTTGTTGGATGTTTTACCAATGTTTTGTAACTGCGAACTGTATCCATAGGTTGAAGCAATTGGCACATTGAGCAATAAGTTTTTCGCTTGGTTATTATAAACATCAATAGATAAAGTAATGCGGTCTTTTAACACACTCAAGTCCATACCAAGGTTTCTGCTTTCGTTGGACTCCCATTGTAGCGCCTCATTTACTAAACCTGCAGAGTAATAAGCGTTGATTGCTTGATTGTTAATACCGTAGTATAAACCACCATCATTTCTAAAGGTTGTTAAAAATAAATAGTCGTTGATACGGTTATTACCAACATTGCCATACCCTGCTCTAAATTTAAGATCAGAAATGAACGAATTGTCTTTTAAGAAATTTTCGTTTTTAGCTCTCCAAGCAAAAGATCCTGAAGGGAAAACGCCCCACTGCTTACCCGGCGCAAATTTTGAAGCACCATCAGCTCTAGCATTAAGTGTTATGTAATATTTGTTTTGATACGCATAGTTGATTCTACTAAAGAATGACATATTGGTATATCTCGTTTTGTTTACACGAGGATAACCCGTAAATGAAATTCCACTACCCAAATTTCCAAATGCTTGATCTGGAGAAATGAAGTTTGCAAATCCTCTAACCAGTTGCGTATAAGATTCTGTTCTAAAATCGTATGTTTCCTGTCCCACTAAAAAATCAAAATCATGTTTGCCTTTATACTTATTTATTGAATACGTTAATACGTTAGAGTTTGTAATTGTTTTACGTATAGCTGTATCAAGCTGTGCAATTGGTTTTCTAGAACCAGATATCATTGAATATGGTGTAATAGAATCACTAAACTGCCTATCTACTAATTTAAATTGATCAACCCCAACAGTAGATTTAAAAGTTAAATTCTTTGCAATATTGTATGTTACACTTAAGGCAATATTTCCAACTGTTGTTGACTTTCTTCTATACTCAGCATCAGCAAGTGTGATTGGATTGATAAGGTTAAGGCCATTGCCAACGTTCGGATCTGCTAAAGGATCTTGATCGTCTAAATCTTGAGTACTAGATAAAAAAGGTCTGTACTTAACAGCGTTACGAAGTCTTGAAAAAGATGATCCCTGTTCAGATGATACGCCTGCGCCATTTACTTCTGTTTGCGTATAACGAGTGGTTAAAGCGGCTTTTAGTTTATTACTAAACTTATAGTCAGCACTTAAATTTAATAAATCTCTTTTATAAGTAGAATTTAAAATCACTGCCTTATCATCGTTTCGGGTATACCCGAAATTGTAAGTTAAATTTTTCACGCCTCCCGATGCAGTAATGTTATGCGTTTGCGCAACACCCGTGCGGCCCATCACTTCATCTTGCCAATCAACAACATTTACATTGTTGTAATTTTTTAAGGTATCCCAAGTGGTACCAAAATTTCTAACAAAAGTTGCACTGTCTGTACTTGATCCTCTAGATCTTTCAGACTGATACATAACATAATCAGCTGGGGATAAAACACCTAGTTTTTTAGCGAGTTGCTTAACGCCAACAAAGCCATTATAGCTTACTTGTAATTTTCCAGGCTTACCTCTTTTAGTAGTGATTACTATAACACCATTGGCGCCACGTGCACCATAAATAGCAGTTGCAGCAGCGTCTTTTAAAACGTCAATGGTTTGAATATTTTGAGGCGCAATGGCAGATAGTCCATTTTCAACCTGCACCCCATCCACAATATATAATGGAGAGTTATCACCAGTAATAGACATGCCGCCTCTTACCCTTACTCTAACATCAGCATCTGGAGAACCTTCAGCAGTTGAAGCAGTTACACCTGCCAGACGGCCATTTAATGCCTCAGCAGCAGAGTTAACAGGAATATCTTTTAAATCTTTTGCACTCACACTAGCAATAGATGCTAATACGTTTTTGCGTTTTACCGTTTGGTATCCAATTACAACCACTTCTTCTGTTTCTGAAGCAGCAGAAATAAGAGACACATTGATGGTAGACTTATTGTTAACGGCAACTGTTTGATCAGTGTAACCTACATAAGAAAAGGTTAAACTACTTTTACCATCTTGTAATACAATTTTGAACTGACCATTTTTATCGGTAACAGTACCTGCTTCTTTTCCGCCTTTAACCCTCACACTTACGCCTTCTAAAGGAAGGTCGTTAGAAGTAACTTTACCTTTTACTTCGAGTTTACCGGTTTGGGCAAAAGAAAGATTAGGATTTAAATTTAGTACCCCTACCAATAATAATAGGTATAGGCATACACTTTTCATACGCATACGTAATTGATTTAGCAATCGTTAAATTATTAAAAATCGTAGCCCAATGCTACACCCATCTAGACAATCTTTACGCCAAAAACGATTATTTTTCTACGCAATCGTTCCCGGTAAATCAAGGGTATTAGGTGAATTTATAGGGGGAGTATCCTGATATTTCTAAAACGAACCACGTCTCCATGGCCTAAAAAGCCAATATGGCCTGAAGTTCGCTTTAATCCAGGATGCTCATTGTGGTCCATCGTTCCGTTTATTGAAGCCTCTTTAATGTCAGCATCTGTAATTGTTTCGCCATTTAAGATCACTTTTACACGGGTTCCCTTTACAACAACAACTTCCTCATTCCACTCACCCGTAGGCCTTAGAAAGCCCCTTCTAGCCGGCACAACGCCATATATAGAGCCGTGGTATTGGTAAGGCTTCAAGTTCTTATAGATATCCGCATCATTATCGAGTATTTGCAGCTCCATTCCTACGTAAGCAGCATCACCCTCTAGTGGCGCTCTAATGCCTAGCCCATTGTTTGCCCCCGGGGTTAATTGGAACTCAAAACGGTATTCAAAATCGGAATACTGCTCTTTGGTATATAAATTACCTCCGCCTGCGCTCTTTGGATTTACCATAATTGCACCGTCTTGTAAAAGATAGCCTGCTTTATTGCCTACCCAGTTGTCTAAATGAGTGCCATCAAATAATTGCTTAAACCCTTGTTGCTTTTCCAAATCTGAAAGTTTGGTTGGCTCATTACTTGGAAGCTCTCTAATATAAATGTTACGGTAAGCAACATAAGTGCCATGCGCTTGTAATTCAATTTGCTCTTTTACAAAAATAGGGAGCGTGCGGTCCCAATAATTTTCTAATACCACTTTATCAGTTACAAGCACGCCATTTAAATAAACCGTTACCTGCGCTCCGCGCATGATGATGTGAAAAGTATTCCAGCTACCAATTTTATTATCTGCTACTGCTTTTGGGTTACGCTCATTTTTTTGATTATTGTAAAGTCCACCAGAACCCACCTGCGCTCCAACTTCACGTCTACTGGTATCCCAAATTTGTACTTGTGGTGTGCCACGTAAATAAATACCCGCGTCTCCTTTTTCGGTGATTTTCCAATCTACAAAAAGTTCAAAATCGCCAAACTGTTTTTGCGTACATAAATTATCGCCATGTCCTGTAAAAACAAGAAGACCATCTTTTACCACCCAGTCTGACTTTATTTTTTCATCCGCTTTTGATTGCGCATCAATCAGTTGTTGTGCGCTCATTTTTGAGCGGGCAATAGGATTGGCAACAAGGCCTTTCCATCCGGTTAAATCAGTTCCGTTAAACAAATTTTCGAAACCATAATCATATGGCATGGCCTTAATATGATACGCTAACTTATTAGCTATAATAGTACTATCCTCGCCTCTTAATAAAGCAAGTGCTCTTTGTACAACAGATCTTACCATCGGGCCTTTAAATTCTGGATTGGCAAGTGCTAGCTTGGCTGCTACAAGTGCTGCATCAGATTGTAGCGCTGGCGTTTCTAAATACTTAGCAGCAAACATGAGCGCACCTATTTTATTTACTTTGCCAGCCTCTATGATTATTTCTTTTTGAGCTGTTGGGCTTTTTGCTACTTCCATTTGATCTTGCAAATCCAGTAATCTTTGGGCGGGATGAACAGCTTTAGCAGGTGTCAATGCAACAGCCTGCAATGCGGGCAACGCAATTTTAGAATGCTTAATAGCCGCTTCAATAGCAGGCTTTGCAACAGGCGATGCTTTTGCTAAAGCAGCATCAAGTGCAGCGAGTGATTTTTTTGTATGAAGCGTAGCAAGTGACATAGCCGCTACGTCAGAAAGTGTTGGAACTTCAATATAACTTGCAATTGTTTTAACGGCTTTATCAGATCCCAAATAACCAAGTCTTTCAATTATATAAGAGCGCACTAAAATATTTTTTTCTTGTACATCTTTTAATTGCTCAAGCGCACTAATTACAACACTAGCCGCTTTATTTGCTATGGCTTTATCCTTTGCGGCTGCATGTAAATATGCATCAAGTTCATACATTGCTTTTACGTGAGGTGCATTTGCTCCAGCTTCTGTACTATTAAAAACATTAAAAAACGATATCCAGTCTGCTTTTTGCCAAGCCTGCATTTTTGCAACAGTTGCAGCTACAGAAGCAGCATTGCCTTGCGCAAATGAATTACTACTGCTAACTAAAAAAAATGCTGCTATAATAAAAGCTGAAAATATTTTTTTCATGGTGATTGATTTGTCGATAATTTAAAATACTAAATGCCGTAGGGTGCACGCATAGGTGGATTGATCATTTTATTGGCTTCGTCATCACCAATAAATTCTTGGGTTTCAGGATTAAAATTTAATGTGCGTCCTAACTGCAACGCAATTTTACCGAGGTTAATAATGGTGCAAGACCTATGCCCATTGGACTCGTTGAGTGCAAATGGCGTTCTGTATTTTACGGATTCTAAAAAGTCAGTTACTTGTGGAACAGGATCCGGCAGCAATGCTAACTTTTCTTTTAAATTAGGTATTGTTGATTTAAATCCAGCAAACAATTTACCCTCTGGTCCTTCAATGTATGCTACCGATTCGTCTTTGGCTTCACCATCTAAAATAATTTTACAACCATCGGCATAGGTGTAAATAATTTTTCGGAAAGTGCCGCAAGCATCCGGGTGTTGTTGATCTGCATCTACTTCTACTTTTACTGGACTGGTATGATCTTTACCTAAAAAATATTGTATAGGGTCTAAATAGTGTTGACCCATATCACCAAGTCCACCGCCATCATAATCCCAATAACCTCTAAATGTTCCATGCACACGGTGAGCGTTGTAAGGCTTGTAAGGTGCAGGGCCTAACCATCTGTCATAATCTAATGTTTGCGGAACAGGCTGCGCTTCAAGTCCTGTTTTTCCTACCCAATAAAATTTCCAGTCAAAGCCTGTATGCTTGCTCACCGTTACTGTTAATGGCCAACCGAGCATGCCAGATTCTACTAGTTTTTTTATGGGCTTCACGGTTGTTTTCATACCGTAAAACTCATCTTGAAATCTGAACCAAGTATTTAAACGAAACATTCGGCCATGTTGTTTTACAGCTTCCACCACACGCTTACCTTCACCAATGGTTCTTGTCATTGGTTTTTCACACCAAATATCTTTGCCCGCTTTAGCCGCTTCAATTGACATAATTCCATGCCAGTGTGGAGGCGTTGCAATGTGCACGATATCAACTTCAGGCATTGCAATAAGTTCATGATAATCTAACATCGTTTTTACACCGCTACCAACCATTTTAGCGGCTGCTGCTAAATGCGTTTGATCTACATCACATAATGCAACCACCCTAGTACCTGCAAGGCCTATATGGCCTCTACCCATACCTCCAAGGCCAATAATACCCTTGGTTAATTGATCACTAGGGGCTATAAAACCTCTACCTAAAACTTGTCTTGGAATAATTGTTACCCCTGCAGCAATGACAGCGGTACTGCGTAAAAACCTACGTCTTGAATTGGATTGTGACATGGCAAGTATCTTAATGTACTTAAAGATATAGAAGTCAGCCAATACTATAAAGACAGTTATTAGCTAATTTTACCCATAAATACGCCTGTATTATGAAAAACACAAACCCAACAAGCCTAGAGCAAATTAAGGATTCCCACATGCCCTTTAGAAACGCCAATATTAGACACAAAGAAAAACTTACTAGACTAGATAGATTGGCACTTTGGATCACCAAAAAAGTTGGATCGATGGGGTTTTTTATGCTTGTTTTTGTTTGGACCGCAACTTGGCTAAGCTGGAATACTTTAGCACCTGCTCATTTGAGATTTGATCCATTCCCTGCGTTTGTACTTTGGCTATTTATTTCAAATATGCTTCAAATATTTTTGATGCCGCTCATTATGGTTGGGCAAAATTTACAATCGAAGCATTCGGAAATTAGGGCAGAAGAAGATTACTTAATCAATAAAAAAGCAGAGCTAGAAATAGAAACGATTTTAGTACACTTAGAAAATCAAAACAAATTGATGCTTCAAATTTTAGCTCATATAGAAAAGGAGCAGAAACAATAATTTATTTTCCTGCAATCATTTTATTGACTTGCATCCAAGCGGCAACCCTATCAAACCAACTATCGGATGTTGTGGCATTTTGTAATCCAAACCCATGACCTCCATTTTGATAAATGTGCATTTCCGTTTTTACATTATTTTTTAAGAGCGCCTGGTAAAACCGAATGCTATTTTCTACAGGAACCGATTTGTCATCAGAAGCGTGTACTAAAAAAGTAGGCGGCGTTTGAGCTGTAACTTGAAGTTCCGATGAAAACAAATTAAGCTTTGTTTTAGATGCATTTTTACCGAGTAAATTATCTCTTGAGCCCTTATGACATATTGTGGAGTCCATACTTATAACAGGGTATACTAAAATACCAAAGTCAGGTCGTAAATTAGTGAGGCTCGTATTTTCGATATAAGACTCAGAAAATTTTGTAATACCAGTGCTCGCTAAATGCCCTCCTGCCGAAAACCCAAGCACGCCAATCATATTAGGATTAATATCAAAACTAGCTGCCCTATCTCTTACTAGCTTAATGGTTTGTTGCAAATCTTGTAGTGGCACAATCTCTTTATTTGTCATGCAACTATCAAAAGGTAAACGGTACTTTAAAACAAAAACGGTAATACCTATTTTATTAAACGCCTCTGCCACTTCAGTCCCTTCATGTCCAGTAGCAAGTCTTGCATAACCACCGCCTGGACACACAATTAAAGCCGTTTTACTCGGATCTTGCTTGGCTGGTATAAATACCGTAACGGTTGGACTTGTGACATTTGCAATAACCGTTTTACCGTTAGCATTTTTACTTACCGTTTCTTCTTTATTACATGGCAGTGCATTAGGCACTGGGCCTTCATATATAGAAAACTCTTGTTGAGCCATAACTAAAGAAGATGCAGACATAAAAAGAATGATTAGCAAATAGCGCATTATAATTTTATTTTTTCTATTCTTCCACTGAAGATAAATAAAACCGCGATACCAAGTGGTACTAGTGTAGCTGCTAATATAAAAAACGGCGTGTATGACGTTTTGGTAAGCGCAGGCACCATCCATGTAGTGGCTAGCACACCCATATTGGCAGCAAATCCACCAAGCCCCGATAGCGTACCTACTGCTTTACCTGATAAATAATCGGAAGGCATGGTTTGTATCGTTCCAATAATTATTTGAAATCCAAAGAGTGCAAAAAATATGGCAATCATGGCATAAGATGGATTGTTGAGGCTAATAATAGTGAGTAGTGCAGGGAACATAAATAAACCGCCCAGTAACACAATTGATTTTCTTGTTTTAGTAACGCTCCAACCGGCTTTTAATAAACGCCCTGATAACCAACCGCCACCAATGCCACCAATCATGGCACCTACATACGGGAACCAAGCAAATGCACCAATGGCTTTAATATCAAAATGAAATTTATCTGCTAGATAAAGGGGAAGCCAAATCACAAACAGCCACCATATGGGATCGAGTAAAAAGCGAGATAATAAAATACTCCAGCTTTGTCTGATTTGTAAAATTTGCTTAAAAGAAAGTCCTCTATCTGATGGATCTGCAGGTTGTTGACCATCCAAAATATATTGACGCTCCTCCTCTGTTAACCAAGGGTGCGCATCTGGTGTTTTTTTATTGATCCATAACCAAGGAATAAGCCATAATAATCCAAGTAGTCCAATTAAAATAAATGTGGCTTTCCATCCAATAAACCCGTACAAAAAAGCAACAAGTGGGGCAGAAATTATACTACCAATTGAAGCGCCTGCATTAAAAATACCTTGCGCAAGTGCACGCTCTTTTACTGGAAACCATTCGGCATTACTTTTTGCAGCACCTGGCCAGTTGCCTGCTTCTCCTAAACCTAATAGTGCCCTAAAAATTGAAAAGCTCATGATGCCTCTTGCCGCAGCATGAAAAGCAGCAGAAATACTCCATACCACAATGGAAACTACAAAACCGAGTCTGGTGCCAATGGCATCAAATAATTTGCCACTGAGGGCCTGACTAATAGCGTAAGCGATGGTAAAACAACTTACAATAAACGCATACTCCGATTTATTCATTTGCAATTCCGATGCAATACCGGGCCACATAATGGCAAGTGCATTACGGTCTATATAATTAACAACTGTAGCAAGTCCAATCAAACTTAAAATCCACCAACGCAATCCTTTTAATTTCATCGCAATAATTATTTTTTAAACGCATCTAGCGATTCTATAAATTTAAATATTGCCGTGTTTAGCATGGCGTTTTGGTCTTTATCAAATTTACCATGAAGGCCGCCTGATATCGTAATAAATTCTGTTTTTACACCAGCCGCAACAAGCGCAGCGTGAAGCGCCACCGATTCTTGATAAGGCACGGTAGGGTCAGCATCACCATGAACAATAAATACAGGCGGGCTTGTTTTTTTAACCCAATGAATAGGCGATACTGATTTGATAAAATTTTGATCCTCTTTTTTTGATCCTAACCAATTGGTAGCCGACTTACTTTTAATGTATGGTCCATAAGCCCAATCATTAACATCAGCAATACCATACTTGTCAATAATAGCGGCAACATTAATATTTTCGACACCTGAACAGTTGGTATCAAAAATGTGATTGTTTTGAAGCAGGCCTCCCATTAATGCCAGATGACCTCCAGCAGACCCCCCCATAATTATAATTTTATTGGGATCTAGATGAAGCGCTTTTGCATTTTTAATTAAATAAATCAGTGCACATCGTGTGTCTTCGATAGCAGCTGGCGCGGTTGCTTGGCTAGTTAATCTATATTCAATATTGGCCACTGCAAACCCCGCTTTAAAATAAGGCGCAAAACCACCTTGTTCTTCTTTAGCACCATGATTCCATCCGCCACCATGAATATTAATGATAACAGGATTGAGGGGACCATTTGTTGGAGGCAAATATAAATCCATACGACCATCCCAATCATTTACCTTAGTGTACACCACATTTAATTGTGAGGTAAAGCCTGACGGAACTGCCACTGTTTTAAATTTAGAAGAATCAACCACGGCAAGAGTAACAATTGGTGTTGTTTGAGCGAATGACACATTGACTAATAAGAGTCCAGCCAATAAAACGAGTTGAATTTTTTTCATAGCGATTATTGAAATAAAAAAGGGCCAATCATACAAGTATGATTGGCCCTTTAAATATATGAATTAGTATCCAGGATTTTGCTGAATCACCAGTCCAGTATTATTATCAATTTCTCTTTGCGGAATTGGTAAAATCATTTTGTTACTAGTAACTAAATTTTGCATATCAAGTAATGACAACTTTGGAGCTGGATAAGCCATGTAATGCAAGGGATACATCACTGCAAAATGGGCCTTAATAATATCCATTACTTTGACAGATGGCATTGTAGTTCCAAACCTTAATAAATCAAACCAGCGCTGATTTTCAAAAGCAAATTCAAACTTTCTTTCATTGGAAAGTGCTGTTTCAAAAGCAGTTGCACTAGCAACGGTTGTCATTGTTAATGCTGACAACCCAGCACGCACCCTAGTTTGATTGATCAAATCTAATGAGGCCTGACTATATCCGTTTGCTTCCGCTAACATGAGCAGTACATCAGAATAACGAATAACCATCCAATCTGTTTCTGAATCGTTTGCCACAACAACTGGAGAAATATGTTTTGCCGGATATATTTTTGCTGCCGCACCGGTACCATAGGTTCCAATATTTACTGTCTTTCTTTTATCTGCTACATCATACTGATTGTTTAATTCCATAGCAGGGTAATTTAAGCCAGATCCACTACCATTGATAACCGCAGCACCACTGTTTAATGGAGCAAATGCATTACCAAGAGATGAGCCTAAACCAATACCGCCTGCTTTGTACCTAATAGCAAATAAAACTTCTGAATTCATTTCATTTGTAATGGAAAACACATCTGCATAATTAGCTTGTAATTTGTATCCGCTATTCGCAATGACATCTGTCAATAAGGTTGCAGCTTCTGCTTTTCTATTAAGGGTTAAATACACTTTTGCAAGTAGTGCTTTAGCAGCCCAACTATTTGCTCTTCCGATATTTGCTGCTGCAATAGCACCAGATTTTGTTTTATCGCCATTGTCTGAAGCATTTTGAAGATCCGCAATAATTAACTTATAGATTTCATCTACAGATGTACGGTTCATTTCTTTAGCCTCTGCAGGAGATAGAGGCTCATGTGAAAGAAATACGCCTCCGTACAAACGAACTAAATTAAAGTAGTGATGCGCACGAATAAATGAGGCTTGAGCTGCCATTAATTTTCTAGAAGCGTCAGGTACCGAAATTTTAATTTGATCATAGGTGATTTTACCAGTTGCGGCAGTATAATTAACGCCTAAACTATTTAATACCATATTGGTATTTCTAATATTGAAATAGGTGTTAATCCAATAATTATATATGCCTGAATGAGAAGAGCTTGGCATGAATTGATCCAGTTCATTCAGCAAAATATTAGGTGTAGACAAACTACCAGGCACTCCCTGAATAGCATTATCACTTCTAAGTTCGGTTAAAGTCCACTCGTCATTTAACGGCTTTTGCATACCATTATAACAACCCGTTAATGCAGCGTTAACGTCAGATGCATTAGCATAAAAAGTGGCTGTATTTAAATTGGACTGTGGATTTATATCAATGATTTTATTACATCCAGTTGCTGCAACTGCCGATATAAAAAATAAATATTTTACAATTTTCATAATATTTTATTTAGCGTGTTTTTAGAAATTGATATCTACACCAAAAATGATTGTTTTAGGTACAGGGAAACTACCTCTTTGATATCCATCAATAAGAGAAGATGCATAAGGTCCAGAATTTGAACGTCCCTCTGGATTTAATGCGCGGTAGTTGTCAGCCATTTTGAAATACATATTTTGAGCAGACATAAATACTCGTAATGAACTTAATTTAAAACGCTTCGCTAATGCTCCAGGAAGTGTATATCCTAAGTTCATTTCACGTAATGAATAGTATGACGCATCTTCAACAACATAATCGGTCAACATCCAGTTAAAGCCAATGGAAGAATAAGGGGTTTTTCCATCACCCGGATTGTTTGGACTCACCCATCTATTTGTATTGTAGGCTCTGTGGTAACGCTTTAATTCAATATAGTTTGGATCTCCATTGATTAAACTACCACCCTGAACACCTTGGAAAGTGAAACTAAAATCAAAGGCTTTGTAATTGATGGTATTGGTAAGACCCCATGTGAAATCTGGATACGGATTGCCAATAATTGTTCTATCATTATTGTCCAACACTTTGTCTCCATTAACATCTACAAGTTTTAATCCACCAGGCGTAAATACCCCTGTCATTGAACTTGACAAACCAGCTGCTCTTGCTGCATCAATTTGAGCTTGAGACAACCAAACACCATCTGTTTTAAAACCTAAATACTGAATCAATGGATCCCCTACCTTGTTTCGATATACTTCGGCACGCTCTCCTTGATTTAACAAATAGGCTTCTTTACCTAACTCTAATATTTTATTTTTTGTAGCAGAAAGGTTAAATGAAGTTGTCCATTTCAAGTTTTTATTAGAAACATTTGTAGTACTAATATCAAACTCATACCCTTTATTTTCTAGGCTACCGATATTGTTCCAAAATAACGGAACACCTGTGAATGCCATTGAAGACTGTTGTAGTAACAACTTATCAGTTTGTGATTGATATACATCAAAAGAAACATTTACTCGATTTCGAAAGAAAGAAACATCTACACCAAAATTCTTTTGAAATGTACTTTCCCAAGTAATGTCCTTGTTTGCAATAATTGTAGATGAAGTTGCCTGACCTGATACAAGTGTACCCGTACCAGCACCCAATGGGTAGTTAGCAGCGTAAAGCAAATCTAGGAATCCAAAATCTAGGATTCTGTTATTACCAGAAACCCCATAACTAGCTCTTACTTTTAATTTGCTAATGAATTTTACATTCTTCATAAACTTTTCATCAGAAGCTACCCAACCCAGCGATACAGACGGGAAACTACCCCATTTGTTACCAGGGCCAAAATAAGAACTACCATCTGTTCTAAAACTTGCAGATACTAGGTATTTATTATTGTATCCGTAATTTACTCTACCCAATACAGATACTAAACCAATTTGATTTTTTGTACCTAAAGTTCCTGGCTTATCTACAGTTGCAGCAGTATTTAATGTGCGAATATTGTCTGATGGGAAGTCAAGACCTGTAACCCTTTCAGACGAAAGCATTGTTTTTTGACCCGTAAAACCAACCAATGCATTAATACTATGCTTATTGATATTTTTTGTATAGTTTAATGTGTTTTCAGATAATAAATCGATGTAAGAGGTATTGGTATAAACACCTTTACTTACGATCCCATCCCCTGTTGCATTTCTATTTGCCCAGTTTAAACCATAACCTGCATTACCATAAACCGTTCCTAATGTTTTAAAGTCTAAACCTGGTAAAAGATTTATTGTTAAATCGCCCGAAGCTTGCAAACGATAAGTCTTAAAATAAATATCCTGATTCATTACAGAAGAATACGGGTTGTTTTGTGCAGATGCAAAAGGATCTACAGTACCAACAGACTTCCAATATGAACCATCTGGCATCAATCCCTCATAACGCTGTGCAGCAAAATGTCTAGGTTGCGCATAATCACCTGCCTGAATAGATGCATATTGTGGATTTTGTCTAACCCATGCTGCAGATTTTTCGGTATGGTAAACATTTAAAAATGTTGGAAATCTCGCAAAGTTTGTAAAGTTTTCTGAAGGCGATGTTTTTACATCAAATGACGGATTCACGTTCAATGTTAACTTTACTTTTTTGCTAAATGCAATATCCATTTTGGTACGTAAGTTAAAGCGCTCGAATCCGCTTTTAATCATCATCCCTTCTTCGTTCTGATAGCCTCCTGAAACAAAGTATTTAATGCCTTCTTTTCCACCACTAGCACTTAATTCAATATTTCTAAAAATACCAGTTTTTAAAGCCAAGCCTTGATAATCTTCTGCACCACCCATGAGCGCCTGCTCGATAATATAAGAAGCCCTTTCCGGCTCGGTTGCAATACCTGTAATAGATGGTGGCGTTACGGAAGGATCTACTTTACGCATCTCTCCTTCTTTAAATAGCATGCTTACATACTCAGAAGTAGTCATGATATCGTATTGCTTATAGGCATTTTTGTTACCAATAGAATACTTGAAACGGTAATTGGTTTTACCTAATTTTCCGCTTTTTGTTGTAATTAAAATCACCCCACTCGCACCTCTTGAGCCATAAATCGCAGCAGAAGCCGCATCCTTTAAAACTTCAACAGATTCTACGTCTGCCATATTAATATATTGCAAACCATCAGGTACTGGCTGGCCGTCTACAACTACTAGTGGGCTACCACCTGCATTGATAGAGCTTATGCCTCTGATATTAATTTTTGGAGCAGCGCCCGCTTCTGATGAAATGTTTTGAATTTGTACACCTGCAATTTTACCTTGAAGCGCTTGATCCAATCTAGCTACTGGAGCTTCGTCTAAACGTTCGTTTTTGTATTTAGAAACAGCGCCGGTTACATTTGACCTTTTTTGAGCACCATAACCAATTACAACCACTTCAGAGCTCTCAGCAATTGAAGTGCTCATGGAAACATTAATAACATTTGATTTTCCAATTGTAACAGTTTGTGTTTCAAATCCAACATAAGAAAACAATAAAGTAGTAGTACTAGCTTTAACAGTAATACTAAAAGTACCGTCTGCTTTTGTAACAACACCTTGTGCACTTTTGTCGGCAACAATTGATAGGCCTTCAAGTGGAGCACCTGTTTCTTTGTTAATAACCTTTCCGGTTATTTGTTTGTTCTGCGCAATTACTGAAGAAGTAATAAATAGAAGCAACAGAAAAACTAAACTTCTGATTTTTTTCATATGGCAATTTTAAATTTTAAATAGATTTTATATGGTTTAATAAATAATTTGAAGTGGCAAAAATTTAGGGTCTTTGATGCGACTGATTACTTGCGCACAATCATCATATTGATAAGGCTTAGCAACAGCTGCAAAAAAATCTAACGGTTCATTGAAATTGAAAGGCTTGATTTGCTCATTCGTCCAAGGTTTTTGTTGAAGCAGATAAGGAAGTAGTGCATCGCAACCTTTTTTAATTGAATTTCCATTTGTAGTCTTATAATTCCACAAATCAACGCCAATATGATTTGCCATTTCGGCAATTTTAACCAGCGGCTCCATTACAAAAAGTGAATAATGCAAAGAAGTTGTTCTGGCCAATTCGGCAGGAAAAAATCCATTCGCATTCATTTGACTGCCAATACGTTTTTTAACATTTTTAACGATATCCTTAGCGAGACTTGTGTTGTTTACATAAAGCGCAAAAGCAAGGCGTTGCGCATCATACCAAACACCATGATTGTTTACTGCCTTCATTTCAGCGAGCCCAATTTCACTCGTTTGCATCCAATTTAAAAAAGAAGCAAACCAATTTTGAAGCGCTAAAGCATCCTGTTTAGACCAAGATACTGATGTACTAATGAGCCCTGCGCCGTCAATTACCTTAATAAAATGCCTTGTATCAATTAAACCTGCGCCTCTACCAGTATTTTGCCCTTTAACTGCTTGGCCAAAATTAAGGTTCGGATTCATTTTTGTAGCGGTATCAATAAACCAAACACGAAGTAGCTTTGCTGCATGTTTGGCATATTTTTCATTGCCCGTAAAGAAATAAGCAAGACTCAATTTTTCAACTTCGGCACACATGCTTGGCATGTATTCCTTGTCTTTATAATTTTTTACTTCAGGATTTGTTTGGCCATCTTTTCTAATGTACGGTAGCCCATCCTTTGTATCTGGATTAGGCCAGAAATATGGCGCTAAGCTCATGTAGTCATGCTTGTCTCCACTTGGAGGCATTCCATCTTTTTCCATAACACTAACCGGCCTGAATTCAAGCGCATTATTTGCTTGCTCAATCAAAGCTTTAAGCGCCGTCGCATTTGTAGTAGCTTTATTGGAGACCAATGCTTTAGCACTATACGTATATACTTGCGGTGTTTGCGCAAACAAGATCTGATGGACTAAACAGATTACTACTATTGAAAAATATTTTTTCAAATTTTTGAATTATCGGATTAATTAAAAAAATCTTCTCTCATGGGTGAGAACACGTCTACAAGCACCCCTTTTTCTAAACAAACTGCACCATGTATAACATTAGAAGGCACATGAAATACATCGCCTGCTTTTAGAATTTGCTTGTTACCATCAATTTCTATTTCAAATACACCGCTTTCTACATTGGTAAGTTGTACATGATGATGTTGATGAAGCGCGCCTACGCCGCCTTTCTCAAATTCAACACGCACCAGCATTACCGAATTGTCGTAAGCCATAATTTTTCTTGACAACCCAGGTGCCATTTGCTCCTCCGCAACCGATTCGTTTGTAATAAAACCCGTTCGCTTCGCTCCATTTAATTCTACTGACATATCTATTTTGTTTTATAATTTTTTATTTTCTAAGTAAACCACATACGGGCCTTCCCAACTATATGTAATTCCATTGATTGTAATTTGATGCGCCGTTTTAGCATCAAACTTTGTATTGGACTGAAGCACCAATAAGTGCTTACCTCCAATTACAATTTCGGCACCACTATACAAATCTGTGTCTACTACCGGTGCAATAGAAGAAACCTTCGAATATGAATTGGTAGTGATTTCTGAAATAGGGTTAAAGTTTCCGTGCAACTCAACAACGTTTAATGCGAGCATATTTTTAGCCCTTGTTCTTGTTATAAAAGAAGGCTCTCTTCTTAAATTGAAGTTGGGGTCGTTTGCACCTGACCTCGTAAAAAAGACTTGAGCCGAATCTTGCACATGGCTCGTAATTGTGTAAAATGATTGATTATTTAAAAAAGTGAACTGCGTAAACGGCGCTTTTACTTTTGCAGAAGCCTCTTTCCAAATATGCTGATAGCCATTTTTACTACCCAATGTTTGCATGGTATTACCTTGCGTTGTGTATTTGAAATTTGTAGAAATAACATTACCTATATAATTGAAAGGCAAATCATATTGATGCTCCGTATTAGACATCGTTCTAAAAAAATCTACTATCAGAGGCTTAGTATTTCCCGGAATTGTAACTACATATACACTTCTATGCAGTTGCACATTTTGATAGGCATTGGTATCAAGCGCCGAACTTGCTTGCACTGCAAAGTCTCCCACTTTATTGTATAAAGGAACAGGATTGTGCTTCTCACTTACTGCCTCTACACCGTTAAAATGGCTTTTTTCATCTACTGTGATGGTATTGTGTGCAATCGTTTGCTGCGCATAGGATTTAGTTTCAGGCAAATACCTGCCACCATATTTTTGTTCTATATTAATAAAACGTGCAGCGCCATAATCTTGTAAAATCTCGTTTCCGTTATCGTATAAGTTAATATTTAGTTTATCGTAATGACCGTGCGATAAACCATGCGAACTATATTTAAAAATTAAAGAAGTAAGATTTTTATCTTTCCCATTACGTAGTACAGAAACGCCACCCATATTTCCATTTGCCCCATCCGTAAACACAACAGACTTGTATGGATAAAATGGAGGGATACTTTTATTTTGCAAAAGTGCTTGACTCACACCCAGGCCACCTTTACTAAGCGTAACTCGGTTTTGCGCTTTAGCTACCGGCAAGTACGCAGCATTGGCCCCATAAACTTCCCAAGCAATATTTAGCGCCACCACAATTTCATTTGAAATAAAAGTCTTTTCTTTTAACGCGTCGTTGTAGCTGTAGAATCCACCATCTAAATTGGTTTGCTCCAACGCACCATCTAAAGCTTGCTTTAAAATTTTATTGCGTCTTTCAAATATTTTAAGTTCAGGCTTTGCATGATTGACTGCATTGGCAAACAAAAAGAATGGAAGTGCCGCGTACCTGGTGTAATAAGGACCTTCGTTGTAATAACCATTTGGCGAGAACAAGCCATCTAAATGCGCTGTTAATCCCGCTTTACCGTCTTTTTTGGAGCCGTATAAAGCCATTTGCACATAGTCTTCATTGTCTGTAGCGATACCAACAATTCCAACACCGGCACAAGCCCACACGGCATGGTTATGAATTAAGTCAAACCAAGGTGTAATCTCTTTTGTAAAATAATCTACTTCAGGCTTAAAGGCTCCAGCTATAATTTGTGCTCTTTCGGAGGGGGTTAAATAATCATGAATCAAATCAAATGCAAGACCAGCGTATACGAGCCAATTGGCATCATTGAGTGCTTGCCAAAAAATTCGACCTGGAGACGTACTTGTTGCCTGCGGATGATTTTTTAATGTTGGATTTAAAACTGCGTATTTAAAAAACAAATCTTTTACAAGCTTTGCATATTTAACATCGCCCGTTAATTGATAGAGCATGCCGCTGTTAAACATTAGGTTGTAATTATCCTTGTGTTTATCATGCGTGTACCCACCACCTGCATCTTTTGGAACAGGCACATCAATATCTTTTCCTAAAACGGCGTTTACCGATATTTTAATTTCTTCAAACGATTGTTTTATTAGTGGATTAACGGAAATATTTTTTTTAACGAGTGCTATGTCAGCTGCCGTAGAAAATGCAATTGGATGCTTTTGCGCATACCCGGCTATTTGGGTCAATAACACAAGTGTTACACTCAAAAAAAATGATGTAGTTTTTTTCATAAGGCAGTTAAGAATCAATCAATCGTGTAGTAATATTAAGCGTAATTGAATAGGAACTTGATAGAGAAGGTCTGTAATTTTATCTATATTTTCGCTTATTTTATTGATATTTTTCTAAATAAATAGTGTTTTTGTTAGAGATTATATCAATAATATTGCCGATAACGTTACCGGTAACGCTACCGGCAATTTCTCGTAAATTGTATCTATTGGCCCCTAATTTTATACCACTCTATGGAAAAACAAATCACCATAAAAGACATCGCTATTGCCCTTAATATATCTACGTCAACAGTAAGTAGAGCTTTAAGGGATGCCCCAGATGTTAAAGCTGAAACAAAGGCTGCCGTAAAAGCACTTTCCGAAAAACTAGATTATCAACCCAATAGACTTGCACTTAGCCTACTCAATAGACAAACAAATACCATTGGTGTTATCATTCCCAATTTAGACTATGTACTGTCCACTATGGTTAAAGGCATTGATGAAGTTGCGCTAGGTGCCGGCTACACCGTAATGGTTTGTCAGAGTGACGAGAGCTATGGAAGAGAAATGGTCAATACCAAAAGACTATTAGACAGTTTAGTAGATGGATTTATTGTTTCTGTTTCAAGTGAAACAAAAGTGTTCGAACACATCAAAAAAATTCAGGATAAAAAAATTCCACTTGTATTATTTGACCGTATTGTAAATAATATTGAAGCGCCAAAAATTAGACTTGACAATATTGATGGAGGAAGACAAGCAACCGAACATTTAATTGAACAAGGCTATAAAAAAATTGCCATTTTAGCTGGACCCGAAAATTTAAATATTAGTAATAAAAGAATGGAGGGCTACCTTCAAACCCTTAAGGCACATGGCTTACGAGCGGACAAAGGGCACATGATACATTGTGATTTTAACCAACAATACGCTTACGAAGCAACCAAAGAATTACTCGCATCAAAAAATAGACCGGACGCTATTTTTACCATTAGTGACCGCATGGCCATTGGCGCCATGCTCGCCATTAAAGAAAAAGGACTTTCGATGCCACAGGATATTGGCCTTGTAGGATTTAACAACGAACCAATTGTTAGTTTAGTAACCCCAGCTATATCAAGTGTAGAAATGTACGCTTTTGAAATTGGCAAAGCAACTGCAAAAGCATTTATTGAAATGATGAATGGAGGTAATGAAATGCAAGATCAAGAAATAATTATCAAGCCTAAGCTTTTTGTAAGAACCTCTTCCAAAAGAATTTAAAACTAGTTTATGAAAAAAATAATTTGGCTTTTGGTTTTCACCACCGCACTTCAGACCAATGCGCGCAAAATTGTTATTGGTTCCACAGCTGCAATTATCGAAGCTGGCATACAAGCAAAACCTGGCGACACCCTACTTATCCAAAAAGGTGTATACAACAATTGTAAACTCATTATTAGTGCCAAAGGAACTGCGGATCAGCCCATTGTTTTTATAGCCCAAATGCCCGGTAGCGTGCACTTTACAGGCAATAGCTACTTACACATAATAGGCAACTACATTACTGTAAATGGCGTTGTTTTTAAAGACGGTTATGCCGGCAAAAATCATGTTTGGCAGTTTAGCCATGGAAAAGATGTGGCCAACAATTCAAGAATTACAAATTCTAGCATCCAAGGTTTTAATAACCCCTTAAGACTAGACGAAAACCACTGGCTCACATTATCTGGAAAAAATAACCGAGTAGACCACTCAAACTTTACCAACAAAACAAATTTGGGTGTACTAGTTGCCGTATTATTAGATGACGATAGAAGCAGAATCAACAACCACAGTATTGATAGCAACTATTTTGGCATCAGAAAACCGCTTGGTAGCAATGCGGGAGAAATGATCCGAGTTGGCGTTTCACAACACTGTACATTTTTTAGTAACACCAGCATTAAAAATAACTTTTTTGAATATTGCGATGGTGAAACAGAAATTGTTTCTATCAAATCATGCGGTAATAAAGTGGTGGGCAATGTATTTAAAGAATGTCAGGGCGCTGTTGTTTTAAGACACGGCAATGACAATACCGTAGAAGGAAATTTATTTTATGGAAACGATAAAGAAGGGACAGGTGGCGTAAGGGTTATCAATGAAGGCAATTGGATTGTAAATAATTTTATGAGCCATTGCAAAGGCCAAGGTTTTAGATCACCCCTTGCAATTATGGCCGGTGTATTTAATTCACCAGCCAATAGATACCTTCCTGTAAGAGACGCCGTTATTGCCAACAATACTTTTTTAAATTGTAGCCCCTTTAGTATTAGTGAAGGAAAAGACGCAGAGCGTAGCGTAGATCCAAAAAATGTGCTCCTCCTTAATAACCTGTTTTACTCGGATAAAACCGGACCTCTTTGTTATACCGTCCCAACAATTGATAGCGTATTTGCTGTTGGTAACGTGTTTAGCGCTTCGCTCACAAACCCTGGTGTGAGCGGGTTTAATGCGGGTGCTATTGGATTACAAAAATGGGACAGCAAAGGATTTCCTGTTATTGGCGCCTCCGGCGCCAATAACGCCACAAAAAAAATCCTAGACTCCTTAAATACCATCGCTGGAAAAAGAGGTGTTCCCGCATTTTCAAATACCATTGGCGCAAACGATATAAATTACTTTAAAGCCCTATTTGCAAATGCACCAAAACTTGGCAATCATTGGGAGTCAAAAAAAACGAGCGCTGCAACAAGCGCAACTATTCCAACTAAAACGATTACCGTTTCAACTGTTAGCGAATTAGAAGCAGCTATTGCTTTAAGTGCTCATTCAAAAATCGTACTAAAAGCAGGCACCTATACTTTTGAAAAGCCTATCAGCATTAAGGGTAACATAACAATTACTAGTAACGGCGCTGTTGTAAATTTTGCAACCAGCAGCGCCATCAACAATTTGTTTACCCTCCAACAAAACGCGCAATTAACCTTACAAAATAGCAGTATCAATGCTAGTGCAGTTTCTGCGCAACATTTTATTGCGGTTATAAGTGATGGATCTGGCATTCATAATAGTGTTGGCATAACCGGCTGCAAAATTCAAGGCTTTACAGGCACCGCAATACTCATGGCGCCAAAATCTAGTTATTTAGACAAGATCACGATTCAAGATTGTGCATTTGAAAACAACAAAGCCACCATACTCTCTTTAAAAGACGAGGACGAAAACAAAGGCTATTACAACGCCGAAAAAATTTTTGTTACAAACAATAGTTTCATAAACCACACCGGACCATTAGCCATTATTTACAGGGGTGGAAATGACGAAAGCACCATGGGACCTATCTTTAGCTTCTCCAGTAATAAAATTGTAAATTGCAGTGCAAATGAACCGCTTTTAGGCTTATTTGGGGTACAGCAATCAAATATCAACAACAATATGTTTACGGCTTCTAATAAAACAGGAAACATTATTTCGTACACCGATAACACTAAAGCATTTCATTATCAAAAAAACAATAGTGTTTTAGAAAGTGGGGCTATTCAAGAAAATAAATTTGTCATTAATCAATAAATCAACATTTCAAATAAATAAACATGAAAATTATTCACCAAGTACATCCCGAAGATTTTGTAAAATATACTACCGAGCAAATTAGAGCTAAATTTTTACTAGACAATTTAGTAGAGCCAGGCGCTATCAATTTTGTATATACCCATTATGATAGAATGGTGGTAGGCGCTGCAACCCCTACTAATGCTGCTATTCAGCTAGGTACCTACGACGCCTTAAAGTCAGAAAACTTTTTGGATAGAAGAGAAATTGGTATCGTAAACATTGGCGCAACGGGAAGCATTACGGTAGAAGGTCAAATTTACACCTTGGACAAAATTGATTGTTTGTATGTTGGTATGGGAAATAAAGAAGTTACTTTTCATGCCAGCACCGATCCGAGCAACCCTTCTAAATTTATTTTATTCTCTTGCCCAGCGCATGCAAATTACCCAACGCAACTTATGCAAAGTAAAGATGCAACGCCTGCCGAAATGGGAAGCGCAGAAACAGCGAATCACAGAACCATTAATAAATACATTCACGCAGATGGTTTAAAAAGCTGTCAGCTTGTACTTGGTGTAACCAATTTTAAACCAGGTAGCATTTGGAATACCATGCCAGCGCACCTGCACGACCGTCGTATGGAAGCATACTTCTATTTTGATTTACCTGAAACACAACGTGTCATTCATTTCATGGGTGAGCCACACGAAACAAGACACCTATTCTTAAATAATGAGCAGGGTATTGTATCTCCATCATGGAGTATTCATAGTGGTGTAGCAACAGCTTCTTACTCATTTATATGGGCAATGGCAGGCGAAAACATGTCGTTTGCTGATATGGATTTTGTAAACATTCAGTTATTAAAATAATTCCAATGCTAAATTTTAGAGTAGATAATAAAGTTGCTGTAGTAACCGGTTGTAGTAAAGGCATTGGAATGGCCATTGCCATCGAACTTGCTAATAGCGGTGCCGACATTATTGGTGTGAGTGGCTCTATGCCTGCATCCGGAAGCGATGTAGAAAAAGCGGTACTTGCTGCAGGTAAAAAGTTTTATGCTTACCAAGCCGATTTTTCAAATAGAGATTCAATCTATGCTTTTTTAGATGCGGTAATCAAAAACCATCCTAAAATTGATATCCTCATTAACAATGCGGGAAGTATTCAAAGAAGCCCTGCCGCAGAGCATTCCGACGAATTTTGGGATAATATCATTGACATCAATTTGAATGCGCAATTTATTATCACCCGAGAAATTGGGAAACAAATGATTGCCAATGGCGCTGGAAAAATAGTATTTACGGCCTCTCTTTTAAGCTTTCAAGGCGGTATCAACGTGCCTGGCTACGCAGCTAGTAAAGGAGCAGTTGCCTCGTTAATTAAGGCATTTGCTAACGAATGGGCTAGTAAAGGCATTACCGTAAATGGTGTTGCTCCAGGATATATATCCACAGACAATACGGCACAGTTAAGGGCCGATCCGGACAGAAATGCCTCTATTTTAGCTAGAATCCCGGCCAACAGATGGGGAACTCCTCAGGATTTAACCGGGGCTTTCGTTTTTTTATCCTCTCCTGCTTCAGACTATGTCAACGGTACCATTTTAACCGTAGATGGCGGCTGGATGGGTAGATAACTATATGTAACAACTAGGGCGTCATTCGTAAGTAATTATTAAATTTAGGCTTACGAATGATGACTTATGTTTTTAAAGCCTAGCAAAAAACTTTTTTACAGTTCTGCAGTACTCATTGTGCTTGCCATTACCGCTGTTGTAATTTATCCTTCAGATCCTATCGACTACAACACCGAGGTAAAACCCATTTTAAATAAAAAATGTATCACATGTCATGGTGGTGTAAAACAAGAGGGTGGTTTTAGTTTGCTTTTTGAAGAAGAAGCATTTGCTCCTACCAAATCTGGTAAGCCTGCCATTATAAAATTTAAACCAGAAGAAAGTGAACTCATCAGAAGACTGCATTTAACAGATCCTGAAGAGCGCATGCCGTATAAGCACGATCCGTTAACCAAAGAAGAAATTAAAATTTTAACGACTTGGGTTAAAGAAGGAGCCAAATGGGGATCACACTGGGCGTATCAAAAAGTAAAAGAGCCAGCAGTACCTAGCATTAATGACGATTGGGTAAATAATAATATTGATAAATACATTCTAGAAAAATTAGAAACAGAAAAATTAAGTCCTTCCAAAGAAGCCGACAAAGCAACACTGTTAAGACGTGTTAGTTTAGACATCACAGGCCTTCCTGCAAATAAAAAAATTGCCGCAAAATATTTAAATGACCATTCAGATAAAGCCTACGAAAATTTAGTGAACGATTTAATGGCTTCTCCTGCCTATGGCGAAAAATGGGCCGCACTATGGTTAGACCTTGCCAGATACGCCGATACCAAAGGCTTTGAAGCAGACCGCGGAAGAAATATTTACAAATATAGAGACTGGCTTATAAGTGCATTTAACACAGACAAACCTTACAACGATTTTTTGACGGAGCAAATAGCTGGTGATTTATTACCCAACCCTTCTGACGCACAATACATCGCTACTGCGTTTCATAGGAACACCATGAACAATGATGAAGGTGGTACCGACAATGAAGAATTTAGAACCGCTGCCGTACTTGACCGCGTTAACACCACATGGAGCGCCGTTATGGGCACCAGTTTTAATTGTGTACAGTGTCATAGTCATCCATATGATCCATTTAAGCACGACGAGTATTATAAGTTCATGGCGTTTTTTAACAATACTAGAGATGAAGATTCTCCTTTCGAAAACCCCGTACTGCGTCAATACCAGGGTGCCGACAATGTGAAATTTGAATCGGTAAAAAAATGGTTGCAACAAAACGCGGCACCAGCAGCTGCTAATTACTGGATTACTTTTTTACGCACGCTTCAACCAAGTATCAATGCTTTTCAGTGCGACAAATTTGTAAACGGCGCCAATGGTTGGTATGCAACACTTCGCAATAATGGTACTTGTAATTTAAAAAATGTGGTACTCACTGGAAAATCGGAACTGCTGTTTAAATATGCATCAAGAGTAGACAAAGGCGTGTGGCGCATTTATTTAGATAGTTTAACCGGACCACTTATTAAAGAAGTACCTGTTAAAAATACAGGCGGCGGTTTTATACATTCAACGACAAGCCTTCCAGACATTAAAGGAACGCACACTTTATATTTCAAGTACTACTCGCCTAAAATAAAAAATAGTACTGATGATGGTATTTTATTTGAGTGGTTTTCATTTGGCAATCCATTCCCTGCCAAAGAAAAACCTGGTTACGATAGCGCTTATAAATATTTTAATGATCTCATGATGGCAGGTGCAGAAACAACCCCCATTATGATGGATGCCAACGAAGACCTGTTTAGACCCACGCATGTTTTTGAAAGAGGCAGTTGGCTTTCTAAAGGAAAAATAGTTACGCCTGACGTTCCGGCTGTATTACCGGGCCTTCCAAAAAATGCACCCAAAAATAGACTCGGGCTTGCCATGTGGTTAACAGATAAAAACAATCCACTCGTTTCGCGCACACTCGTTAATAGACTTTGGGAACAATTATTTGGAACGGGTATTGTAGAAACCCTCGAAGACCTGGGCACGCAGGGCTTATCGCCAACACACCAAACACTGCTTGATTATTTAGCATGGCAACACATGCACACGCACAATTGGAGTATTAAAAAAACGCTCAAAGAAATTTTACTCTCTGCAACCTATAGGCAGCAATCGATGTTTACCAAAGAACTACTTAAAAAAGATCCGTATAATAAATTATACGCAAGAGGCCCAAGGGTAAGACTTTCGGCAGAGCAAATTAGAGATCAAACACTTGCGGTAAGCACTTTATTAAGTCCAAAAATGTATGGCAAAAGTGTAATGCCATATCAGCCAGATGGCATTTGGCGTTCACCCTATAATGGCGATGCTTGGAAATTATCTGAAGGTGAAGATCAGTACAGACGTTCACTCTATACATATTTTAAAAGAACAGCTCCTTACCCATCCATGCTCACATTTGATGGCGGTGCAAGAGAAGTTTGCGTAATTAGACGTATTAGAACCAACACGCCACTTCAAGCGCTTACCTCATTAAACGATTCGTCGTATATTATTATGGCCCGCTCTTTTGCAAAAAGTATGGACAAAGTAAATGGCCCTATTGAGGCAAAAATAAAAAAGGGTTACGAAGAGATGATGTACAAACCCATTGCTCCTGCTAAATTAAATGTACTAACTAGTTTATACAAGTCAAGTTTGTCAAAATACCAGAGTAATAAAAAAGCAGCAACAGTATTGGTGAGCGATAGCACAATTGCATCACCCACCAATAGAGCAGCCCTTGTTGTAGTAGCCAACGCCATGCTTAATTTAGACGAATGGCTCAATAAAAATTAATTCCAATGACGCAAAAAGAATTACATAACCAGCGCCTAGTAAGAGAAGCCCAAAAAGTGGTGATGCAACAGCATACCCGTAGGCATTTTATTAAAGAAAGCGCCATGGGTTTAGGCGCACTTGCACTAGGCAATTTATTAGGCGGTTGCAGCACCGGAAGTAATAATGTATTTGATGCCACCAATCCACTAGCGCCAAAAGCGGCTCCGTTTTTAGGAAAAGCCAAGTCGGTTATTTATTTACACATGGCAGGTGCGCCTTCTCAATTAGAAATGTTTAGCTACAAGCCAGAGCTTGCTAAATTGGATGGTCAAGATTGTCCGCCTTCATTACTCAATGGTAAAAAGTTTGCATTCATTAGAGGCGTTCCTAAAATGCTAGGCCCGCAAGCAAGTTTTAATAGATATGGTGAGAGTGGCATTTGGGTTTCAGAAAATTTACCACACTTATCAACTGTAATTGATGACGTGGCCGTGCTTCAGGCCGTTACCACCGATCAGTTCAACCACGCACCTGCGCAACTACTCATGCATACGGGAACACCGCGTTTAGGAAGGCCTAGTATGGGTTCTTGGGTAACCTATGGGCTTGGCACCGAAAATAAAAACCTGCCTGGATTTGTGGTACTAACCTCAGGTGGTAATAATCCGGATGCTGGAAAAAGCGTTTGGGGAAGTGGATTTTTACCAAGTGTGTATCAAGGTGTGCAGTGCCGTAGCGAAGGGGATCCTGTTTTATTTATCAAAGATCCTGCAGGTATGGACCGCGATGTTAGAAAAGCAAGTATCGACGCTATTAATAAAGTCAACGAAGAATCTTATACCGAGTATCAAGATCCAGAAACCTTATCTCGTATTTCTCAATATGAACTCGCGTACAAAATGCAAATTTCTGTACCGGGTGTTATGGATATTAGCACAGAGCCGGAATATATTCATGAAATGTATGGCACCAAACCTGGCGAATCTTGTTTTGCCAACAACGTTTTACTCGCGCGCAAGCTGGTAGAAAAAGGCGTTCGCTTTGTGCAATTATTTGATTGGGGTTGGGACACACACGGCGACTCTGCGGGCAACGCCGTAGACATTGGACTAAAAAATAAGTGCCGAAAAATTGATAGACCTATTACCGCACTCTTACAAGATTTAAAACAAAGAGGTTTACTTGACGAAACACTGGTTGTGTGGGGCTCTGAATTTGGCAGAACACCGATGCAAGAAAATAGAGATGGTAAAACCATGCCATTTAAAGGCCGCGATCACCATGGCGAAGCCTTTTCGATGTGGATGGCTGGCGGCGGCATTAAAGGTGGAACTACCTATGGCGAAACAGATGAAATTGGCTACAATATTGTAAGTGGCAAAGTAGAAACATTTGATGTGCAGGCTACTATTTTAAATCAGTTAGGTTTTGACCACGAAAAATTCACTTACGAATCTCAGGGTCGAAACTTTAGACTTACAGATTTAAGTGGCAAAGTTATTCATGATATTATAGCTTAAAAATGATACAGATGATTAGTGCTGGTATTGGAAGGTTACACCCTGTTTTTGTTCACTTGCCTATTGGCATTTTACTCTTTGCTGCCCTACTATTTTTTGCATCAAAAAAACAAAGGTTTGCAAATATGTCTTTGGCGGTAGCGCCTGCTCTTGCTATTGGATCATTTTTCTCGATCCTATCCTGCATTACCGGTTATTTACTTTCTATTTCAGATGCATATAACGAGGATATTATTTTTAAGCATCAGTGGCTTGGTATTGCAACGGCTATTACAAGTGTTGTATGTTATTTCGTTTACCAAAAAAAGAGGGCAATATTTGGCATATTCATTACGCTATTATCTACACTTATTATACTTACCGGACATTACGGTGGTAGCCTTACACATGGAGCAGATTATTTAACGGCCTCCTTTAATAACAGTACAAGTACGAATAAAAAAGTAATAGCCAATATAGATGAAGCGGTTGTATACACAGATATTATTGAGCCTATCCTCGCCACCAAATGTTACAGTTGTCATGGCGAAAGCAAACAAAAAGGAAAATTAAGACTTGATCTTCCTAATTATATTTTACAAGGTGGCGAAGAAGGAAAAGTATTAACTCCTTACCAGCCTGGTAGTAGTGAAATCATAAACCGTTTATTACTGCCTACTTCTAACGAAGAACATATGCCACCAAAAGAAAAACCACAGCTTACAAAAGATGAGGTTGCTTTACTACACTGGTGGATAGAGTCGGGCGCAAATTTTACGGCAGCTGTAAAAAATACAAAACAAACAGCTGCTATTAAAGAGCTATTGGCATCGTTTTCAAATGGCACCGGTGGGGATGGCGATGGCGCAAACGCCTCTTCAGGAGCCAGCATCCTCCCAACTAAAAATGCAAGCCCAATAGCTGCAGATGTATTAACGAAATTAAACAAAGAAGGCATTGTAGTGGTACCCGTTGTAAGCGGATCTAATTATGTGCGCGCCAATTTAATTGGTGTCGAAAATGTGAGCGCGCAAACCTTTCAACTATTAGCTAAAATATCAGATCAGCTTTTACAATTAAACGCATCCTTTACAGCTGTTAAAGACGAACATTTATTGGTCTTATCTAACTGTAAACAGCTTAAACAACTTGAATTAAACGGCACTGCAATAACCAATAAAGGACTTGCACACCTTACTGCATTAGAAAATTTAGAAAGTTTAAGCATCACGCAAACAAAAGTTACTGATGATGGAATTGGCAATGTAAGCGCACTAAAAAAATTAAAAAAAGTATACCTCTATGCTACTGGTTTTACAAATGCGGCTGTTGCAGCGTTAAAACAAAAAATGCCAGGACTACTAATAGATACGGGAGGATATAAATTACCGATTTTAGCAACAGATACTACAGAAGCTAAAGCACCAGAAGTAAAAACAAATTAACAGAAAATAAATTACGGTATCAAGCTAACTATTTGCAGTAGATTACCCGGTAATCATGCGTACATATAAATCCTCTACCTTTTTACGTGCCCACGGTGTTTTGCGTAAAAACTTAAGGCTCGATTGAATGCTAGGATTGGAATTAAAACAATTGATAGGGATATGCTGCCCCAAATCTTCCCATCCAAAATAAGCAACCAGTTCAGTTACTATTTTTTCGAGGGTTTTACCGTGTAAGGGGTCATTTGACACTTGTTGCATATGCAATATTAAGTAATTTGCTGCCATGACAGCGCACCGATACTTTGTAGTACATAAACCA
>JACCDS011503470.1_pt1 | contig 35500 bp, 32 predicted proteins | sample 7446441 | NCBI WGS metagenome assembly JACCDS01 (sample SAMN15323445, study PRJNA562643) | freshwater metagenome | isolation source: river surface water | place: USA:Blue River Watershed | collected 2017-08-17
CACAGTTTTTGACAGTGCGCGTCGCCGCCTTGCAGTTTCACCACATAATCACGCGATTTGTCGGCAAAACCAGCTTCGTCATCAAAGCGTTTTTTCGCTTCGCGGTAGAAATCTTCTAAGTCCGCCAGCGCCACAGTTTCCAAATCAACACCTGCGGCCAACTTGTCTTCCAAATGCGCGATCAGCATGCCAAATTGCGTGCCCCAGTCGCCCATGTGGTTTTGCCGGATGACGGAGTCGCCCCAGAATTCCAGCGCGCGCACGACAGCATCACCGATGATCGTGGAACGTAAATGGCCGACGTGCATCTCTTTAGCAAGGTTTGGCGCGGAATAATCAACCACCACCGTTTGCGGCGCCGTATTGGCACTGACGCCCAAACGCGGGTCTGCCACCGCTTGTTGCAACTGAGTTGCCAGCCAGTCCGGTTTTAATGTCACGTTGATAAAACCTGGACCTGCGATTTCGACTTTGTCGGCGATATCAGCCAATTCCAGTACATCGACCAGCTGTTGCGCTAACGCGCGCGGATTGGTTTTTAATAGCTTGGCGGCAGCCATAGCGCCGTTGATCTGGTAATCACCAAATTCAACTTTGGTACTTTGCGTCACCGCGGTATTGGTATCCGCCGGCAAACCGACTTTGATCATTGCGGCCTGCGTTTTGGCGGCCAATAACTGTTTGATATTCATTTCGTATCCTGTGTAAAACCTTGAAATTAACCGGCGTGCGCGTGTTCACGGGTTTTATGGAAACGGATCTTCGGATGCCGTTCCATCGCCAGGTTCAGGTTCACCATAGTCGGGGCCAGGTAACTTAAATTGTCACCGCCATCGAGCGCCAGATTGGTGCTGGCTTTGTTCTTAAATTCTTCCAGCGCTTTGCCGTCTTCTGAATAGACCCAACGCGCCGTGCTGACGTTGACGCTTTCGTAAATCGCATCAACGTTGTATTCAGATTTCAAGCGGTGCACGACGACGTCAAACTGCAGCACACCAACGGCGCCGACGATCAAATCGTTGTTATCCAGCGGCCGGAAGACCTGCACCGCGCCCTCTTCGGCCAGTTGCACCAGACCTTTTAATAATTGCTTTTGTTTCAGCGGATCACGTAAACGGATCCGGCGGAACAGTTCAGGCGCGAAGTTTGGAATACCAGTAAAAGTAAACTTCTCGCCAGAGCTGAAAGTGTCGCCGATTTGAATGGTGCCATGGTTGTGTAAACCAATGATGTCGCCCGGAAATGCTTCTTCGACATGTTCACGGTCGCCGGCGAGGAATGTCAGCGCATGCGGCACCAGTACATCTTTACCGATGCGGACATGGTGCATTTTCATGCCTTTTTCATACTTACCGGAGCAAATGCGTAAAAACGCCACGCGGTCGCGGTGTTTCGGATCCATATTGGCCTGAATTTTAAACACAAAACCAGAGAAGCCTTCTTCCGTTGGTTCGACAGTACGGCCAGTAGTCGCGCGGTGTTGCGGTGCCGGCGCCCATTCAGTCAGGCCATCGAGCATATGGTCCACACCGAAGTTACCGAGTGCAGTACCAAAGAACACCGGCGTCAGCTCGCCTTTTAAGAAGGCTTCACGATCAAATTCATGGCTGGCGCCCTGCACCAGTTCCATTTGCTCGCGAAGGTCAGCAGCAAAATAACCAATACGGGCATCTAATTCAGGGTTGTTGATGCCTTTGATGATGTCGACATCCTGAATGGTGTGGCCCATACCGGATTTGTAGAAAATCACTTCATCGCGCAGGATGTGATAAATGCCTTTGAATTCTTTGCCTGAGCCAATAGGCCAGGTAATGGGCGCGCAGGCAATTTTCAGTACGCTTTCCACTTCATCAAGCAAATCAATTGGATCGCGGATATCGCGGTCCATTTTGTTCATAAAAGTGATGATGGGTGTGTCACGTAAACGAGTGACTTCCATCAGCTTAATGGTGCGCTCTTCAACACCCTTGGCGCCGTCGATCACCATTAAGCAGCTATCGACTGCGGTCAGTGTACGGTAGGTATCTTCCGAGAAGTCTTCGTGGCCTGGAGTATCGAGCAGGTTGACCAGACAATCGGCATACGGAAATTGCATCACAGATGTGGTGACCGAGATCCCGCGCTCTTTTTCCATTTCCATCCAGTCAGACGTGGCATATTGACCGGATTTTTTACCTTTGACGGTACCAGCTTTCTGGATCAGCTGTCCGAATAACAGCACTTTTTCTGTTATCGTGGTTTTACCGGCGTCCGGGTGAGAGATGATCGCAAAGGTTCTGCGGATACTGACTTCTTGAAGAAATTCTGCGCTGGCCATGCCTGAGTGAGTTCCGAATATAAGCTTAATGGGCGGCCGGCTCTGATGCAGTGTTGTACAGCAGCTGGAGTCCGGCGAAAAATGGCGCAGATTATAGCAGTAACAGCGGCTTTGGCGAAGTACGAAAACCAGGATTACCAGCCGGATTTATCCCTGTTTTTATTGCACTGCCGGCAAAAACCATTGCGTCGCCAACTGCATCACAGCATTTTCCTGTGGCCCCACATCAGTTGTCTGATTATTGGCCATCAGCAGCAAAGTCAATTCCTGCTCCGGGATTGTCATGACAAACTGGCCACCATAGCCCCAGGCTAACTGCCCCGCCGGTTGACCACTCTGTTTGAATAACCACCAGCCATAACCATATCCGCTAATGCTGAGCCCGGCAAAAGTGCGGCTACGTGGCTGCTGCACGCTCGCGGAAGTCATCACGTAGGCCTGATTCAACACCTGCTGACTGCCCCAACGCCCCTGTTGCTGCCACAAAACACCCAGTTTAGCCAGATCACGCGCGGTGAGTTCCAGACCGGCTCCGCCATTATCATAACCATCTTTTAGTTTTTCCCAGCGAAAGTTACTAATGCCAAGCGGCATGAACAACACCTGCCGGGCATAATCTCGGGTGGGCATCCCGGTTTGTTCGTTGAGGATCACTGATAACAAATGAAAATTGGCTGAGTTATAACGAAATTCCGTCCCCGGCAGCTGGGTCTGTGCTTGTTCCAGCACATAGCGGGTTGGATCGGCCGACATCACCCATTGCTCAAAACCCGCCAGGGTGCTTTCGTCCCAGGCAAATCCGCTGCGCATACTGAGTAAATCAGCAACTGTGATAGGTGCTTTGCCATTTAACAGAGCACGATAACGCTGTGGCAATAATTCACTGATCGGCTGTTGCAGACTCTGAATTTTGCCCTGACTGATCGCTACACCAATCAAATGACTGATCACTGTTTTGGTCACCGAACGCAAATGCAATAAATCAGTCGACTTGCGGCCACTGAAATAAGCTTCGCCAACTAACCGGCCACGGCGTAACACCAATACTGCAAACAATCCTGGTGTGGCACGTGCGGCGTTGTAACCTTGCTCCAGCATCGATTCATTGAAGCCTTCCGCTGCCGCAGTACTGACAGGAAAAACCGGATTGTCGCTGGCGCGCCATGAAATAGTACCGCTCACCGGGCTGATAGCGGCACTGTCTGCCTGATCACTACCACCACAGGCACTGAGACAGAAAAGTGTAAGACACCACAGGCTGTAGCGTAAAAACGAAATCGAATTCGCTGAAAAATGTTTGAAATTCTGAATAGAAAAAATTTTGCAGATCAATTGCATAGGGCCTCCGTGAATCAGGCCCACCGTTTCAGAGTGACGGCATCGCCAAAGACATGGCCATCAGAATAGCATCTTCTTTTCCACCCGGAGCCGGGTAGTATGCTGGTCTGACCCCAACCTGATGAAAGCCTTGCTGATGATATAGCGCTATCGCTTTGTGATTCGATGCGCGGACTTCCAGCCAACAATCTGTCGCTTGCCGGCGTTCTGCCTCATCTAAAAAGTGGCTTAACAAGGCTTTGCCAATCGCCTTGCCCTGCTGCTGCGGGTGCACGGCAATATCAAAAAGACTAGCTTCCCCAGCGACCAGTTCGCCGATATAAAACCCGACCACCTGCTCATTTAAAAGTGCGACCGCATTAAAATAGCGCTCTGAAAAACTGCTCAAGAACGAAGATTCAGCCCAAGGGTAAGCCGTCGCGGCTTGTTCTGTAGCCAGCATCGCCGGAATGTCTGCCGGCGTGGCGCTGCGGATGTGGATCATGTTGGGTCCGTGTCGGTCGAGGTACTATCCGGCAACAACTGAATGAGATTTCGCCAGAGTTGTTTTTTGCGATCCGCCGCCAAAAAATGCTGCGGCGGCGCGCTGAACAAACCGGCGTCGGTCAAATGGATACTTGTTGTGTCGGCCTGATAAAACCATTGTGGATGAACACCGGCCTGCTGCAAAACAAGCAACAGATCCTGCACCAGCGGCAAGTTAGTCTCTGCGGCTATCCACTGCGGTAACAGTGGCTCTGCCGGAATTGCTTCAGCTGGCGCGACTTGCTCGACCGTGCAATCTTGTCCAGTAGAAACAGAAAGGTCTAGCGGTGCCTGATAATCCGGCGCAGCCAAATCGGTTTGTAAGGGTTGGATTTTCAAATGCTGCAAGAACTGCAGCTGCAGTTCTGACATGGAAGAAATGATGTTATTTGTCACGTCTGGATTCATCTCAGTACCTCGTTAGGTCTTGCCTGAGAGAATTGGCAGGGGCAGAGGGATTCGAACCCCCAACCATCGGTTTTGGAGACCGCTGTTCTACCAATTGGAACTATGCCCCTGTGATTGAGGCGCCATTATACAAAAGGAGTTTCAAAGGTAAAGCAAAAATCTCAGACAAAGCAATCAATTGCGCATTATTCAGCCAAGATGCCTTTTATTAGTGCAGCTTTTGCCGTTATGTTGAACTACATGCAAAGTTGCTTGAGTAAAAAAGATGCAAGTGGAGCGCGACTTTGTTAGCATCACGCGCCGCGAAACAGAGCAAGTTGCAGTTCAGCAAAACAGCGACTACAACTTAACGCAGCAGGATGTAACACAACAAAGGATGTTTGCATGAAATTGACCGACTATTCAGTATTAATCATCGACGATGTCCCTTCCGTCCGAGAATATTTACGTCAGACTCTCATGTTGCTTGGTATCACCCACGTTAGCGAAGCATCAAATGGCAGCCTGGGGATCAGCAGCTACACCAAACAACATCAGGATGTCGTGTTCCTTGATATTGAACTGCCGGACTGCGATGGCAAATCTCTGTTACGCCAGCTCAAAGAAATCAATCCAAACGCCAATGTCGTCATCATGACCGCCCACAGCACAGTAGAAAATGTGCAACAGAGCATCTTGGCGGGCGCCTGCGGTTTTATTGCGAAACCATTTTCAGCGAAGAAAATTGAGTCTGTGCTGGTGAAATGTCAGAAAAAAAGTCTGACTGCCTGAATATCGCCCGGCCTGAAGAACAAACGACGGCCTTCAGACCTTGCCGCTTAAAGGTGTGCCGTGAAATTCAATACCGTCCCAGCCCGTGCGCATAAAATTGCGGATATTGCCGTGATTAGTCCCTTTGACATCCGGCAACACTTCCAGCCGGTAAAAATCGCCAAACAGCTGCAATGTCTGCGGCTCCGACAGCTGGTGTAACAGCGCAAACGCCAGGATCTTGCAAGAACCGTTGTTCTCCCCTGCCGCATTGCTTTGCTCACCATTCTGAAACGCCGTCGGCGTGAAATCGTAGAGTGCATCAATCAATGTAATGGTTTGCTGGAAGCTGATGCTGTCCGGCTCGGTACTTAACTGTCGAAAAAAAGTTTCCAGCATAAAACCGCCTAAAGTTTGATCAAATCCTGCCGATTACGCGATCAGCAATCCATCAATTCCGATGGGAGGATCCCATGAACATCATCAGCGCCACACAGGCCTTTAGTGCCCGCGAACAGCAGTTATTTCAACACAGCCGAATCGAAGTGCAAACTTCAACAGTCGCCCCTACTACTCCCGCAACAACGACAACAGCTCAAGCAGTTGCTCCACAGAGCGCAGCCGAGTCTAAGTCATCCGAAGAACAAAATGAAGATGGTCAGCAATTCAGCGCCAAAGAAAGTATCGGTACAGTCAAACGCATTCTGGAGCAACTGACTAGTGGCAAACTGCTGAGTTGGCTGGACGGCAGTGCTTTTGACAAAATTCAGGCACAACAACAGCAACTACACGAAAAAGCTTCGCCACCGCCAGCGCCCACCGAACGTACCATCATGGAATTTACCTATCGCTATCAGTCTGTCGAAGCCAGTTTTGCCGGTGCTGTGCAGCTCGAAGACGGTAGCAGCCAGAGTTTTGACTTCAGTTTCAGTATGCAGGAAAGTTATGCCAGCTTCAGTATCCGGCAAGAAGCGGTACTGAAAGACCCGCTAGTACTGAGCACCACAGGACAAAGCTTTCAATGGACCGGTGCCAGTCAGTCCTTTGATTTTTTCAGTAATGGCAGCAGCGCAGAATTACCCACGCTTGCTGACGGCCAGTATTACCTGAGCTACGACCGCAACCAAGATGGTCACATCACGCAAGGTAAAGAACTGTTTGGTCCCAGTACCGGCAGTGGTTTTGCTGAATTGGCCGCATTGGACGAAGATCAGGACGGCTTTGTTGATAGCAGCGACAGCGCCTGGCAGCACTTGAGTATCTGGCGGCCGGGCGAAGCGCTGCAAAGTCTGACCGACGCCGGCATTAGCGCCATTTCAGCGCAATCGGTTGCGACGTCGTTTGGACTGTACGATGGCGATGCGCTGATGGCCCGCATTGCGCGTAGCGGCATCTTTTTGTCTGAACAGGGCAATGTTGGTCTAATGCAACAGGTCGATTTGAATATCTGATATTCAGTGCCGGATCTGGCTGATCCGGTATGATACTTCACTGTACACTGCTGGCATTCATCTGCATTGGAGCGCCGTCTGTGTACAGTGAAGTATTGCCCGCTGTCGAAATTTGCCAACAAGCCCGGCTCAGCCGCGACGCCCGATTTGATGGACTGTTTTATATCGCAGTGAAAAGTACCGGCATCTATTGCCGGCCGGTTTGCCCGGCCCGCGCACCGGCGGAACATCAAGTGCAGTATTTTGCTTCCGCAGCATCAGCGGCGGCGGCGGGTTTTCGGCCATGTTTACGCTGCCGGCCTGACAGCGCACCAGGTTCTCCCGCCTGGCAAGGCAATCAGGCCAGCCTGCGCCGTGCAATGAAACTGATTGATCAGGGCGCCCTGCAAGATGGTAATCAGGCCAGTCTGTGTGAACGGCTTGGTATCAGTGAACGCTATTTGCGTAAACTATTCGCGCAATATCTCGGCGTTTCGCCGAAACAGTACGCCTTGTATCAACAAATCCTCTTTGCTAAACAGCTGCTGCATCAAACCACGATGCCGGTCACTGATATTGCTGCCATGGCCGGATTTCACAGCCTGCGCCGCTTCCATGATGCGTTTAAACAACAACTAAAACTAACACCGACACAAATACGGGGACAACGCATGTCGCAACATGCCCAAGTGATTGAGCTGGAATTGAGTTATCGCCCACCACTGGCCTGGCACTTACTACTGGAGTTCTGGCAACTACGGACCTTAACTGGTCTGGAATGGCTGGATGGCGAACGCTATGGCCGGCAAATTGACTGGCCGCCTGGTCAGGGACAGCAACAGGGTTGGTTTGAAGTACGGCCAATCCCGGATAAACATGCGCTACAACTCCAACTGCACTGGCAGCATCACGACACCTTGTTGCCGGTAGTGAAACATATCCGGCGTTTGCTGGATCTCGATGCCGATTTACAGGTTATCGAAAAACATCTGCGTGGCCAGTTAGGCGAAAAAGTCAAAATAGGCCTGCGGATCCCTGGCGTCTGGTCAGCCTGGGAAGCAGGTATACGGGCCATTTTGGGTCAGCAGGTCAGTATTGCCGGCGCACGGGCTCAGCTCAACCGTTTACTGGTGTTGGGTACCGAGCAGGCTACGCCAAGCTGTGCCGCCGCGCAGACTAGCGAGATGCAATGGCGACAATTTCCGACACCGGCTCAAGTCTACGCCGATGAGTTATTGATGCTGAAAATCCCCGGTGCCCGACGGCAAACCCTGTTGGCTCTGGCCGCCAGTATGATCACGGCGCCCGAACAACATCCATCGCAGTGGCTGCCGATCAAAGGTATAGGCCCCTGGACTGTGGCTTATGCCTGTATGCGGGGTCTGTCAGAAACCGACGTCTGGCTCGGTGGTGATTTAGGCATTCAAAAAGCGCTGGCCCGCCAGCACGCCAGCTTTGATGCGTCAGCGCTGTCACCTTGGCGTAGTTATGCCACATTACAACTTTGGTTTGGTCTGGCAGATAGCCCAATTGCACAAGGAGAATAAGATGTCTTTGACTACACATATTGCGTATTGCCTGTCACCGCTCGGTGCGCTGGAGATCCACGCCAGCCCGGCCGGCCTGCATGCGGTGCATTTCCCCTCAGTGCAACAAGACCGCAGTCTGGCGAGCGCCCGGCATGCTGATTTGCCAGCAGTCAGCACAGCAGCAGAGCCATTTGAGCTGCTAAACCTGCAGAGTGATAGTGCCACCGAGCCGCTATTAAAAGAGGCGGTCACTCAGCTCAGGCAATATTTCGCCGGTGAGCGTCAGACTTTCACGCTGCCTCTTGCCGCTGCCGGCACCCTGTTTCAGCAGCAAGTCTGGCAGCAACTGGGACAGATCCCCTTTGGTCATACCCAAAGTTATGGCGAGCTGGCGCAGCGACTTGGCAATAAAAATGCGATGCGCGCGGTCGGCGCCGCCAATGGCCGGAACCCGATCGCCATTGTTGTGCCTTGTCACCGCGTGATTGGCGCTGATGGCAAACTGACCGGCTATGCCGGCGGACTGGATCGGAAAATCTGGCTGCTGCAACATGAGCAGCGCGTAGCTGGCCATTTTCGTTCGATTATTTAGAACAAAAATGTGGATTCATTGCAATTTTACTTCGATTAGTTTTAGGGTTTACTAGGCTCATCAACATCGCAGGAACTGTCACTGATGAAAGCACGTCAACTCGCCCAACTCTGGCCCGCCAAACAAGTCTCTGACGGTGCCGGCGTGAAAATCCGCCGTAGCATTGGGCTGCAACCGCAATGGCGGCTCGACCCTTTTCTGATGCTGGACTGTTTTGGCTCCGATGAAGCCGCCGATTATATCGCCGGCTTCCCGCCGCATCCACACCGTGGTTTTGAGACTGTCACTTATATGCTGGACGGGCATATGCTGCATGAAGATCATCTGGGCAATCAGGGCCATCTGAAAAGTGGCGGTGTGCAATGGATGACCGCCGGACGTGGCATTATTCACTCGGAAATGCCACAGCAGGAATCGGGCCTGATGCGAGGTTTTCAACTGTGGCTGAATTTACCGGCCGCTGAGAAAATGCAGGATCCGGCTTATCTGGATTTAGATCCGGCCCAAATCCCGCTGGCTGTGATCCCACAAGGCCTGATTAAAGTGATCGCCGGAACATTACAAAGCCCGGCCGATGCCAAAAGCCCAATACTTCCCGAAACAACAGGCCCGATCCGTGCTGCGTCGACGCAGCCATTGTATCTGGACCTGCAACTGCACAGTGCGGCTGATTTAACACTGGCCGTACCGGCCGGCCACAATGCGCTGATTTATCCCTACGAAGGCGAAGCCTGGCTCGGCACTCATCGGGTACCGTTGCACCACGCCGGGGTGCTCAGTGATGGTGATAGTGTGCAGCTGCGAACTGAAGGTCCAGCGCGGATCATCGTCCTCGCCGGTAAACCGTTACAGGAACCGGTCGTGCAATACGGCCCTTTTGTGATGAACTCAGTAGCTGAAATTGAGCAGGCCATTCAGGATTATCAGCAAGGTAGACTGACGGAAGGCGCCGCTAAAGTCCTGCAGATTTAAGCCACAGCAAAAACCGTTGACTGCACAAAAGCGCCCGGCGCGAAATCGCGCTGGGCCATTATCCTTCAGGCTTGTATAATGCCGTTTTTTGACACAGGACTTATGTCACAGGACTATCCCTATGCAATTAATCGGCATTATCGGCGCAATGGAACAGGAAGTTGCGATCCTCAAAGCGCAGCTCAGCAATATTGAAACCACCCGCGTCGCCAGTTTTGAATTTCACCGTGGCCAGTTGCAAGGCCATAACGTCGTACTGGTTCAGTCTGGCATTGGCAAAGTCACCGCAGCCATTGCAACCACCTTATTAATCCAACTGTTTCAACCAACCGCGGTGATTAACACTGGATCTGCCGGTGGCTTTGATCCTGAACTCAATGTCGGCGATATCGTTGTCTCTACCGAATTACGCCATCACGATGTTGATGTCACCGCTTTTGGCTATGAACCGGGCCAGCTGCCGCGATTACCTGCCGCTTTTACCGCAGATCCGGCCTTAGTAGCCGCTGCAGTGCGCAGCATCAATACGCTCGGATTTTGCAAAACCAAAACTGGCCTGATCACCACCGGTGATGTGTTTATGTGTGAACCAGAACGCATCAATAAAACCCGCGCCACCTTCCCGCAAATGCTGGCAGTCGAAATGGAAGGCGCAGCTATCGCACAGGTTTGTTTTCAGCTCAACACGCCATTTGTCGTGATCCGCAGCCTCAGTGATATCGCCGGCAAAGAATCACCGACCTCTTTTGATGCCTATCTGGAAATTGCGTCGAAAAATAGCAGTGCCATGGTGTTGGAATTGCTGCGCGAACTGCACGCAGCGGCATAAGTAACAATGCAACAACTCGCTGCACAATACTGGCAACTGCTGACACAGATCCCGGCCTTCGAGCCGGGACTGTTGTTTTTGCTGGTGGTCTTGCTGGCGCAGTACGCCGCATTGCCACAGCAATACCAGATGTGGCCGCTGCTACGCCTGCTGGCCCAACGCATTGAACAGAAAGTGAATAAAAGCACTGACAGCCAGTCACAGCAACGACTCGCCGGAGCATTGGCACTGACGGTAGTCCTGTTGCCGGTGTTGTTGTTGAGCTGGACCTTGCGTCAGCTGTCGGAATGGCCGGTTGGCTTTGATGCCGTCCTGCTGTATTTGTGCCTGGATTATCGTAATTACCAATTGCAGGTCCAGAGTGCAGCCAGCAGTTTGCAACGCCAGCAATATCAGTTGGCCAAAGATCAGCTACAGGCTTTACTGCGACGTGAATGCGGACAGCTGTCGGCCACCGGTCTGGCTAAAGCCGGCATTGAAGTGCTGGCGCAGCGTCAGGTCCGTCATGTGGTGGCCGTGCTACTGTGGTATTTGCTCGGCGGCGCGATGCTGGCACTAAGTTACCGCTTATTATTGGAGCTGCAACAAGTCTGGTCCGGCAAATTACCCGGCCAGCGCGCTTTTAGCGGAACTGTCAGTATCGGTGGGAGGTTTTTCACTGTGCCGGCGTTGTGGTTGCAAGGCGCACTGGTCGGATTGTTGTACCGATTCCGTCCAACTGTACGTTATTTTAATACCAGTCAGGACGCTGGATTAGCTGCTGCGGATCGTTGGTATCTGTCAGCCTGGAGCGCTGCACTACAGCGCAATTTGGCGGGGCCTGTGATATATCAGGGCACGAAACTGCGGCGCGAGCGAATTGGTCCGGCAGAAAATCCGCAGCTAGCCGATTTGCAGCTTGCGCTGCAGCTGAGCCGACAAATTCAACGTACGCTTTTTTTGCTGCTGTGTTGCGGATTTGCACTGACCATTCTTTATCAATGGCCGCAGCCGTTGTAATGGATCCCACTGGACTTTTGATGAGTTTCTGCGTTATGTTCGCCGCCATACTTCAACAGCTGGTCAAAATATTGGCAACAAAAATGTCTGTGCTACGCCACAATTTATGCCATTTTCTGCTGTTGTTTCTTATCGGCATCTCTACGCTGCAATTTGCGGCCGCGCATACTGAACATGCAAATCCGCCGCTTCTGGCGCCCCTCACCACTGAGCAAGGTCTGATCAGCGGGACCATCAATCGTCTGTATATCGATAGCACCGGCTTTTTGTGGCTGGCGACCGACCGGGGACTGAACCGGTTTGATGCCTACAAAGTTCAACAATTACCATTAGCCGGTGACGCACAGGTTGAACTGGATATATCTCAGGTACTGGAAGACAGTCAGCAACGTTTTTTTGTTGCGGCGAAAAATCAAGGGCTGTATCAGATTGATCTACAGACGTCAGCGGCAGAACTGCTAACGCCACTGCAGCAACTAGAAAGCGACACTATCCCGCAACTGTTTGATGTGATTGAACAACAACCGGATTTACTGCTGTTGGCCATTAACAAAGCGGTCTATCAACTGCAATTACCCGGCAAGCAACTGACTCAAATTTTTGAATTTGATGGCGGAAACAGCCTGATGTCGCGGGTTCGTTTGCTGAAAAAATTCAATCAATTACTGCTGATTGGCACCACCCGCGGTCTCTATGTTTATGATTTAAAAACGCAACAGCACTGGCTGGTTGCGCTGACAACACAGAGCCGCGAACGCGGCGGTCAGGTTGTCCGGTCGCTGGAAGTCAGCGATGATCTGCTGTATCTCGCTATTGGCAGTCAATTTTATCAACTGACTGAAGCCCAATTGCGCCAGAGTGCTACCGCGCCAATCGACTCGGCGCCGGTTTTAACCGATTTGCAGATTAATAAAATCCTGCCTTATTTCAATAAACTGCTGCTTGGTACTAATAAAGGCTTGTATCTGGCAACTCCCGGTGCAGCGCAGGCGGAGTTGCTGTGGCGTTTTACCGAAAGCGTGCATGAAGTCGATCAGGACAGCATTACCGATCTGGTCCGCACACCAGACGGCGGCTTTTGGGTCGCCAGTCGACTGCAAGGCGCTTATTACTGGCACCCTCGCAGTACGCATTTTTATCATGTCAGATTGCCAATGCCACCTGCTCAGCAGGCTATGTCTGCCCAGCCAGCCAGCTATAGTCCCAGAGCAGTTTTGGCACTGGCCGAAAGCCCGGCGAATCATTTGGTACTCGGTACCCCCAACGGCTTAAAACGGCTGGATTTGCTATCAGGTGCTGTACAGGATTTGGCCTATCCAGAGCCGTTACCTGCCCTATTTTCGCGGATTGTGGCGCGTATTTATCCAGACAACGCTGACAAACTCTGGCTACGTAGTGGCAACTCATTGCATCTATTCGCTGCCAGCAACGCTGAGTTTTTACCGTTACCGCTGCAAGACAGCCAGCAGCAACCACTGATCCAGCTCCAGGCTGCCGGTCACTGGCGCGACCATGATGGCGCTTTCTGGTACTACAACGCAGAAGACTACTATCGTTATCAACCCGCTGACGGCACTCTGACGACTTTTCCTGAGTTAAAACAAGCTGAACCGCCCCACCGCGCTGGTCGTTTTCTGGGCAGTCGCCCACAGCATCCGGAACAGATTTTTTTCAGTGCATCCGATCGGATTTGGTTGTTTAATCAGCGCGATCGCAGCGTGCAGAAAATCTATCAGGCGATGCCCTATCAACCGGGTCTTGCGCGACAGGCCGATAAAATGTGTGTCGATGGTCGCGGCGATCTGTGGTTTACCATCAGTGGCCTTGGTTTGCTGAGTTTCGATGGGCAGCAGTTAAAACTAAAACATCATCTGCATAAGCAAAATGGCTTGCCCAATAATGCAATCTATTCCTGTGAAAGCGACCTGAATGGTCAGTTGTGGTTTGCTAGTCAACAAGGGTTGACCCGGCTCGATCCGGAAACGCTGCGACTGGAACCTTTTGACAAAAACGATGGTCTGTCTGGCAGCGAATTTACCTTTGCCGCCAGTCTGAAATTGTCTAACGGTAATCTGGCTTATGGCACCAATGCCGGCGTTACCTGGTTTAATCCGGCCGAACTGGTAGAAACGCCGCAGAAACCGGTGATCGCCATCACTCATATCGGGGCAATGAATCAAGCCAAGTCGACATCGTTAAGCAATTTAAATGGCGCATCGTTCCGGTTCGCCTATGACAGCCTCGGCATTGAGGTCAGTTTCTCCGCCTTGAATTTCCGTGATAATGACAAAATCCAGTATAAATTCTGGCTCGAAGGCAACCGGGATATTCGCTTTCCGCAACAACACAATGCCAGTGTCACTTTTCCGCAACTCGAACCTGGCCTCTATACCTTTCACGTCAAAGCTGTTTCCCCACACAACGGGCTGGAAAGTGACACTGCAGTGTTAACTCTGCGCATCGATCCAGCACCATGGTATTCACCGGCTGCCTTGGCAAGCTATGCGGTGCTGGCGCTGATCCTGTTATTTTTGTGGCAACACAATCGCTTGGCGCAAAAGCGCTTGCTGGCGCAGGCCCATTACAAGGTGAAGGCCAGTGAGCAGCGGCTGAAACAAGCACTGGAAGCAGTCAACAGCGGTGTGTGGGATTATCTGGTGCCAAAAAACAGCATGTATGCCCAGCGTGTACACGCGATGCTTGGCTATAGCGAAGAGTTAAATCCACTGTCAATGCAACAACATCTGGCCCTGATCCACCCGGACGACCGCGACAGCTATCAGCAAGCCTGGAACAAGTTTGTCAGTGCGCCCGACCGTAGTTTTGATTTTACCTACCGCATGCAGCACAAGAATGGCAGCTGGTTGTGGTTCCGCGATATCGGCAAAGTAACAGAGACCAACAGTAGTCAGGCGTTACGTGTCATCGGCACCTACAGCAATATTACCGAAACACGGGCTACCAAAGAAAAAGCGCGGTTATTTGGCGAAGCATTCCAGCAAACCCGCGATTGGGTTGTATTGCTCGACCCGGAACAACGGGTACTCGCTGCCAACCAGTCGTTTGCCGATGTGTTCGGCAACATGGATGATTATTTGAATAACCCACGCGCGCATGAGCTGGGTATAAGCCTGAGCAGACGGCGTTTTTACACGCGACTGCTCAGTGGTATGCAGGCCAATCAGCACTGGCAGGGTGAAGAGCTGGTCCTGAGTCCGGACGGCACTGAGCGCCCCACGTTATTAAATATCAGTGCGGTTGGAGATGATGATCGGGTCGATTTCTATGTATTAGTGTTCACCGATATCACCGCACAAAAACAAGCCGAAGATGATCTGCGCTATTTAGCGAATTATGATGCGCTGACCGGATTACCAAACCGCGCGCTGTTGATGGACCGCATTCTGCACGGCATAGAAACTGCTAAACGGGAAAAACGCTCGCTGGCACTGTGTTTTATCGATTTGGATCGTTTTAAACAAATCAATGACAGTCTGGGTCATGACATCGGCGACTTATTGCTCAAACAAGTTGCGAAACGTCTGAGTACCATTTTACGGCTGACCGATACTGTCGCCCGGTTAGGTGGCGATGAGTTTGTCGTGCTGCTGGAAAGCTATAAAAACGACGACAATATCAGCCATGTTGCACGCAAAATGTTGAAATCAATCGGCGAGCCGATGCGACTTGGTGTGCACTCCGTCAGTGTGTCCCCCAGTATTGGTATTGCTGTGTATCCGGAAGACGCGGCGGACGCTGGCGAGCTACTGAAACACGCGGACGTTGCGATGTACCATGCGAAAGATCTTGGTCGCAATAACTTCCAGTTTTTTATTCAGGAAATGAATGACAAAGCGCACATGCAACTGGCGCGTGAGACCCGGCTGCGCAGCGCCTGGCAACACAATGAGTTCCTGAACTATTACCAGCCGATCTACGACAGCGTGCAACAGAAAATTGTCGGAGTCGAAGTGCTGATGCGCTGGCAGGATAGCGACCGTTTAGTGCCACCCAATGATTTTATTCCGCTGGCTGAAGATTTGCGGCTGATAGTGCCAATGACGCAGGCGTTGCTGGTCCGGGCACTGGCGGATCTGCAGCGCTGGCATCAGGCTGGTTTTCCGCTCTATGTATCAGTGAATCTGTCACCCAGCCACCTGGAGCAGGAAAATTTGGCGCTGGAAACAGCGGCTTTACTGGCGCAGTATCAGTTACCGGCCAGTTGCCTGCGCTTTGAAGTGACCGAAAGTGCGCTGATGCAAGATCACGAAAGTGCCATCGCGACCATGCTGGCGCTCAGTGAACTGGGAGTCCAGCTGGCGCTCGACGATTTTGGCACTGGTTACTCCTCGCTGAAATATCTGAAAGAATTGCCGATAGACGGCATCAAAATTGACCGCAGTTTTGTCAAAGATATCGGTATCGATCGTAATGATGAAACCATTATTGACGCCATGTTGAGTATGGCCAGCAGCCTTGGGATGTATTGTGTAGCCGAAGGCGTTGAGACTGAACAACAACTGGCGTTTTTTAGTCAGCGTGGTTGTCACTTAATTCAGGGGTATCTGTTTGGTAAACCGATGGCCGCAGATCAGTTGATCCGCAAGCTTCAGCAAAATTGAACACTGTGAGGCCTTCCCAACTCTATCTGGCGGCAGCCCTGTTATTACTGGCTGAAGCTTGCTTTGCCGGCATCGGCGCACTGGTTAAACTGACCAGTGAGTCGGCCAGTCAGGTTCAGGTGGTGTTTTTCCGCAATTTTTTTGCTCTACTGGTCATGCTGCCTTGGATCTACTTGCAAGGCATGCAAATACTGAAAACCGACCGCTGGTATTTACATCTGAGCCGTGCCACTACCGGCATCATTTCAATGTACTGTTTTTTCTATGTGATCAGCCAGTTACCGTTAGCGCAGGCTATGTTGGTCTTACTGCTCTCCCCTTTTGTCGTCCCCATTATTGCCCGCTTTTGGTTGAATGAACGGCCGAGTCGTTTAACCCTGTTTGCCATTGCTCTCGGCTTTGTCGGCGTCTTTATTGCGATCCCCGTCAGTGGCGGTCCGGGCAATTGGTTGATGCTGGCGATTGGACTATTGTCGGCAGTGCTGGTCGCCGTGACGAAAACCACAATACGGTATATGTCAGATACCGAACCTGCCGCACGCATCGTGTTTTATTTCTCGCTGCTGACGGCCATTATCTCCTTTATTCCAGTGCCATTTGACTGGCATCCGTTACCGGCAGTCGCCTGGTGGGCTTTTGCCGGAATGGGCGTACTGGCCGCCGCCGGACAAATGGCAATGACCCGCGCTTATGCCTTAGCGCCAGCCAGCGATATTGGAATGTGGACCTACAGCAGCGTAGTATTTGCCGGGTTGTTTGGTTATTTGTTCTGGCAGGAACCAGTCACTATGGCCTGGTTTGCTGGTGTGTTGATTATCTTTTATGCCGGTTATGTGACGAGCCGGCAGCGCTTGTTCTGAGCGCTGCCGGTCTTGTTCAGAACACGCGATCGTAACTGATGCTCAGTGCGTTGGCATCGCCGTAGGTTTGTTTAAACCACTGACCACCACCATCCTGCCAGTGATCCAGTTGAATTTTTACTGCGGCAGCAGAGCTGACGTCAAACCTTACCACTGCAGAGGATAACCGATGTTTCTCCTGGTCCGCTTCTGTAGTCAGTTCCAGCGGATTCATTGCATTAATTTTTTGCTGATACAAACCATGCGTTAAGTACCAGGCCCAGCCGTCGAGCCTTTTGCCTGTAGTCAGGGTGTAAGCCAAATCACGGCCATAGGACTCTGTGCGGTCGGAGAAAAACAACTCAGCACTAAAGATCCAGTCCTGATAATCAATCAAGCCAGATGCACCAAATAGCATCTGTTCCGTTGGAGCTGACCAATCTTCATTGTCACTGACGATGCGACCTTGTGTATCAGATTTCATCAGCATCAGGCGGCCTTCAAACCAGTCGCGGTTCATCAGCACTTCTGCGCCGATGATTTTGCGCCAGCGCGTGTCGGTTTCACTGTCGATGCCGTTATAAATTTTCATGTAATCATTGTCTTTGCGGGTTTCGCTGCCGGCGAATGTATTGACCAGACCACTCCAGTCCCCGGCCTGAAAACTATGATTCCAGTTAATACCGTTGTAATTAACCGCTTCCCAACCATAGGTTTGCGGCGGCAGATGCACCCAAGGGTAAGTGAAGCTGACATCCTGCTGTTCTGAATAATAAAACAGCGGTAAGCGCTTACGGCCAACCTGTAATAAATCACTGTCGCCGAGTTGCCAGCCGGCATAGACCCACTCCAGATTTGGATCCCAGTCACGGGCACCACGACTAACTACCTGCGCCGTCAAACTAAGCTGCTCTGACAGCTGTAGATTGCCTTGCAAACCCAGTTTTGAATCCGCGGCAAAATCCCAGCTGCTATCAATGACTCCAGATTGCGAAAAATCGGAAATCATACAAGGACAATTTATACCGACTTCATTTTGCCCCTGCACGGAGCCGCTCAGCGTTTTGCCAGCAGCTAGCGTCAGAAACCCACTCCAATTAAACTCAGTCGCCTGCCCACTTGAGGCAAAAAGCGCACATGCAAGCAAAGGCAAAGCCTGCTGCTTAGAATTCAGCCAATTCATGTTGTTTACTCCGGCAATAGTAAAAGACTAGCCGCGCAACTCAGAACGTTGCCAGCACTTTAACTTTATCTGTGACCGATGCTTTGTCGACATAACCAATAACGCTGGGATTCTGACTGACCAGTTCCAGCATTTCTGCATCGGTACTGATCTCTTTTGGTGGTGTGCCTTTACCGGTAAACACCAGCTTGGACCAATAGGCTTTAATCTGACTGCCGGATTTATTCAGCACCTTCTGATTAAATTGTTCTGTCGTTTTACTGCCTTCTGCCTGACCTAAGGGCAATGCAGCTTTGCCATCTGGAAAGCTCTTACTGCGTCCCAGGTAAATTTGCGCTATGGCTTCAGGATTTAATGCTGCAGCATTGGACGGATGAACAACAACTGCAACTTCGGCGAAAACAGATGCACTGAACAGTGCCAAAGGCACCCAAAGAATTTTCTTCATTTTAAGCTCCACGCTGGCCTTACAACTTTTTTGAAGTGTAGACCAGTATTCTGAACATACTGAACTGAAAGCAAAATTTTACCAAAACGACAATTCGGTGTTTTGCAGCCACCGAATAAACTGCACAAGGCTGGTACTTGAGCGGGGTGTCAGTTAAAATACGCGCCTTTTTTCCGTCCGACTTTTTACAGGCATATTCTGACCATGAGCAAAAAGCTGCACATTAAAACCTGGGGCTGCCAGATGAACGAATACGATTCATCCAAAATGGCTGACTTACTGGATGCCACTCATGGCTATACCCTGACTGAAGAAGCAGAAGACGCGGATGTTATTTTATTAAACACCTGCTCTATCCGCGAAAAAGCCCAGGAAAAAGTGTTCCACCAGTTGGGACGCTGGCGTCCGCTGAAAAAGAAAAACCCGAATTTAATCATTGGTGTTGGTGGCTGTGTTGCCTCACAGGAAGGCGCCGCCATCCGCGAACGCGCGCCATATGTTGATATTGTGTTTGGGCCGCAAACGCTGCACCGTCTACCCGAAATGATCAACGCCGTTCGCGGTGACCGCTCCCCTGTGGTCGATGTGTCTTTCCCTGAAATAGAGAAATTCGATCGCCTGCCTGAGCCAAAAGCCGAAGGCCCGACGGCCTTTGTCTCGATCATGGAAGGCTGCTCAAAATACTGTACTTTCTGCGTGGTGCCTTATACCCGCGGTGAAGAAGTCAGTCGCCCGCTCGATGATGTGCTGCTGGAAATCGCGCAGCTGGCTGAACAAGGCGTGCGGGAAGTCAATCTGTTAGGCCAGAACGTCAACGCCTATCGCGGTGCCACGCACGACGACCAGATTTGTCACTTTTCTGAATTACTGCGCTTGGTTGCTGCCATCGACGGCATTGACCGTATTCGCTACACCACGTCGCATCCAGTTGAATTCACAGACGATATTATTGAAGTGTATCGCGATATCCCTGAATTGGTTGACCACCTGCATTTACCGGTGCAAAGCGGTTCGGACCGGATCCTGACGCTGATGAAACGTAACCATACCGCACTCGAATACAAAGCTCAGATCCGCAAGCTGAAAAAGATCCGACCGAATCTGTCGATGTCATCCGATTTTATCATCGGTTTCCCTGGTGAAACGGCGGAAGATTTTGCCCAGACGATGGACCTCATCAGCACCATCGGTTTTGATATGAGCTTCAGTTTTATCTACAGTGCCCGGCCAGGCACACCGGCAGCTGATCTGCCGGATGATGTGTCGGAAGACGAGAAAAAACAGCGTCTGTATATCCTGCAGGACCGTATCAACCAGCAATCGCTACAGATTGCCCGTAGCATGCTGGGCACTGAACAGCGTATTCTGGTGGAAGGTCCGTCGAAAAAAGATCTGATGGAATTGACCGGCCGCACCGAGAACAAGCGGGTGGTGAATTTCGAAGGCACGCCTGATATGATTGGGCAGTTCGTTGATGTCCGGATCACTGATGTGTTCACCAATTCCCTAAAAGGTGTGGTGATCAGGACTGAAGCAGAGATGGACCTGCGCCGGGAAATTTCCCCGCAACAAATTATGGCCCGGCAAAACCGGCCAGAAAGCAGCGCCGATACACTCGGTGTCGCAACCTACCAACCCTGAACACCGGCTGCAGTTGCTGCAGGCCTGAAGTGTTGATAAGCAAGTCCGGTCACCATACCGGACTTTTTTATCCAACCATGAGAGAAGGACATTTGGACAACCCGATCAGCAGCCTAGAATTCAGTTTTGCTCCGGCTGACCACCAGCGTATTGCGATGTTATGTGGCCCATTTGACGATCACCTGCACCAGATTGAACGGCGTTTTCGCGTTCAGATCCAAAACCGCGAAGAAAAATTCCGCCTGCTGGGCCTGACCGAACAGCTACCGCTGGTACGTCAGCTACTAGAGTCCCTGTATCAGGAAACTGTATCCGCCAACGGTAAAGTACAGCCGTTGAGCCCGGAACAGGTCCATCTGAGTCTGAGCAGTGTGGAAAACCCAAGCAGTCTAGTCAGTGTTGATGCAACGCAGCATGAAGTCAGCATCAAAACCAAAAAAGGGTTGATTAAAGGCCGCAACGCCAATCAAAGCCGTTATGTCGCCAATGTGCTGACCCATGATGTGACTTTTGGCATCGGTCCGGCCGGCACCGGGAAAACTTATCTGGCAGTTGCCTGTGCCGTCGATGCACTGGAAAAACAACAGGTCCGCCGTATTGTGCTGACCCGCCCTGCCGTTGAAGCTGGCGAAAAACTGGGCTTTTTGCCCGGTGATCTGGCGCAAAAAGTCGACCCGTATTTACGGCCTCTGTACGACGCTCTGTTTGATATGCTGGGCTTTGAAAAGGTTGAAAAGTACCTGGAACGCGGCACTATCGAAATCGCACCGCTGGCTTATATGCGTGGCCGGACTTTAAGCGATGCCTTCATCATTCTCGACGAGAGCCAAAATACCACGGTCGAGCAGATGAAAATGTTTTTAACCCGGATTGGCTTTAATTCCAAAGCCGTGATCACCGGCGATGTCACCCAGGTCGATTTACCACGCGGTCAGTATTCAGGTCTGAAGCATGCCATCGACGTGTTGTCTGCAGTCGATGCACTGAGTTTCAACTATTTCCAGGCCAAAGACGTGGTGCGCCACCCGGTGGTGCAGAAGATTGTGATCGCTTATGAAGCACACGAAAAAGCCGTGGCCGATGCCAAAGCTGCGGCACGCGCTGCAGAACAAGCTGACATCGTTGAAAAGGCCGCTCAGCAAGCGCTTACCGCGACGGCTGATCCTGTGACCAAACCGGCCCGCCGGCGCAGCAAAGAGGTTTAAATGGCGATTATTCTTGACCTGCAACAGGCCAGCAGCGCGAGCGACTTACCGACTGAGGCCGAGTTGCTGCGTTATCTCCAAGCAGCCGTCAGCCCGTTTCAAGCCGATGCAGAAGTCACTATCCGGATTGTTGACGAAACTGAAAGCCAGCAGCTTAATTTTGATTATCGTGAAAAAGACAAACCGACCAATGTGTTGAGTTTCCCATTTCAGTGCCCGCCGGGCATTGAATTACCCTTGCTGGGTGATTTGGTGATCTGTGCGCAGGTTGTCGCGCGCGAAGCGCAGGAACAACAAAAAACCCTGCAGGCGCATTGGGCGCATATGGTGGTACATGGCAGCTTGCATTTGCTCGGCTTTGACCATATAAATGACGCTGACGCCGAAGAAATGGAAGCGGAAGAGATCCAAATATTACAGGAACTTGGCTTTGCCAACCCTTATTTGATTGACTGAACATGGAGCTGATTTGAAGTCATGAGTGACGACAATCCACACTCGGGACGCGGTTCTGCCGTAAAATCCTGGTTAGAGCGCATTGCCGCGATATTTACTGCAGAACCCCAAGACCTGTCCGATTTACAAGCCATTATCGCCGAGGCCAATGCCCGTGCGTTAATCGACACTGATACCAAAGGCATGCTGCAAGGCGTGCTCGCGATCTCCAAAATGCGGGCCCGCGATATCATGGTGCCGCGCTCACAGATGGCAACTATTGATATTGACCAGCCACTGGAAGAATACCTGCCTATTTTATTGGAAAATAATCACAGTCGTTATCCGGTGGTCAATGAAGATAAAGACCACATCGAAGGCATTCTGATCGTTAAAGATATCCTGCAATATGCTCTAAAGCCGCAGACTGAATGGCAACTTCGCGACATTTTAAGACCGGCCGTCATTATTCCGGAAAGTAAAAGAGTTGATGCACTGCTGAAAGATTTCCGCCAGCAACGTTACCATATGGCTATTGTGGTTGATGAATATGGCGGCGTGTCCGGCCTCATCACCATCGAAGATATTCTGGAACAAATCGTCGGCGAAATTGAAGATGAGCACGATGAAATCGAAGGCTCCGACATTCGTAAGCTCGGCAGTCATGTATTTTTGGTCAGCGCTTTAACACCCCTCGATGAATTTAATGAAGCTTTTGCCACTAGCTTTGATGAAGACGAAGCCAGTACCATCGGCGGTATTGTGCTCCATGCCTTTGGTCATATGCCGGTGAAAGGTGAAAGCATCAGTCTCGGCGGTCTGACCTTCAAAGTGAACAAAGCGAACAATCGTCGTTTGGTGCAGTTACAGGTGATTAAACCAAAAACCGATACCGCCACCGACGAATAACGCCCAGCCGCAGGATGAAACCAGTGCGATTAAATATTTCGGCCAGAACCGGCCTGTGGAGCCTGTTGTTATGTGCAGCAGGCCTGTTGAATACATTCGCTTTTGCCCCTTATCACTGGCATGCCCTGCCGTTGTTAACACTCACCATACTAGCCCTGGCCTTACGCCAAGCTGAGTCTGCCCGTCAGGCTGCCTGGCTGGGCTGGTGTTATGGTCTTGGCTGGTTCGGTCTGGGTGTCAGTTGGGTGCATGTCAGCATAGCTACTTTTGGTGGCATGCCGCTGATTGCCAGTCTCGGTATTATGGCGGCCCTGGTCGCTTATCTGTCATTGTTTCCGGCCCTTGCGGCCTATAGCGCGGCGTGCCTGGCCAAGAACAGGCCACACTATTGGCCGCTGTTACTCGCCGTCTGCTGGACACTCAGCGAAAACCTTCGCTCCTGGCTTTTTACCGGATTCCCTTGGTTATCGCTCGGTTACAGTCAAACCGATGGCTGGCTGGCCAGTTATGCGCCGCTGATTGGTGAAACCGGCATTAACTTTATTCTGTTGTTGGCCGCAGGCAGCTTTGCGTTGTTGTGGCGCTATCAGCCGAGCCGTGTGGTGCATGGGCAGTTGGCGGCTGCTGTGGTGTTGCTGGCGCTGGCACCTGTGCTTGGCCACTTCAAAGGCTGGCAGACCAATGGCGTACAAGTGCCGGTGGCGCTGGTACAGGGCAATATCCGTCAGGAGTTGCGCTGGGCACCAGAGCAGGAACTGCCGACCATGAAAAAATATATGCAGCTGACCCGGCCGCAGCTATCTGAGCGGTTGGTGATTTGGCCAGAAGCCGCCATTCCGCAGGTGGAACCCGATGCACAAGCTTACTTGTTTAACCTCGATATGCTGGCCGCTGAAAACAAAGCGGCGGTGATCACCGGGATCCTTGATTGGAAACGCAATGGCGATGCCTACAATGGCATGATTGTGGTCGGTGATACCGGCGTGAAAGGTCAGATTTATCACTATGAGACCCGCAACCGCTATCAGAAACACCACCTGTTACCGATTGGGGAATTTGTGCCTTTTGAACGCTTCCTCCGTGACGTGGCGCCATTTTTTGATCTACCAAACAGTTCATTCGCCCGCGGCGAATGGCTGCAGCCGAATTTGCAGGCCAAAGGCTATCAGCTGCTGGCAGCACTGTGTTTTGAAATCGCTTTTCCACGGCAAATCCGTGCCAATTTCACTGATGACACCGATTTTTTGTTAACAGTCAGCAACGATGCCTGGTTTGGTGATTCACATGGTCCGTGGCAACATCTGGAAATTGCCCGGATGCGGGCGCTCGAATTTGGTCGTCCCCTGCTGCGTGCCACTAACACAGGTGTGACCGCTGCCATTGGCGCCGATGGCCAGGTGCTGGCCCAGCTGCCACAATTTCAGGACGGTGTCCTGACACTGGAAGTCCCATTGACACAAGGCCGTACGCTCTATAGCCGACTGGGTGACTGGCCGCTGTACGCGTTCTGCTTACTGACCTGTGTTCTCCTCTGTTGGCGGCAACGCTCAGGTACAGAACCGGTACCTGCAGAGACGATCACACCAGAGCCAATATCCGAAGCGGCCCGTGTAGAGCCGGTCGAGGTGGTGACTGACAGCAAAGCAGCGGAATCAGCAGCGAAAGAACGCATTGAGCCACATTTCTGATATTTGACCGACAACATGGTGCGCTTCGACATAAAGGGACTGCTAATATAGCAGTCCCTTTTTTCATTCAGCCGCAATACAGTTCCAGCCGGTTAGTCTGCCCACCAAGTCAGTCGGACTTTTCGGAGCATACCTATGAGTAAAATGATGATCGTTGGTTCCATGTTAGGCGCAGCTGCCATTACCGCCTTAGGCGCAGTCGCCACCAACTACACCAGCAGCAAAAACAATCAACCCCAGTGGGTTGAAATCGTCAGCAGCAAAGCGCTGACAGAAACCTCATCCGAACCACAACAACAATGTACCACCAAGAAAATCGCTAAAACCGCGCCGATTCAGGACCAGCACGAAATCGCTGGCACTGTGATCGGTGCAGTGGTTGGCGGTGTGCTGGGTAATCAGGTCGGTGGTGGTTCTGGCAAAAAGCTGGCAACGGTCGCCGGCGCTGCTGCCGGTGGTTATGCCGGCAAACAAGTCCAGGAAGACATGCAGCAAAAAGATGTGAGCTATCAAGAGCAACAAGTGTGTAAAACGGTGCAAAAAACTGTCGAGAAAACTATCGGATACGAAGTGCGTTATCTGCATGATGGCGAGCTGAAGACCACGCAGGTCAGTCAGAAACCATCAGGCCGGATGTTATTGCAGGACGGTAAACTCATGACGGTAGAACCCGTCAGTTCATAACCTTTATCCGGGTTCCCGGCAGCGCTCTGGCCATCAACAGCACGTTAATCCTAAAGGCCAAAGCGCTGCTTTTTCTTACTTCAGTTTCATCCGCAGCAGGGTATTGTCTTTGACAATATGGTGGTGATAAATCGCCGCCAACGCATGAATACCGATCAGCGCGTAACCAGCATCTGCTAACAATTTATGTAAGTCTTCAAAGCTCCCGGCTAATTCTTCATTCGGCGCTATCAACGCCGGTAATTCGAGTCCCCAGAACGGGATCACTTTGCCCTCTGCAGATAAAATCAGCCATCCCAATAATGGTAAACCAACTAACAACGCATACAGACCCAGATGCACCAACGCCGCCAGTTTGTGCTGCCAGACTGGCGGTACAGGTTCAATCGCCGGATACGGTTGACGACTACGAAACCAGAGCCGGGCCACGGTCAACAGCAATACACTGAGTCCCAGCATATAGTGCACGGTCTTCATCAAGTCACGCTCAGGACTGCCTCGCTCGAAACTGCTGCGAAACTCCATGGTGCAATACACGGCAATAATCAGCAGAACAGTGATCCAATGCAAAGCGATAGTCGGGAACGAATAACGGGATCTGTTCATCAGGTGGCTCCATGGCAAAATGAAAATCTAAACGCAGCATGCAGCATGCGACCTCCGCAAACATTGCGGTAACGCAAAGATAACAGCGAATACTGAAGAAACTCTTAGTTGCCAGCTAGTTACCAGCGGCCAAAATACTGGTCAATTAATAACATCAGATGATGATTCAATTCTTCGACCAGCGTGTCGGCGTCTGTCTGGTAACTGCTGCACAGCCGCTCAGCCTGACTGTCAGTCAGCACCCGGCCCGCTAGCGAAAACTCTAATTCAGGCAACGATTTATCAAAACGTGGCGTCAACACCCATTGCATAAATGCCGGGGTATGACTGCTCACCAGCGGCTGGGCAAACTGACAAAACTCGGTAATATATTGCGCACCGTCTGGCCCCAGACATCCTGGCTCCAACCGGTAAGTCGCTTCCACCACAGGTTTATTCGGCATGCCCATTCCTTCGTTCTGTTATGACTGTTTGATCGCAGCGATAAACTGGTTCGAGTCGGCAATAGCCCGGTTCATGTCCTGCACCAGTTGCTCGACATCCTGTTGCAACACAGAGAATTCACCGGAAATTGCACCTACCGCTTTCGCGTTCAGATTATGTTTTAAATACAATACATTATCCTGTAATACCCGCAATACCGGCGGCATTTTGCTTTCGGCGCGGCGCATCACTTTGACCAGTGCATCAAACTGGCGTTTGGTATCGAGCAGCTTTTGCTTGCTCTCGGCCCGCAGTTTTTTATTCTGATATTGTTTTAACTCATCATCCCATTCGTTAAACAGGTCAAACGCGACCAGCTCGACTTTATTGATGCGTGCGCTGACGTCCGCTGCAGCTTTTTTACTGTCTTCATACTGGCTGTTTAACGCTTCATAGCGGCCTTGCAGATCGCCGCCATGAAAACCAATCAGCTGCGACAGCTGATCCAACGCATCTTTAAATTCCTGCTGACCGGCAATCTGCGCATCCCGCGCTTCTTCAACCCGGTCGATCAGAATGTCACGTTTATGAATACCCACCTTTTCCATCGCCGCATAATAAGCCGTCGAGCAGCCACCCAGCACCAACAATGTCGCCAGCATGGACGCCAGCATTACCACTTTTTTCATCAATTTAATCTTCCTCAGCGCCGCCATTGACTAACTCAGCAATGGCAGCAAGTTTTTGCATCGTCAGTGCATTTAAGGTTTTTTTCGTATATTGACCTTTGCCATTGCGCTCGCCGGCGGTCAGGCCAGTCAGTAGTTCCAACGCCTCATCGACAGTACGCACCGTGTAAATATGAAACAAGCCGGCATCGACCGCATTGATCACATCCTGATGCAACACCAGATGCAGCAGATTGCTGGCAGGGATCACTACCCCTTGCCGCCCGGTCAGCCCACGCGACTGGCACAGTTTAAAGAAACCTTCGATTTTCTCATTGACACCACCAATGGCCTGGACCTGACCATGCTGGTTGATTGAACCAGTGATCGCCAGATCCTGCCGCAGTGGCATACCGGAGATCGCCGAAATCAGCGCCAACACTTCCGCCAGCGAGGCACTGTCGCCGTCAATCAGGCCGTAAGACTGTTCCATCGCAATATTGGCGGACAGCGTCAGCGGGAACTGCTGCGCATATTTGGCGCCGAGATAACCGGTCAGCAACATCACCCCTTTAGAGTGGATGGCTTTGCCCAGTTCAACTTCACGTTCAATATCGATCACGCCATTTGAGCCAGGATAGACAGTGGCGCTAATGCGTGCCGGCGTACCAAAGGCGGTGTCGCCAATTTCCAGTACCGTCAGGCCGTTGATTTTGCCAACGGCCCAGCCGTCGGAATCAATCAGGATCTGCCCTTCCTGAATATCTTCCAGAAATGACTCGCTGATGCGACCAGTGCGGTATTGTTTGCCAGCTAAAGCCTGCTGCACATGCGCACCGCTTAGCTCGTTATCACCTTGCTGATTGGCGTAATAACAGGCTTCACGCACCAGTTCCAGCACATCGGCAAAGCGGGCCGATAGCTTGCGCTGATGTTCGGCCTGGCGGAAACTGAATAACAACAATTGCTTCAGGCCGCAGACCGTCAGTGGGCCTGCTTCCAACTGCTGGATCTGATCCTGCAGCTGCAACGACATATATTTGATGGTTTGATCATTAAGCGGCAGATAACTTTCAAAATCAGCCAGCACGCGGAACAGTTCGTTAAACTCATCGTCGACATCCTGCACCAGATAATACAAATCGCGCGAGCCCAGCAATACCACTTTGACGCTGAGCGGAATCGCTTTGGGTGTGATAATGGTCGAATTGGTGACGGCGTGTTCACTCAAGGTATCGATGACAATTTCGCCGGATTTCAGCGCCAGCTTCAACGCATCCCATACCGCGGGTTGCGTCAGCAGCCGGTCTGCATCCAGGATGAGGTAACCACCGTTAGCTTTGTGCAAAGCGCCGGCGCGGATCATGCGGTAATTGGTGTACAACGACCCCTGTGCTGAGCTGTATTCAACCCGGCCAAACAAATTGCCATAGCTGGGGTTGGCTTCAAACACAATGGGCGCACCAGACATCGATTCGTGATGCACCAGCACGTTGGGCACAAAGTCGTTGATAAAAAAGCTGCGGATATCCAGCTCCTCGGCTTTATCGCTCTCAAGCTCTTCCGGCAACAATTCCAGCACTGCTTTTACCAGCTCCGGCCGCATCTCGCGTAAGTAACGCAAAATGCCAAGCTCAGTGACGTAATCGTGTTCCAGCTGCTTTAACAGCGGTTTAATCGCCTGCTCGATGGTTTCGCGGCGCAACGTACGCAGATTTTCCGATAGTTCGCGTTTCCACTGCGGCAATTCGAGCAGCTGTTCATTCAGGATGGTTTCCAGCTCACTGACCAGTTCATAAAAAAACTGCCGTTTGTCATCGGCAAGGCTGGCAAATTCAGTATCATCCAGCGGTTTGCCGTCGATCATCGGCGAAAAACTGACAGCGCCGTTTTCTTCGTACAGCACCACCTGTTTTTCCAGAGCTTTGCGTTCCACCAACGCGATGGCAGCTTCGTATTTATTGTCAAAGGCGGCATGAATGGCCTTTTTGCGCCGTTGATAACCCGGGTTATCAAAGGCGGCCGGAAAGGTATCGAGCAATTCGTCGATCAAGGCTTCGAGTTTTTTGACTAGTACCCGGCCTTCACCCGGTAACAGGCGCAGTGTTTGCGGTGTGCGTTCATCGTCAAAATTATTCAGATAACACCAGTCATCCGGCGTTTCTTTTTCACTGGCCGCCTGCTGCAGAATATCCTGCACCAACGTAAAGCGGCCCAAAGCCGGTTCACCCATCACATAAAGGTTATAACCTGGCATATCCATACCGATGGCAAAACCCAGCGCAGCCTTGGCGCGATCCTGTCCGATAAAGGTGCTGCTATATCCCGCCACGTCCAACGCGTCTTTGATCTGAGCGTCGTCCAATTGTGGGGACAGCTGTGCCGCAGTGAGGGCGAGCAGTTGAAGTTTAGTGTCGGCAGCTTTGGTTACTGCAATTTGCGTCATGCCGTAGATTCCTTACAGGGATATGCAGGCATACTAACAAAATCAGTAGCATGCCGAAAACATATCTGTGATCGAACATCAGATCTCTTGGGCAGCAAAAAACAAACTCAGACCGGCAGGCCACGGCGTAAGAAATGCCCGCCACCACAGGCAGGACAAGGGATCAGAGCTGCCGGGTGATTGTAATGCATCGTCTCACCGCAGTTGCGGCACAGATAAAGTCCCATACCTACCGGTTCGCCTTGCAGATATAACCCCTGATGCGACAGATCCTGCTCCAGTTCCTGCCATTCCACCTGGGTTTTATCGGTGACCTGCGCCAGCAGCTGCCATAAGGTTTCCGGCCAGATGGACGGCGGCTGAGGCAATTGCTGTTGATGGAAAAACGTTTCGATAAATAGCTGGGTTTCGTAAGCGGTCAGATCACGGCCGGCCTTGATATAGGCACTGAAGGTGTCGGCGACATGATGCGCGGGCCTGAGCAGCGGATCTGCGTCGGTCTGAGCACTGTGCAGCAGTTGGTCCAGCTGTTGCAGCCATTGCCGGTACTTGTGCATTAAATCGGTCATGTTAACCTCGTGAATCATCGGCTCAATCTTTGCTGAGTATAGTCACGACCACAGAGGACAGCGCAGCTGAACGCCTGCAGAAATCTACAATGTCCGCGCAGCGCGTCCGATCGCACTCGACATCCACCACATCATAGGTGTTTCAGGCCATCGTGGCAGTTGTTGCCACAGCCCCGAATGCGTTATCCTAACGTCAACTAGGTTTTATTTTTTGCCCATATCCCCCGTGATATTTATCTGTTGAGATCCTTTGCATGCAAGCACCAGAAAACAGCACTCAGGCCCCTTCAGCGCAAGCCGTTGCAGCTCCATACGAACCGCGCCTGATTGAAACCGCGTTACAACAGCACTGGGCGAGCTCAAACGCCTTTAAAGTGACCGAAGACCCAAGCAAAGAAAAATACTACTGCCTGTCGATGTTCCCTTATCCAAGTGGCCGTTTGCACATGGGTCACGTGCGTAACTACACCATCGGTGACGTGATCAGCCGCTTCCAGCGCATGCAGGGTAAAAACGTCATGCAGCCAATGGGCTGGGATGCGTTTGGTCTGCCGGCAGAAAACGCCGCCATTGCCAACAAAACCGCGCCGGCCAAGTGGACCTACGCCAACATCGAATACATGAAAAACCAGTTAAAACGCCTTGGTTTTGGTTATGACTGGGACCGCGAAATCGCGACCTGCAAACCAGAATATTACAAATGGGAACAATGGTTCTTCACCAAGCTGTTTGAAAAAGGCCTGGTCTACAAAAAAATGGCTACCGTCAACTGGGACCCGGTTGATCAGTGTGTACTGGCCAACGAGCAGGTGATTGACGGTCGCGGCTGGCGCTCAGGCGCGTTGGTGGAACAACGCGAGCTGGCACAGTGGTTTATCAAAATCACCGACTACGCCGAAGAATTACTCAATGACTTAGACCAGCTGGACGAATGGCCAGAGCAGGTCAAAACCATGCAACGCAACTGGATCGGCCGCTCTGAAGGCGTCGAAATCAAATTCAGCCTCGGCGGTTCCAGTTATGATTTCAGTGTGTACACCACCCGCCCGGACACTTTATTCGGCGTGACTTATGTCGCTATTGCGCCACAACACCCGCTGGCGCAAAAAGCAGCAAAACTTGACGACAAGCTGGCTGCCTTTATTGAAGACTGCAAAGGCAACAAAGTTGCCGAAGCCGACATGGCCACAATGGAGAAAAAAGGTCATCCAACCGGTTTCTTCGCGGTCCACCCGCTGACCGGCGAACAAGTGCCGATTTTTGTCGCCAACTTCGTGCTGATGGATTACGGCTCAGGCGCAGTAATGGCGGTGCCTGGCCATGACCAGCGTGATTTTGAATTCGCGACCAAATACGGTCTGCGGATTAAACAAGTGGTTGCACCGGCTGCTGGTTCTGCATCTGTAGTGGATCTCAGCAAAGCCGCCTTTACCGAAAAAGGCGTGTTAATTAATTCTGGCGAATTTGACGGGCTGGAATTCAGCGCTGCTTTTAAAGCGATCTCTGACAAGCTGGTGGCGAAAGGCGTCGGTCAGGTCAAAGTCAATTACCGGCTGCGCGACTGGGGCGTGTCCCGTCAGCGCTATTGGGGCGCGCCAATTCCGGTACTGACGCTGGAAGACGGCACGCAAGTGCCGGTCCCTGCCGATCAACTGCCAGTGCGTTTACCGGAAGATGTCGTGATGGATGGCGTGAAATCGCCAATCAAGGCCGACGCGGAGTGGGCCAAAACCAGCTATAACGGCAAAGCTGCTTTCCACGAAACAGATACGTTCGACACCTTTATGGAATCGAGCTGGTACTACGCCCGTTACTGCAGCCCAGACAGCACCGATATGATGCTGGACCCGACCAAAGCCAATTACTGGCTGCCGGTTGATCAGTATATCGGCGGCATTGAACATGCCATTTTGCACTTACTGTACTCGCGTTTTTTCCACAAACTGATGCGTGACGTTGGCCTGGTGCAATCAGACGAGCCATTCAAACGCCTGCTGTGTCAGGGCATGGTGTTGGCTGAAACCTTCTATCGTGACAACGAAGGTGGCAGCAAAACCTGGTTCTCGCCACAAGATGTCGCAGTTGAGCGTGACGACAAAGGCCGCATCACTGGTGCTGTGCTGAAATCCGATGGTCAGAAAGTTGAATCGGCTGGCATGAGCAAAATGTCGAAGTCAAAAAACAACGGCATTGACCCGCAAACGGTGATCGACCAGTACGGCGCAGATACAGTACGACTGTTTATGATGTTCACGTCACCGCCAGAACAAACGCTGGAATGGCAGGATTCTGCCGTGGAAGGCGCGATGCGTTTCCTGCGCCGCGTCTGGACGCTGGTCAATGAATTTAACGCTTTTGGCCCGATTGACACACAACTCGCCGCGCTGGATAAAGCCGCATTAAATGCCGACCAGAAAGCGCTGCGCCGTGAACTGCACAAAACCATTGCCAAAGTGACCGATGACCTCGGCCGGCGTTATACCTTCAACACCGCGGTTGCCGCCATTATGGAGCTGATGAACAAGCTGCAAAAAGCCGCGACTGAGACAGTTCAGGATAAAGCCGTATTGGCTGAAGCCATTATTGCCGTGTTGCAGTTGCTGAACCCAATCACGCCGCATTTATCACAATATTTGTGGAAAACGCTGGGCCATAGCACTGAACTGGAACATAGCGGCTGGCCGCTGCTGGACGAATCAGCGCTGGTGGAAGACGCCAAGCTGGTAGTTGTACAGATCAACGGCAAAGTGCGCAGCAAAGTCACAGTCGCGCTTGATGCAACTCAGGACGACGTGTTGGCGCTCGCGATGGCCGAAGACATAGTACAGAAGTACTTAGAAGGCGTTGAACTGAAAAAAGTGGTCTATGTACCAGGTAAACTGCTGAGCCTGGTGGTCGGCTGATGCACGGCTGGCGTCTGTCGGTGCTGGTGCTGCTGAGCCTAATGCTCAGCAGCTGCGGCTTTCAGTTGCGCGGTTCGTTACCGTTGGAAAAATATCCAGCGGTGTATCTGCAAGGCGATAAGCATTCCGAACTGCTGCAGCAATTGGGCACGCAGCTTGAACGCAATCAGGTCAAACTGCTGGACAGTTCAGACGCCACAGCGGCTATTTTTGTGCTGGATTCAGACAGTTTACAGCGCCGTACTTTGTCGTTGTTTCCAAACGGCCAGGTGGCGGAATATGAACTGATTTATAAAGTGAATTACCAACTGATATTGCCGGGGCAAGAGCCACGGCCTTATCAGATTGAGTTGTATCGCGATTATCAGGACGACCCATCCCGCGCACTGGCGAAATCTAAAGAATTGGATCTGATGCTGACCGAGCTGCGCTCGCAGGCGGTCGCCCGCATTATCCGTCAGTTCGGCCGGCTGTAAGCCATGCTGAAACTCTATGCCAATCAACTGGGGGCCAGCTTAAAAAAACAGCTGGCCACTGTTTATCTGGTGTTTGGTGAAGAACCGCTGCAAAAACTGGAAAGCCTCGATGAGATCCGCGCTGCGGCTAAATCTAAGGGCTTTACCGAGCGGCAAAGCTACTTGTTAGAAGCTCAACTCGATTGGGACAGTCTGTTCGGTGAATTTAACAGCCTGTCCCTGTTCTCTGATCGCAAACTAATTGAGCTGGACCTTGGCACCAGTAAAATCACGCCGGCGCAACAAGACCAACTGAAAAAAATTCCGGCTATGCTGCATCCGGACATTTGTCTGGTGTTGCACGGCGCGCGTAACAGCGGTGAGTTCAGTAAAACCAGTTGGTTTAAGACCTTGTCTGAACAAGGTGTACAAGTGCAGTTTTATCCGCTGGACGACAATCAGTTTATGCGCTGGCTGAAAGAGCGGGCGCAACAGCTTGGTCTGAAACTGCAAACCGACGCGCTACAATTACTGCAACACCATGCCGCCGGCAACTTACTGGCAGCAAGGCAGGAACTGGAAAAACTGGCATTGACGGCGCAAGGCCAATGGCTCGATGGTGTATTTTTACAACAATATCTGGCTGACCAATCGCATTTTACCGTGTTTCAATTGGTCGACGCCTTGCTGGCCGGCCAGGGCGAAGAAGCATTACACCGATTGGATCGGCTGCTGCAGCAGGATACAGAGCCAGTGATTATCGCCTGGCAACTGCAAAAAGAAGCCACCACTTTACTGGCGTTGCAACAGGCCGGCTCAGTTGGTGACGAACAATATAAAAAATATGGCATCTGGCCCAAACGTCAGCCGCTATATCAGCAGGCACTGCTGCGATTGTCGCCGAACTGGTTACATTTTTTACTGCAAGAGCTGCAGACCTTTGACCGCGGCTTTAAATCTGGTCAGTTGACCCATACTGAAACCGCACTGGCACATCTGGCGACTTTGTTCATCAAACCAGTGCCCAAAGTCTTTTCGCTACAGCAACTGATTGCCGGGGACTAAGACGATGCCTGCGCCTACCCCGTCACCCAAATTCCGGGGCTTTTACGGCGGTACTTTTGACCCTATTCATCAGGGCCACTTACAGTCGGCGTTATTTGTACAGCAATATTGTCAGCTCGATAGTCTGGATCTACTTCCCTGCCATTTACCACCGCACCGCGACTCGCCGAGCAGTAGTTTGCACCGCGCCGAAATGGTGCGTCTGGCCATCGCGCCTTATCCGCAGCTACGGCTAAACCTGCTGGAGTTGTCACGACATACGCCGTCTTACACCGTCGATACACTGGAACAATTGCAACAGCAATATCCCGGCGATACCTTGTGTTTTGTCATTGGCATGGATTCACTGGCCTATTTGACGCGCTGGCACCGCTGGCGCGAGATCCTGACGCTTTGCCATTTACTGGTGTTAGCAAGACCCGGCTATAGCAGTGCGGATGGTGATGCGCCGGCGTTGCTACAACAGTTTGGTGCAGCCAGCTTTGCTCAGTTAAAACAAGCCGGTAGCGGCCAGATTTTGCTGCTGCCCAATCCACCGGTCGATGCCTCCGCCACGGCAATTCGCGGCGGCCAGGCCCCAGCAGCGCTGCAAATTTCAGCAGTGCAGGCTTACATCCGTCAGCATGACCTGTATCCACGCTAAAAATTGCGCAAAAGCCGGCACAAAGCCGGCTTCCCTGCTTTGGTTTGACCGGTAGAAACTGTTAACATGCAGTGTTAGCAACTGAAGGACTCCGCTCTGTGCACAGCCACCAATTAGTCGCCTTTGTGGTCGACAAACTCGACGACATGAAAGGCCGCGATATCATCCAGCTCGATGTCAAAGGCAAGTCTTCAGAAACCGAATATATGGTGATTTGTTCCGGCACCTCCAACCGCCACACGCGTTCTGTTGCCGGCTATCTGGTCAACGAAGCGCGCAAAGCCGGTCTGCATATTATCGGTACTGAAGGCGATCGCGGCGGAGAATGGGTGCTGATTGATTTGGGTGACGTGGTAGTGCATGTAATGCAGGAAGAATC
>JACCDS010509910.1_pt1 | contig 35443 bp, 42 predicted proteins | sample 7446441 | NCBI WGS metagenome assembly JACCDS01 (sample SAMN15323445, study PRJNA562643) | freshwater metagenome | isolation source: river surface water | place: USA:Blue River Watershed | collected 2017-08-17
CTGGATGTGGAGCGAGTTGGAGATTTGCAAGATCATGGGTTGGAAGAAGACCGACATGTTCCTGCGCTACGCCTCACTGCGGGGTGAGGATTTGTCGGATCGCTTCCTCTGACAGGTGCTTCATGCCGGGCGGCTTGCGCTTGGCGTTCTCCAGCACCTTGAAGCCCTTGGCCTTGCGCTGAGGCTGTGCGCGCTCTTCGGCCTCGCGCTGGCTGATGGTCTTGACCGCATCGATCACCAGGTCGGACGAAAAGACCCAGCCGTCACCAAACTTGGCGCCGGGGATGGTGCCAGCCCGCGCATGGTTCTCCACGGTCTTGATGCTGCAGCACAGCAGCTCTGCCACTTCCTGGGCGGTCAAGATCGGTTTCATGCCGGGCACGTTTCAATCCACGAGTTCATGGCCTGTATTGAATCGGGGATGACGTGACGCGCCAATGTGAGCGTGTCACAATCAAAAGCAGTAACTGAAAGCTCTTGCAGCTACGTACTTTTTGAAAACTGCCTATGTTTGACCTGCAGCATTGGGATTATGTAGAGGAGTTCTCGGCTGACGAGATGGCCGGGTTGATGGTGGATGTCGATCCGCGTGCTTTGGGTAAAACCATATCGTGGCAAACCATTGAGCCGCTATTGCGAAGAATCGAACGAGATTACAAGCGTGCCTGCGAATCCGTAAAGATGATCTTTGTAATGCACGGAGGTGGTGAGGTTGACACTCTGTTGAAAAAAGGCGGCTTGGGACTTTTCAGCGTTGATCTTCAGACGGCACTCGAAAATTATTCTTGGATCGAGCAGCCGCAGGTGGTTCTTGACTGGATTGGATCAGGAGAGGCTGACCTTGAGCATCAAAAATTTGATAGAGCCGCTATCAGAGACTGGCTCGCGCAATCAAAACTGAAATCAAAATACAACTTTGGGCAAGAGGAAGCCAGCTCACTCTCAGAACCGAAGAACGACAACCAACCAACTTGGCCTTGGGGATCGCACACAACACAAGACCTTGAGGATTTGAAGGCAGCTGCCATTCACTGGTGGAGTAGCTATTCCCCTGATAACCCTGCAAGCGCTCCAAAAAACGAAAGTGTTATGCGTTGGCTGATGGAAGAGCGGGGCACAGTTGAAGCCAAGGCTAAAAACATCGCTTCAATTTTGCGGCCACGAGATTTGAAATCTGGTCCGAGGGTTCAGCATGCAGATAAAAAGTAAATCGCTACGATTGATTGGTCGAATTATTGACTGGGGTGATCAACATCGATTCTTGTCGATGGCACTGGTTTGTGCTTTTACCACTACAACGATTTTTGGGATCTCATATTGGTATAAAGAAACATATGGGGTTACTGTTCAAAATCGAATAACATATATATTTACGGCATTATTATTCATAATATTGGTGCTCTTTCTGTATATTTCGTTATTCCGAAAAGTCATCAATGAGCGTTTTGATTGGACAATGGATGTCATTAATAATCTATCTCAAAAAATAGAAATTTTACAAAACGAGAGAACAGGAAAAATTGAAGAGGTGAAAATCTCAAGTAAATGGCCTTGGGGGGATCACCACACAAAAGACCTTGAGCATTTGGCGGCTGCCGCTAACCGTTTTTGGACACTCTACGATCCGAGCGACTTCACAACTGCACCCACGAACAAGGTCGTTGCAGATTGGCTGGTGTCAAACCGAGGTGTTGCTCGGGATCGAGCCAATTACATGGCCAGCATTTTGCGGGCTGATGGTTTGCCCGATGGCCCGCGCAGGTGAACTACCTGCACTTACATGCAATTAGCTGCACCAAGCGACACCATCGTTATGCTCCAGCGCACTTCAATCATCGCTGGCAAATTCGAGTGGTGTGACACCACTTTTCTTATATAAATCAATATCTTAGGTAGTGGTTCCGAACCACTCGAACCATGGTGGTTCCAGTGATTCGACCGTTTTTTTAGTGTTGCTCCACCCTTAATCTACCCCTACTGCCACATCGGGTGGCACGTAGCAAGGAGCGACAAATGAACACACGAATCGGGGGATTGACCCCCCGGGAGCACTTCCAATTGCATGGGAGTCTGCCCACTGATGCCATCGAGCGCATGCTGGATCAGCTCGACCTCATGACTGATTTTGTGGCAGTTGTCGCAGAAATCAGCCCAGACCTGACAACCCAGGCCTATTCAAACCCGGTGGCATTTGATCTTGGTCGGATTCAAACGCTTTTGAAAATCCTGCGCGAGATTCGAAAATGAGCACTTGCGAGGTTTTTAAACAGCAGGCGGCCTGCTATTGCGGTTCTGGACTTATCCGTCGTAATTTTTACTCCCCAGATAATCCATATTCCACACCGTACAGCAGCGAACTGGAAATCCAGTGCTCCACCTGTGCGCCGAAATGGATGGTGTTGAGCGATGACGTTTTGATCTCCAAAAACGGAGCAAGCCACAGCTCGACACTGCCAACGGTTTTTCGCCCTGACTGGAAGTTCTGCTGATCTCGGCAGAGGAATATGGCTGTGGGCAACAACACGCGCGAAGCTCAGTTGGTCATCGTGACCGACCGCGTTGTTGCGCCCGTTGCCAACCAATGCCGCGAATGGGCTTTGTCGGACAGATTGTTTTCATTGGACTTGCCCGCTGGCTATGAAGGCGGCGTTAAGCCAGTGGTGGTGGTTGCCAACCGGGTTGATCACCTGGCTCCACTTGTATCGGTCGGTGTTGCTTTGTCAAATCGGTGGGCAGTAGACGAAAGTGACTGGGATGTTGGTGCAGACCCATACCGCTTCGAGCGCGCAAGTCGCAGCAGTCAATTGGTCAATCAGGCCATGGCCAAACTCAACGATGCCCGACTGGCAGGCACCCTCGACCAGTTGGTCTACACAAAGTTGCGGGCTTTGCTCCTGAACAACGGAAGTGATCGCGTGCAGTTCTCCAAGGACTGGGAATATGCATCCCCTTTGTATTGCTGCATGACTGTTGACGGGTGGTCTGACTACGAGACAGCTATGGCGTTTCGTATGCTGGGCAAAGGTCGAAGTGAGGACAGCGAGCGGCAGGACCGCCGACGTGGCCGTGAATTCATGCAGGCAGTACGTGATGGACGCCACGAAGAACTTTTGAACGCTCCATCCGCCAATATGGTCGAGTTGACGGAAAAGTACCTGACCAAGGTCATGCCCCTGATCCTTCCGACTCTGCGGCAAGACGAGCCGGTCAGCCTCAGCAAACTGATCACCGTGACACCTCGTGGTGGTCGCGTCACGTCAGGTTCCGAAAAATCGGCGAATGAAAAAAAATGCCGATCCTCTAGAACTTCATCCCTCGCTGCGCTTCCTGCGGGATTCACTGCTAGTGCGTGATCCTGCGGCCAAAACAGCCGGTGAGGCACTGCTCAACCGTGTCATGTTGCTCAGCACCATGAACACACGATTGCCACCCGACCGACTGGTGTGCACCGACGATGCGGCCAGGATCATTGGCGTGGAGCCCGCCGATTTCGACAGGCTGGCCTATCAGGCCCAGATCAAACCTCGGTATGTACTGACAAATGCCAGCTACTGGTTGGCCAAAGACGTTTACAGCCTGATCGACTGATGGGGGCCGCTCACGCCAGGCTGGGGCCATCCAGCGCCCATCGCTGGCTCAGGTGCCCAGCATCCATTTCACTTTCTGAGCTACTGCCACCAAGGCCGAGCGGCCCTGCTGCGGCGGCGGGCACCGTGATGCACGCGGTCTTTGAGCGCAGATTGTTGAATCAAAACGACTTCACAGCGGATGAGTTTGAACTGCTTGCAGAGCTGGATGTATCAGAGCTTCGTGCCCGTCAGATCGTGGATCAAGCCGAAGTGGCTGCCCGCACTACCTTGCAGCAGCACAAGCTGACGGAGTTTTTGACGGAGACCCGGGTTGATCCCGGCGTTGTCATTGGGCGCACCGATTTTTGGGGCACCGCCGACCTGATCGCTGCTGATCCAAACACAGGCACGCTGCTGGTCGGAGACCTCAAAACAGGACGGGGCAGGGTGGAGGTTGAGTTCAACGACCAGTTGCTGTCCTATGCCGTGGGGGCCGAAGCCCTTCTGGAGTTCACGCCGCATCGGGTGGTGCTGGCCGTGTTTCAGCCACCGGTCTACGGCAACCGCGCTGCACTGTGGGAAACGACCGTTGAGACCTTGCGTGATTTCTCGCGGTATGCAAGCGAACGCGCTCGACTGACCGATGTCCCATCTGTTGAACCCACTCCCAGTGAGGAGGCTTGCCAGTGGTGCCCAGCAAAAGCAGTTTGCCCTGTCTACCGAACGGTGTGACGCGTCGAAACAAAGAGTTCACAAAATGCAAAAAGGACGGTTTTTCTATGCGTTCCGCCAGAGAGAAATGGCACGCCTGTTGCCGCTGAAGTGTGACGCCGTTCAGGTGCCGCGTCACGTCTTCATGTATTCAATCCATAACCGCCCCTCCATTTCGGCGGTGGCAATTTCAACCTTTACAGGAATTGCAAAATGGCTACATCTGCTTTCAAGTCTTCCGTTTCCCCCGCTCAACGCACCGCACCTGCCGCTGCTGCGCCCGCAGCTGCGCTGGCACCGGTCGAAGTGCTCGGCGTGCTGGCTTATCCCTCGATCGTGACCCCGGATGACAAGTCCGGTGGCAAGTACAACACCCTGGTGTTGATTACCGATCCCGAGGATCAGAAAAAGCTCGAAGAGTTGGTCAGCGCCGCGTGCGTGGAAACCTTTCGCAGCCCCCAGCTGCCGCCCGGAGCGCACAACCCGCTGCGCGACGCCAATGAGAAAAACCACGCGGGCGAATTCGCCTTCAAACACCCTTCCTTCCGAGTGCCGGGCGGCATGGTGATCCGCGCCAAAACCGCTTACCAGCCGACGTGTGTCTGGGGACCCAACGAAACTGAAATCGATCCGTCTGAAATCAATGGGGGCGATCAGGTCGTGGTGCAGATCAGCGCATACGGGTACAGCAACCAGTCGCAAGGCGTCGGTTTGAGCCTGGGCCGCATCTGGCTGGTCAAGAAGGGCGAGACCAAGATCGAGCGGGGCAGTGGTGCGGGGGCCAATGTGCAGCGCATCGACCGCAGCCGTCTGCGTTTCAACGATGGCACAGGTGATGCAGCCTGAGTTCTGTGGGGCGGTGCAAGCCGCCCCTTTTTGTCACCGCAGGACCCACGCATGCACACCCCCGACCAACTGCGTTCATGGCAACGCAAAGCCGCCAACATCTTGGCGACCCACGACTACCAACTGCTGGGCGCCCAGCCCGGCAGCGGCAAAACCGTCACCACTTTGTCGGCAATGGCCCAGCAGCCACGCCGCACTTTGCTGGTGGCACCCGCCATCATCTTGGACAGCGTCTGGCCCACCGAAGCCGAGGCCTGGAGCCACACTCAACACCTGACTTTTGACCTGGCGCACCACTACACCGGCGCCGACCGTGCCCGCCTGTGGTTTGAAGGCCGCGCCGACGTGGTCACTTGTACCCCCGACACCCTGATCAAGTTTGCCCACGAGGTCCAGCGCCGCAGCGTCATGCCCGTGCGCCGCATCGTGGTCGATGAATCGCAGTTCTTCAAAAACGCCACGGCTGCCCGCACCATGGCCTTGCATGTAGTGGCCGAGCATGTACCGACCTGGCTGCTCTCGGGCACGCCCACCCCCAACGGTCCGATCGACTGCTGGTCGCCGGGACGCATCGTCTCCAAAGGCGGGGAGTTCTGGCAATGAGCAAAGAATTCTTCGCCTGGCGCAATCGCCACTTTGTGCAGGTCACCGAGTATTCCTGGCGCCCCAAAAACCACCAGACCGAAAAACGCATCCGCGACGAACTGGCCAAGCATGCGGTGGCCATCAAGCTGGAAGACGCCACCAAGGGCATTCCCGAGCCTCTGCACAGCGTGCACCCCTTTGCTTGGGATGACACCCACCGGCAGCGCATCCAACGCTTTTTGTCCACCAACGAGGTCGAGTTGCCGGGTGGCAAGGTGCGCCAGGCACATTCGGAGGGCGCCTTCCTGGCCATCCTGCGCCAGCTGACCTCGGGCCTTATCTATGCCGGGGAGGGCGACAGCCACGCGCACCTGCTCTCCAGCGCCCGCATCGACGCGCTGCAAGACCTGATCGAAGGCACGCAGGGGCCGGTGCTGGTGGCGGTGTTCTACCGAGCCGAAGTCGAGGCCCTGCTGCGCCGATTTCGCGGCCAGGCCTCGGCCTTTGTCGGCAACACGCCACCGGCTGAACGCGCGCGCCTGATCGCCGACTGGAACGCCGACCGCATCCCGGTGTTGCTGGCGGCGCCCAGTGCCATGGGGCACGGCATCAACCTGCAGCACGGCAGCTCGCGCACCATCGTTTGGTGCACGCACTCCTTTGACTGGGCGCAGCGAGCCCAGTTCAACGCCCGCCTGGTGCGCTCGGGGCAGACCAAAACGGTCTCGATCATCAACCTGGTGGCCGACGCGGGGCTCGACCTGATGGCGTTGCGGGCCTTGGAGGCCAAGCAAGACAGCGAGCGGGCGATCCTGGACGCGCTGGATATCCGCCACCGTTTCAACAAAGCGGAGGTGCCCCATGCAAACTGACACCCGCCTGGTCTATGACCTGGAGATCGCCGTCAACCGCACCATCCTGGGCATCAAGGCGCCCGGCCAGCCGCCCGAGCATGTGGTGATCGAGGCACCGCTGGACGCTGACACCGCTGCCGAAATCGACCAGCGCCTGGGGGGCGGACGGGAGCTGTGCGGCTACAACAACTCCGGCTTCGACAGCTACATCCTGAACGCCGCGCTCAATGGCGCCGAGCCCGCGTTCTTGCACCAGTTGGCGCAGGACATCATCACCACCAAAGCGCCCGCCTGGCAGGTGGCCCGCAGCTACGGGGTGGACCGGTGCAACTTGAACGAGTTGGACCTGATGCACTACACGCCTCGGGGGCGCCTCAAGGATTACGAAGGGCGGCTGGGGCTGGCCATCGTCGATTTGCCCTTCGATCCGCAGCAGCCCATCACCGACGCCCAACTGCCCGAAGTGATCCGCTACCTGGAGCACGACCTGGTGGCCACCGAGACCTTGCGCCAAGCGGTGGAGGGGGACGTGCAGGCCCGGTTGGTGTTGGAGCGCATGTTCGATTTGCCCGGCCTGACCAAGAAAACCGCCGCCAACGTGGCCGCCACCATCATCGTCACCGAGTACCTGCGGGCCAACCCGGAAGTCGAACTGGCCGACATCAAAGCGGCAGCGCAGCGCATGCGCAACTGCGCGTTCACCTTCTACGTGCCCGAATGGGTGAGGGCAGGCATTCAAGGCACCCAAGCGGAGCAAATCGCCGACGCGATCGACGGCACCGAGTTCACGGTGGTGGACGGAGTGCGCCAGCCGCTGAGCCGTCCTTGGCCGGAGGTGATCCGCTTGTCCGAGGAAGACGGGCTGGAGGCGGCGTTTGGACTGGGTGGCGTCCACACCAAGGACAGCGCCTGCCACTACAGCGGCGTGAGCTACGACGTGGCCTCGCTCTACCCGCACATCATCATGCACCCCGACTGCACGCCGACCCACCTGGAGGAGGCGCAGTTCCATGCCATCTATGGCCGCTTGATCGAGCGCCGCCTGCAAGCCAAGAAGGCGGGCGACAAAGCCACCTCCAACGCCTTGAAGTTGGTGCTCAACAGTGCCTTCGGGGCCTACAACTTCGGCTTTTCGCTGCTGTATTCCCCCGACGCCTTCCTGTCCATCACCGTCAGCGGCCAGCTGTGCCTGCTGGCGCTGGCCGAGCGTGCCCGCCTGACCCAACCCTTGGAAAGCCTTGCCCATGTTTAAGACCGAGCCCACCAACGAGACCCGGGTGGTCTCGCTCAACACCGACTCCATCGCGCTGCAAGTTGCCCCTGGTGACGAAGAGCGGGTGGCCCAAGTCATCGCCGATTGGGAAGCCACTTTCGGCTTTCAGATGGAGCGCACCGAAGTGCTGGCGCACCGTGGGCTGAACATCAACTCCTACATCGAGGTGGTGCGCGAAGGCGACGGCTCGCCCGAGATCAAAAGCAAAGGCCTGCTGGCGCACGACCCGGGCATTTCGGCCAACCACGACGCGCTGGTGGTGCGCCAGGCCATTGGCCAGCAGATGCTGGATAGCACCCCAGTCGAAGCCTTCATCCGGGCAGCCGCCGAGCGGCGCGAGATTTTGTTGTTCACCGAGATGCGCTCGGCCCCGGGCAGCGCGCTGCGCGTGGGGGGTGAACAGGTGGGCAAGTTGATCCGCGTCTACCGATCCAACCGCGCCGATTTGCCCCAGATCACCAAGGACGCCACCGGCGCCGCTGCCGAGCAGACGCTGGAGGCGGGCTTTGCCTACTTGGCCGACACCCACTGGCCCGTGGCCAACGATGTGGACGTGGGCTGGTACGTGCTGCAGGCCCAGTTGCTGCTGGCGCAGACCGACGTGCCCTACAGCCCGCACCACAACACCCTGGTGCAGCAGTTGCAGGCGCTGGGTCTGGAGGTGATGGGCGTGGGCGGTGCGGCCACGGTGCTGAGCGAGGGGCAAATCGACACCGAAGCCGTCGCCAAAGGCACCGACAAGAACCCGCGCAACTACTCGGGCGACCGGGGCCTGGCCGTGAGCCTGACCAAAGGCTCGGGCGTGCTGGCGCTGCCCGTGGGCGTCACCGGCGAAGACTCGCTGGTGCTGCGCTTTGGCACCGAGGGCGAGGCCCTTGGCGAAATCCACGACCGCCAGCGCCTGGGCAAGGCCGAACTGAAACGCCTGCGCAAGGCTGGGGTGCAGGTGCAGGAAAAGGGGTGGATCAAGGTGTACGACCTGCGCGATGGCTTGAAGCCCCTGCTGGCGGGCCAGCCGGTCAGTCCCGCAGCCGCCGAAGTCAAGGTGGAGGGCGAGGGGATCGAGTTGCCCACCGACCTGCAGGCGGTCACCAACGACGATTTCCTGCGGCTGATGTTCGGTGCCGCGCTCGATGACGCCTTCGTCTGCTCCAACACCACGCCCCCCGACACCGACAACGAGCTGGCCAAGGCGGGCATGTGGGGTGGTGGCCCGATCGAGTTTTCGCGGGGCCTGTACCTCAACCCGCAGCGGCAGAACTACACCTGCGTCTCTTCCTTTCGACGGGATGCGGAGGGCATCTATTACCGGCAGATCGAGTTTTTCCTGGGACTGAACTTTCTGGTGCTTGATGACATCGGCACCAAGGTGTCGGTCGATCCGCGCACGCTGGGTTTGGGCGAGCCCACCGCCATCATCGAAACCTCGCCCGGCAACCACCAGTGGTTTTACCGCCTGAGCGAGCCCGTGCACGATGTCTCGGTGGCCAGTTTCCTGACCAAGCAGGTGCTGGCCACGCCCGTGCAGGGGCAGCTGTTGACCGATCAGGGTGCCAAGGGCATCACCCGCCTGTGCAAACTGCCGCAGGGGCGCAACCTCAAGTTGGCATTGGGTCAGCCCTGGCAGAACCGACTGGTGAGCTGGCGGCCTGAACTGGCGTATTCCGCGCAAGAGATCGCAGGTTGGTTTGGCCAGTCTTTGGACCAGGTGCCGCAGATCAACGCGCTCCCGGCTGCAGCGGCTGCACAGTCGGGCGAGCACCCGTTGATCCAGGCCTTGCAAGCCGCTGGCCTGCTCAAGTCGGCCCAGCAAAAGGGCTCGGGGTGGTGGGACATCACCTGCCACCAACACCGCCTGCACACCAAGGCTTTGGACGATGGCACCGCCGTCAAGGTGCGGGCCGATGGCAGCTGGACCTGGAAATGCCTGCACGGGCACTGCGCCAGCCAAACACCGCGTGACCTGTACCGCTGGCTGCTGGAACAGGGCCACCCCGTGACGCCGCCCCAGCACCGCATCTATGTGGCGCGCATCGACCGGGCACGGCTGCCCTTTGCCCCGCCGCAGGCGCCCGACCCGGAGGATTTTTCCTTCCTCGACCCCGACGATGGTGGGGCAGGTGAGGAGGTGGACTACCCGGACCCGGAGGAGATCGGCAACGGGGGCGGCACGGGTGGCTCTGGCAACGGAGGAGCGGGCGGCGCTACACCGCCCAAGCCGGTGATTTACATCGACCCCGGGGTGCTGCCCTCGGTGCTGCGCCAATGCGCCCAAGTGCTGGACGACGTGGTCTTCAAGCGCGGCATGTACCTGGTGCGCATCGGGCAAGGCTCGGAGGTGCAGGACGGCCTCTCGCGCCTGAGCAGCCAGCCGATCGTGCTGCCGGTCACGCGCTATTGGCTGGTGCGCGAGTTGACGGAGCGGGCCGAAATCCAGCGCTGGGACCGGCGCACGAACGACTACAAGGTGATCGATTGCCCAACCAACGTGGCGGCGGCGCTGGAAAGCGGCACCGACGATCTGACCTTCCTGCCGCTGACCGCCCTGGCCAACGCGCCGTTTTTGCGGGTCGACGGCTCGGTGTGCGATGTGCCCGGCTACGACAGTGAAACCGGCATCTATTACGCGCCCACGCTGAACTTCCCGCAGCTGCCACTGCAGCCAGGCTACACCGAAGCCCGCGCCGCGCTCGACGATCTGTGCGAGCTGGTCAAACAGTTCCCGTTCGCCAATCCGGTCTCGCGCTCGGTGTTCCTGGCCGACGTGTTGACAGCGCTGGCCCGGCCCACGCTGCCCAAGTCGCCGGTGGTGCTCTACACCGCCAGCATGGCCGGGTCGGGCAAGACGCTGATGGCCTCGATCGCCAACCTGATCGCCTACGGACACGCCACGACCCATCCCTGGCCGAACGGGAACGAGGAGGAGTTGAAAAAGGTCTTCACCTCGGTGCTGCTGGCCGGTGACCCGGTGGTGGTGTTCGACAACCTGCCCAATGGCGCCGTGATCAAAAGTCCGGCCTTGTCGCAGTTCGCTACCTCCGACGACTACGCCGACCGCAAGCTGGGCGAATCGGAACGGGTCAAGTTCCGCAACCGCACCCGGCTGGTGTTGACCGGCAACAACGTGGTGCTTGGCAGCGACAACGCACGGCGCACCATCGTCTGCGAGTTGCAATTGGAGGTGGAGTCGCTCAAAGACCGCCAGGTGGTGTTCGACCATCCCAGCCTGGCCACTTACATCAAGCAGAACCGGGCGCGCTACATCAACGCTGCGCTGACCGTGCTGCGGGCCTACGCGCTGCACCCACAACCACTCAATCTGCCGCCGCTCGATTCCTTTGAGGACTGGTCCTGGCGTGTGCGCGATGCGTTGGTTTGGCTGGGCGAGGAGGACCCGGTGGCGGCGGTGGACTACAGCAACGACGGCTCGATGGAAATCGGGGCGGTGTTCGCCTTCATCCAAAGCGTGGCACAGGCCAAGCTGGGCCAACGTCACGAAGTGGAGTTCCGTGCCAGCGATCTGGCGATATGGGCCAGCGGCCACTTTGGTTTGCGGGAGGCTTTGGAGCAGGCGGGTTGCAACGACCCGACGAAATCAGCACAGGTGGGGTACTGGCTGCGGGCTCACAAAAACCGGATCGCCGGGGGTCTGAAGCTGACCGTGAACCAAGTCAACGGGGGCAAGTTGGCCGCGAAATGGACGCTGAAAAGCACGGACGCGAAAACAGGGGGTGCTTTGTGCTGAAAAAACAGGCGATTTCTTGGGGTGATGGGGTGATAAGGGGTGATGTTTTAACCGAACGCGTGAGATTGGCAGGGACAGCATTTCTATATACAGGGGCTGGAACATCACCCCAAATCACCCCATCACCCCAAACCCCCTCAAAACACGGGAGGGCGGCCTGATGGGACGGATGCAACGCACTAAAGGCCAGGTCGGTGAGCGCGAAGCCGCTGCCGTGATCCGCGACCTCACCGGCTGGGAAGTGCAGCGGCGCGTGCGCAACGCCGCTGGTGACAGTGACTTGGTCGGCGTGCCGGGCTGGTCGGTCGAGATCAAACGCTACGCCAGCGCCAGCCGCGCCGATATCGCCACCTGGTGGGGGCAATGCGTCGAACAAGCCCGAGGCGAGCTGCCGGTGCTCTTCTACCGCCTTGACCGAGGGGCTTGGCGTGGGGTGTGGCCCTTGGCGGTCAACCTGCGCCTGCAGCACGCGGCGCAGTGGCACGACTACGAGTGGACCGTGGAAGGCTCAGTGGCAGCCTGGGCAGCGGTCGCATGCGACATTCATTTGGACAGCAAGGGGGCAGGATGCGACAAAACCTGAGTGCGGAGATTCCGCTGGACCTGCAAGAGGCCGACGAACGCCTGACGCGCTACGGGCGCTGGGCCATGGAACGCTTGCGGCGTCATCGCTGCGGCAGTGCAGAGGGGCGATACAGGTCATTTCAGGACGATGAAGACCGAGCGCCCCGGGAGGTGTTGCAACACATCGATGAGGCGCTGGCCTGTCAGCGGGCGCTGGCACGGGTGCCTGAGCAAGAGCGCAAGGTGCTCACGATCCTGTACGTACCTCAGCGTCTACCGATAGAGGCCCAGCTGCGCCTAGCGCACATCCCAGCCAGGCTGTGCCAGGAGCGGCATCTGCGTGGCTTGCGAATGTTCGACAACCTGTTCAAAAAGCTGAGCGGACATGAAGTCTGAAACTGAGCGCATCAAGGTGAGCAGATACCTCAAAGACCGAATCATGGAAAAGGAGGGCACTTACCTCTATATCCCCCGTCCGGGTCTCATAGGTTTGCCCGAACTTATGCACTTTTGGGCGGATGGCCGTGTCAATTTTCTTGAGGTCATGAAACCCAACAAAGTCCGTCAGCGACATTTGAGAACTGTTCAGGTTCGTAAGGTCCTCGCAACAGGTCATCGTTGTTATTGGATCGACTCCAAGCACGATGTTGATCGTTATTTTGAAGGGACTCTGACGGAGATAAAGCCTAAACCGTTGTCCTGTTGAAGGACACCACTTCAACTTTTCACGGGGTAGCGAACCCGTGAGAACGATTTGCAATTAAAAAGAAAAAATGCTTGACGTAGCTAAAAAAAAATGGCAGGATCGCGCTACCTGATACAAATTCAGTGTTGTGGCATGCCTGATGGCAGGCCGCTCCATCAGAAAATTCCAGCCCGCGACAGCGATGTCGGCGGGCTTTTTTGTTGCCCAAATCCTGTACTCCACTGAACTGCCGGGCGCTCGGCTCAGGCGGTGAGGCCCCGCAGGCCCGTGCAGCGATGGGCAAATCGCAGCCACCAACCACCCCGCCGCACCAGCGCCTTGCCTCCTTGGGCCAGCGGCGGGGTGTGTTGGCCATCTAGAGCACGCCATGAAGCCATCGACCACAGCCAGCTGGCGCAAAGAAAAGCGCACCAGCCATGAACGTGGCTATGGCGCTGCATGGCAGCGTGCCCGTAAGCAATTCCTGATGAATAACCCGTTGTGCGTGATGTGCACAGCCGAGGGCAGGACCACTGCCGCTGAGGTAGTGGACCACATCAAGCCGCACCGGGGTGATCAGGCTCTTTTCTGGTCCGAGGGCAATTGGCAGCCACTGTGCAAAACGCATCACGACAGTGACAAGGCAAGGCAAGAGCGTGGCACGCGTGAGCGAGCCAAGTTCAGCACTCAAGGGCGTGTGGTCTGGTGATGGGGGAGGGGGTGCAAATCCCTGCGACCGAATTGCATCAGACCGACGTAGGAACTTCGTTTTACTGCTAACCCACGACTCGACATGAAACGCACCCGCTCCGATTCCGCCGCCAGCGCCGTCAAGGCCATGGTCAACGCGGCGCTGCCCCCGTTGCCTTTGCCCGAGCACGTCCAACTCCGCGAGCGCGACCACCCGTTCTGGGATGGTGTTCTTCGTGCGCGCGCGCGAGACGAGTGGACCGAAGCTGACCTGGTGGTGGCGGCTCAGCTGGCCCGCTGCCAGGCCGATATCGAGCACGAGCAACAGCTGCTGACGGTGGAGGGCTCCGTGGTGGAGAACGCCAAGGGCACCCAGATCATGAATCCCCGCGTGACGGTGCTGGAACAGCTCTCGCGCCGGGAAATGGCCCTGATGCGCACCCTGCGCATGGGTGGCCGCATTGCAGGTGATACCCGTGACCAACTGGGCAAACGCGCCCTGGAGCGCAAAGCCCACCAGATTCGGACCGAGTTGGAAGACGACGGTCTGCTGGCGCTGTGACCCGACGCAAACTGACCCGTGGTGAACGGGTCATCCAGTTCATCGAGACCTACTGCCTGACCCCCGAGGGGCAGCACATTGGCAAGCCGATGAAGCTGGAAGCGTTTCAAAAGCGCTTCATCACCGAGATTTACGACAACCCCTACAAGACGCACACCGCCTACCTCTCGATCGCCCGCAAGAACGGCAAAACTGGTCTGATCGCGGCCATCCTGCTGGCCCACCTGGCAGGCCCGGAGGCGGTACAAAACAGCCAGATCGTCAGCGGAGCCCGTTCCAAGGACCAGGCGGCGGTGGTGTTTGACCTGGCGCGCAAGATGGTCGAGATGTCGCCCAAGCTGAGCCAGGTGGTGCGGGTGCAGCCCTCCGGCAAACGCCTGATCGGTCTGAACCGCAACGTGCTGTACCGGGCATTGGCCGCCGAAGGCAAGACCGCCCACGGTTTGAGCCCGATCCTGGCCATCCTGGACGAAGTGGGCCAGGTGGTGGGGCCGACCGACGAATTCGTCTCGGCCATCACCACGGCCCAAGGCGCCTATGAAAACCCGCTGCTGATCGCCATTTCGACGCAGGCCCCGACCGACGCCGACCTGTTCAGCATCTGGATCGATGCGCAAAAGAACGCGCCCGACCCCCGGGTGGTTTCCCATGTGTATGAGGCCTCAGCCGACTGCCAACTGGACGACCGTCTGGCCTGGGCAGCGGCCAACCCGGCGATGGGCAAGTTCCGCTCGATCGCCGACATCGAAAAGCAGTGCCGCCAGGCCATGGAGATGCCTGCCAACGAGCCGGAGTTCCGCAACCTGATCCTGAATCAGCGGGTGGAGGCGTCCAGCCCGTTCGTGGCCCCCTCGGTGTGGAAGGCCAACGGCGGCGAAGCCGAGCCCGTGGAGGGCAAGCGGGTCTGGGGCGGTTTGGATTTGTCCAGCGTGAGTGACCTCACGGCCCTGGTGCTGGTCTCCGAGCAGGGCGATGTGCACTCCGAGTTCTGGCTGCCGGGTGAAGGCCTGGCCGAAAAGAGCCGCAAGGACCATGTGCCCTACGACTTGTGGGCCAAACAGGGGTTTTTGAACACCACGCCGGGCCGGGCCATCGAATACGAGTTCGTGGCCGAGTTCCTGCGGGGCCTGTTTGACCGCTGTGACGTGCAGGCCATCGCCTTTGACCGGGCCTTGTTCGTGCACCTCAAGCCCTGGCTGGTCAAAGCCAACTTTGCCGAGCATGAGCTGGAGAAATTCATCCCGTATGGCCAGGGCACCTTGTCGATGACCCCCGCGCTACGGGAGTTGGAGGTGAAGTTGCTCGGCAAGCGCCTCAAGCACGGCAACCACCCGATCTTGGAGATGTGCGCCCGCAACGCGGTGGTGGTCGGTGACTCCGGCGCACGCAAGTTCGACAAGAAAAAGCAGCACGGGCGCATTGACGGCATGGTGGCACTCGCCATGGCGGTCGCAATGATGCCCAACGAAGGCCTCGGCCCCTCGGTTTACGAGGAGCGGGGCGTCATTTCCTTTTGAAAGATGAGCCATGGCAGCGTATCAAAAGTACACCCCAGCAATCGAATCGATGCTCGAAGGCATGAACCTGGGCAGCGACACCTGGAAAGTGGCCTTGGCGGCCACCATCAACCTGGCAGACAGCACGTTCACGCCCGGTACGACCGACCTGGCCACCGGTAACGGCTACACCGCAGGCGGCAATACCTGCTCGGTGACCAGTTCCAGCCAAACGGGCGGCACCTACAAGCTGGTCTTGGGCAATCCTGCGGTCTGGACTGCAACAGGCGCCGGGTTCACCTTCCGCTATGCGATTTTGTGGAACGCCACCACCAACCAACCTGTGGGCGCCTGGGACTACGGCAGCTCGCAGGTGGTGGCTGTGGGCGAGACCGTCACGGTGACCCTGGACGGCACCAACGGCGTCTTGCAGGCGTCTTGATTCAACTCCGGGAGTGAATTTCCATGGCCGCATTCTTTAAGTTTCAGGATTTCAGCGAACAACTGATCCGTGGCATCCATGACTTTGACGCGCACACCTTCAAGGTGTATCTGAGTAACGCGGCGCCGAGCGCCAGCTTGGACGCGGTCAAAGCCGATTTGGCCGAAATCACCGCTGGCAACGGCTACACCGCCGGGGGCAATGCCACCACCATCACCGTGGCCGAAGTCACGGGCACCACGACGGTGTCGGGCACCGAGGTGGTGTTCACCGCCACCGGTGCGGTGGGGCCTTTTCAGTATGCCGTGCTCTACAACGACACCTCGGCTTCCAAGAATTTGGTCGGTGCATGGGACTATGGCTCGCCGATTTCGCTGGCCACTGGTGAGACCTTCACCGTCCGGTTCTCGAACACCACCCCTGGCGCCATCTTGACGCTGGCCTGAGCCTGAGGCGGTTTCGCCATGGCCATTGTTCGTGGAGCGCCTGGCGCTGTAGCCTTTTCGGCATTTAACGGTAGCTCCGTTTCGGTTGCATACCCTTCGGGGAACAGCGCTGGGGACAAACTTGTCCTGATCATCGGCATGAAGCCGTCCACTGCGGACAGTGGATCGGTCACCACGCCCACCGGATGGACCTTGGTCACGTCGATCACAGGTCAAGGGGCCTTTGGCACCACGTTGGGCAATGACACAGGCAACACCAACCTTTTTGTATTTGAGCGAATTGTTCCTGCTGGTGGTTTGACTGGCAGCTTGGCGGTTACGGTAACCACCAACAACATTTGCTGGGGCTACATGGAGCGGCTGACCACCGATCTGCGCGGCTGGCAGAACTCGGTCGGCACAGCCGGAGGCGATAACAATCCTGGGGTGGCGTTCACTGTCGCGTTCGGCACTGACCCGGGTGTCAAAGCGGGTGACTTGATCCTGGTTTCGGTGTGTATACCCACCGATTTGAACGCTGGTGCTCAGTTCAGCGGTCAAACCCTCACGCAGGCGGGGATCACGTTTGGCACGTTCGTCGAAACCAGCGAGCCTTTCACCAACGCGGGCAATGACATCGCTGGCTGGAACGGATACGTTCCCGTCAGCACAGGCGCTTCCACTGGGGCTCCAACCCTTAACCTCACCGCCTCGGGCACGATCTCCAACGTACGAGGCCCTGCCACCTTCGTGCGTGTGCGTGATGCGCACTTGCTCGTCGCCGAACAAAACCCATTCACGATAGGTGGACAAGCCGCGACCCTCACTAAGGCCAGCGGCACAAACAAAAACCTTCAGGGTGAAACCGGCAGTTTCGCGCTGACCGGCAAGACAGCCACAGTGGCCCGCAATCGGGTCCTGGTAGGTGCCACTGGATCGCTGACGTTCTCGGGTAACGCCGCGACGATTGCACGGGGCCGCAAGCTCTCGGGCCAGCTGGGTACCGTCAACGTCACAGGGGTGGACGCTGGGGTGCGTTTGGGCCGGTACGCCAGCGCAGCGGCGGGCAGTTTTGCTATTGCGGGTCAGGCCGCGACACTGACCAAGGTCAATCTCTACGCACTGGACAGCCAGCCCGCCAATTTCACTTACACCGGTCAAGCAGCAACGCTGGTTCATGTGCGGGCTTTGCAGCTGGCCGCCGATGCGGCCACCTTCACTGCTACCGGCCAAAGTGCCACGCTGACCAAGCTGCGGGCAGTTGCCCTGGATGCCCAACCTGCGAGCTTTGCAGTGGCCGGGCAATCTGCCAGCCTGATCTACACCCAAACTCGCAGCCTCAACGCCGAAGCGGGGGTGTTCGCCCTGGCCGGACAGATCGCCGATCTGAACGTGCTGGACACTTTTGAGGTGTCTGGCGAGCCGGGCACCTATGCCAGCACTGGCCAAGCGGCGCAGATCAAGCGCAGCCGGGTGATTGAAACCACGGGGGGCAGTTACAGCGCGTTAGGGCAGGTCGCACAGCTGCGGCGCAGCCGCTTGCTCAATGCTGGCGCAGGGTCGGCATCACTTTCAGGGCAAAGCGCCACGCTGGCCAAAGGCCGGGTGTTGCAGGTGCAGCCGGGCAGTTGGGCCATCTCCGGTGGCGCAGCACAGCTCCTACACCACCGCAGCTTGAGCACTGAGCTGGGCAGCTATGCCTGGCAGGGTGTATTGGCCCAAATGCTCTTTGGGCGTCTAGTGCTGTCGGCCTCTGGCAGTTATTCGATCGAAGGGCAGGAAAGCACCGCACTGGTGGCCGTGGCCTTTGAGTTAGTCAATCCGCACTTGGTGCACATCCAGGCTCGACCCCGTCACACCAGGGAGCAGCGCCTGACGTTCTTCCACCAATCCCCGCGCTCGCGGGTCATTCATGAAGCCGTTCAATGAGCATCACGTTGGAAAAGTTTGCAGGCGAATCGATCCTCTTCGATTTGGACTGCACGGACAACCTGGCGCCCGATGAAACGATCGTGGGCACGCCGTCCATGGCGTTTTTTCCGGCACTGACCGGCTCGGATGCCTTGGTCTTTGGCTCGCCCGTCATCAATGTGGCGGCCATCCGCTACCTGGACGGCAAGGTCGGCAAGGTGGGCGGGGTCATCCAGGTGCGCATCAGCGGCGGCACCTCCTCCAACGCCACCACGCCCCGGCTTTACAGCGTGTTGGCCACGTTTTCGACCTCCACGGGCAACACTTTGGTGGCCCGCATGAAGTTGTCGATCCTGAGCAACCAATAAGGCAGCACATGGCAAGTTTCTGGAAAAACCTCACCGGGATGGTCCGCAAAAGCGCGGCCTCACCCGATTGGGGCACCTTGGAGCGGTACCTGAGCTGGGCTTATGGGGGCGGCACGGCTTCCAGCGGGGTGGTGGTCAACGCTCAGACGGCCATGCAAAGCGCCGCCGTCTACTCCAGCGTCAAAGTGCTGGCCGAATCGATCGGCATGCTGCCGCTCAACCTCTACCGCAAGGAGGCCAACGGCTCGCGCACGCTGATGGCCGACCACGCGCTGTATCCCCTTATTCATGACCAGCCCAACGACTGGATGAGCAGCGTGGAATTCTGGGAAATGATGGTCATTTCGCTGAACCTGCGCGGCAACGCCTTTGCCTACGTCAACCGCAACCGCTCGGGCCAGGTGGTGGAGCTGCTGCCGCTGCACCCGGACATGGTGCGCGTCGAGATGGGCATCGACTACCAGCTGCTCTACGAGGTCACCATGCCCGACGGCAGCCTGCAGCGCTTCGGTCCGGGTGAAATCTTCCATGTCCGTGGCCTGACCCTGAACGGTTGGCAGGGCATCAGCCCCATTGCCTACGCCCGCGAAAGCATTGGCTTGGCCCTGGCCACCGAGAAATTCGGCGGCCAGCTCTTCAAGAACGGCGCCAAGATGGGCGGCGTGCTGGAGCACCCCGGCAAGCTCTCCAAAGAGTCCTACGAGCGCATCAAAACCAGCTTCGATGAGGCCCACTCTGGCGACAACGCCCACAAAACGGCGCTGCTGGAGGAGGGCATGAAGTTCTCGCGGATTTCGCTCTCGGCCAACGATTCCCAGTTCCTGGAAACCCGCAAATACCAGCGCAGCGAGATTGCGGCCATCTTTCGGGTGCCGCCACACATGATCGGCGACCTGGAAAAAGCCACCTTCAGCAACATTGAGCAGCAGTCGCTCGAATTCGTCAATTACTCGCTCATGCCCTGGCTGGTGCGCATCGAAAAAGCCATCAAGCGTGACCTGCTGCGGCCTGCGGAGCGCAAAAACCTGACCGCCAAGTTCAACGTCTCGGGCCTGCTGCGCGGCGATGCCAATGCCCGCAGCGCCCTGTACCACAACGGCATTTTGGACGGCTGGATGACCCGTAACGAGGCTCGCGCCGCTGAAAGCGAGCTGGGCATCGTGCTCAACCCGATCGAGGGCCTGGATTTGCCCCTGATCCCGCTGAACATGGAAGACGGCACCCGCCCGCCCGAGCCCGACGAGCCCGAATCCAACCCCGAGCCGAACCCGGCCCCGGACGAATCCCCCAACGACGACCCCCAGTGAGGAGCCGGATGTACCACCTCGACAAACCCTTTGAGATCAAAGATGTCACAGCCAATGGAACTTTTGCTGGCTATGGCAGCGTCTACGGCAATATCGATCAAGGCGATGACATCGTTGCCCCTGGCGCCTTTGCCGAATCCCTCAAGTCCCACGCCGCCAAAGGCCGCATGCCTGCCTTGCTGTGGCAGCACAAGCAATCCGAGCCCATTGGCACCTTCACCGCCATGCGGGAAGACGACCATGGCCTCTATGTGGAGGGCAAATTGGCCCTCAAGACCCAGCGCGGCGCCGAAGCCTACGAGCTGATGCAGATGAAAGCCCTGAGCGGCATGAGCATCGGTTTTCAGAGCCAGGAAGACAACTTCGACCGCAAAAGCGGCATCCGCACCATCACCAAGGGTGAGCTGTGGGAGGTCTCGCTGGTCACTTTCCCCATGAACGACGCCGCCCGCGTCATGCACATCAAATCCATCGACGACATCGTCGATTTCAAGAGTGCCGAGAGGCTCCTGCGCGATGCAGGTGGTTTTTCTCGCTCCGAAGCCGTGGCACTTGTGTCGCGCATCAAGAGTCTGGCCCAGAGCGAATCTGTGGACGAAGACGAAACCCGGCAACTGATCAAGGCGCTCTCGCGCCGAACCCAGCTGCTGACCCCGTAAGCAGTCCCTGCAAACCCCCACCCAACCCGCCTTGAGCGGGTTTTTTCATTTCTGGAGCACCCAAATGAGTAAAGAAATCCTGGACGCCATCGAGCAATCCAACCGCGCTTTTGAAGAGTTCAAGAAGGTCAACGACCAACGCCTCGAAGAACTCAAGACCGGCGGCGCCACCGCCGACATGCAGGCCAAGATGGCCGCCATCCAGTCCGACATGGCCGAGCAAAAGCGGCTGATCGAGGACATGGAGGCCAAAGCCAAGCGCCCGCACTTTGGCCTGGACGGCAAAGAGGTCAACCACGCCGAAGCCGAGCACAAGCAGGCCTTCAACAGCTTCATGCGCAAAGGCAAGGTCGATGGTCTGTCCGATCTGGAGTCCAAGGCCTACGCCTGGAGCACCAACAGCGGCGCCGACGGCGGTTATGCCGTGCCCAAGGTCATCGATTCGATGATTTCCGAACTGGCGGTCAACGTCAGCCCCATGCGCTCGCTGGCCACGGTGATCCAGATCAGCACAAACGATTACCACAAGCTGGTCAACAAGCACGGCACAGCTTCCGGCTGGGTCGGTGAGACGGACGCCCGCACGGCGACTGCCACCTCGGTGCTGGCCGACATCAAGCCCACCATGGGCGAGCTGTACGCCAACCCGCAAGCCACCCAGCAGATGCTCGACGATGTCTTCTTCAATGCCGAGCAGTGGCTCGCCAGCGAAGTGGCCACCGAGTTTGCCCGTGCCGAGGGTGCCGCCTTCATCACTGGTGATGGCACCAACAAGCCCACCGGCTTCCTGGCTGGCGCCACCGCCGCCACGGCAGACAGCTCCCGCGCCTTCGGCACGATCGAGCACATCGCCACCGGTACCTCGGGCGCCTTCAAAACCCTTTCGGCCACCGTCAACCCCGCCGACGACCTGTTCACCGTGGTGAGCAAGATGAAGGCGGCTTACCGTGCGGGCTGCTCCTGGGTCACCAACAAGGCGCTGCTCTTTGAAATCATGTCTTTCAAGGACTACCAGGGCCGCTACGTCTTCAATCCGACCACCGCGCCGGGTGTGGCCGACACCATCCTGGGCTACCCGGTGGTGGAAGCCGAAGACATGCCGGCCAAGGGCGCCAACAGCCTGTCGCTGGCTTTCGGCAACTTCCGCCAGGGCTACCTGATCGTGGACCGCATCGGCACCCGTGTCGTGCGCGATCCCTTCAGCAACAAGCCCTACATCGGCTTCTACACCACCAAGCGAGTCGGTGGTGCGCTGATCAACAGCGAAGCCATCAAGGTCCTGAAGTTCTCGGCTTCTTGATGACCTGACCCCGGGGCGCCTGGTGTGCCCTGGGGTTTTTCTTTGGAGAGTTCCCCATGAAAAACGTCCTGTTTTTGCAAGATTTCGGCCCCCACAAGGCGGGCGAGCATGTGATGGCCGAGGACCAGGTGGCCTGTGACGCCATCGCCTGCGGCGCAGCCGTACCCAGCGTGGAGGCGGTCCCTGTGCCTGCCCCCGTGGCCACCAAGGCCGAGGCCAAGTAATGCCCAGTGCGCTGATCACTTCGTCCACGGCGGAGCCGGTCACCTTGGCCGAGGCCAAACTGCACCTGCGGGTCGATGACAACGCCGATGACGTGCTCATTGGCGCCTTGATCACGGCTGCACGCCAGCACGCCGAGCACGACACCCGCCGGGCGCTGGTAACGCAGACCTGGAAGCTGGTGCTCGATGCCTTTCCCGAGAGCGTGATCACGCTCGACCGGGCGCCGGTCTCGGCAGTGGTCTCGGTGGTCTACACCGACCTCAACGGCGTGAGCCAGACCCTGGCGCCTGGCGGCTACCAGTTGGATGCCGTCACTGAGCCGTGCCGCCTGGTGCCCGCTTATGGCAATCGGTGGCCCGCCACCCGGGAGCAGATCAACGCGGTGGCCGTGACCTACACCTGCGGCTATGGCGCCCCCGAGGCGGTACCCGAGTCGATCAAGCGCTGGATGCTGCTGCGCATTGGCGCCCTCTACGAAAACCGCGAAGAGGTGCTGACGGGCCGCGCCATCACGCTGGCCCCATTGCCCTTTGTGGACGCGCTGCTGGCGCCGTACCGCCTGCTGGAGTTCTGAGATGCAAGCGGGTCAACTCAGTCACAGCATCGTGCTGCAGCGGCGCGATCTGCAACGGGACTCACACGGCGCCCAAGTGGCCACCTGGAGCGATGTGGCCCAGCTGCGGGCCGCCATCACGCCGCTGACCGGACGCGAAGTGCTGGCCGCACAGGCGTTTTCGGCTCAGCTGACCCACCAGATCGTGGTGCGCTACACGCGCTGCCTGTCTGACCCCTTGGAATTGCCCAAGCTGCGCATCCTTTTTGGCCAGCGGGTGTTCAACATCCAGGCCGCGATCAACGACGAAGAGCGCAACCGGCAGATCACGCTGCTGGTGACCGAGGGGTTGAACGATGGCTGAGTTGGTGCACATCAAGGGGTTTGCCGAACTCAAGCGTGCCATGCAGGCCCTGCCCAAGAACGTGCAGCGCAATGTCCTGCGCGCTGCGGTCAATGCGGGCGCTCGCCTGGTGCGCGACCAGGCCCGCATCAATGCCCCGGTGATGCCGTTGGCCATGCCTGGCCACCAGCCACCGGGCACCCTCAAACGCTCGATCGTCACCGCCTACATCCGGGAAAAGTCCAACGCCCAGCAGGCCACCTATTTCGTGACCGTGCGCCAGGGCAAAAAGTACCGGGGGCAGGGCAAGCGCCAGAGCAAATCGCAGGACGCCTTCTACGGTGCCTGGGTAGAGCTGGGTCACCACTACGTGGCCCCCAAACCCAGCGGCACCACCTGGAAGCGCCACCGCCAGCACCAGCACGCCACGGGGGTGTTCGTGCCGCCGCACCCCTTCCTGCGTCCGGCCTACGAGGCCAAGAAATACGAGTCGGTCCAGGCCATGCGCCAGTACATGCTGCAGCGCCTGCCCCAAGAAGTTGAAAAGGCCCGCCGCGCATGAGCATGCAGGAATTGTTTGTGGCCCTGGTGCAAAACGTCACCGATGCCCAGGACCGGGTCTATCCCCAAGTCGCTCCCGACAACGTCCAGCGGCCCTACATCGTCTACCAGCGCGTGACGGAAAACGTCGAAAACACGCTGGCCGGGCGCACGGGCCTGACCAATACCCGATTACAGGTAGATGTCTATGCCAGCACTTATGCACAAGCGCAGCAGATCGCCGCCGCTGTGGCCGACCTGATGGCCGGTTGGGCCTTGCCCAACGTCCAAATCCTGGCCCGAGACATCTACGAAAGCGACGTGAAGTTGCACCGCGTGATGGCGGATTACTCGATCTGGCACACCTGATCGCCGCCGCTCCGATCCGTTCCCCCACCAACCCGCCTTGAGCGGGTTTTTTTTCGCCCCTCCACCCGCCTCGTGCGGGTTTTTTCATTTCTGGAGCACCAAATGACTTCCACTGCAATCTCTGCGCAGGGCAGCGTTCTTTCTATCGGCACCGGTTCGGGCGCCGCCAAGACGATCTCGGGCATCAGCCTGGGCAACCCGACCATCATCACCGCCACCGCGCATGGCTTTGCCAACGGCGACGTGGTCACCCTGGCGGGCCTGACCGGCGCCGATGCTTCGGTGCTCAATGGCCAGACGGTGAGCGTGCGCAACGTCACGACCAACACCTTTGCCGTCTACATTGACACCACGGGCAAAACCATCACGGCAGCGGGCACGGCCACCTCGGTGACGTTCACCCCGATCGTCAACGTGCGCAGCTTCAGCGGCTTCGACGGCGCTGCCAGCGAAATCGATGTGACCAACCTGTCAAGCGTGGCCAAAGAGTTTGTGCTCGGCCTGGTCGATTCGGGTCAGTTCACCTTCGAGATCGACTACGACTCGGACAACAGCGGTCATGTGGCGCTGCGCTCCAAGCAGGTCTCGGGCGTGCTGTCGAACTTCAAGATGACGCTGCCGGACGCCACGGTCATCACCTTCAACGCCTACGTCAAGAAGTTCAGCCTGGCCGGTGGCGTCGATGCGGTGATCCGTTCCTCGGTTGATCTGCGCATCTCCGGCGCTGTCACCGGTCTGTGAGGAGCGCATTCATGATCTTGACCAAAGACCAAATTCTGGAAGCCAACGACCTGCAAAACCAGCCGGTGGAGGTGCCCGAGTGGGGCGGTACGGTTTACGTGCGCTCGATGACCGGTGCCGACCGCGACGCCTTCGAGGCCAGCATGGTGACCGTCAACCCCGACGGCAGCCGCACCCCGGACATGCGCAACCTGCGCGCCAAACTGGTGGCACTCACGCTGGTCGATGAGGCGGGCAACCGCCTCTTTGACGTGGCCGACATTCCCCGCCTGGCCCTCAAGTCCGCCGCCGCCCTGGAGCGGGTGTTCGAGGCGGCGCAGCGCATCAACGGCCTGGGGGTCAAAGCCGAGGAAGACGCCGTAAAAAACTGATCGGCCAGCCAGAGCGGAGGTTTTACTTTCGCTTGGCGCTGGCCCTTGGCATGACGGTGCGCCAGCTGCTCGCGCAGACCTCCAGCCAGGAGCTGTGCGAGTGGCGGGCGTTTTACAGCCTGGAGCCCTTTGGCGAGCTGGTGGCCGACCAACGCCATGGCATTGGCCAGGCGCTGGCGGCCAACCTGCAGCGCGACGCCAAACGCCGCCCCGAGCCCTATGTGCCCGAGGACTTCATTCCCTGGCATGAAAAGCACCGCCGCCCGGCCAACCGCGCCGACGGCAAGCTGCTGAGCGACCCCAAGGCGCAGGCGGCCCTGATCAAGTCGCTTTTTCGCAAGAAGAGCTGATCCCCAAAGAAGCACCCACCATGGCCACTCTCGGTTCCGTTGTCGTTGAAATGTCGGCCAGCACGGCCAAGTTCGAGTCGGACTTGGGGCGCGCTGCGCAGATGGCCGAGCGGCAGATGGCGCAGATCGACCGCGCCGTGGCCATGGTCAAAAGTGGGCTGCAGACGCTGGGCCTGGCGGTCTCGGTCGGCTTTGCCGTCGATCAGATCAAAGGCCAAATCGAGCGCGCCATCCAGCTCGCTGGCGATCTGGACGATCTGGCCGAGAAAACCGGCGGCACGGTCGAAACCCTCTCAGGGTTGGCCTCAGTGGCCAGGCTCTCGGGCACCGACCTGGACTCGCTGGGAGTCTCCTTGCAACGGCTCTCGCGGGCGGTGGTGGACGCACAAAACGGCGGCAAGCAGACCGCTGGCGCCTTCAAAGCACTGGGCCTGTCGATTGATCAGCTGCGGGGCCTGGCACCCGATGAAGTGTTCCTGCGCCTGGCTCAACAGCTCAACCAGTACCGAGACGGGGTGGAGAAAACCACCATCGCGCAGGTGCTCATGGGCCGCAGCGGCGCCAACATGCTGACGGTGGTCAAAGACCTGGCCACTGCTGGCGATTTCCAGGTGCGGGTGACCACGCAGCAGGCGCTTGCTGCGGACGAACTCCAGAAAAACATGGTGCGGCTGCAACTGGTCAGCCAAAGCGTGTTTCAGGCGGTGGCCAACCAGCTGGTGCCCGTTTTCAATGACCTGCTGAGCACCTTGCTCAAACTGCAAGCCGCGCCCAGCGGCGTGCGTCAATCTCTGCAGGGGCTGGCCGCCGACAACTCGATCCGTAACTGGTCCCAGCAGGCGGTCCTGTTCTTGTCGACCGTCGCCGAAGCGGTGGTTGCCGTGGGCAAGGTCATCAGTGCGCTAAGCGCCAGCGTGGCCGTCGTCATCGCCGATTCGGTGGTGGCCGTCGAATTCGCCAAAAAGCTCTGGGACGATGCCAAAACGCTGGGCAAGGGCAGTGACCAAGAACTGCGCGCCGCTCTCGATACCCGGGCCCGGGTGCTCAAGGAGGCCAACGAGCGGTATGCCGCGTTGCTCAAGGACGGCACCGCGCTGAGCGAAGCCCTGCGCCAGCAGTTCGCGAAATCCAACCAGGCCGCCCCGGGCCCGAACACCCCGGCCAAACCCGCGCTGCCAACCCCCGACATCTCTGGGCTGGGCAACCAGAACAAATTCCGGGACGACCCCTTCAAAAAGATTCTGGAGGGCCAGATCAAGGCTTTGGAAGACGCCATCGCCGCTGAAAACAAGCTGCTCAAAAGCCGTGAGCAGATGCTCGATTACATCTACGGCCTGGAATACATCACGCTGCGCGAAGCCGAAACCCGCAAGCAGGCGCTGCTGGCCGACAACCTGGCCACCGTCCAGGCGGCCTACGACGAAGAAATTCGTCTGGCGCAAGAGGCCATGGCCCGCCGTGGCGCCACACAGGTGCAGATGGCCGAAGCCAGCAACCGGGCCGAGGAGGCCATGCGCAAGCGCACGGCAGCCGAGATCGAGGCCAACAAAGCGATCACCGACTCCCAGCTCAAACTGCTGGCGGTGCAGGCCCGCTTTGACCTGGCCACCCGCGAGCGCGCTCGCCTGGCTGAGCTGGACAACGCCAACGCCTTGTTCGCCATCTCGCTGCTGGGCAAAACCACGCTGGAGGTGCTCAAGCTCACGGCGGCCCGGCAAATCGAGCTGGACCTGCAAGAGCGCATCCGCCAGTTGCGCAAGCAAGACCCACTGGCCGACACCTCACAGGCGGTGGCCAACGCGGCCATCCAAACGGCTCAGGCCACGTCCCTGATCGAGTTGGCGTACCAACGCCAGCGAGAAGCCATCTTTGGCGCCTCGGAGGCGGTGCGCAAGTACCAGGAAGACGCCAGCAACGCCGCCATGCAGGTGGAAAACGCCATGACCCAGGCGTTTCAAGGCATGGAGGACGCCCTGGTGCGCTTTGTCACCACGGGCAAGCTGACCTTCACCGACTTGGCCAACTCCATCGTGGCCGACATCACCCGCATCATCATCAAGCAGATGCTGGCTTCGGCCATGGGCGGCAATGGCTCTTTGGGCTGGCTGGGTTCCCTGGTGGGGCAGGTGGCGGGCAACCTCTTTGGCACGGGAGGCACGGCAGCCGTGGCCAGCACCATGGGTGGCGACGCCCTGGACAACATGATGACGCTGACCAACGGCTTCGGCACCATCCCCGACCGCGCCATGGGGGGTCCGGTGCTGCCGTTCGAGGCCTACCACGTCAACGAGGCGGGGCCGGAACTGCTCTCGGTGGCCGGACGCGAATACCTGCTCATGGGCGATGACACGGGGCGGGTCACCCCGTATGAGGCTCAGCCCACCACGGTCAACGTGACCAACAACTTTACTTTCACCACCCCGGTGGACCGGCGCACCCAAAGCCAGATCGCCGCGCAAGCCGGGCTGAGTGTGCAGCGCGCCCTGTCAAGGAACACCTGAAATGAGTTTGACCGTTTTCCCCGATGTGGTGCTCAGTGCCAGCATCATCGCAGCGGGCATCCGTGGCAAAAACATGCGCAGCAACATCCGGGTGAGCACCAGCAGCGGCGAGATGCAGATCAACGTGCGCTGGGCCCGCACGCTGCGCCAATACGAGCTGGGGGTGGTGCCCCTTTCGATCGAACAGTGGGCGCAGATCGAGGCCCTGCACGAGGTCACCGAGGGTGGCGCCTTCGGCTTTCTGATGCAAGACCCCAAGGACCGCAGCGCCGCTGTCGGGGAGGGCTTCCTGCAGCCCTACAGCGGCAGCTTGCTGCTGGGCACCATGGGCTATGGCTACGGCGTGCCCACCTACCGGCTGGGCAAACGCTACGCCATCAGCGGCACCAGCCGCTTCAAGGACCGCTTGATCACGCGCCCCAAGGACACCCCGTTGGTTAAGAAAAACGGCATTACCTTGGCCAATGGCAGCAGCGCCGGTCAGTTCACCATTGACCCGACCACCGGCATCGTCACCATCCATGAGGACGCCAGCGCCTACCTGACCAGCGCCACCGTGGGCGCCACCACGGTGCTCGACTTTGGCTCGGGCAGCTTCGCCAGTTTGTTTGCCACCGGTGGCCGCGTTTGGCTGCAAGGGGTGGTGGGCACCGCCGCCAGTGTGCTCACGGACAAATCGCACGAGGTGCTGAGCGTGAGCGGCAACACCCTGACGATCAACACCCCCACCACGGGCCTGACGGTCACCAGCGCGCTGGCCATGCGCTACCCCCAGCCCAGCGACACCCTCACTTGGAGCGGTGAGTTTTTTGTGCCGGTGCACTTCATGGAGGATGAAATCGGCTGGGACCTGGCGCGTCCGGGGGACATGCAGGACCGGCTGATCGCGGGCCCGAGCGTGGTGCTCCAGGAGATTCGGGAATGAAGACCGTCACCACGGCCCTGGCCAACCACTACGCCAGCGGCAGCACCAGCATCGCCTACCTGCTGCGCCTGATCCGGCCCGACGGCCAGGTCCATGGCTTCACCAGCGCCCTCGATTCGGTGCAAATCGACGGGGTGCTGTACTCCAGCGCGCAAGGCCTGGATGTCTCCAGCCTGAGCCTCACGGCAGGTTTGGCGGTGGACAACCTGGAGATGACCACACTCGACGATGGCAGCCTGTTCAAGCAAAACGAGGTGTTCGGCGGCGTCTGGCGCAACACCCGCTTCACCATCGCCCGCTACAACTTTGCCAGCCCCAGCGATGGTCTCGAAGTCCTGATGGCGGGCACCATCGGGGAGGTGACCACCTCCGACGGCTACGTCCGCCTGGAGCTGCGCGGCCTGCAGGCACCCCTGCAGCAGACGATCGGCCAGGTGGTCTCCATCACCTGCCGCGCCCGGCTGGGCGACGCGCTGTGCCGCGTCAACCTGGCACCCCTGACGTTTTCGGGCACCGTGAGCACGGTGGCCAACCGCCGGGAGTTCACCAGCACCAGCCTGAGCCAGGCGGAGCACTATTTCACCGAAGGGCTGCTGACCTTCACCAGCGGGCCCTGCAAGGGGTTTTCCCACAAGGTGAAGTATTCAAGCGGTGCCAACGTGCAGTTGCAACTGCCCACGCCCTCCGATTTCGCGGTGGGGGACACCTTCACCATCGTGGCCGGTTGCCGCAAACGCTTCACCGAAGACTGCACCAACCGTTTTGCCAACGCCCTCAATTTCCAAGGCGAGCCCCACATCCCTGGGGTGGACGGAATCACCCAATGACAACCCGAATGGAAGTGGTGGCCGCAGCGCGGTCATGGATTGGCACGCCCTTTGCCCACCAAGCCCGCCTCAAGGGCGTGGGCGTCGATTGCATTGGCCTGGTCATAGGGGTGGGGCGGGAGCTGGGCTTGTGTGCCCCCGACTTCGATGTCAGCGGTTACGCCCGCAACCCGGATGGCAAATCCCTGATGGCGCTCTCTCAAGTGCACATGACCCCGATCAGCCGGGAGGCGATGCAACCCGGCGACGTGGTGGTGGTGCGCTTTGGCGACCACCCGCAGCACTTTGGCGTGCTGGCCGACTACAAGCACGGCGGCCTGAGCATCGTGCACGCGGCCATGAAAAGCGGCGCTGTGGTCGAGCAACGCCTGATGTTCAGCAGTGCCATGCACTTTGTCGCGGCCTTTGCGCTGCCTGGGGTGGAGTAACACATGGCGCAACTGATCATTGCCGCTGCCGGGGCAGCGGTGGGCTTTGCCATTGGCGGACCGACCGGGGCGCAGTGGGGCTGGATTGCCGGATCGACCATCGGCGGCATGATGAACCAGCCGTCCTTCGACGGCCCGCGACTGGGCGATCTGTCGGTATCAAGCAGCGCCTACGGCTCAACCATCCCGTACCTGGAGGGGCACACCCGCATGGCGGGGCAGGTGATCTGGGCAAGCGAAAAGCGGGAAATCGCCACCACCACCAGCGAAGGCAAGGGCGGCAGCGAGTACACGACCTACACCTACGAGGTTGATCTGCACATCCTGCTCACCGAAAACCCGATCGTGGACGTGACCCGGGTCTGGTCCAACGGCAAGCTGATCTGGACCCGCCGCGATGGTTCCACCGTCGAATCGCGTGATGCCAGCGACAACACCTCACGCTGGTCCCGTTTCACGGTCTACAGCGGCGCTGCCGACCAAATGCCCGACCCCGATGGCCACCCCAATGCCCCGGCTTACCGGGGGCGGGGCTCGGTTTTCATCAAAGACTTGGGATTGGGCAGTTCCGGCGCCATCCCCAACCTGACCTTTGAGGTCACCGCTCAAGGGGTCCTGGGTGCACCGGGCGGCATCCTGCTGCACAGCTTGGGCGTCCTGGCCAGGCACGACTATGAAACGGGCGCGCAGGTAGAGACCTATCCGATGGTGGTCGATGGGGTGAGTTACCCCAATGACTGGCTGGGCCAGTCTGGCGTCAAGGTGCCCAATGCCAACAAGGTCTGGGCCTTGGGGTACGACGAAACGGCGGCTGATCCCAACAACGCCGTGGTGGCCTACGAGTTCGACCCGGCCAGCAAGGTGTATACCCGGCGCATTGCCAATTTGCCGGGCTCTTACGGCTCTTGGATGCGTGTCTCGCCCGATGGGCAGTACATCTACACCCTGGCCTACGACAGCGACAGCATCACCCGCATTCGCATTTCCGACGGCAGTGTCAGCACGGCGGCCACGCTCTCGGGCTACAGCTGGGCCACCGACTATTTCGATCGGTTTGAGGTCAGCCCCGACGGCAGCGTGCTGGTGGTAGCGATCAGTGCCGACACCCCCACGCCGTTTGTGAGCCACCGGGTGTTGCAGTTTTTCAATGCAGCCACCGGAGCGGTGCTCCACACCGCCAACCTCGGCACGTTGAGCACGGACTGCCAGTACTTGAAATACAGCGCCGATGGCTCGCGCCTGCATGCGTCATGGAACAACCTGTACGTCATCGACACCGGCAGCTATGCAGTGCTGAACACGATCGCGCCCTCGTTCTTGGGTGGCTCGAACACCGTGGGGGCCATTGCCTTCAATCAAGACGAGTCTGTGATGTACATGGGCTACGCCTTCTACGGCAAGATGGATTACTACAGCCTGCCGTCCTACACCTACGTCAAGACCGTCACCATCAGCAACTTGCCCAACGGCAATGAGGCGTACCACCTGTCGATGACGATGTCGCCCGACTTCCAGCGCATCTACGTGGGTGACTGGGATCAGGACAACGCCTGGGTTTACGACATCCAGACCGAGGCGCGCGGCGCATTTTTTGCCGAGCCTCAGTACTGGTCGATGCCGCCGATCATCGTCGGCAGTGGGGACACCACCACGTTCATCGATCCCACCTTGCCCGAGGTGGTGCGTCGCCTGTGCGAGCGCGCCGGGATGACCAGCTCGCAATTCGATGTCTCCGCGCTCCCGCCCAGCCCTGTGCACGGCATGGCCATCAGCCAAATCAGCAGCACCCGGGTGGTGCTGGAACACCTGGCATCCACCTATTTCTTTGGCGCCCGCCTGAGCGACAAGCTGTACTTCATTCCCCGCGCCACCAGCCCGGTCGGTCTGATTGCCTACGACGATATGGGGGTGACAGAAGCCGGGAGCGAAGCCGTGGAGGTGCTGCCCCTCAAGCAGCAGGACGAACTGGAAATCCCGTCACAGGTGGCGCTGACCTACATCTGTGAAAGTGCTGACTACCTCACCGACACCCAGTATTCGGACCGGCTGATCAGCAGCCAGGTCAATACCCTGACCGTGCAGGTGCCGATCAATTTCGTGGCCAGCGAAGCCAAAGCGATCGTGGACGCCTTGCTGCAAGACCGGGTGTTCAGTTCACTCGGCACCACCGTCAGCGTCAACATGCGCCACGCCCGCTATGAGCCGGGGGATGTGCTGACGCTGGTCAATCGGGATGGGACGCGTTACGTGATGCGGGTGGTCAAGAAGACCGAAAGCGGCCTGACGATCACCTACGACCTGGTCAACGATGAGGCCTCGGTGCTGGTGCAAAGCGGGGCCACGACCGCCCCGGCCACCGCCCAAACCGAGGTGCGCCCGGTGGCCCCCACCGTCCTGACGCTTCTCAACCTGCCACCGATCAAGGACACCGACACCACCGCCCCCGGCTACTACGCGCTGGTGGACAAGTCCGGCACCGGCAGCTGGTCAGGGGCCCTGGTCGAATCCAGCATCACCGGCACCAGCTGGACCACCGTGAGCCAATTCACGCAGAACACGGTCATGGGCAGCCTGACCAGCGATCTGGGCAGCTGGGCCGGAGGGGGCGCGCTGGACCACATGAACGAGCTGGTGGTCAACGTCGGCGGCAGCAACAGCCTGGACGGCATCAGCCGCGATGACTTCCTGGCCGACCAGTCCCTCAACCTGGCCTGGGTCGGCACGATCGACACCCTGACGGGCGAAACCAATGGCGAGGTGCTGCGCTTTCAAAACGCCACGCTGGTTGCGGCGGGGGTGTACCGCCTCACCGGCCTGCACCGGGGGCTGGGCAACACCGAGGCCTTCATGAGCCACCTGGCGGGCGAGCATTTCATGCTGCTCAGCTCCCCGGGCGTGCAGTTCATCAGCAGCTCGATCGCCGACATCGGCATGCAGCGCCAGTACCGGGCCACCACCTTCGGCGCCCGGCCTTTGGGTCTCACGCCTAAGCCGTTCAGCCTGAGCGCGCTCAACCTCAAACCTTTTGCCCCGGTGGACCTGCGCGCCAACCGCAGCAGCGGCGACACCGTCTTTACCTGGATTCGCCAAACGCGCCTGTCCACCCGCTTCACTGGTCCGATCCCCGTCGGCGCCCCGCTGGGGGAAAACGCCGAGGCCTACCGGGTCACCGTCTACGGCGCCAGCTTCACCGAGGCCGAGATCAAGCGCAGCGTGGTGGTCAGCAGCCCGAGCTGGACCTACACCGCCGCCATGCAGGTGGCCGACTTTGGCAGCGTGCAAAGCGCCGTGCGGGTGCGTGTGGCCCAGATTTCCAGCGCGGTCGGCGATGGCCGCCCCCTTGACCGCTTTCTTTGAGGAGTAGTTCATGCAAAACATCAGTGGCTCGCAAGCCTCCCCGGAAATCCCGATCAACGAGAACTTCGCGCTGCTGGCGTGTTTCCAGGTCTACGGCATGCGGGCACCAACCACCAGCGGCCTCACTTGGGGGTACTGGGGCGGGCGCTGGGGTGGTGTTGCTGTCACCGATGGCACGCTCACCTTGACCGCCAGCACCACCAACTTCATCGTGGTGGCCAAAGCCACGGGCGCCGTGAGCGTGAGCACGACCAGCACCAACTGGGACGACACCACCAACTACCTGCGCGTCTACAAGGTCACCACCGGCACCAGCACGGTCAGCGGCTACGAGGATCACCGCGTCGGTCCGAATGGCATCTTTGGTTGAGGGAGAGGGTGGACATGAGCGAGCAAAGCAACACGCCCAGCGGCTGGCACCTGAAAAAGGAAATCCAACTCGGTCACCTGATCACTACGGCCACGGTGGCCATCTCGGCCATCGTCTACGTCAACAAGATCGAACAGCGGGTGGCCGTCGTCGAATCGCAATTGCTCTACCAAAAGGAGACGGCCACCGTCCTGCGCAGCCAACTGGACCGCATCAATGACAAGCTGGACCGCCTGATCGAGCGGGTAGGCAAATGAAGCTGTCGCCCCATTTCACCCTGGCTGAGTTCACCCGTTCCGACACGGCGCTTCGCCTGGGCATCGACAACACCTTGCCTCCACAGCTGACCAACACGGCGCTGCAGACGGCGCACATGCTGGAGCGCATCCGAGCCTATTTGTGTGAACGGGCGCGCAAGGAGGTGCAGATCGTGGTGACCAGTGGCTACCGCTGCTCCGCCTTGAATATGGCCATCGGTGGCGCCGAACGCTCGGACCACCAACGCATGATGGCGGTGGACTTTCGGGCGCCGGTGTTTGGTTCACCCCAGCAGGTTTGCCTAGTAATTGCCCCCGCTGTCTACAGCCTGCAGATTGGTCAATTGATCTTGGAATATGACAGCTGGGTGCACGTCAGTCTGGCGGTGCCGGATAAGCCTCAAAACCGGATCATCACCCGCACCGCCAACGGGTACAGCGTGGGGATCGCCTGATGGACTGGCTTAAAACCCTCAAGACCTTGGCGCCCACCGTGGCCGCTGCATTGGCCGGGCCGTTGGCCGGGGAGGCCGTGACGGCGCTGATCGGCATCGTAGGCGGGGCAGGGCAGGAGGATGTGCGCAAAGCCATCGAGAGCGGACGCCTGACGGCGGAGCAGATCAGCCAGCTGCGCCAGCTGGAGCTGCAGTTTCAGGAGAACGAACGGGAGCGCGGCTTCAAGTACGCCGAGCTGGCTTTCAAGGACCGCGACAGCGCCCGCCAGGCGAACGTCACGGGCGGCACTCAGAAAGCCCTGTTCTGGCTCTCGGTGGTGCTGTTGGTGTTGTGCCTGGGCACCGAGATCGCTGTCTTGGTGAAGGGGCTGCCACAAGGCACCAGCGAGTTGGTCGTCGGTCGAGTCTTGGGCTTGCTAGATGCAATCGCCATGACCGTGCTGGCCTATTGGTACGGCACCAGTTCAAGTTCGGCGGTGAAGACGGAGTTGCTCGCAACTTCAACTCGTTGAGCTGCACGCGGCCAGAAGCCGACACAGGCATGGCCGAGAAGAAAATCCAGTGAGAGCTGAAAGCGTGCATCCATAGGGAACACGAGACCGGTGTTGACAAATCCCTGGCGTTTGCAGGCCAGTCTCCGGGATGGTCATCGAAAAAACGTCGCATATGCGGACCATGCTGCCAAGCACCAGAGGGTAAGAATGATGACCAGACCCCAAATACTCACAGGCTTGTTTTTGCCCAGACGGAACCACTCCTCTGCTTGATTTCTGCTGTCGGTGAGTACCTGGTCGGGGACCATTCGGAGCAGCAGCCAAATTCCTGCAGGAACTATGACC
>JACCDS011550905.1_pt1 | contig 35421 bp, 33 predicted proteins | sample 7446441 | NCBI WGS metagenome assembly JACCDS01 (sample SAMN15323445, study PRJNA562643) | freshwater metagenome | isolation source: river surface water | place: USA:Blue River Watershed | collected 2017-08-17
ATTTCGCTTGCATGTGATGCGCCGCATATTCTGTCAATCCTTCATATAACCAAAGGTGCTTTGACATCTTCGGTTCATTAAAATCAAAGGAGCCGATTTCCTCCGAATGAATTGATAGGGGAGTCACGATGTGGAAAAATTCATGGGCACAGACATCACGAATAGTTTGGCTGAGTTGATCTGAATTTCCTTCAGGTAAGTAGTAAAACGAGGATTGGGCATGCTCTAGCGCCCCATAGCTTCCACCTTTTAGGTTATCTGAGAGTACAACTAAAAATGCGTAGCGCTTCACGGGCAATTTCCCACCTAGGTATTTGCGCTGAGCATCCAACAAGGGTTCTACTTTGGCTGCGACTTGTTTGGCTGTCAACGTATTATTAGGGGAATATAGGGAGATAACAATCTCCGTTTCGCCCATCATGATTTTAGCTGTATCGGCTGGTGAATACATGATGGGGGAATCCACTAGTTCCTGATAGGACGTGGCTATATAGGTGTCAAAATCACCTTGAGTCGTATTTTTAAGCGAGCTGACGCCCACCAAATGGCTTGGCTTTTCAATCTGCAATTTGATGCGTTGCTTTTCCTGTCCGCTCACATAAGCTAAGATCGTATGTGTGTTCAATGCAAACAACGTGTCTTTTTGAAAATTACTACCGGCCGGTTCAAAAATGTATTCTCCTTTTATCTCCGGGCTATCCCAGGTATCATTCGCTTCATAGCGTACATACGCTAATTTAGTCGCATCTGCTATTTGGTATTGATTGACATTTTTCTTCGTCACCTGTAAGGATTTACCTTGCTGATCAAATGCCTGAAAATTGACAATATAGCGCCCATAGTCATAGTTGGCATACGTCCCCGGTACAATCTTTGGGAAATTAACCTGAATGCTTTTCTGTTTCTGTGGCGGGAAATTCATTTGAATTTTCAACCGATCATCGGTCACATCTTTCAGATTGATTTGAACCTGGAAACCTTGACCCAAAACGGTCGTTCCCATACCAAGTAGACAAGCGAGTATGAATTTCTGCATATTAGTTTTTGTAATTGATCGCGGTTTGTGGATCAATTTTGTTTATAAAATGTGTCGGTATGTAAATGATGATACTTACTAAAGCACAGGTGCCTAGGTTGACCCAAACCCACGTTAACCAATCCCAATGAATGGGTACCGCATTCATGTAGTAATTTACAGGGTCTAGGGGAATGAGGTGATAGGTGGCTTGTAGCCAACAAAATCCCATAGCAAGCACATTGCCCAAAAGCAATCCTCTCAATAAGATAAAGAAACCATTCCACCAGAAAATACTACGTATTTGTGTGGATGAGCTGCCTAAGGCTTTGAGTAAACCAACCATAGGAATACGTTCCATGATCAACACCCATAGGGTGGCGATGAGGTTAAAACAGGCAACAATTAATAACAAGGTGATAAAAATAATGATGTTGCGATCGAGCATTAACATCCAATCAAACAATGCCGGAAACAATTCTTCTTTGGTCTCTATTTTCCAAGTTGGGTCAAGTGTTTTCGTCAATCGGTTCGCTGCGATGTTTAGGTCCACATTGGGTTTCAAATAAATCTCATAAGTACCCACGGAATCAGCAGTATAACCATTCATTTTTTGAACCCAGTCGCGATCTGCCAAAACAAATAACTTATCCAATTCTTCTAATCCCGTCTCGTAAATACCTTGTACCCGTACTTTTCTTGGTCTATTCGGTTGACTTAAAAAATACAAAATCAATGATCCGTTGACACTTACTTTCAATTGTTGAGCTAGTTCCTGACTCAAAATGATATGTTGGCCCTTTTTCATCTGCCCACTTCCGGCAATGATGTTTTGTTTTACTTGTGCCAATGGCATATCTGCACCGATTCCTTTAATGACGACACCGGCGAGTCCTTGTTCGCCAACGAGGATACCCGGTTTTTGGACATGTGCTTGCAGGTGCTCTACATAGGGATGCTTTTTAATCGTTTCTTCCCAGGCAGCATGACGTTGCATGGGTGATTCCGATAGGGAATGATTTCCGGAAATTTGGCTTATGCGCAGGTCGCCAGAGAAATTAGTGATCTTTTGAATGATGGCATTTTTAAAGCCAAAAAGAATAGAAAATGCAACTAAGATGATGCAAATGCCTAATGAAATTGTTCCAATGCCCACATAGGTTACCGTTTTAGAGAACGATGTCTCGTGCGTATTTCGAATTCGACGGGCGACGAACAGGGGGAAATTCACGGTTATTATTTTTATAAAAATTATCGGATATTTGATAATTCTAATCCGAATCGCAAAGAAAATGGGAATGGCTCGAAACTACAAGTTAATCGTGGTATTGTTTTTAATGGCAATGAATGGGATTTTCGCTCAAGCGATTCCGGGAGCTTATCAAACTAAACGTTATTTTCCGCTATTGAAAGGGAAGTCGGTAGGGCTCGTCGTCAACCATACCTCCGTGATTGGGTCGACGCATTTGGCCGATAGTCTTTTACACGCAGGTATTTTGGTGAAGCGAGTTTTCGCCCCAGAACACGGATTTCGGGGGACGGCTGATGCAGGCGCACATATAGATAATGAAGTAGATCGTCAGACAGGATTGCCATTGATTTCATTGTATGGGAAGCATAAAAAGCCAACTACCGAGGATTTGCAGGGTTTGGATGTTGTTGTCTTTGATATTCAAGATGTGGGTGCGCGATTTTACACGTATAGTTCAACGTTGTTTTATGTGATGGAGGCTTGTGCAGAGAATAAAGTCAAGTTATTGATTTTAGATCGCGCTAATCCCAATGGGCATTACGTCGATGGTCCTGTGTTAGATCGAAATTTTGCTTCATTCGTGGGATTAAATCCCATTCCTGTGGTTCATGGGTTAACGATGGGGGAGTTTGCGGGGATGATTAATGGAGAGGGGTGGTTGGCCAATAGCCTGAAGTGTGATGTTCAAGTTATTGCGTGTCAAGCATACAAACATCAGGATGTTGTACCGGTAACGATAGCCCCTTCACCCAATTTGCCGAATGATCAGTCGATTGGATTATATCCTTCACTTTGTTTATTGGAACCTACTATAGTTAGTGTGGGGCGTGGGACAAAAACGCAATTTCAGGTATTAGGTACACCCAATTCTGCGGCAGGTTCATACACGTTTACACCGGTACCCACTCCGGGTGCGATGGATCCGCCATTGAAAGGAACTTTATGTTATGGTTTGGATTTACGTGAGGTTAATACGAGGGAGCTTGGTTTTTCATTGAAATACTTGATTCATTTCTTTCAAGCGACGGGTAGTAAAGAATCCTTTTTCACTTCGGCTTCCTTCTTTGACAAATTGGCCGGAACCGATTCGTTACGTTTACAGATGATGGCGGGCAAATCGGAAGCAGAAATCCGCGCATCTTGGCAACCGGCATTGGAGACGTATAAAAAAATGCGCAAACGCTATTTAATTTATCGCGATTGATAGCCGATTTTTCCTCATAAATTGCGACCTTTGCCGTTTATTTTTAAGCAAAAAGCTTTATGGCGGAAAAAATTATCATTCTTGACTTTGGTTCTCAGGTGACGCAATTAATTGCTCGTCGTATTCGTGAGACTCAAGTATATTGCGAAATACATCCATTTAATCATATTCCTGACATAGATGATTCAGTGAAAGGAATCATTTTGTCGGGTAGTCCTTGTTCGGTTCGTGAGCAGGATTCACCTCGGGTGAATTTGGAGCAATTTGGTGATCGCCCTATTTTGGGTATTTGCTATGGAGCGCAGTTATTGGCCTATTTAGGTGGTGGTTCTGTGGAGGCGTCTGATCATCGTGAGTATGGTCGTGCTCACATGACGACGGTTAAATCAAGTCCATTATTAGCTGGTTTATCTTCTAATTCCCAAGTTTGGATGTCACATGGTGATACGATTATGGAATTGCCAGCGCAATATGAGGTAATTGGTTCGACGGAGTCTGTACGTGTAGCAGCATTTGCGCACGTTGAAAAACCGATCTATGCCATTCAATTTCACCCAGAGGTTACGCACTCGTTAGAGGGTGGAGCTTTGATCAAAAACTTCGTGGTGGGTATTTGTGGTTGTGCTCAAACGTGGACATCTGATTCTTTCGTGGATCGTACAGTTGCTGAGTTGAAAGCCAAATTAGGTAATGATAAAGTGGTGTTAGGCCTTTCAGGTGGGGTAGATAGTTCGGTGGCTGCGGTGTTATTACACCGGGCAATTGGCAAGAATTTATATTGTATTTTCGTTGACAATGGCTTGTTGCGTAAGGATGAATTTGAGCAAGTTTTAGAATCATATACGGAGCTAGGTTTGAATGTTAAAGGGGTTAATAGCAAGCAATTGTTTTACGATGCCTTGAAAGGGTTGAAAGATCCGGAAGATAAACGGAAGGCCATTGGTAAAACATTTATTGAGGTTTTCGATCACGAGGCGCACTTAATAGAAGGTGTAGCATGGTTAGGTCAGGGAACGATTTATCCAGATAAAATCGAATCTGTTTCATTAAAAGGACCAAGTGCGACGATTAAATCGCATCATAATGTGGGTGGTTTGCCCGACTTCATGAAATTGAAGGTGGTAGAGCCTTTAGATGCCTTATTTAAAGATGAGGTGAGGTTAGTTGGCAAGACCCTCGGTGTGCCACAAGATATTTTGGGGCGTCATCCATTCCCGGGTCCTGGTTTAGGAATTCGTATTTTGGGTGATATTACACCTGAGAAAGTAGAAATCTTGCAAAAGGTGGATGCGATCTTTATCAATGGTTTGAAAGAGGATGGTTTATATGACCAGGTTTGGCAAGCTGGGGCAATTTTGTTGCCTGTTCAATCCGTGGGTGTTATGGGCGATGAGCGTACTTACGAGCAGGTTGTTGCCCTACGTGCGGTGAGTAGTGTGGATGGTATGACTGCCGACTGGTGTCACCTTTCTTATGAGTTCTTAGGTCGTATATCGAACGAAATTATCAATAAGGTCAAAGGCGTTAATCGCGTGGTCTATGATATTTCATCGAAACCACCAGCAACGATTGAGTGGGAGTAGATAAAATAGACGCTAGACGTTGGACTCTGGAGGTTAGACGTTGGCTCTAGACGCTAGACCTTTATTAATTAGTAGAGACGCGATACTTCGCGTCTTTTTTATTTTACTAATTTCTAACGTCTAACGTCCAGAGTCCAGCGTCTATTTTCTAGCATATATGCTAGCCAAATATATAATCGTCTCTGTCGCTTTTTGCATATCCTGCACGGAAACCCATTCTTGTTTACTGTGGAATGCATGTTCGCCGGCAAAGATATTCGGGCAGGGCAGTCCCATAAATGTTAAACGTGAGCCGTCAGTACCTCCGCGAATCGAACAAGTCTCCGGTTTTAAGCCAGCTAATTCCATCGCTTCCATCGCAAATTCCATGCATTGCGGATGATCTTTCAGAATCTCATGCATGTTGCGGTATTGCTCATTTTGCTCGAAAGTAGCCGATGAATTGGGGTAATTCGCTAAAATCTTTTGGCTTATGGATTGGATCAATTCCCCGTATTCGGCCAATTTTGCTGTTTCAAAATCACGTAATATAAAATCAATCCGCGCTTCTTCTACGGATCCTTGAATATCCGTAGGGTGAATAAATCCTTGTTTACCTTCCGTCGTTTCCGGACTCAATGTATCTTTAGGTAAAGCTGCTATAATTTCTGCGGCGATTTTCAAGGCACTTTCCATTCGTCCTTTGGCAAAACCTGGATGTTGAGAAATTCCTTGTATGTAAACTGTAAATCCATCCGCTGAGAAGGTTTCATTTTCTAGGTGACCGCGTTTTTCGCCATCTAACGTATATCCGTATGTAGCATTAATTTTGGCAAGGTCGATGTGGTCTGTGCCACGGCCAACTTCTTCATCGGGCGTAAATACGATCGAAATGGGTCCATGGGGTACTTCAGGATGAGCAACCCAAAAGGCCATCGCATCCATAATTTCAGCCACTCCGGCTTTATTGTCGGCACCTAATAATGTCTTTCCACTAGCGGTGATGATATCATGTCCAACTTGTTCCCATAAATCAGGATGCTCAGCAGCTCGAATGATGATACTCGTGTCATCTGGTAATACAAGATCTTGTCCTTGGTAATTCGTATGAACAATCGGTTTTACATCTGCTCCAGAACAATCCGGTGAGGTGTCCATATGTGAGCAAAAACAAAGCGTAGGCGTTTCATGTGTTACCGTAGCAGGTATAAACGTGTAGACATAACCGTATTGATCTAATTCAACTTCTTGGATACCCAATTTTTTTATTTCATCTACCAAAACTTTTCCTAAATTTTTCTGTTTCTCCGTGGAAGGGCTACTCAAAGATCGCGGATCTGATTGGGTATCAATTTGCACATAGCGAAGAAATCGATCGGTCGATGTGAAAGTGTACTTTTTTAGTAAATCAGATAGGAGAACCATAAAATTCAATTTATTTGAAATATTAGAAGAAAAAATTGTGTTAAATGAATTTATTTTAATAGGATTTATAAAGGTAATTAACCTTTCAAAATATCGTATTATCTTAGAGCCTTGATTTTGAGAAACAGTACTAATCTGTTTCATGAATTGTAAATCTTTTGTCTTTATATTATTAAGATTATGTCTCAAAATGCAGTGATTCAAGTAGATGGTAAAAGTTTTGAATTTCCGACACTCGAAGGAAGTGAACACGAAAAAGCCATTGACATTGCCAAATTACGTGATTTGACGGGATACGTTACCTACGATCCAGGTTACAAAAACACGGGTGCAACCAAAAGTGCTATTACATTTTTAGATGGTGAAGAAGGAATTCTAAGACATTGTGGGTATAGCATTGAGGAATTAGCGGACCAAGCAAGTTTCCTTGAGGTAGCCTATTTGTTGTTGCACGGTGAATTACCTACCCAAGCACAATTGGATGCATTTGAGCAATCCATTAAGAAATATTCAGTAGCCAATGCTGCTTTATTGAATGTTGCGGAAGCTATTCCAACTTCAACACACCCAATGAGCGAATTATCTGCTCTAGTAGGTTTAATGGAAGGTCAATATGCAGCAAATGAAGGTGAGGAAAATATCTTACGCTTATTAGCTGCCTTGCCAATTTTCGCTGCTTGGAATTATAAAAAATCAATCGGTGAAGCGATTGTTGCGCCAGATCAATCCTTAGATTACTGCTCAAACTTCTTGAAAATGATGTTTGCTAAACCAGGAGAATCATACCAAGTTGATCCAATCGTTTCAAAAGCATTAAATAAATTATTGATTCTTCATGCTGATCATGAGCAAAACTGCTCTACGTCAACTGTTCGTTTGATCGGGTCGTCGCATGCTAGTATTTTCTCTTCTATTTCAGGTGGAATTCAAGCTTTATTTGGTCCGCTTCATGGGGGTGCAAACCAGGCTGTGATTGAAATGTTAGAGGAAATCAAACAAGCAGGTGGAGATACACAGAAATTCGTTGAAATGGCGAAGGATAAAAATTCTGGTTTCCGTTTGATGGGTTTTGGTCACCGCGTTTACAAGAATTTCGATCCGCGTGCGCGTATTATTAAAGTAGCTGCAGATGATGTATTGACTGCTTTAGGTGTAAAAGACCCTGTATTAACGATCGCACAAGAATTAGAAGCTGCCGCTTTGAGCGACGATTATTTCGTTGCACGTAAGTTGTATCCGAATGTGGATTTCTATTCAGGTATTATTTACCGCGCGTTGCATATCCCTACAAACATGTTTACGATCTTATTTGCGATCGGTCGTTTACCAGGTTGGATTGCACAACACAAAGAAATGATGACAAACAAGGAGCCGATTGGCCGTCCAAGACAAATCTATGTAGGAGCAACTCCTCGTGCATTTGTTCCAATGTCACAACGCTAGTTTGTTCTTAAATAACGTTAAAAAGGCCCTTGCTTGCAGGGGCCTTTTTGTTTTATCCCCTAATTCCAAGTAGTTTTGCAGCCTATGATTCAAAAAAATAGGTTCATTCTTAGTGTTCTTTTGATGTTAGCAAGCTTCGTTGGGCTAGCGCAAACGCAAAAAGGTTTAGGTACTTTTTATCATGCCAAACATTGGGGAGCACGTACGTATTCAGGCGAAAAATACCATCCATTTGTTTATTCTGCTGCTCACAAATCCTACCCGATGGGTTCATGGGTCGAAGTCACGTTAGTTAAAACAGGTAAAAAAGTTTTTGTTCGTGTGAATGATCGAGGCCCATTTTTTCGCGGTGGTGTGATCGACGTTTCGAAATGCGCTGCACAAGATTTAGGTTTAGTGCCATTTGGAATTTCGAAAGTTGAATTGAGACTTTTATCGCCGGAAGAGATAACGGATTCATTGAAAATTTCGTGGGCTCAGCGCGATTCAGTTGGCCGAGCGGAACATCCATACATTCCCAAAAAGAAAAAGAAGAAGACTTCGCGTAAAAATCGCAAAAAGAAAAAATCGAAAAAGCGTTAATTTGAGATTAAGCGTATCTCAATACGCCTATTTACCTGTCGGTTTAATTTCTCCTTAGGTACCGTATTTCCCAAGCCATGTGTTTGAATTCTATCAGCCGAAATGCCCAATTTAATGAGGTGCATCTTGACTGCCAACGCCCGCTTTTCTGATAATATTTGATTATTTGACGCATTTCCAATGTCATCTGTATGTCCTTGTATATCAATGGATTGCTTGGGGTTTTCTTTTAAGTAGTCGGCTAATTGGGATAGGCAATCAGGAATGGGATGATATAGGTTCCACGCATTATTCGAAAATTGAATGGCTTCAAATCGAAGCGAGTCAAATTGAATTCGTTTTATAGGCGCTTTTAACCATACCTCTGGTGATATCCATACCCTTGCAATGTCTAGTTCGCGTTCTGATTCTGTTGATTTGCGCGATATGAGATACGTATCCATCTCAGATCCCACACTTATGCCTGCATCATGGCTTGAGGTATTCAATAGGTTTATGGCCACTGGTTGTTCGCCTGTCACGAACGGATAACGGGTTTGGTAATAATCCAGTCCACCTTTTCCACCTGATTTACTACTTGAAAAAATAAATATTGATTTGTTCTCCAAGATGTAGGGGCCTTGTTCGTCCTCGCTTGAGTTAATTAGGTTTCCTGCATTTTTAGGTGTATTCCAGCGCCCCTGATCATCTTTTTCACTCACCCAAATGTCTCGTTTCCCAAAACCACCAAGTCGGTCCGATGAGAAATACAGTTTTTTTCCATCTGGACTTATATGTGGCTGGCCTTCCCATTCATGTGAATTAATTAGAAAACCAAGATTTTTGGGCTTAGACCATGTTTCGCCCATCTTTTGGCTTTCATATAAATCACACCCTCCAAAGCTATTCGGGTATTCACAGGCAGAAAAATAGATCGTTTTTCCATCCTGGCTGAGACTCGGCGTGCCTTCATTGTTCTCTCGATTGATGGCATCGATGGGTGCTGGCGCATCAAAATGCTGACCATTCCAATGTGCTACAAAAAGCTCTTCGTCCGATTTAGCCGCTTTGCGGATAGTCATGTAGAGGTTTTGACTGGCAGCATTAAAATGCGGGAAATATTGGGTTCGCTGTAAATTTAGTTCCGAAATAGGCGAGGGTAGGCTATCCAGCGGCATGCAATAAGCGACAAATGGGATGAGCCAGGCCAACATACCTTAGGGGATTTGTAGGAACTTGTGGGTTTGAACTGAAATTCGCCATTGTGGATTTGATTTGACATAATCCACAATAAGCGGATTAATAGTTTCTTGTTTGGACCACTCAGGTTGTAAATATAAAGCCGCTTCAGCAGGAATCTTATCTGCCCAAGCTGCCGCCCAAGCCATATCTGATGGATGAAAAATCACCACTTTTAATTCATTGACTTGATTAAGTATGGCAGGATTTGGCTCTTTGAATTTTTTGGGTGAGAAACAAATCCAATCCCAAGTCCCCGTAACCTCATCACACACTCCCGATGTTTCTATATTTGTTTGAAATCCCGCTTGTTGGAAAGCTTCCGTCAAAGGTCCTAAATCGTGCATTAATGGTTCTCCTCCAGTTATAACGACTAGTCGGCCTGGGAATTCCAGTGCTTCGCCAACTAACGTACTAACTGATTTGCGGGGGTGGGTGTCAACCGGCCAAGATTCTTTGACATCGCACCAGTGGCAACCGACGTCACAGCCCCCCAAACGAATAAAATAGGCTGCATGTCCTTGATACTTTCCTTCACCTTGAATCGTGTAAAAAGATTCCATGACGGGGTATTCAAAAACATCTGATTTTGCGGCTGTTTTTATATCTTTGAGTTTGGATTGCATATTGACCTAAAATTCCCAGTAAAAATACGGGTTGATTTGTAATTTAACTAATCAGGATTCGTTCTAGCATTAGCTTCGAATTCTTTTTAACCGATTTCATGTCAAAAGCATCACGTACAAGTCCGTTTTGGAATGTTCTTTTCTTAGTCTTTTCGACTATGATGCTGAGTGCTTGTTGGTCCGCGCGCTGCCCCCGCGAAACGTGTCGGGTACGTGTCGAACATAGACATGGAGAAAATTATTATCGCCCTCGTGAGGCCATGTCCTGGATGTGGACTCCACGTTACAAGCACGTTAGAGTAGGTGCCAATGGTCAAAAGGAAGTTGTGACGAGTAAACCTTGGTATAAATTATTAGCCAAAAAAAAGCCAGCTCCAGCTGCGAAGCCACGTTAATATGTCGCAAGTCATCGTAGGAGCTGCTGTTTTAAATCAGACTCCGTTAGATTGGGAAGGAAATTACCTTCGGATAAAATCAGCCATTTCAGAAGCGGAAGTTGCCGGAGTGCAGGTGCTTTGTTTGCCCGAAATGTGCTTAACGGGTTACGGTTGCGAAGATCAATTTTTAGCACCATTTACCGAAGCCAAAGGAATCGAGTACCTCCAGAAATTAGCTAAAGAACAAACATCTACCATCGTGTGGGTCGGCTTACCGATGCGACATGAGGGAGTTTTATATAATGTTTCCGCCTGTTTATCAGCTGGCAAAATAGTAGCCATAATTCCCAAACAACACTTGGCCGACGACGGCGTGCATTATGAACCTCGTTGGTTTACAGCTTGGCCTGCAGGAAAAAGATCGCATTGGCAAGGAATCCCTTTCGGCGATTATCGTATTCGTGTGGGTTCTTGGACGATGGGTGTTGAAATTTGTCAGGATGCTTGGGAAGGTGAGAAACGTCCTGCGCATGCCTTGGCTAAACGGGGTGTTTCGATGATTGTTAATCCAACAGCCTCGCATTTTTCGTTTGGAAAATCGAAGGTACGTCAGGCATTATCCTGTGAGGGCTCTCGCATTATTGATGGTGTCTATGTCTTTGCCAATTTATTGGGAAATGAGTCTGGGCGAGTGATTTTTGATGGGGATGCCTATGTGGCTGACCGTGGTCAAATTATAAGTCAAACGAATCGTTTTTCTATGAACGATCATAAATTGATTTATTCCTCGGTGGAATTAAAATCGGTCCATGATACGGGAGAGGATATTATTTCATTGCCTGATATGACAGATGCTCAACATGTTAGCCTAGCTTTTGAGGCCGCAGATTGGGAATCATCTGATTTTATAAAGGAAGAGGAATTTGCTCGTTCGGTTGCTTTGGGTTTATGGGACTACATGCGGAAGTCTTATTCGTATGGTTTTGTTATTTCACTTTCAGGTGGTGCGGATTCCTCCGCGATTGCTTCTTTATGTTATTTAGCAGCGAAATTAGCTGAAAATCAGCTCGGTTGGGCGGGAATGAAAAATCGTTTGGCATTTATTCCTTGGATGGATTCGATGTCAAACTCAAAGGAATTTGTTAGACGTTTCATTCGTACCTTATATCAAGGAACGGTCAATTCTTCGGTGGAAACGAGAGCTTCCGCCAAGACCTTAGCTGATTGCATCGGTTCTGAACATTCAGAAATACAGATTGATGGTTTGGTGGCGGAATATCGCCAACTGATCGAAGGGGCTATAGGTCGTGAATTGAGCTGGAAAACAGATGATATTACGTTGCAAAATGTGCAAGCACGTGTTCGTGCTCCGAGCGCGTGGATGTTGGCCAATATCAATAACGCCCTCCTTTTAGCTACTTCTAATCGTTCGGAAGCAAGTGTGGGTTACGCTACTATGGACGGCGACACGTCTGGTTCCATCTCACCCATTGCAGGAATTGATAAAAGTTTCATTCGAATTTGGTTAAAATGGATGCAGGAGGTTGGACTTGAAGGTACATGGAAAGTATCTGGTTTGTCCGGTGTGAATGCATTAGAGCCAAGTGCGGAATTACGCCCTTTGGATTCGAAGCAGATCGATGAAGAAGATTTGATGCCTTATCCGATTCTGAATGCCCTGGAGCGCTGGTCGTTTTATGAGCGTTTGTCTCCTGCTGCATGTGCTTCAAAATTAAATCAAGTATATGGAGCGCAGTTTGCTGCGACCCAATTGGATGAATTTGCCCATCGATTTTTTCGCTTGTGGGCGCGAAACCAATGGAAAAGGGAGCGTTATGCACCTGGATTCCATGTGGATGATTACAGCCTTGATCCAAAATCGTGGTTGCGTTTCCCGATTTTATCGGCTGGACTTGAAAAAGACTTACCTGCATGCATTTAGTAGTTGACATTGGAAATACAGACATCGTCTGTGGATTTTACACTGAGACGGAGTGGAAGGTGATTTTGCGTACGCCTACACATCAGCCCTGGAGCGCGATTCGGATGGAACATTGGATTCAGAAGGAGCTCACAGACAAAGGTTTTCCAGAGTTTACGGTGCAATCCATATTGATTAGCTCGGTTGTTCCATCGGTTTTGACGCAAATTCAAAAGGGTTTGGAGCATTGGGTGGGATATCCCGTGAAAGTAATGGGCCCAAAATTATATGCCACCTTGCCTATCGAGGTGATTAGCCCGGATGAAATTGGGGCTGATTTGGTTGCGAATTCAGTTTATGCACATACCAATTATTCATCTGATGTCTTAATCGTAGATTTTGGAACGGCTTTAACATTTACGCTCGTGGATGCACAAGGGAAAATGCAGGGTGTATCGATTGCTCCTGGATTAAAAACAGCCGTAAAATCCTTGTTTTCGGAGACAGCACAATTACCCGAAGTACCTTTAGAAATGCCGAATTCGGCCTTAGGTCACGATACTGTTTCTGCGATTCAATCAGGTATTTTGTGGGGGTATGTAGGGATGGTTAAAGAAATGATTTCACGAGTGAAAGAAGAACGGGGACCTGGTTTAAAGGTCATCGCAACTGGGGGCTTATCGTCGATTTTAACGCCTTTGGAGGCTTATTTCGATGAAGTTAATAAATTAATCACGTTAGAAGGTTTGCGCATCGTCGCACAGCATTAATATGTCTACACCGCGCGAAGAGGGATTTTATTTCCCAGCTGAATGGCATCCACATGTGTCCACTTGGATCACATTTCCACACAATGATCATTCCTGGCAAGGAGATAAATTGGGTCAAATGTATCCTGAATATTTCGCCTTGATTCGTACGATTTCTACGGGTGAAGTAGTCAATATACAAGTGAATGATGCTGACTTGGCGTCATATATTGAAAGCCAATTGCCCGCTTATGGAATTGATCCAACACAAGTTGTTTTGCACATTAGACCCACTAATGACGCCTGGTGCCGAGATCATGGACCTGCATTTTTAGTACATGAGCATACGGATGAGCGCTTGCTAATTGACTGGGAATATAATGCCTGGGGAGGGAAATATCCGCCATATGTAGACGATAACGCCTCTCCGAAAGCTATTGCACAGACGTTGGGAATGCGTTCCGTAAGCCCAGGAATCATCATGGAAGGTGGCTCGGTTGACTTTAATGGGGCAGGGGCCGTGTTGACTTCGCGGTCATGTTTATTGAATCCAAATCGTAATCCGCATTTGAGTCAAGCGGACATCGAACAATATCTGCGTGATTATTACGGGGTCCAACAAGTCCTATGGGTTTCAGATGGCATTGTGGGGGATGACACGGATGGGCACATTGATGATACCGTTCGTTTTGTCAATGCAAACACCGTGATTGCGATGGTAGAACCAAGGGTGGACGACGAAAACCATGCGGTTTTGGCTCAAAACCTAGCTGAATTGAAAGAAATGCGGTTATTGAATGGGGAACCTTTGAATATTATTGAAATACCAATGCCGGATCCGGTGGTGATTGATGATTTTCGGGCGCCAGGGTCGTATGCCAATTTTTACATTTGCAATGCAGGGGTCATCGTACCTACGTTTGATTGTCCGCAAGACGCATTTGCTTTAGAGACATTGACACAATTATTTGTTGATCGTCCCGTTATAGGGCTTTCGGCGAAACAGATTATTTGGGGGCAGGGAAGTTTTCACTGCTTAACCCAACAAGAACCTCAAGCGAACGCATGCGTGTAATTCTCGTACTTTTTTCGGTGGCCTTGCTTTGGTCTTGTGCCAAACCTATTGTAAAAATGCCTTCGATACAAATGACTTTGTCGCAGGTAAAACCTGTTTCAAAGGAAGTACAGTTACAATTAAAGTCTATTACCGCGCACGATTTGCAAGAAAACGTCACGCTACGGGATGAGTTAATCGTTCAGGTTGCCCAAGTTAGAATCGTAGGGGAAACAGTTTATCCTGAAAATTCTAAATGGGTTTATGTGGGTTCTGTGTCGCAGGGCCAACAAATAACCTTGGATACGGTCCAATTAAAATCAGTGATTTTACGACCTGGCGAGCGTGTTGGTATTCAAATTTCCTTATGGGAATTAGATGATTATTCGAAAGACCAGGCGTTTGTACATCAATTAAATCAAGTAAGTGGTTTGGTGCAAATCCCGATGACATTAATGGAATGGAGTAGTTTTTCCAATCCGGTGAGTTGGTTTATCTGGGGTGCACGTCTTGGTTCGGTTGGTTTGGATTGGTGGGCTAAACGAGATGGAAAGGATTTATTAGGAGTTTCTGAGGTTCAATGGGATTATGCGGATATGTCCAAAGGGCATTCGGTGCGCTATAAACGGGGCAACTGGAAAGCGGGCAAGCGTGGTTTGGGAGCATATCAATATGGGTTTTCGTATGAAATTCATGTGAATGATTCACTCCGTTAGCTCTATTTATTGGTTTAATATGCGTAATTTTGTAGCCTTGAAAAATAATGTTTCAAGTCGAGTGAAAATAAATATGATTAGAGGTATTATCTTTTGTTTGTTGGTTTCCTTGTCTGCGGCAGCTCAGGTCGAATTCCCCATTACCTTGGGTTCGAAGAAGATTTCGGCTAAAGCATTTGTAAACGATTACCGCAAATTGCTCGAAAGTGACAGCATCAAAGCGGACAATAAACAGAAATTTCTATCGGACTACATCGACTATCAACTCAAGTTGGCCGCCGCCGAAGAAGCCAAAATCGCCAATTCACCTGGTTTCCAAGATGAATATCAAAGTTTCCGGAAGGAATTAGCGAGTCCTTATTTGATCGATAATGAGAAAACAGAAACCTTGGTTCGTGAGGCTTATGCTCGATTGAAATTCGAAAAGCAGATTGCACAGATCATGGTCAAAGTGCCGGCAAATCCTTCCGCTGCTGATACCTTATTGGCCTTTCAGAAAATTAACAATATCCGAATGAAGCTTTTGGCAGGAGAGGCATTTGATGTCTTGGCAAAGAAATACTCGGAGGATGATTTATCTGCTTCCAAAGGTGGTTCATTGGGTTATGTGACCAGTATGCAATTGCAATATGCCTTAGAAAATGCGGTATATGCCTTGGAAGTAAATGCCGTATCGCCCATTGTCCGGACGGAGACGGGGTATCATTTGGTTAAAGTATTAGCTATTCGTCCCAATCAAGGAAAGATTCGCTTAGCCCATATATTAGTTTCTGTGCCTGTAACTGCGGCAACAGCGCTACAGGTGGATGCAAAAAATCGAATTGATCAGGTTCAGAAATATTTAGAAAAGGGGGATGATTCGTTTGAATTGATTTGCAAGAATTATTCGGAGGATCCTTATTCCAAAGGCCGTGGTGGTGAACTACGTCGCTGGTATTATTCTTCTGATTTAAGTGAGGAATTGCAGAATCAATTATTTTCTATTCAACGATTAGGGGATTATACGGTGCCTATTCGAACAAATTTAGGTTGGCAAATTTTCAAGTTATTAGACAAAAAGCCTTTATTGAGTTTTGAGGAAATGGCGGAATACATCCGTCAAAAAGTCATGACTGATCCGGAACGTTTGGCCATGATTCGTCGCTCATTTATGACTCGTGTTCGCGCAGAAAATCAAGTAGTTATTGTGGAAGCAGCGAAAAAGATAGCTTTAGAGCGTTTCGCGCAAGACCGGGTAGGTGATGAATATTACCTAAAAATGCCTTTGGTGCAGATTGGAGAAAAGAGCTGGACGGTTCAAGATTTTTATACGTTTATTATTGCCCAACAAAAACGTAAGTTAAAGGCATTGGGTTATTTGCCTTCAGTGCCTGAAACGGTGTATTTGGAGGAGTTTGTGGATAATCATACCATGACGGTGGAGGAGCAGCATTTGGAAACAAAATATCCTGCTTTTCAAGAGCAAATGAAAGAGTTCTATGAGGGATCCTTGTTTAGTAAGATCGTGGAGCGGGAGATTTATGAGCCATCGTTGGATTCATTGAACCAACAAGCATATTTCAAGGCACATGCGGCTGAGTATACGTTACCAGTTCGTGTACAAGCTAAAATTGTCAGTGCAGATACACCAAAGACATTAACGGATGCGTTGGAATTACTGAGTCAGGCACCTTATTTGATGAATAAGCGATTGCCTGATGTAAGTTTTGGATTGGGTAAGGTGGAGATTTCGGAGGGGATGAATAAGATCCAGCAAGAATTATTTTTGTTGATGGCTAAGAATCGTGATTACGTTGTCGAGATCTCTGGGCATCATGATGCGAGTGAAGCAGATACGTTGGCCGACGCACGCGTGAATGTTTTGGTTAAATATTTGACTAAAAAAGGCATTGGATCGACTCGGATTATCGAGAAGGTGGAGGGAAATTTAAAGCCCTTGTCCAAAACGGATAAATCGAAAAACGCACGTGTTTCTTTTAGGTTTTTCTCGCAGTCGATGGAAGACGTAGTCAAGCGATTTAATGCGGTTAAACCGATGACATTAGAGGCTGAGGAGGGATTTTATGTGAAAGGCCAGCATCCATTATTAGATGCCATGCCTTGGGAAGCGGGAAAGAAGAATATAGAATCAGAAGGCCGACAAGTTTACATTGAAATTCGTGCGATTGAACCTGAACGTTTGAAGCGTTTTGATGAATCGCGTAGTTCGGTGATACGTGGGTTACAAGCGCAGTTGGAGCGTGATTGGTTGGCTAGATTAAAGCAAAAATACCCTGTTCAATTTGATCAGGATGAATTAAATCGTTTGATGCAATAGGTAAAATGAAAGATATGAAATTGAAAAGTTTAGTGTTGGGTTTGGGAATGTTGCTTTTAGCGCAGGTTTCATTTGCGCAGGAGACTACGGAAAAAGGCCCAGTTTTGGATAAAATCATCGGTAAGGTTGATAATCACTATATTTTACGTTCAGAGGTAGAGCAACAGTATCAGCAATACCAAACGAGTGGACAGGCGAATACGCCCAATCGCTGTCAGATTTTGGAAGGTTTAGTTGTCAATAAATTGATGCTTGCCAAAGCGGAAATTGACTCTGTGATCGTGGATGATAAGCGTATTGAGGCAGAGATGAACTCCCGGATGGAGCAAATGGAGCAGCAATATGGTACGGCGAAGAATATCGTTGAAGCATTTGGTAAGCCAATTGTAACATTGAAAGAGGATTTACGAATCTCGTTGAAGGAGCAATTGACAGCTCGCAAAATGCAGGAAAAAATTACGGAAGAGGTGCGAATTACACCGAAAGAGGTGGAGAAATTCTTTAAGCGTATTCCGACGGATTCATTGCCTTATTTACCATCAGAGGTTGAGATTGGTCATATTGTTCGTTTAGCACAACCTAATAAGTCTCAAAAAGAGGAGTTAGTAGGTAAATTATTAGACTATAAGAAGCGAATTGAAAAGGGTGAGGCGTTTGAAGAATTAGCAAAATTATACTCGGAGGATTTAGGTAGTGGAAAGCGTGGTGGGGATCTTGGATTCTCGAAACGTGGACAAATGGTGGCGCCATTTGAAGCAGCAGCTTTGAAGTTGAAGCCTAATCAAATGTCTGATGTGGTTGAAAGTGAGTTCGGTTTTCACCTAATACAGTTGTTGGCCGTTCGTGGCCAGGAATACCATGCACGTCATATTTTATTACGTCCTGATTATCAAAAATTAGATGTCACTGAACCGACGCGTTTTTTGGATAGCATGCGTGTTTTGATCCAACGTGATTCGATATCATTTGACAAAGCTGCACGTAATGTTTCTGAAGATAAATTGACTCAAGATGCAGGTGGTCTTTTAATCGACATGGCTTCTCGTTCTACGCGTATGCCTTTTGATGGTACGATGGAACCAGGTTTATATTTCTCGATTGATTCAATGACAGTTGGCACCATTTCTAAGCCAATTGCCTACCGGACGGAGGATGGCCGCAGTGCGATGCGTATTTTGTATTTCAAGGCTAAATATCCTCCTCACTTTGCAAACTTAAAAGATGATTATCAGAAAATTGCGGGCATTGCCTTAACGCAAAAGAAGAATGATGTCATTGAAAAATGGTTTGTTAAAGCCAAAGACGATGTCTTTATTTTCATTGATGATGAGTATAAAGATTGTAATGTGCTGGCGGGGAGTGTTATTGAGAGGTAAGAGGTAAGAGGTGAGAGGTGAGAGGTGAGAGGTGAGAGGTGAACTATTAAAAATGCCCAAGGAGGAATCCCTGGGCATTTTATATTTATATATTTTTAAAATACATTTTACCTCTCACTTCTTACCTCTCACCTCTCACTTCTCATCTAAACTGCCACCGGAGCTTTAATTCCTGGATGCGGATCGTATCCTTCCAACGTAAAGTCTTCGATGACGAAATCAAATATATCTTTTTTTGCAGGGTTGATATGCATGGTAGGTAGTGGGCGTGGGCTGCGGGCCAACTGGGTTTCTACCTGTTCCATGTGATTGCTGTATAAATGCGTGTCGCCGCCAGTCCAAACAAAATCACCTAAACCTAGGTCGCATACCTGCGCAACCATCATAGTTAAGAGTGCATAAGATGCGATGTTGAAAGGGACGCCCAAGAACACATCTGCCGATCGTTGGTATAATTGACAAGATAATTTTCCGTCAGCCACATAAAACTGAAAGAAAGCATGACATGGCATCAAAGCCATTTTAGGTAATTCAGCCACGTTCCAAGCACTGACGATGATTCTGCGGGAATCTGGATTCGTTTTCAACGTATGAATAACTTCTTTGATTTGGTCAATTACCTGACCATCAGCACCTTCCCATGAACGCCATTGTTTGCCATACACAGGTCCCAAGTCTCCATTTTCATCTGCCCATTCATCCCAAATACGAACACTGTGCTCTTTCAAATAAGCAATGTTTGTTTCGCCTTTCAGAAACCAGAGTAATTCGTGGATAATGGATTTTAAATGTGTTTTTTTGGTGGTCACCAGCGGAAACCCGTCGGCCAAATTAAAGCGCATCTGATAACCAAAAACACTGGTTGTTCCTGTACCTGTACGATCGGATTTATAGGTTCCGTTTTCTTTGATATGCGTTAATAAATCTAAATATGCTTGCATGTTAGGCTTCGAATTTTTCTCCGTTTAATAGTAAGGTATGTGTGATGTTCGCGCTAGGTTCTAATTGAGCCGTTGCGGAACAATATTTGTCCATGGACATTTGGATGGCTTTTAATGCTTTGCTTCCATCGATTTGACCTGTTAATTCAAATTGAATATTGATTTGACGAAAGGGAGTTTTCTCAGTTCCTTCTATCTTTTCTCTGTCTCCTTGTACGCGTATTTGAAAATCGTCTACCACTTGACGCTGTTTTTTTAAGATTAGGATGACATCGATGGCCGTACATCCACCTAAACCCATTAATAAGAGTTCCATGGGACGTGCTCCCGCATTATGACCACCAATTCCCTCAGCCGCATCGATGTGCACCGGAATTGGTGAGGAACCTTTGGCCTCAAAATGAAAATCTTGATCTAATCGGTTTAATACTACTTCCATGTTATTTTAATTGATTCGATTTAATTTCTTTGGTCCATAAAACATCACCTTTAACACTGAATAAGGTGATTTTCATGACACGATCCTTGGCTGGGCCTGAAACTTCTATTTTGGAAAAATTTCGTTCAGCCACTAATGTCCCCTCAACGAGTGTTTCGTTATAATCCAATTTGAATGCATCGGATTTGCCAGCTGTCATAGGTGATACCGTCAAATCATATAATGGATAGGTTCCTTCGCGTTCCAGTTTATTCAGGTCTGAAATATGGCGGTCACCTGTTAGGAATAAAACGCCGGGAATGTTTCGAGACTTCAATTCTTTCAATAAATAATTGCGTTCACCTTCATAATTCGCCATATTTTCAAGGATTTTGGCTGGGCTAACGACTTGTCCGCCGTTGACAATAACCTTGAAACTTGCTTTTGAACTACTCAAGGCGTCCAATAACCAGGTCATTTGTTTAGGACCCCAATAGTCTTTATTTGGATCATTTAGCTCATTAGGAGCACGGAACCAGCGATCATCCATTAAAAAGAATTCGACGTCTGACCATTGGAATTTTCCTGTGATTCCTTCGTTTGGAAAGATGTAGTTGGGATTTCCCCAATACATTTTAAACAATTCCAATGAGGTGTATTTCATCGGGAATGAGCGATCCGAATCATTAGGGCCATAGTCATGATCATCCCAAATGGCGTAGTGGTGGACATTGGCCAATAACGGTTGAATTGATTTAGTGCCTCGGGTGTGATTGTTGCGATGGATCATTCCGGTACGCGTATAATCAGGTTCCCGATAATAAAAATTATCACCGCCCCACAACATAAAATCCGGCTTCTGAGCATGCATCGCGGCATAAACTTCATCCGCACCTCCGTAAGGACGGCCTGGACGATCAGTCGCTTCTTCATTTACATAATTACATGTGCCAAAAATAAAGGAGAAAGCTGGTGGATCTTTTCGCCATTGCCATAGTTCCTGTGTTTGAAATTCTAGCGGATAATCAAAAGACATTTTCTTATTGTTTACCCAAACTTCATACGCGTATTTTTTACCCATACTAACTTCATCGGCAATAATTCGGGCGATGAATGCAGTCGCTTTTTCGGTGCGTATAGGGTCTGTCTTATGGATTATCTTATCCCCAATTTCGTGGTATTGTATATGAACATTGGATGCCTGTTCGGTCTGAACCCAAATAAGCACCTCTTTCATATCCGAGTACCCAAGCATAGGGCCACTTTTGATTTGCGCCGAAAGCAATAGTGGCGCAAAGAGGAATAAGGCGATAATTATGCTTTTCATGTGTGTTTGATTAGTATCTTTGTGGCTTAAATTTTCCCTATGGCATATTATTCAATTCAGAACATTCCGTTAACCGATTTAGCCAAAGATTTTGGTACACCACTTTATGTATACGATGCCGACAAAATTAGGGAAAAAATCTCGGTTTTAAGAGGGGCTTTTGAGGGAATTGATTTGACCATAAAATATGCTGTAAAGGCGAATACAAATTTGTCGATTTTGCGTCTCATGCGTGCTAATGGTGTGGATATGGATGTGGTTTCTCCACAAGAATTGGAGATGGGGTTGATCGCAGGTTATGCGGGTGAAAACATTACTTTTACGCCTTCTGGGGTTCATTTTTCAGAGATTGAATATGCCGTTTCTAAAGGGGCCATTGTGAATTTGGATAATTTGTCGGTATTGGAAAAGTTTGGGGCCACCTATGGATCATCTCAGCCTTGTTTGATTCGAATTAAACCACATGTTTTTGGTGGTGGAAATGAGAAAATAATGACTGCGCATCCAGAGTCTAAATTTGGCATATCAATCCATCAAAAAGCAGAGATTCTGGAGATTGTCGATAAATATAAGATTCAGGTGATTGGCTTGCACCAGCATACCGGTTCGGATATCAAGGATGGCAAAACTTTCGAGCAGGCTGCGTCTGCGCTATTTGATTTTGCTTATGATTTTAAGGATTTACAAATTATTGATTTAGGTGGCGGTTTTAAAGTTCCCTATTCTCCTGAAGATCCGGGGGTGAATATGAAGGAAGTTGGCCTTATTATGAGCAACGCTTTTCGTGCCTTCTGTCAAAAATATGGTCGCGAATTGCGCCTTTGGGTTGAACCAGGCAAGTTTTTGGTCAGTGAATCTGGCACATTTTTAGCGGAAACAAATGTTGTTAAACGCGATCCTGTGAAAACATTTGTGGGTATTAATTCGGGTTTGAATCATTTAATTCGCCCGATGATGTACGGATCGTATCATTATATTTTCAATGCATCGAATCAAGATAAGTCGAAACAGGAATCATATCGGGTAACGGGTTACATCTGTGAGACAGATACTTTTTCATTTGATTATTCAGGAAAGCAAGATGAAAGATTGTTGAATGAGGTCAATGAAGGTGATATCATCGCGATGGCGAATGCAGGTGCTTATGGTTTCACCATGGCTTCGCATTATAATTCCCGTTTTCTTCCAGCTGAGGTTTTAATTGATGGGGGAGTCGCACGCGTCATTCGCAAGCGTGAAACCATGGAGGATTTGTTGCGGGGGCAAGAGGAGTAAGAGTTAAGAGGTGAGAGGTAAGAGGTAAGAGGCTATTTTATACTAGTTATTCACCTCTTAGCTCTTACCTTTTACTTCTTACCTCAATATAGCACCCACGTATCTTTCGATCCGCCGCCTTGCGAGGAATTGACTACTAAGGAACCTTTACGCAATGCCACGCGTGTTAATCCGCCCGGCATTACTTTTACTCCATCACCATAAAGTATGTATGGGCGCAGGTCTACGTGACGGCCTTCTGCATGGTCATCTATTAAACAAGGTACGCGAGATAAAGAAATTGTCGGCTGCGCGATGTAATTACGCGGATTCTTAACAATATATTCTTTGAATTTTTCTTGTTCTTCCTTTGTTGATTTTGGTCCGATCAACATACCATAGCCACCTGCTTCATTGGCCTCTTTGACCACTAATTTTTCAATGTTGGCCAATACATATTCCAAATCCGCTGGCTCACTACAAATGTAGGTTTTGACATTTTTGATGATCGGCTCTTCGTTTAAATAATATTTAATGATGCGAGGGACATAGGCGTAAATGACTTTGTCATCAGCGACACCCGTTCCAGGCGCATTGGCAATCGCTACTTTACCATTTTTATAGACTTCGAATATTCCAGGAATACCGATCATAGAATCCGGATTGAATGCTAATGGATCTAAAAACGTATCATCGATCCGACGGTAAATCACGTCCACAATTTGGAAACCTTTTGTAGTTCGCATTTTGACATAACCCTCGTGAACCACTAAATCACGTGCATCCACTAATTCAACTCCCATTTGTTGGGCCAAATATGAATGCTCAAAATAAGCTGAATTGTAAATTCCAGGCGTCAAAACCACGACTGTTGGTTCCGGTCTATCGCTGATGAAACGCAGCATTTCCAGTAATTTATGTGGATAATCGGAAATCGGACGGATCTGTGTTTTGGCAACAACTTCGGGAAATGTTTGCTTCAATAATTCGCGATTTTCCATCATGTAAGACACCCCGGATGGGCAACGTAAATTGTCTTCCAGAATCATGTATTCGCCATCTGCTCCACGGATTAAATCGGTACCAGTAATGTGTATGTAGATGTTTTTAGCTGGTTTGATGCCGATACAGGGTCTTAAAAAGTCTTTAGATGACTCAATAACCTCCCGGGGAATAATTCCGTCTTGGATGATTTTTTGATCTGAATAGATGTCATTTAAAAACAAATTTAATGCGGTGATTCGCTGAACGAGGCCCTTTTCGATCTTTTCCCATTCCTTCGCTTCCACGATCCTTGGAATAATATCTACGGGCATAATCCGTTCAGTACCTTCGTTTTCGGAATAGACGTTGAACGTAATGCCCATCGCCATTAATGCTCGCTCAGCAGATTGCTGGCGTCTCGTAAATTCTTCTTTGGTTAGATTTTCTACTCGGTCCTTGAAATGAGCATATCCTGCTCGGACTTGACCCTCGGGAGTGAACATTTCATCAAAAAATCCCTCCGCATCGTAATTGTTAAATGAAAAATTCATAGGCTGATGTACATGTAAATGCTTGATGTTCAAATAATTTAAAACTTAATTTTTGATTATCGGAATCGATTTTATGATTTTTTTATTTTTTGCTAAAAATATACTTTTTAATAGTAGAAATTTACCATTTTCGACCAATTTTGATTGTATTTTTGTGCCATGATTCTATTGAATTTCCTCTATTTCGAAAGCCCGATTGGTATTATCCGTGTTGAATACGCACAATCTGGTATGCATAGTTTACGGTTCGTACCTACCAAAGGCGAAAATCATTCCGATGATCCCCAAATGGAGGAAAAGATACTTAACGACCTTCAGTCCTATTTTAAAAATCCTGCTCATCGCTGGGAAACACCCATCGCGTTGCATTTAGGAACGGAATTTCAAGAAAAAGTATGGCTTGCCTTGCGAATGATTCCAGCAGGAGAGGCGAGAAGCTATCAAGAAATTGCGCAGTTAATTGGCCAGCCAAAAGCTGCCCAAGCCGTAGGGCGCGCGAATGGTCAAAATCCACTTTTACTTCGTGTGCCTTGCCACCGAGTTATTGGTTCTGATGGATCAATGGTAGGCTATGCTGGGGAATTGTGGCGAAAAGAATGGTTGTTGAACCATGAGGGTTTTGAAGGGGTAAACCAACAAATGACTTTGTTTGCAGATGGAGAATGAACAGATAGTTGACGCACTAGAACTGCTCGTCAAATTATGGGATGTACACGGTTTAAATGAATTCAAAAGTAAAAACTTGAGTTTTGCGGCGCGTGGTTTGGATAAATTTCCGGGTCGCATAGCTAATTTGACCGAAGATGAATTATATGCCATACCTGGTGTAGGTAAAGTTGTTATCCAAATTGTACGCGATATCGCGCAAACGGGCACCTGTCCAGATTTGGAGGCGATGATCGAACAAAGCCCGCCTGGTATTTTAGATTTATTGAAAGTTAAAGGACTAGGCCCTAAGAAAGTAGGACTTGTCTGGAAGGAGTTAGGAATTACCGAACTAGACGATTTGTTGGCGGCATGTGAATCAGGCCAGTTGGAACAATTGAAAGGCTTCGGGAAGTCTGTGACAGAAAATGTACGTACCTACATTTTATTTCTCCAGGAAAATCGCAAGAAAATGCGGATCAATAAAGCGGAAATGCTTAGCGATGATTTACTAAATCTACTGGCACCTAAATTCAGTAAAATCGCTGTTTCTGGTGAATTGGCTCGCGATTGTGAGGTGATCAGTGCCTTGGTTTTTGTTGCTCAAACGGATGATATTTTTGGTAGTCAATCGTTGATAGAGGAAATCCAAGGGTTTCAGACAGATCATCAGCAGTCCTCACCATTTACTTGGCGCGGTCATTTTGAAGGACATTTAATCCCGATTGATATACATTTTACCGATGCTTCGCAATTTGACATGATGGTTTATCAGTGGTCGGCACACCCTGAACATCTCGGTCAAGTCAACTACTTCAAATTGAAAAACGTGAGCTCGGCTCAAGAAGTGTATAGCAGTCAAAATTTACCTTACATCGTTCCTGCGATGCGAGAAGGTCTTGAGGAGTTTAGTTGGAGTGAAAAACATTCATCGGATGAGCTCATTGAAATGGCTGATTTGAAAGGTTGTGTACACAATCACTCTACCTACTCGGACGGAAAAAATACCCTTTTAGAGATGGCTGAGGCCTCTCGAGCGATGGGTTTGCAATATTTTGGTATTGCTGATCACTCACAATATGCAGCGTATGCAGGTGGTTTGAAGGAAGAGGATTTGCAGCGCCAACATGCCGAAATAGATACCTTGAATGCCCAATGGTCAGATTTTAAGATATTGAAAGGAATTGAAGCGGACATTTTGCCGGATGGTAGTTTGGATTATAATCCACGGATTTTGGCAAGTTTCGATTATGTGGTTGCCTCGGTTCATGCCCAACTGGTCATGGATCAAGATCGAGCTATGGAAAGGTTGTTGAAGGCCATTGAAAATCCATATACCTCGATTTTAGGCCATCCGACCGGTAGGCTGCTATTGACACGTGCTGGTTATCCAATTGATACATTGAAAATACTGGATGCTTGCCGTGCTAATGGCGTCAGTATTGAGTTAAATGCGAGTCCTTACCGCTTGGATTTGGATTGGCGTTATATCTATGCTGCGATGGAAAAGGGTGTGTACGTATCGATTAATCCCGATGCCCATAAAATTGAGGGACTAAAAGATATGGAATATGGTGTTCGGGTAGGACGCAAGGGTGGCTTATTAAAAAGCTTGACCCTGAATGCGCTCCCGCTTCCTGAGATTATGAAATTCTTCTCTAAAGCCTAGAAATTTGGTTTTAAAAGGTATTTGGCATAGAATTCATCAATGATTTTAACGGCATCTGTGGGTGTATCCACCACCGCAAATAATTCCAGGTCTTCGGCGTGAATATTGCCATGCCCCACCATCGTATTCTTCATCCAATCGAGCAATCCAGTCCAATATTCGGAGCCAACTAGCACCACCGGAAAACGTCCAATTTTGTGCGTTTGAATAAGCGTTAACGATTCAAACATTTCGTCTAACGTACCGAATCCGCCAGGCATAATAATGAATCCCTGGGAATATTTTACAAACATGACTTTGCGAACAAAAAAGAAATCGAAATTCATGTTTTTGTCGGCATCTATAAACGGATTTGGCGTTTGTTCAAAAGGCAATTCGATATTCAAACCTACAGAACGGCCATTTTCGCTTTTAGCACCTTTATTTCCAGCTTCCATAATCCCGGGTCCTCCACCCGTAATGACACCGTAGCCATGACGGACTAATTTGGCAGCAATTTGTTCGGCTAACTGGTAATATTTGTCATTGGGTGAGGTTCTAGCAGAACCGAATATGGAAACGCAAGGCCCAATTTTGGATAAATGATCAATGCCTTGCACAAATTCACTCATGATTTTAAATATGCGCCACGACTCCTCTGATTTTATTTCAGACCAGGTTTTGTCTCCAAATACCTTTTTGATTCGGTCTTCCTCTTCTTGCCAATTATCTGACATAATTTTATCTGTTTGTTCTGTGCAAATGTAACCGATATCTCCGACCTTTGTCAAAATTTATACCCATTCATTTTATGACTTTATCTAAATCCTTTGCCGTAGGTGGTGATCATGCTGGTTTTGACTACAAAGATCAATTAATTGATTTTTTGAAAGGCCAAGGTTTCTCCGTAAAAGATTGCGGAACCTATTCCGCTGATTCTGTGGATTATCCTGATTTTGCCCATCCTGTTGCCAATGCAGTTGAGTCTGGTGAAGTTTCTTGGGGTTTGTTATTATGTGGAAGTGCGAATGGTGTAGCAATCACAGCCAATAAGCATCAAGGTATTCGCGCTGGATTAGCCTGGAATGTTGAGGTCGCTAAATTAGTTCGTCAGCATAATGACGCTAATGTCATTTGTTTACCAGTGCGTTTTATCAGTTTAGACGAAGCAAAAGCCTGCCTGCAAATGTTTATCGATACTGAATTCGAAGGTGGCCGTCATGCAGGTCGCGTAGGTAAAATAGGCTGCGTTTAGTTCTTCCTTTTATACAAATGCTTTTGTGTTTCTACGTAACTATCTTGCAAGTAGGGTAGGTAGAAACGCATGCGCGGGAAGTTTCCTGATGGGTCGTAAATATAAGTGGGTGGATCCATCTCTAAATATCGTTGCAATTTAACGACAGCAGGGTAAGTATTTAACTCGGTAAATAAGTCATTCGAGAGTTCCCAATTTACAAAAGGCCCGACCATTTGATTCGTTTGATATTCATCTATTTGTGGTCCTAAGATCATCAATCGTTCATTTTTGATCGGTAGCTTGGCGGCTTGAATTCGATTATAGCCACTATTTTTCCATTCAGATTGCCAGCTAAACCAGACGCTACCCATAAAAACCAATAGGATTAGCTCTTTAATCCAATAACGTTTCAGAAGGAAAAATAAATTGAGTGTAAAATAGGCCAGCGCGGGTAAAATGAACAGGTAATTATGGCTATGGTTGGCTGGCAAGGTAAATGCCGCAAAAAAGCTGATGATGATCCAAATGAAATTTGTTTGCTGTGCCTTTTGGCCATTTGACTTAATTTTTGGCCGTTGGATAACGGTCCATAAACCATAAAAGCCCAAAATAATCGCAGGCACGTACGTAGACGCAATTTGTTGAATATCAACCCAAGCAGGGGTGTGAAAAACCAATGCAGATTTTTGGAACACCTCCATCAAATTGTTGAAATTTCCATGATAGGTGTACAAAAGCGCAATAATCCCGTTAATGATTAAAAAGCCAACAAGCACCAAAAGTATTTGACGGATGTTGATACCTGAATAAATTAATAGACTTAGGAACCCCCAGAAGATGAACAAATAATAGGAAGGGTAACATAATCCGGCGGCGCCAATGAATAAACCAATCAAGAATACACGGTCGTCTACGAGTAGGGTGCTTTGTTGTTTGATGATTTCTCGCCAGGCAAGTATCAAAAATGTTAAGCCTAAAAGTGCCGAACTAGGTACCCAAAAATCCAAAGAAATGTGCAAGAAAAGCGTGTAGATGAAAAAAGGCATATTCCCTAATGGGCCCATTAATTCATAGCGGTTGATTGTTCGCTGGAATACGATGGCTTGAAATATAATAATACCCGTAGACCAATAGGGATTCCAAGTGATTGGGAAGTCAAGAAATTCAAGTAATTGGAAAAATCCAGCGGAAAGAGGCCCTGAGTTATCTCGAATGTCTTGATACATGCGAAATCCTTCATTTAATTTTTGGCCCAGTAAATAGTTTTTCAACTCCCATACCAGTGGCGAAATACCAGCTTGTACAAACGCAAAGGTTGCTATTGCCCAAATACCTATGAGAAGGAATAAGGTAATCGACGCGTTTGTTCGTAGAAATTGAAACATAATTGCATTTTGAATTTGCTAAATTACGGTGATTCCAATTATTATTCTGAAATTTGTTGGATTTTTGAGTAGAAAATGAATCGGAGCAATTATGGAAAGTAAGCGTCAGCAGAAGTTTGGGAGACAAATCCAAAAGGATTTAAGTGATATTTTTCAAAAGGAGTTTAAGGAGATTTTTGGCAAAGCGATGGTTACCATCACCGATGTTAAAATGAGTCCAGATCTTTCTGCCGCACGTTGTTATTTAAGCTTTTTATTAGCCGACGATATCGATCAAATTATGGATGAGTTGGATGTGCGTAATAAAGCAATCCGAAATGCATTAGCGATTCGCATTCGTAAACAAGCCCGAATCATCCCGCATTTAGCATTTTACTTAGATGACACAGCTGCGTATGCAGCTAAAATAGAAGCTTTATTCGAAGGACTTGTCATTCCACCATCCGATGGAATTCCTTCAGAAGAACTTTAATGTTTTGAACCCGTGAATTTTTCCTTATTTATTGCAAAAAGGTATTTTTTTTCAAAAAGTAAGGCGAGCTTTATCTCCTTAATTTCACGCATTGCCATGATCAGCGTAGGCGTGGAAGTCATGGCGCTCGTGTTAATTCTATCTGTCTTTAACGGTCTTGAAGATTTTCAAAAAGGCCTATTTAATACCTTCGATCCCGATCTTAAAATCATTCAATCACGGGGAACGCGTTTTCAATTAAATCCGGGTCAAGTAGCAGCCATTTCAAAACTAGCCGGGGTGAAATTTGTAAATCCCATTCTAGAGGATCAAGGCCTAATTCGCTACGATCAAAAGCAATTAGTCGTGCGAATGAAAGGAGTGGATGCTTCTTATTTGGCAGCAGGCCGATTGAAAAATCAGGTTGTTGAAGGAGATTATTTTGTAGAATCAGGCGAACATCCTTTTGCGCTCGTAGGAATTGGGGTGTTTTTGGCCATGGGCATGAGTTTCGATAATGTATTTGAGCCTGTGGAAGCCTGGTATCCGAACCATACCCAACTGAAGCGAGCCGCACTCAATGAAAATTCCATCCGCCGTAATTACTTTTTCCCTTCCGGTGTGCTTGAAGTGGAGCAAAATTTCGATAATCAAACAGTTATCGTTCCCTTAGATTGGATGGAAGAATTAGTGGGCGTGCCGGGTGTTCGTTCGGCCTACGAAATCATGTTGGCATCCAACACCGACGAGCTCTCCATCAAAAATCAAATTCAATCGATCCTAGGTTCCCAATTTACCGTACAAACTCGGGATGAACAGCACGCTCTTCTACTCAAAGCGATTAAAATCGAGAAGCTATTTGTCTTTTTAATGATGGCTTTTGTGATGGGAATAGCCTCTTTCACCCTCTTTTATGCGTTGTCTCTTTTGGTCATAGAGAAACGAAAAGACCTATATACGTTGATGGCGATGGGTGTTTCGCGCCAACAAGTCTTTCAGGCATTCCTTTGGGTAGGTACGTTGATTAGCTTTTCCGGTGCAGCTTTAGGGATGTTATTGGGATTTGTGTTGGCATGGATCCAACAACAATTTGGGGTCATTTCATTAGGCATTCCGAATGCCTTGATTGAAGCTTATCCGATCAAAATGAATCTTTGGGATTTTATTTGGACAGCCTTAGTGGTCATTCTCATTACGGGATTAGCCGCCCTGTTTCCTGCACGCAAAGCTGTCCAATTAACGTTTGATTCAACTAAGTAGTTGGGTTAAATTCCCCTTCCCATTTCGAAACCACGCATGTTGCCACGCCATTTCCTGCTACGGAAGTTACCGTACGACCCATATCTAAAAAGGGATCAACTCCTAGCAATAAGGCGATTCCTTCCGCCGGTAAATTAAACATGGTTAATGTTCCTGCAATGATAACCAACGAGGCTCTAGGAACGCCTGCGATTCCTTTTGACGTTATCATCAACGTCAATAACATCGTAATTTGTTGCTCTAGACTTAAATGAACTCCGTATGCTTGTGCGATAAAGCCTGTAGCAAATGTCATGTATAACATCGAACCATCTAGGTTAAAGCTATAGCCCAAAGGCAATACAAAGCCCACAATTCTACGGCTACAACCGAATTTCTCTAATGCGGCAATTGTTTGCGGAAACGATGCCTCCGAACTGGCCGTTGAAAAAGAAATCAACAAAGCTTCTTTTAATTCCTTGAGTAGTTTCCAGTAATTGATGCCATTCACTGCCGCAATAATCCATAAGATAACTGTCGTAAAAAATAATAGACCTCCCATGAAACATAACATCAAGTAGCCATAGCTAATCAAAATACTTAACCCTTTATTAGCCACCACCGTTGTCATCGCTGCAAAAACAGCATATGGTGCTACTTCCATGACGTAATTCACCATTTTAAATACGACCTCCGCTAGGTTCTCAATCACATGAATTAGCTTCTTACCCGTTTCACCAATCGACCCCAAGGCCACCCCAAAGAACAAGGAGAAAATAACAATTTGTAAGATTTCGTTTTCCGCTAAAGCTTTGAAAAAGCTATCTGGAAAGATGTGTAAAATGAATTCCTCTAACGATTTAGTTTTGCTGGCATCAATTCCTGTTTCAGTTCCGGCAGCAGGTTTAGGCCAACTTTGTAGACTTCCCGGTTGGGTTACATTAACCACCACCAAGCCAGTGACCAAGGATAAAATAGTTGCAAAATAGAAGTAGCCAATTGTCTTTATGCCAATGCGACCCACCGCCTTGAAATCGCCTAATTTGGCAATACCTACAACTAATGTGCAAAAGACCAATGGTCCCACGATCATTTTAATCAAACGCAAGAATACCTTGGAAACAACTTGAACATAACCTGCCCATTGGTGTGCCACTTCTGGACTTAGACTTAAATAAAAGTATTCTCCTAATGCGAGTCCTAAGACAAATCCAATGATGATTTTTTGAGTCAATGTAAATTTCATACGCTTAATTATAGATTTAAATACAATTTGTATAGAGGAATTCGGTACACAATCATTCCCCAAAATAAAGGAAATAATAGATAGTCTAAAAGTAAATAATTTGTACGAAAGGAAATCTGATCCAAAATGGTACATGACTTCAAATCATATTTTTCGATTCGGTGTTCATGACGCCAAGCAGTCAGACCAAATGGCATTTTAACACCTTCGTCCACAAAAGCACAAAATGCTTCATTTTGTATGGAATCTGTTATATGAGATGTCCAAATCAACTTAGTAAGTAGTAGGTTTAATTCTAAACTAACTATGTCGCCCTTTTGGCATCCGTCAAAACGAACAATCCGCACCTTGGGAAATGGGGGAGATAATTTGGATAATAAAGCCGCATCGAACATAGTCCAAACGTCTTGCATAGGGGCATTAACCCGCGTCCGAACTTGAAATGATGGCATTATATAATGGAAGTAATGATTTTGAGCAAGATAGCTGACATGAATTTCACTCCTGACCAGATGACATCAGTAAAGGAGATTCGACTCTCTTCCTTCTGTTGTTCTGTTTCACTGACAACCGCCATTTCCTTGCTAGGGGCATAAACAGCTTGTTTTCGCGTACTATCTGCTTGGATTGTCTTTTCCGTTTGCGGATGCAAAGCAGCATATTCAACCATGCCGAAGTTGCAATTGAATAGGCAAAAGATGCCGGCCAATAACCAGATTTTTAAAACTCTCATTTGATTTTTTGTTTCGCTGCTTCTAGCTTTTGAGCCTGTAATAAAATGGCATCTTCATTGGATTTTAAATCCAATCTGTTCTGCTCTTGATTAGCTAAAATCTTCTCTTTCTCTAATTTGGCTTCTTCTAATTTCTTAGTCAAAAGCTCCGCTTGACGCTTATTAGAATCTAATTCACGGACAAAACGATCCGCTTGTTTCTGTTGTTTTGATTTCGTGCTGATTAATTCGTTCAACTTTTTTTCCTCTGTACGAACATCCTCTTCCAAGTTGATCAAACGAACAAATTCTTCCACCCAATTACTGGCCTCTCGGAATGATTCATGCCCCGTTTGAATGTAGGCATCAGGTCCAGTACTTATCGAAACAAACAATTTTGTTTTATTTTTTTCTTCTGAAATCTTTGATAGTAAGCTTACTGGCTTATCCGAAATTTCTTTAATCTTCGCTGAATAAACATGTAGAGAGCCACCATTGCGACCGTTTTCAACCGATCCAGCTTGTTTTAAATATTTCTTCCAAGCTTCAATCACGTATTTCTCCTCTGAATTGATGTAGGTATAAAAACCTTCCTTCTTTGCTTTGTCAATTTCTTCTAAACCTGAAAAAACTTGTGCGTAGGTAGAACTAGTCGCCAAGATGCATAATAGACCGAATAATATGCCTTTCATCATGAGAATATGTGTTGATGTGTTAATTTGAATGAGCAAAGGTAATTTTTTTGGTGAGAATCAGCTCATTTTTTTTGTTCGAATTTTGTATGCCAAAGAGTGTATATGCACCTCCGTCTTTCAACTTTAATTTTTTACGCAATGCCTCTGGGCTCATTGGGAAATTGCGCGTACTTATATTCGCCTGATTCACCGAAAGCCAATTCGCCTGAACTGGCCCCGATTCAATTACCTCATATATTTTTCCAGGAAAATCCTCCATCAAACTTTCTGAACTGTATAGGTGGGTATGTTGGCCTAATTGAACGAGGTCATTTCGAAGCACCGACTTGAAAAATCCTGCCTTCATTACACCAGGGTGTGCCTCGTAAACATACTGTTTTAGGCTTCCAATGGCATTATTTAATTCGCGTTCCTGATTCTGTGTACCCTCAAAAATGGTTTGGCCTTCTTCAATGATGGTAACTTTGGGGTCTAGAGATTCATTTCCAGCCTTCACAAACAGTAACTCCTTTACTTCTTGTTTCGTACTCACCACATACACGTGGCTGACTCCACCTAATTCCTGTACGGCCCGACTGATATCCAATACAGGACTCGTTTTTATGAGGATTTTTTTGTTGGGATGTTGCGCAATCACATCCAATACGTTCGGTTGGCAATCCTTAAACAAGATCACTTTATCCCCCTGTGCATTTCTTCTTGCTGGGTCAACATAAATCCAATCAAAATCCCGCTGATCTAATACATCTAGTCCATTTTTAGCGAAATGAGTGATGTTTTTAACGCCGAGTACCTCATGATTGTATTGAGTGATAGCCGCTAGATCCTCCTGCATTTCCACATAAGTCACATGCGAACATGTCTGCGCAAACGCCCAAGCATCTACACCCATACCACCCGTAATATCTATCAAGCTTCCAGAAACTAAGGATGCTTTGAAGTTTGCCGTGCTTTCAGAGGATGATTGCTCAAGGGAGATACTGGCAGGGAGAAATACCTTCATTTCTGCTACCCAGCTGGGTAGTTTATCAGCTAATTTTTGTCGCGCCTGTATTTGATGCGCCATCTTTTTGATATCGAGCTCTGGAAATTTTCGTGCATCTAAGGCAATGTCCGACGGGGACCGATGGCCATTATTTGCGATAAATTCAATTTCGTTCGGTTGGAGCATTTGGCAAAAATAGAACCCTAAGTGGATAAATTAAATTTTATTGTAAATTTATGGGTATTAAAAATTGAACTATGCCTACTTACCAACTAACGATTAATGCGAAGAAGCATCGTGTCGATGTGGATTCTGATACACCACTATTATGGGTCATTCGTGACGAAATAGGATACACAGGAACAAAGTTCGGTTGTGGCATGGGTTTATGTGGCGCTTGTACGGTTTTGTTAAATGGCCAACCGATTCGTTCGTGTTCAACGCCGGTTTCGACCGTTAAAGCAACTGACAAAGTAACCACCATTGAAGGTTTATCTGCAGGTAATGCGGTCCAAGAAGCTTGGGTTGAAGCTCAGGTTCCACAATGTGGATATTGTCAATCGGGTCAAATACTGGCTGCTTCAGCCTTATTAGCTTCGAATTCAAATCCGAGCGATGAAGATATCGATAATGCCATGGCTGGAAATATCTGTCGGTGCGGAACCTATCCCCGCATGCGCCAAGCCATTCATGCAGCTGCTTCCAAAATTCAAAAATCTAAAAAAGCCTAAGGACATGAAAACATCAAGACGTGATTTTATTCGCATTGGAGGGCAGTCGGCCTTCATCTTAGCCCTAGGTTTTTCAGTTTCAGGTAAATCAAAAACCTTACAGAAAGTAACGCAATTAGGCGTAGAGATAAGTCC
>JACCDS010075647.1_pt1 | contig 35409 bp, 35 predicted proteins | sample 7446441 | NCBI WGS metagenome assembly JACCDS01 (sample SAMN15323445, study PRJNA562643) | freshwater metagenome | isolation source: river surface water | place: USA:Blue River Watershed | collected 2017-08-17
CGCGGCATGGCTGGGTCAGACTTGCGTCCATTGCCCAATATTCCCTACTGCTGCCTCCCGTAGGAGTCTGGCCCGTATCTCAGTGCCAGTGTGGGGGATTGACCTCTCAGTTCCCCTACCAATCATCGTCTTGGTGAGCCATTACCTCCCCAACTAACTAATTGGACGCATGCCCAGCTTACATCGATAAATCTTTAACAGCTAATGGATGCCCATTTACTGTCTTATGCGGTATTAATCTCCCTTTCGAAAGGCTATCCCCCAATGTAAGGTAGGTTGCATACGTGTTACGCACCCGTGCGCCACTGTGTATTGCTACACCGTTCGACTTGCATGTATTAGGCCTGCCGCTAGCGTTCATCCTGAGCCAGGATCAAACTCTCCATTGTAAATATTCTTTGGATGTTTGACTGTCTCTTACTATATAATAAGAATTGTCATTATCCTTGTCTTGAATGCTACTTCTTTCGTAAATTAAACTTTAAATCTAATCTACTCTCGTTTATTTTTATCAACACGTCAAAGAACTCTGCGCAATAATGTATAATCTCTTTACCGCTTCTGCTCAAGCCTGCGCTCAAGTTCCACTCAATTATACCGTCTCGCTTCGTGCTAACAACCTTTTGTTAGCGATTGGGAGTGCAAAGATGTAGGTTTATTTTTTAAATACCAAACTTTACACAAAAGATTTTCAGAAAAAATACATGAAAATTTTTCAAAAAACGTCTATCTAACTGATAGACAGTATATAATTCTTCTGCTTTCCATTCCCAATTAAAATATATCTATTTTTGATCAAATCGGTTTTGTCCAATTTTTTCATCGGATCTGTCACTTTGATTTTATTCACACTCACCGCATTGGCTTGAATTGCTTTTCTAGCTTCCCCATTTGAACTAAAAATCACATTGTTCGTACAAGAAGTCAATAACTCTAACAAATGATTATCTTCTACCCTCGCTTCTATAATGGGTAGTTGGGCTATTAATTCATCTGATGCGTTTGACAACAATTCAACTGCATCTTTTGAAAACAACAAAGATGATGCTTCAATAACAAGTTGAGTGGTATCAGAACCATGCACTCGAGTACTTACCTCTGCAGCAATTGCTTTCTGCAAAATTCTTAAATGGGGTGCTTCCGCATGATCCTTTTCTAATTGCTCAATTTGCGCTTTGGTGTACAAAGTAAATACTCTGACCAAGCGAGCAACATCTGCATCCGCTGCATTTAACCAAAACTGGTAAAATTCATAAGGACTAGTTTTACTAGCATCCAACCATACATTACCGGATTCTGACTTTCCAAATTTGGTTCCGTCAGCCTTTGTAACCAAGGGGGTTGTTAATGCAAAAGCGGCTCTTTCGGTAGAATCTTCATCGTGCCCTTCTTTTCTACGAATAATTTCTGTACCTGTTGTAATATTACCCCATTGATCAGATCCACCCATTTGCAAACGAACATTCTTATTTTTATACAAATGATAAAAATCGTATCCTTGCAATAATTGATATGAAAACTCCGTAAACGAAATCCCTGTTTCTAAACGTTTTTTAACAGAGTCTTTTGACATCATGTAATTGACCGTCAAAAACTTCCCTGCTTCCCTTAGAAAGCCTAAAAATGAAAACTCTTTGAACCAATCGTAATTATTAACTAATTCTGCCGAATTTTTACCACAATCGAAATCCAAAAACTTTTCCAATTGTGACCTGATACCAATTTGATTTGCTCTTAATGTTGTTTCATCCAAAAAATCTCTCTCAGCACTTTTACCGGATGGATCACCAATCATTCCTGTTGCACCTCCAACCAAAGCGATTGGTTTGTGACCACATAATTGAAAATGTTTCAGAAGCATAATCGCTGCTAAATTACCTATATGTAAACTTGGAGCGGTTGGATCAAATCCAATGTAAGCAACAGTCATTTCTTTCATTAATTGCTCTTCTAAACCAGGAATCATGTCATGCAACATTCCCCTCCAACGTAATTCTTCTATAAAATTTCCAAACATTTTGATTGAATATAAATATTGAATATAAATATTAAAATGGCGACAAAAATAAGTAAACTTGATTGATTATTTAGAATTATTAAATAAAATTGAAGAATCTCCGTAACTGTAGAAACGATAATCGTTTTCTATGGCCTTTTGATAAATCTCCTTCCAATCATCTCCCACAATGGCTGAAATCAAAACCAATAACGTTGATTTAGGCTGATGAAAATTGGTAATCAAAGCATCACAAAAATGAAATTGATATCCAGGCATGATCAATAATTCTGTTTCCGAAACCCATTTATCTAAATGATTTTGATCCAAATATTTCAAAATTGCACTTAGGGCCTCTGCAATCGATTTCTTTTCACGCACTTGATAAGCAAACTCCTTTGGAATTGTTAGTAAACTTTCTAGTTGAAAATTATTTTCTATTAAATAAACACCTGACCAATACAAACTTTCCAAGGCTCTCAGAGAGGTGGTACCTACTGGAACAAATGAACCTTGATGTTTCAACAAAGATTGAATCATGGAATAAGTAAACACTAATTGTTCTCTATGCATCGGATGCTGGCTTACCTCATCCACCTTGACGGGTAAAAAAGTACCTGCACCGACATGCAATGTTAAAAAATCAGACTTTATCCCTTTTTCGTCCAATTCACTAATTATTTCATTTGAAAAATGAAGACTAGCAGTTGGGGCAGCCACAGCACCTAATTCCAATGAAAAAACAGTTTGATACCGCTCTTTATCAATTTCAACACTTTCTCTTTCAATATAAGGTGGCAAGGGTATTTTTCCCAAGACGTTAAGAATTTCAGCAAAAGATGCCATTTTATTCCAGGAAATTCTAACAATATTTTTTTCTCGATCAGTCCATTCGAATTGTAGAGTCATTTCCTCCCCCCTCAAAAAAATGGTCTCCTTCAGTATTTCCGAATCCTTCCACCTTTTCTTATTGCCTACCAAGCATTCCCATTGAATGTCACATTTCGACTGCAAAATTTCTTCTGTCAATTCAATTGCTTGATGCGGACGCAGTAGAAACAATTCGATATTGGTTCCTGTTGATTTTTTCAAGAAAATACGAGCAGGAATAACTTTGGTATTATTAAAAATCAAAAAACTATTTTCAAGTAACACTGTAGTTAATTGATTAAAAATCAAATGCTCTATTTTCCCATCACGATAAACCAACAACTTAGATAAATCCCTTTTTTGAGCAGGGTGCAAAGCTATTTTGTCTTCACTAATGCTATAATCAAAGTCCTGTATGTAAACTTGTGGAATATTAAATTGCATTATTCTTCACTATGAATGGGTAGAGTAAATAATCGAATGGGTAAATACAATAACCACAAAAGAACTAAGACTATTCCTAAATACCCCAAATAACTATAATCATTGGCATAACTTCTTGAATCATTCAACATCAATAAGACTCTTAAAGCTAAAATAACAAACGTATTGACCAATGCTGGGAAAAAATGTAACCAATGAATAAAAATAGACTGAACCTTGTCATCTCCCTTTGATTCAAAAACTCGAAAAAAGCCTTTGGTAAACAATTGCGCAGGAATCTTTTTTACACTATTGATTAACATCAACATTAGTACATTTAATGCAGTGATCACGCCAGCAGTCAAATAAAAAATCTCCTCTTTGGGCAAAAAACCATCTCCCCTTCCCGATTCACCGAAATGAACCGCTGTCGGATCTGGAAGACCTCGATAAATAAAAAGTAGAGTAATACCAAAACCAATGATGGACAAAACTCGCCACACTCTTGATAAAAAATGATCTATCGACATAACAACGATTTAATTTGCTGCAAAATTAGGCTTCAAATCCTTACTGACCTAATCTTTATTTTCTTTAATTGGCAAATCGGATATTTCTCCTTCTTCCTTGCTATTAATTCACTAAAAAAGTAGCTTTGTAAAGATAAATTTCTAAGATATGTCGATTTATACAAAAAATGGCGATAAAGGTTTTACACGTTTGGCTGATGGTAAAGGTGTTTCTAAATCTGAACTTAGAATGGATGCGATTGGGGACATTGATGAATTAAATAGCCATTTAGGATTATTAATTTGTAAAGTATCTGGAGAATTGTCTACTAATTTATTGCAAATACAATCCAGTTTATTTGTTTTAGGTGCTCATGTAGCTAGTGACAACAAGGAATATTTAGGCAACATGCAATTGATTTCATTGCATGACATTGTATTTTTGGAGGAAATGATTGATGTTATTGATGGTCAATTAGAACCCATGCGCTTTTTCATTTTACCCGGAGGAGCAGAAAGTATTGCTATTGGACAAATTTGTAGAGCAGTTTGCAGGAGAGCAGAAAGAAGCTTGATTCGATGGGTACAAAGTGAAAACAATGAGAATTACGCAACAGCTGTTGCTTTTTTAAATAGATTATCCGATTATTTATTTATGGTATGCCGCTATTTACACCATTCCTTAAGTATCCCTGAGATTCCTTGGAATTCTGGAAAGTAGTAAAACTTAAAATTTATGCAAACGATTATTAATCCTATTTCAAAATCGAGAATTGATGAAATTGATTTTGAAAATTTAACTTTTGGAAGAAGTTTTGCTGACCACATGTTAGTTGCCGAATATGCAGATGGAGCTTGGCAGTCAGTCACTATTCAACCTTATGGACCCCTTTCCTACCAGCCTGCTATGATGTCTTTGCATTATGGACAAGCTATTTTTGAAGGCATGAAGGCTTATCGTTCCAAAAACGATGAAATTTTAGTTTTTAGACCTGAAGAAAACTTCAAACGCTTCAATAAATCCGCACTCAGAATGTGTATGCCAGAGGTTCCTGAAGAAATATTTTTAGGTGGCTTAAAACAACTATTACAATTAGATAAAGCTTGGGTTCCAGCCAAAGAAGGTTGCTCTTTGTATATTCGTCCATTTATGTTTGCAACGGATGAATATGTAGGTGTTTCTCCTTCCACAACCTATAAGTTCATTATTTTCAATTGCCCAGTGGGTTCCTATTATGCCAAACCATTGCGTGTAAGAGTTGAAACAAACTACATTAGAGCAGCTAAGGGCGGGGTTGGTTTCTCAAAGAATGCTGGTAATTATGGTGGTTCATTGTATCCTACTCAATTGGCTAACAAAGACGGATATGATCAAATCATCTGGACGGATGCTGCTACACATGAATTCGTAGAGGAAGCTGGAACAATGAATCTAATGTTCGTCATTAACGGTGCTTTAGTTACCGCTCCTACTGGAGATACCATTTTGGACGGAGTAACAAGAAAATCTGTTTTACAAATTGCTAAAGACTGGGGATTAAAAGTAGAAGAACGACAATTATCTGTCAAAGAATTGGTTCAAGGAATTAAAGATGGCTCTGTTACAGAAGCTTTTGGAGCTGGTACAGCAGCGGTAATCGCGCCTATTTGTACGATTGGTTACGATGGACAAGATTACAATCTTCCAGAAAGAAAAGAAAGCGACTTCTCTTCTAAAGTTTACAAGGAGATCAATCAAATCCGATTAGGAGAAGTTGAAGATACTAGAAACTGGATTTTTAAAGTCTAATCTACTTTTTTAAATACAACTTTAATACCTGGATCTTTAGAAGTACTAACGTCTTCTAATTGGATCTGGGTATTTTTGTAGCTAGTCCAATTGATTTTAACTCCTTTAACGAGCGATTTTCCAAATTTGACATTAAAATACTCCGTCAAATCGGTGATTAATTGCGTAACATCCTCCCTTTCTTCCAAAAAGATATCCAATGTAATTTCATTAATCAATTGCCCCTCTCCATGTAAATAAGTTATATCCACAAAGTTCAAATCTGAATCATCTAAATATTGGGTAAAGGATTTCCCTTGATTAGGTTGTACTTCAGACAATTCTACCGTTTCTTTGATATCACTTAAAGACTGCCCCCAATGAACGCCCCTGATCAAACCTTTGGATGAATGGGTAATTTTTTTTACTAAATCGGAACTTTTTTCCCAAGCTTTTTGTTGCTCTATTAATGCTAATTCATTCGCACTCAAAGATTTTTCAGCTTGTTTGTCAGATTGACTACAAGACATGCAAAAGACAAATCCAAGAACAAAAAGTAGGAATATTTTTAACTTACTTGAAGCGGATTTAATTGACATAAAGAAAGAATAAAAAGTAATTCAATAATTTTCTTAAAATTAATTTTTTTTAGAGATATATGTTCGAATTTCAAATTTTATTTATTAATTTTGTAACAGAAAATAATGCTAGCAAAAACTAGCTTAAAAATATTAAAGATTATTAGTGGTTAGGTATTTTAAAAATGAGCCGGTTTCTGACTGGCTTTTTTTTGTCCTTTTATTTATCTTTCATATCTAATTCTCAGTACCATGTCGCTTTTCTTTTACATCATTCTTAGTGCTGCTTTAAGCAGTTTATTGGTTTACATCATCAGCCAAAGCCAACTAAAAATTGCAAATGAAAAGATAAAATTCCTGGATTCAGAACTTATTCAAAAAGATGCGATTGCAGCAGAAAATAAAAAACTATTTGGTGAAATTGCTTTTTACAAAGGTCAAAACAAATCCCTTTTAGAGAGGATAGAACAACAAAGTAATGATGAAGTTAAAATGCGTAAAATTTTGACAGAAATCAGCAATGAAACTATTTTAAAACAAGCCAAAACGCTCAATGAGCAACAGGACATTAAATTAAAAGATGTTCTTAATCCATTGAAAGAGAAACTAAAAGACTTTGAAAACAGAGTTCACGAAAATCAAAAATCCAATACTGAACAAAGTTCAATTCTTTTGGAACAAATCAAAAATCTAACTTTATTAAACCAAACGGTTACTGAAAAAACGGAAAACCTAACAAATGCACTAAAAGGTTCAAATAAAACCCAAGGAAATTGGGGTGAGATGATTTTGGAACGAGTATTAGAAAGTTCTGGATTACTAAAAGGGCGAGAATATGAAACACAATTTGTAACAAAAAACCAGTCGAGTGAAACCATCAAACCCGATGCAGTCATCTTTTTACCGGATCAAAAAAACTTAATCATTGATAGTAAAGTATCGTTGGTATCTTTTGACAGATACACAAGTGCAGAAGAAGGCAGCATCGAAAAAGAAATAGCCTTAAAAGCACATATAGAATCCTTAAAAAATCACATCAAAGAATTATCAGCAAAAGACTATCATACAGGCATAGGATTAAGCAGTCCAGATTTTACTTTGCTATTTATTCCCATCGAATCAGGTTTTGTGGCAACTATCAGCCAAGATACTTCTTTGTTTAACTTTGCTTGGGAAAAGAAAATCGTATTAGTTTCTCCAAGTACTTTATTAGCCACTTTACGTACCATAGCTTCTGTTTGGAAAACGGAAAATCAGACTAAAAATGCTTTAGATATTGCCAAAAAGGCGGGTGAATTGTACGATAAATTCGTTGCATTTACCTCAGATGTTCAAGATATCGGAAAGCATATTCAGAAAGCTGAGGAAGCACATTTTTCTGCATTGAACAAATTGAGTACAGGCAAAGGAAATTTAATTACAAGAGCCCAAAATTTAAAAAAAATGGGACTGAATACAACAAAAAAGATTCACCCTGAATTACTCAATGATGAATCTGATTTGGATGAAATAGATGAAGAAAAAAACTAAACCTTTTTCAAAAAACAGGTTTTCAAAACCATCATGGTTTTTTCAACTTTACCTTCTATTTCATCTTCATCATCCGTTAAACGGATATTACGAACAGTTGTCCCCCTTTTGATAACACCTGAAGATCCTTTAACTTTTAAATCTTTGATAACTGTCACTGAATCACCATCATTTAATAAATTCCCATTACTATCTTTAACTTCCATTTTGTCAAATTTTTGCTCTTTTTAGAGCGATTTACGATTGTTTATATGATTGATTTTTATTTCTAAATCCAAGCAATTTTTGTGCTAAATCAGGTCTTTTTAATTGGGTCAAACGATTCCTAATCCAATCTTTGAATTCAGCCTTGTACCAAAAGAAATATTTGTTTTGATTTTGCTTTTCCTCTTTTGTTTTTGCCGTTTTTATCGGTTGTAAGGTATAAGGATGAACACCTGAGTAATAAATCACTTCAGCAACTGTCATTGGAGTTGGAGTGAAATCTTGAACTTGTTCCAAGTGAAAACCCAAATCCTTTGTTTCCGCCGCCAAATTAGCCATATCCACTTCTTCACAACCAGGATGCGAAGAAATAAAATATGGAATCAACGGTTGTCTCAAATTGTGTTTGGCCGAAATTTCATCATACTTCTCTTTAAACTTTCTAAAATATTTAAAGGATGGCTTTCTCATTACACGCAAAGTTGCATCAGATGTATGTTCTGGTGCTACTTTTAGTCGCCCAGAAACGTGTCTAGTAATTAATTGCTCCATGTATTCATCATGATTTCCATCTTGATTATTCTTGTTAAAATCATCGACCAATAAATCATATCGTACTCCAGAACCCACAAAAGCCTTTTTAACTCCCTTGTGTTCATCTACCTTTCTATAAATATCGGTTAATGGTTTGTGCGATGTATCTAAATTGGAACAAATGACAGGGTGAATACAACTTGGACTTGAACATCTAGCACAAATCGATTCATCTTTTCCTTTCATTCGGTACATATTGGCAGAAGGCCCTCCTAAATCAGAAATATAACCTTTGAAATCGGGTTGTTGCACGATCGTATCCACTTCTTTCATGATTGATTTTTCACTTCTTGAGGCAATGAATTTACCTTGATGCGCAGAAATCGTGCAAAAACTACAACCACCAAAACATCCACGGTGCATATTGATGGAAAATTTAATCATTTCAAAAGCTGGAATAGGCCCTCTTTTCCTGTATTTGGGATGAGGTAATCGAGTGTAAGGCAAGTCAAAAGATTTATCCATTTCTGCCTCCTCCATCGTTTTGAATGGCGGATTGATAACTAATAATTGTTCACCTACCTTTTGAGTTATCCTATTGGCTTGCCATTTATTCGATTCAACTTCAACTATTTTAAAATTAGAAGCATATTTAATTTTATCTTCCAAACATTCCTCATGGCTGTTTAATGACACGGTCTCAACATTTTCCAATGTTACCACAGGATCTTTTATGTCTTGTAAATAGGCTACTTGATTAATCGAAGTAAGTTCTTTCAAAGTTTGACCACCTTTTACTCCACGAATAATATCTCGCAAAGGCTGCTCTCCCATTCCATAAACTAACATATCTGCTCCTGAATCAACTAATATGGATGGAAATAATTTGTCTGCCCAATAATCATAGTGTGTCACCCTTCTCAAGGACGCTTCAATTCCTCCAATCAAAACGGGAACATCTGGATAAATTTCTTTTAATATTTTGGTGTAAACGGTAGTCGCATAATCAGGTCTAAAACCGGCTTCCCCCCCTGGTGTATAAGAATCGTTGGACCTCAAACGTTTGTTTGCAGTGTAATGATTCACCATGGAATCCATGCAACCTGCTGTTACACCAAAAAAATATTTGGGACGACCTAATTTTTTAAAATCTCTCCAATCATCTTTCCAATTGGGCTGTGCTACAATTCCTACCTTTAATCCTTCACTTTCCATGATGCGGCCAATCACAGCAGTTCCGAAAGCTGGATGATCAACGTACGCGTCTCCAGAAATTAGAATAACGTCTAATTCATCCCATCCTCTTTTTTCTACCTCCTTTTTAGTCAAAGGCAACCAATCTGTAATAGGTCTTTCGCTTACATCCATACTACAAAATTAAAAGAAAAAGACTGCTAAACCTATTTCAATAATCGCGACTTCAAAAAATCAGCAGTTGCTTGAAAAACCTGAATAACATTTTCAAACTTCATCCAATGATGCGTGTCATCTACAATCACCATACTTTCCACTTCGACCTTTTTCTTTTGAAGTCGATTATATAAATCTACACTTTGTTCAAAACGCACATTTCTATCATCATCTGCATGAATAATTAAAACAGGAGAAGTCCAATTAGAAACACTTGATATTGGAGAAGATCGATAAACTAAAGAAGCTGCCCAATCTGCATCAGGTACTCTTTTATTTCCTTGGGTAAATAATTGATCTTGAATATTTGAGGCCCAATCGTGAACACCATGAATATCCACGCCAGCTGCAAATAATTTCGAATCCCTTCCTAGAGCAAGAGCCGTTAAATAGCCTCCATAAGATCCCCCATAAATTCCAATTCTCTTGGGATTAATATTAGATTGTCGTGCTAAAAACTCGCCAGCTGCTTTTATATCGTAATATTCAGTAGCAGCTAAAGGGCTTGCTGGATTTTGGAAATCATACCCATAACCTATTCCTAGACGATAATTTACCGATAGAACAACAAAACCTAAATTGGCTAAATATTGATTTAAAGCATAAGTATTTGCATAATAATCTGAATAATGCCATCCTAAAAGCATTTGACGCGCAGGGCCTCCATGCACAAACAAGACCGCAGGTTTATTCGATTTGCCATCTCCATTATCAAATAGTTGACCATGGATCATTTGGCCGTCCAAAGACTTAAAAATTACTTGACTCGGAACTACTAAGTTCTTCTCAGGAAAATCAGACACTTGGTAGTTAGAAGTAATAGCGAGAGGCTCCGTTTGTTGATTATTTTTAATCATTACTTGCGGAACTTTTTGGGCGCTAGAACCAATGAGTGCAACACCTTTGGCTTGATGTATTGATACAGCCATCCACTCATTTCCTTTCCCATTTGTTATATTTTTGGCATCAGCTTTGTCTACTGAAACCTCAACAATATGTCTTCTATCTACATCTGTGGGTTCAGAACCAAAATTGGCACTAAACAAAATATGATTTTTATCACTTGTCAAAGTCAAATGTTCAACCATGTACTCTCCGGCCGTCAGCAAAAGGGCTTTCCCTCCATTCGCTGGGACACTATAAATATGTGGCCAATTATCCAATGAAGAGGTAAATACAATAAGCTCATTTTTAGGAAATAATAAATTGGCTCCACCTTGTGTGCGAGGAAAAGAACCTCGAAAAGTTTTGGGAGATTCCCACACTAATTTTGATTGTTTAAAATTATTTTCTGAGATTCGAATAGACCAGGGAACCATCTTTCTTTGCGATAATGAATCCACAGCTCCACCTAATGCATTCATCCGAACGAAAGCAATCTTTGTCCCATCAGGTGACCACCTGGGGGATGCATCTCGTGCAAAAGAAGGATGAATCCACTCAATATGATCTTTCCCTAATTCAAAAACAGCAATCATTGAATGTGTATCGCGATCCACCTTAAAGGCCAATTTTTTACCATTAGGAGACCACTGTAAATCGCTTACTTTACCTTTGGTATTGATTAGCTGTCGAGGAATATCAAAAAAATCCTCTCCAGAAACGGTATCCAATTTACAAATCCACGGTTGATTATTTTTGATAAAAACAACTTGATCATTATTGGGAGACAGTTTTGGATAATCTCCATCTCCGATGATTCTTTGACTTCCTCCTTCGAATAGAATTTGAACTACTTTCACATTTTGAGGTTCAATGTTTGAATTAGTATTGACTGCTAATTCTCCATTAAAGTTGGCTCCATGATCTCCTCCCCGAACAAAAACCAACCATTTCCCATCATCAGTAATGGAGATTGATGTTAATTCTTGTCCCTCATCTTGGGTGTAATTAGTTAGTTTTCTGGCTTCATAATTAGGCGCAGAAGCCACATAAATATTCCTAACACCCTGCACGTCCATAGCCCATGCAATTTTATCTCCATTTTTTGAACTAATCAATTCACTGGGAAATGCATAAGAACGAAATGATTGATAATTTAAATCACTTTTTTGAGCGTCAATGGAAGAAACAATCAACACATTGGAAATTAAAAAAAGGACCTTGATTGAGGTTTTTAAGAATTGAAACATTGGGATAGTGATTAAGATATTGAATGATAATTTTAAACAGCATTCAAAAATAAATGGATTTTATTGGTAAAAAAAATATTACCAAAAAGACCTAGTAAATAATTTCAAAAAAATGATAAAAATCAATAGCACATAAACTCTGCTTATTTTCAATGAATATTTATTAAATTCGTTATTATTATATTTTAATTGAAATAATTGCATTGGAACCTATTAATAAACTATTCGAAATTATTCAATCTAAAGCTAATCCTTCTGAATTAGATTGGATTCATTCTAAATCTCAACTGGATGCGAAAGGAATCTCGTATGCGTTTGTTGCGACACCAAGGTTTATTCGAAAAAGCTTTTTTTCTTTGGATTTAACTGCTGTTTGTGATGGATGGAAATTGAATGAAATTGCTTTGGATCAATTGGTGAGAATTTACTTTATAGCGCTAATTGGAGAGAAAACAGGTTCAGAGGAAACATTTGTTCACCAAATTAATTTATTGTTCGAAACAGCAGAAATGAATGAAGCTATCGCTTTATATACCGCATTTCCAATTATCTCCTATCCTGAGAAATGGTTATTAAAAGCAACTGATGCTGTCAGATCGAATATTGGAAGCATCTTCGATGCAATTGCTTTTGGTAATCCTTATCCTACGAAATATTTTTCGGAATTAGCTTGGAATCAACTTGTTTTGAAATGTATTTTCAATGACAAACCCATACACCGAATTTACGGCCTTGACAAAAGGTCTAACCAACATTTAGCTGATACTTTGTCTGATTTTGCTCATGAAAGATGGGCCGCCGACAGAAGGGTTCCTTCCCAAGTTTGGCGATTAGTGAGTCGTTTTATTACTCCAAGCTTAGTCAAAGACCTTGAACAATTATTATTATCCAACAATGAAAGAGATATCATCGCTGGAAAAATTGTTTTGCTAGAATCTAATTCTGCTTTATTGAATTCACTTAGAGATAAATACATTCATTCTACCGACTCCAATCTTGATTGGTCGTTGTTAGAAGAACCAGAACCTATATATACAGCCTAAGATTATGTGTCAAAATAACCAACAAAACCCATCGCACTTTCAAGGAAGTCAAGAGGAACAACAAACTGCCAATACAGTGGATGTGGGCTTTCAAGCGTATACTCAAGGAATGAAATTCTTTGACCCGCACGTACACATGACATCTAGAACAACTGATGACTACCAAGCTTTAGCAGATGCGGGAGTTGTAGCTTTGATAGAACCCGCCTTTTGGCTAGGACAACCTAGAACAGGATTGGCCTCATTCAAGGACTATTTTGCCAGCCTAGTTGGTTGGGAACGATTTAGATCTTCTCAATTTGGGATTAAACATTATTGTACAATCGGATTAAATTCAAGAGAGGCCAACAATGAGGCTCTTGCGGAAGAAGTAATGGAAATTTTACCCCTTTATTTGCAAAAGGAAGGTGTAGTTGGGGTGGGAGAAATTGGCTTTGATGATCAAACCGCATTGGAAGAAAAATACTATCGAGCACAATTGGAGTTGGCTAAAGAATTTCATTTGCCAGTTCAAGTTCATACACCGCATCGAGATAAAAAACAAGGAACGGAGAGAAGTATGGCCATTGCTTTGGAACATGGAATCGACCCCAAAATGGTTATAATAGATCATAACAATGAAGAAACAGTAAAATCTGTATTGGATCAAGGATTTTATGCAGCATTTACGATTTATCCATTTACCAAGATGGGAAATGAACGAATGGTCGAAATTGTCAAACAATATGGTCCAGAAAGAATCATGGTCAATTCTGCTGCAGATTGGGGTATTTCTGACCCTTTAGCCATTCCGAAAACAGCGGCTTTGATGAAAATTAAAGGTATTTCGGACAAAGATATTCAATTAGTTACCTACCAAAATGCATTAGACGCATTTGCTCAAAGTGGACAAATTATTGAAGCTGATTTTATAGAAGGATTGAGCATTGATCAAACTCAGAAATTCAATGGGAATACCATTTTAAGAGGAGGTCAACAACCAAGAGTAAATAAAGATTCATTAATAATCCGATAATGAGTAAATTAAGGGCCTTTTTGGAATTAACACGTCCTGCAAATGTCATAACAGCACTAACTGATATTGTAGCTGGAATGGCCATTGTTGGGTTTACATTTGGATGGAAAAACTATCAACTATCTTCCTTCATTTATTTATGTTTTTCCAGCATGTGTTTGTATGCAGGAGGTGTTGTTTTCAATGATATTTTTGACCGAAACCTCGATGCGATTGAGCGACCAGAAAGAGCCTTACCTAGTGGCCGAATCGGATTAAAACAAGCGATTTTGGGAGGAATATTCTTATTAGCGGGTGGAACGACTTTAGCCTTTTTACAGAGTAGACTTTCGGGTATTTTCGCAAGTTTTATCGTTTTATTGGTTATTCTTTATGATTGGAAATCGAAACACAATGGATTTTTGGGACCATTTAACATGGGCTTATGCAGGGCGTTTAATTTATTATTAGGAATGAGTGTTTATGAATTAGGTGTTTTAGATTTCGGAGAATTAATGTTTATTCCCTTGATCTATATTTTTGCTATTACTTTGGTTAGTCGCGGAGAGGTACATGGGAGTCAACCTTGGCCATTGTGGGTAGCTGCAGTCATGTTCTTATTAGTTCATTTGGCTCAAATACATTTTGCCTATCAACAGCATTCGCTTGCTCACACTTTACCCTTCGTTGCTTTACATAGTTATTTAATATTTAAACCTCTTTCTGTTGCCATTCAAAATCCTAATGGGCCAAATATCGGCAAGACAGTAAAAGCGGGTGTTTTATCACTTATTGTGATGAATGCTGCATGGATTAGTGCTTCAGAACAATGGTATTTAGCTATATTAGTGGTAGCTTTATTGCCCTTATCGATTCGAATTGGAAAATATTTTGCCGTTACTTAAAATTATATGCAATCATTAAAACAAAGCTTTCAAGTACCTTTTCAATACGAGGTTTTATTCACAAAAGGGTTATTCGATAATAAAAATACTCTTTTCAGGGATTTTATCTCCAATTTTGGTCGTGCTGATTTCAGAAAAAGAATTTTATTTGTAGTTGATAAAGGGGTAGCGGATGCACATTCAGACTTAACGGCTGAAATTGTTTCTTACTTTAAAACATATCCTATCGCCGATTTGGCTCCTGAAATCTTGGTACTACCTGGTGGTGAAATTTGCAAAAATGACCCAAGATTTTATGAAGAGGTGGTTCGAGCAATTGATGAACATCGAATTGATCGACACTCTTTTGTTGCTTGCATTGGTGGCGGAGCATTTTTGGATATGAGTGGATATGCTGCGGCAATTTCCCATAGAGGAGTTAAATTCATTCGTATTCCAAGTACTGTACTTTCTCAGAATGATTCAGGAGTTGGTGTAAAAAATGGAGTCAATTACCTAGGAAAAAAGAATTTCTTAGGGACATTTGCTCCAGCTGTGGCGGTATTTAACGATTCGACATTATTAACTACCCTGAACGAAAGAGATTGGAGGTCAGGAATTGCAGAAGCTGTCAAGGTTGCATTGATTAAAGATCTTGACTTTTTCGAATGGTTAGAAAATAATACTCAAGCCATGAATGACCGAAATGAAGGGGTAATGACTGAGCAAATTTATCGATGCGCAGATTTACATATGAAGCATATTTCCAGTGGTGACCCATTTGAATTAGGGTCGGCAAGACCGCTTGATTTTGGTCATTGGGCGGCTCATAAATTAGAATACTTAAGTAATTTTGAAATTAGACATGGCGAAGCAGTAGCGATTGGAATCGCTTTAGATACCGTTTACTCTCAAAAAGTTGGATTGCTTACTGAAAAGGATTGCCAAAGAGTTTTGAATTTAATAAAAGCACTTGGTTTTGCTATTTTTCATCCCGCATTGGCCGAAAATGATAAAATTAATCTTTTTAAAGGATTACAGGAATTCCAAGAACACTTGGGCGGAGAATTAACAATTACCATTTTAGAAAAATTAGGAAAAGGAAAAGAAGTGCATGAAATGGATTTTGAACGAATCAAAGCATCCGTCGACTATTTAGCCAATTATTAAATCACATGGAAACAAAACATGGTACCTTAGGTTATTGTAGCAATATTCATCCTGGAGAAATTTGGGCCGAACACTTTGAGCACTTAAAAACCAATATACCGCTAGTTAAAGCCAAAGTTTCACCCAATCACCCAATGGGTTTAGGTTTAAGAATTGCCGATTTAGCGAGCAAAGATTTATTGGATGAGAGGTATTTTACCGAATTGAAAAAATGGCTTGAAAAGGAGGACCTTTATGTTTATACACTAAATGGATTTCCATTTGGAGGATTTCATGATACAATTGTTAAAGACCATGTACATACGCCGGACTGGACACATGCTAGTCGAAAGGAATACACCTTGCGTTTAGCACATTTACTTACCAACTTATTACCTGAAAGAATTCATGAAGCTGGAATTTCAACTTCTCCTCTATCCTATCGCTTTTGGTGGAAGGATTCCAATGCATTAAATCAAGCAATAGAACAATCAACTTTAGCATTGATTGAAGTAGTGGAGGAGTTAGATAAAATTCATCAAAAAACAGGTAAAATGATTCACATTGATATTGAACCTGAACCGGATGGAATTTTAGAAAATCACGCTGAATTTTTGGATTGGTATTTGAATACTTTATTACCACTTGCTAATAAGCAATTGACGGCAAAAGGTTTAAATGAAAAACAAATTGAAAGTTTGATTAAGAATCATATTCAAATTTGTTTTGATATCTGTCATTTTGGAGTAAGTTTCGATCATCCACAGTTGTGCATTGAAGAATTAAATCAACATGGAATTAAGGTAGGCAAAATTCAAATCAGCTCTGCTTTAAGAGTTGATTTAAGACAAAATGCGAACGAAAAGTTAGCTAAATTAAAACAATACCAAGAACCCGTGTATTTGCATCAAGTAAAAGCGAAGTTAGTTGCAGGAGGATATCAACAATTTCGCGATTTAGACGAAGCTTTTGAACGTTACGAGGAAGGATTGTTTGAAGAATGGAGAATTCATTACCATGTACCATTGTTTTTAGAAAACTATGGACTTTTAGGCTCTACACAAAAAGAAATAAAAGATACTTTGGCGGTTCAAAAAACTAGTCCATTTAGTCAGCAAATGGAAATAGAAACCTATACATGGGGAGTTTTACCAAGCGAATATCAAGTTCCTATTCATGAATCCATCATCCGTGAAATTGAGTGGGTAAAATCAGTGTTAAATCAATAAAAAATGCAAAAGACGGTTGTTATAGATGTTGTTGGATTAAGTGAAAGTGTTTTATGTGAACATACACCTTTCATTAATTCTTTTATAGCTTCTCGAAAGAAAAACCTTATTCAACCACCGCTACCTGCGGTAACAACTACCTCTCAATCCTGTTTTATTACAGGTAAAAATGCCAATGAACATGGGATTGTTGGAAATGGATGGTATGACAGATTGGATTCAGAGGTGAAATTTTGGAAACAATCTAATCCACTTGTTTTGAGTGAAAAAATTTGGGATCGAGCTAAAAAAGAAAATCCTAATTTTACTTGTGCCAAAATGTTTTGGTGGTACAATATGTATTCTTCAGCTGATTATTCCGTAACACCCCGGCCACAATACCATGCAGATGGAGTAAAAGCACCCGATTGCTACAGTCAGCCGGCTGAATTACGAGATGAATTACAAGAAGCCTTAGGTACATTCCCATTATTTAATTTTTGGGGCCCTAATGCAAACATAAAATCAACACAATGGATAGCTGATGCAAGTATTTGGGTTGATAAAAAATATGACCCTACGCTTAACCTTATCTACCTTCCTCATTTGGATTATTGTTTACAAAAATGGGGTCCTGATATTTCTAAAATTGCGAAAGAACTTCAGGAGATCGATCAAGTAGTAAAGCAATTAGTTGAACATTTTGAAAGCCAAGGTGCCAATATAATTTTACTTTCTGAATATGGAATCAATGAAGTAAATCAGCCCATTCATATCAATCGTTTTTTAAGAAAAAAAGGGCACATTGCCATCAGAGAAGAGAAAGGCTTAGAATTATTGGATGCAGGTGCTTGCAAGGCGTTTGCTAGTTCAGACCATCAAATTGCACACATATATGTAAAAGATAAACAAGACATCCCATACATCAAAAAACAGTTAAGCGAATTAGATGGAATTGAGAAGTTGTTATCTGGAAAAGAATTGAACGAATACCATATCAACCATGAACGCTGCGGTGATATTGTCGCTGTTGCCAAATCAAATGCATGGTTTACTTATTATTATTGGCTAGAAGACAATAAAGCACCTGATTTTGCTCGTTTAGTAGATATACATAGAAAACCAGGATATGATCCGGTAGAAATGTTCATGAATCCTAAAAACCCTTTCATCAAATTAAGAGCCGCCTATAAGTTAGCTCGGAAATTACTGGGATTCAGGTATTTAATGGACGTGATACCTTTGGATGCAACCTTGATAAAAGGATCACATGGTAGTCCATTTTGTGAGAAAAAATATTACCCTTTACTTATTTGCGACAAAGATTTGGGAGATGAAATACCTGCTATTGATGTATATGATGTAATTTGGAAAAGCATTTTTAATTAATTTTTATACTTTACCTTTAAACAATTCAAACAATGAAAAAAATTATTTCAACATTGTCTATAGTGCTAATTTTAGCCTTGACATCACAAGTAAAAGCACAGGATTTTAATCCTCAAATGATGGCTCAACGTCAATTAGATCGTTTAACGACAGAATTAACTTTGAGTAAAGAGCAAGTTAAAAAAATGGAACCTTTATTGGTTTCTCGAGTAGAAAAAATGATGGAATTTCGCCAGGCAGGAATGGAAAGAGAAGAAATGATGGCAGAGATGAAAAAATTAAATGATGGCCAAATGGAGGCTATTAAAGCGATTTTAACTCCAGAGCAATTTGAAAAGTACAAGACGGTTCAAAGTCAAATGCGTCAAGGAGGCCCACCAAGAAACTAACATTTTAAACTACCCTTTTATAACATGAAAAAGCTCCAATTATTGATTGGCTTAATTTTGTGTGTCCCTACAATTTTACTCGGCCAGAAAATCAAAGTCGGAATTGCAGGAATGACACATGGGCATGTGGGTCAAGCTTATACTGCCGCTAAAAATTCCGCAGATGTTATTATTGTTGGATTTGCAGAGCCTAATAAAGCATTGGCATTACGGTTATTAAAAGAACAAAACCTACCAGATTCACTTTGGTTTCCCGATTTAGAATCCTTGATTGCGAAAACAAAACCTGAAGCCGTTTGCGCATTTAACAGTATTTATGAGCATTTGGAAGTTGTTGAAAAATGTGCTCCCAAAGGGATTCATGTCATGGTTGAAAAACCATTGGCAGTTAATATGGATCACTTAAAAAAAATGCAAGACATTGTTGCCAAATACCCCATTCAACTGTTAACTAATTTTGAAACCACCTGGTACCCATCTCATGCAAAGGCTTGGGAAATGGTCAAGGAATCCAAGACATTGGGTGAAATTAGAAAAGTGGTAATCATGGATGGTCATAGAGGCCCCAAAGAAATTGATTGCGCACCTGAATTCCTAGATTGGTTAACTGATCCTAAAATGAATGGAGGTGGAGCTATTATCGATTTTGGGTGTTATGGAGCGAATATTATGACCTGGTTAATGAACGGTGAAAAGCCTATTTCAGTAACTGCTGTGACCCAACAATTAAAACCTCACATTTATCCCAAAGTGGATGATGAAGCAAGTATTATTTTGACGTATCCCACTTGCCAAGCCATTATACAGGCCTCTTGGAATTGGCCATTTGACCGCAAGGACACCGAAATTTATGGGACAAAAGGAATATTAATAGCCAATAAAAATAGGCAAATGAAATATATCTCTGGAGATCGATTTGGAAATGAATCCATGATTGACTTAAATCCATTGAATCATGATCAATCAGATGTATTCCCATATTTGGCAGCTGTTGTGAAAGGACATATTCAACCCAAAATGGATTTGTCTTCTTTCTCCATTAATTCCGTAGTTGTTGAAATTTTATCTGCTGCTGTTGAATCAGCTAAGTTGAAAAAGACTATATACTTAAAGAAGTAAGAGGTATTCGTAAAAGGTAAAAAGGGTGGCTCGAGAAAATGAGCCACCCTTTTTTATGCAATGATAAAATCACTAACAAAATTCATCAAAAGCAGCTTCTAAATGCTGCGCAATCATTTCAGCTGAACGGCCTTCAATATGATGACGCTCAACGAAGTGAACTAATTCACCATCTTTGAATAGAGCGATAGAAGGAGAAGAAGGAGGATAAGGCAAAGTAAATTCTCTTGCCTTTTGAGTTGCCTCTTGATCAACACCTGCAAATACTGTGAATAAATTTGTTGGTTTTTTAGCTGACGCGGCAACCGCATCTTTCACACCAGGACGAGCTGTTCTGGCAGAACAACCACAAACTGAATTAATAAACAATAAAGTAGTTCCTTCTTTGGCCATTGCTTGCTCCACTTCTGAGGCTTGCTTTAACTCTTGGAAACCACCTTCTAAAATATCCATCCTCATGGGATGTACTAAATGTTCTGGATACATATTTTTATTTTTATAATACAGTGAATAAATATTAAAACAGATTTACATAAATCCAAGTTCCAATTTGGCAACCTCAGACATCATATCTTGTGAATAAGGAGGGTCAAAAGTCAATTCAACCGATACCTCAGCCACACCCTCTATTTCCCTAATAGCCTTTTCGATGTCTACAGGGATACTTTCTGCAGAAGGACAAGATGGAGAGGTTAAAGTCATTAAAACATATACATTATTAACAGGAAAAACTTTGATTTCATAAATTAATCCTAATTCGTACACATCTACCGGAATTTCAGGATCATAAACTGTCTTGATAGCTTTGACCACTTTTTCCTTCAAATCAGCTTCTGTTATTTGAGAAGACATTACTTTTTCTTCCATACGTTTAAACTTTCGCAGAAAATGCCAAGGCATAATTTTTTATTTGTTTAACCATTGATAATAAACCATTGGACCTTGTTTGTGCCAAATGCTGGCTCATTCCAATTTGATCTATAAAATACAAATCCGCCTTTAAAATATCTTCAGCCTTTTGATTAGAAAGTACTCGAATTAACATGCTAATCAAGCCTTTCACAATCACCGCTTCTGAATCAGCTTCAAAAACCAAGATATCATCTTTTTTATAGGCATGTAACCACACTCTACTTTGACATCCTTTGATGACATTTTCATCCGTCTTAAATTGATCTGAAAGTGGAGCTAATTTCTTGCCCAAATCAATCAAATACTCATATTTATCTGCCCAATCGTCGAACAGAGAAAACTCTTCAATTAATTCGTCTTGTATGTCGTTTATGCTCTTTCCCATTTTATCGTAACATATTAACAGCTCTTTTAAGAGATTTCACTAATTGATCAACCTCCTCTAAGGTATTGTAAAACGCAAAAGATGCTCTGCAAGTTCCGACTAAATTAAACCTTTGCATCAATGGTTGTGTACAATGATGACCCGTTCGAATGGCGACTCCAAATTTATCTAATAGAACACCAATGTCTTGTGGATGAATTCCATCTATCACAAAACTGATAACTGCTATCTTCTCAGGTGCTTTGCCAATGATTTTTAAACCTTCAATCTGCTCCAATTGTTTTGTCGCATAAGCTAAAAGATCATTTTCTTGCTGAAAAATATCTTTTTTGGACAATCCATTCAAATAATCTAAAGAAGCTCCAAAGGCAATCACATCAGCAATATTGGGAGTCCCTGCTTCAAATTTATAAGGTAATTCATTGTAGGTGGTTCCGGCAAAACTAACTTCTTTAATCATCTCACCACCTCCTTGATAGGGTGGCATTGCTTCCAATAACTCGCGTTTCCCATACAAAACTCCCACACCCGTAGGTCCAAGTAATTTGTGTGCAGAGAAAACGAAGAAATCCATATCTAATTCTTGTACATCTATATCAAAATGAGCAACAGATTGAGCCCCATCTATGAGTACTTTAGCACCTACTTTATGAGCCATTTGAATGATTTCCCGAATAGGATTGATAGTCCCAATGGCATTCGAAACATGATTGACGGCAACTAATTTAACCGACTCATCAAGTAAAGAAGCTAAAACGGTTAAATCCAAAACACCTTCATCATTTACTGGAATCACAGCAATCTCTGCCCCTTTTTCTTCCGCTATCATTTGCCAAGGCACAATATTGGAATGATGCTCCAAATTGGATATAAGAATCTTATCTCCTTTGGAAAAAGTCATTCTACCAAATGTTTGTGCCACCAAATTGATTCCTGCGGTTGTACCAGATGTGAAAATTACTTGATCGGTACTTGGTGCATTTAAGAAGGTTTGAATTTTTTTCCGAGTTAATTCATAGGCACTAGTAGCTCTTTCAGCCAAAGCATGAATTCCACGATGAATATTGGCATTATCTTTTTGATAGTAATGATTTAGCGCATCAATCACAACTTGAGGTTTTTGGGTAGTTGCTGCATTATCAAAATACACCAATGCTGATCCATTTACCTGTTGATGTAAAATGGGAAAATCATCTCTAATCTTTTCTATGTCTAAAGCCATGCTAAGTAAGAGTTATATCTAAAGATTTTTGAATCTTTGAAACGATTTTTTGTGATAATACTACTCGAATGTCTTCGTTTTCAACTCGGTCAATCACCTCTTGTACAAAAGCCAATAATAATAAAGTTCTAGCTACTTGTTCAGATATACCTCTAGAACGCATATAAAACAAGGCCTCATCACTTAATTGACCCGTGGTTGTTCCATGTGAACATTTTACGTCATCCGCCCAAATTTCCAATTGAGGTTTGGTATTCATGGTTGCTTTGGTGGAAGCCAACACGTTTTTGCAACTTTGGAAGGCATTCGTCTTTTGAGCATCTTGACGAACAAATATTTTACCGTTAAAAACACCCGTAGAATTACCTAAAAGTACACCTTTGTATAATTCATTCGACTCTGAATTAGGCTTCCTATGATCCACAACAGAATGTGTATCCATCAATTGATTATCGCCTGGAACATACAAACCATTCAAATTAGAGATGATTTGTGACCCATTACTATAAAAATGCAAGTTATTACGAATCAAACCAGCATTTATTGAAAAGGTAAAAGTATCAACTTGACTATCATCAGATTGATAAATGTAGGTATGATCGATGTGCTGAACACTATTTTGAAAGTCTTGTTCCTTGATATAGGTGAATTTAGCCGAATTTGAAACCCAAATTTCTTGGACATAATTGGACAATTGAACTTGTTCATTCACGGATGAGCTCAAACGCTCCATCAATGAAAGCTCAGATCCTTCCTCTAAATAGATAAGCAATTTGGTCTGAACAGCAGTAGATTTTTCCAAGCCATTCAAACAATATTGATGTAAAGCGATTTGTGATAATTGAATACCTTTTTTAACCCAAAGTACAACGTGTTTTTGTACAAGCGCAGTATTTAAATCATAAAGTGAATTTTCCTCCAATATGGGATCTTTTGCATTCCATTTCGACAAAAAATCAGGACATTTTTGAACAAAGTCGTTAAACGTCAAAAATTCAACTCCTTCAATCGATTTGTCGGAATGAAAACTGCTTATTCCATTACAAGTTTGAATGGTAAATAATGGATTCCAATCAACGGGTGTGCTATTTGAACAAGCATTAGATGGGCTTGTCCATTCCCAATCCACTTCATTCAATGGTTTCAATGAGGTATATTTCCATTCTTCTAACTTGGAAGATGGAAATCCAACATTTATAAATTTTTGCAATGCATTCTTTTGACTTGAATCTAATTTCAAGTTAAGTGCAGTTGCTTGCAAATTATTTACTAATTCTTGATTTAACATAATTATTGATCTACTTCAGATTTAATCCAATCATAACCTCTTTCTTCCAATTCTAAAGCTAATTCTTTACCTCCAGACTTAACAATTCTTCCTTTATAAAGAACGTGCACGAAATCTGGGACGATATAATCCAACAAACGTTGGTAATGAGTTACTACTATTGTTGCATTTTCAGGACTTTTCAATTTATTCACACCTTCTGCTACAATACGCAAAGCATCAATGTCTAATCCTGAATCGGTTTCATCTAAAATAGCCAATTTCGGATCTAAAACTGCCATTTGAAAAATTTCATTTCTTTTCTTTTCTCCACCAGAAAACCCTTCATTTAGAGCTCTAGATAACAAAGATTGATCAATATTCACATAAGCCATTTTCTCTTTGAACATTTTCAAAAATTGAACAGCATCCATCGGCTCTTCCCCTCTGTATTTTCTAATTTCATTTACAGCCGATTTTAAAAAATTGGTTGTTGAAACTCCCGGAATCTCAACGGGATATTGAAAAGCCAAGAAAACTCCTTCAGCTGCGCGTTCTTCTGGTGCTAGGTCTAATAAATCTTTGCCTAGAAACTCTACTGAACCTTCTGTTACTTCATAATCTTCTCGACCTGCCAACACAGAAGCTAAGGTTGATTTTCCAGAACCATTGGGTCCCATAATTGCATGAACTTCACCAGCTTTAATATCAAGGTTAATCCCTTTTAATATTTCCTTCTCTCCTATTCGAGCATGTAAATTTTTAATGGAAAGCATATTCTATTGATTTGAATCTTAAAAATGTCCACAAAATTAAATCGATTAAATCTTAAAAACCATAGTTTATTTAGAATGAATATAAATAACTTGAATTTATATCAATTATTTTTTTACATTTGTAGTCTAATTGAAGATAAAAACAGAATAAAAATGGTAACAGTTAGTGATTTAGCAGCAGATCGTATCAAAGAATTAAGAGATAAAGAAGGCTTAAACGATCAATATCACATTCGTGTGGCAGTAGAAGGAGGAGGATGTTCTGGATTGATGTACAATTTAGATTTTTCTTCTGAAGCTAAAGAAACTGATATGATTTTTGAAGACAAGGGTATAAAAATCATGGTCGACAAAAAATCAATTTTATATTTAGCAGGTACAGAACTAGATTTTTCTGATGGTTTAAACGGAAAAGGTTTTCAATTTAAAAACCCGAATGCGTCTAGAACCTGTGGATGTGGAGAGAGCTTTTCAATTTAAAGAGAGAAGAGAGAAAAGAGAAAAGAGAAAAGAGAAAAGAGAAAAGAGAAAAGAAAATAAAAATACACCCCTTTCCTCTTACCTCCCACCTATTACCTCCCACCTATTACCTTTTACCTATTACCTTTAACCTATTACCTTTAACCTATTACCTTTAACCTTTACCTAATTATTACATTTCCAAAGTCGCTTGTTTAGATTCTAAAATATACGGTAATAACAATTGGTAAACCTTGAATATAGGTAATCCCATCACGGTATAATAGGACCCATTAATTTGCTCAATACCAATCATACCAATGAAATCTTGCACACCATAAGCTCCAGCTTTATCCAAACCTGAACCACCACGTACATAAAAATCAATTTCCCAATCAGCAAATTTTTTGAAAGTCACCAAAGCCTCATCATAATCACTTCTAATTCCCTGCGGTCCAGCTAAGGCAAATCCCGTTATAACTTGATGCGTACGACCTGATAAATCCACCAACATTTGCCTTGCTTCGGAGCGATCCATTGGTTTATTTAAAATCTTGTCATCAATAATTACTACCGTATCAGCAGCTAAAATCAATTGACTCGAACAAGATTCACTTAAAGCCTTGGCTTTTTTTTCTGCGAGCATTTTAGGTACATCTTGTACCAACATTTCGTTAGGAAAAGATTCATCTATATCAGAAGGCAGTATGGTAAAATCAAATCCTGCTTGACTCAAAATCTCTTTTCGTCGAGGCGAATTGGAAGCAAGAATCAAGGGATACTGTAAATTGAGATTATTTTGCATTCCTAAAAATAATTAAAATTTGTAAAAATAATGGCCAATATGAGCTATTTGAAAAAATAATTATTAAAAACATTTGTATTTAATGTAAATACATTTAATTTTGTGACATCAATTTTTCAATTATGGGAATAGACCAAGATATCAAACAAGAAAATTTCACTTCTGAAGAACAAAAAGCTCTTTTGAATGTGATTTTCACCGGCAATTGGGTAGCGCAACAACAGCACGAATTGCTGAAACCTTTTGGATTGACCATGCAACAATACAATGTGCTCAGAATTTTAAGGGGACAAAATGGGAAACCAATGACTGTATTGGCAATTATTGAAAGAATGCTGGACCGCACTTCTAATGCATCTAGGTTGGTTGACAAACTTTTAGAAAAAAAATTGGTTATTAGAAGAGAGTGTTCAAATGATAGAAGAGCTGTTGATATTTTAATATTACCAGCTGGATTAGAGCTACTTAGTGAAATAGATTTGATTCAAAAAAATTGGAATCAACGTTTTTCAAAATTAGGGACGACCAATCTTCAACAATTAAATGAACTTCTTGATCAATTCCGTAGTTAGTATTTTCAACAATTAAATTTTATAAAAATGAAAAAAGTACAAATTTTATTATCAGCCTTAGTAGTAGGATTCACCACTTTGACAAGTGTCAATGCAGCACCCAAACCAGTAAATGTTTCTACCTCAGCAAGTAAAGTTGTTTGGTTGGCGAAAAAAGTAACTGGCGAGCACAATGGAACCGTCAATATTGCCAAAGGAAGTTTATCGGTAGATGGCAATAAGTTAGTAGGTGGTAACTTTACTATCGATTTAAAATCAATTGTTTGCAAAGATTTAACAGATCCAGGATACAACCAAAAATTTGTTAGTCATATTACTTCAGGAGATTTCTTTGAAGTAGAAAAATTCCCAACTGCCAATTTTGTAATTACTAAAGTGGCTGGAAATCAAATTTCAGGCAACATGACAATTAAAGGAATTACAAAGGCAATTTCATTTCCAGCACAAATCGCTGTGGCGGGTGGAAAAGTAACTGCTACTGCCAGTATTACTTTAGATAGAACAGATTACAACATCAAATACGGTTCAAAGAAATTTTTTGAATCAATCGGAGACAAAGCAATCTACGATGATTTCAATTTAACTGTTTCTTTGGTTAGCGAATAATTATTTTTAGGGGCTTTTTAGCCCCTATTATTTCATTTTAAAATTTTAAATCCACCTACAATGTCGATTATTGACTCACTGAAATGGCGTTATGCCACAAAAAGAATGAACTCTCAAAAAGTTCCTTCTGAAAAAATTGAAACCCTATTAGAAGCAATTCAATTATCTGCTTCTGGATTCGGCTTACAGCCTTACAAAGTGTTTGTGATTGATAGTCCAGAATTAAAAGCACAAATTCAACCGATTGCTTATGGTCAACCTCAAATTTCAGAGGCATCGCATCTGTTGGTTTTTGCGGCTTGGAATGAAATAACTCAGGAGAAAATAGATGCGTTCATTCAATTAGTTGCGGAAACGAGAAATGCTCCATTAGAAGCATTAACAGATTACAAAAATGCCATCGTGGGTTCTATGTTGAATTTACCAAAAGAAATTCAAGCCAATTGGGCAGATCGCCAAGTATATTTAGCAATGGGGACTGCGTTGGTCGCTGCTGCTGAATTGAAAATCGACACAACTCCTATGGAAGGATTCGTTCCAGCAAAATTAGATGAACTTTTAGGCCTTCAAGCTCAAGGGCTACACTCTGTTTTAATATTAACCGTGGGTTACAGAGATGAATCGGCGGATTATATGACAGGAGCAGCTAAAGTGCGTTACCCTTTGAATGATTTAGTCGTAAAATTATAGTATCTGTCGTTCAAAATTATATCATAAAAAAAGCCTAAAAATATATTTTAGGCTTTTTTTTATTCAAAATCCTTGATTTCTTTCACCGCTTTCAATCCTAGTTTTTCGCCTTCTTGAATCATAAAATCCCAGGCAGATTCCAAATCATTTCTGACATAACCTTCCAAAATTGCTTCTCGAATCGCTAATTTAATAATGCCAATTTCTTTACTTGGACCTAAATCAAAGGTGTCCATAATGATTTCGCCCGTAATCACGGGTTGGAAATTCCTTAATTGATCTTTTTCCTCCACTTCTTTCAACTTCTCTTCAACTAAATCAAAATTGCGTAAATAACGCTTAACCTTTTCCCCATTCTTTGAAGTAATATCCGCTCTGCAAAGGGTCATCAATGCCTCTAATTCATCTCCCGCCTCAAAAAGCAATCGACGTAAAGCGGCATCAGTAATTTCCTCTTTCGAAAGTGCAATCGGTCTAAGGTGTAAACGGACAAGTTTTTGAACCAATTTCATTTTTTCATTCAGAGGCAATTTAAATCGCTTGAAAATGGATGGAACTTGCCTAGCTCCCATTTCTTCGTGTCCATGAAAAGTCCAACCTTTCTTGGAATCAAAACGTTTTGTTGCAGGTTTAGCAATATCATGTAAAATTGCTGCCCAACGCCACCATAAATCATTCGTATGCAATGCAATATTATCTAAAACCTGTAAAGTATGATAAAAATTATCTTTATGCCCCTTTCCTTCTTCCGTATCCACTCCTTTTAATTTCATGAATTCCGGGAAAATGATGGGTAAAATTTGGCACGCATCTAACAATAAAAACCCGTATGAAGGCTTCTTAGTTAAAATGATTTTATTTAATTCGTCCGTAATTCGCTCCATGGAAATAATCGCTAGGCGTTCTCTTTCATCAATCAAAGCATCAAAAGTGGAAGGATAAATATCAAATCCCAATTGCGCAGCAAAACGTACCGCCCTCATCATTCTTAAAGGATCATCTGAAAAAGTTATTTTCGGTTCTAATGGCGTCCGAATAATTTTTTTCTGTAAATCTTGCAATCCTTCAAATGGATCCAAAAAAGTACCATAAGTAGCTTTATTCAACTGAACAGCCATCGCATTAATGGTAAAATCTCTCCTGTTTTGATCATCTTCTAAAGTTCCTTTCTCCACAATCGGTTTACGAGAATCGCGATTATAGGACTCTTTTCTTGCACCCACAAATTCTAGTTCCCAATCATCTACCATTAACATGGCTGTTCCAAAGTTTTTAAAGATTGAAACTGCATGTTCAGGCAAATCAAATTCTTTGGCTACTTCTTCAGCTAATTCAATTCCAGATCCAATACAAACGACATCAATATCTTTACATGGTCTATTTAAAATACTGTCTCGAACGTAACCACCTATCACATATGCATCCAATCCTAATCGGTCAGCGGCTAGTCCAATTTTTTCAAAAATGGGATGTTCTATAATTTCCTTTCCTGTTTTCATTTATTTACGAATCATAGAATAATCGCCATTTAACCCTAATTTAACTATCTTAGAAGGCTTAATGTCTTTATTTTCCCCTTTGGGGTTTTGTAAAATACAATCCACCTGATTTTTGATAATTTCATTAATGGCAAGGAAATTCCTAGGAGATTCCTCTCCCGATAAATTGGCTGAGGTGGAAACAATTGCTCTTTGGTATCTATAAACTAATCCTTTGCAAAACTCATCCTTAACCAATCGAATAGCAATAGTTCCATCGGGGGCTAAAACATATTTACTTACATTTTTACCTTTCGGATAAATCACCGTCAAAGGATCTTCTGCAAACTCTACCAAATCCCATGCGATATCTGGAACTTGCTCGACATATTCATTTAGTTGCTCTATTTTGGAAATCAACAAGATCAAACCTTTGTCGATGGGTCTATTTTTAATTTGAAATAATTTTTCAATGGAAGCATCCATTCTAGCATCACATCCTAATCCCCAAATGGTATCAGAAGGATACAATAGAACTCCTCCTGCTTTCAATGATTGAACTGCTTCTGTATAAATATTTGGCATCATAAACACAAAGGTAAAGATAATTTCCTCTTTTGTGAAGGTCTTAAAGGATTGTTTAATTTGAATTGGCTACCTTTGTGGATTGAAAACATGCACTTACACATAGCTATATAAATAAACATGTCGAGTATCGAATCCATTTTAATAGATAGTTTAAAAAACGGTTTAAAAACATTGTTTCAAATAGAAGTTGACGAAATTTCACTTCAAGAAACAAAAAAAGAATTTGAAGGAAGCTACACGCTTGTTGTTTTTCCATTTACCAAACAGGCTGGCATTGCGCCTCCACAAATCGCCCAAAAATTAGGTGAATTTGTTCTAGCAAATTGCCCAGAAGTAAAAGCCTTTCAAGTAGTTCAGGGATTTTTAAACCTTTCCTTGCAAGATGCTGTTTGGATAAAATCCTTACAATCGTTGTCGCAAAAGCAAAGTTTGAATTTAGCATCTAAATCAGAGAAAGTATTAATTGAATACTCATCACCCAATACAAACAAGCCTTTACATTTAGGACATCTAAGAAATAACTTTTTAGGCTTTGCTGTGGCCGAAATTTTAAAGGCTGGAGGCTATGAGGTAATTAAAACCAATTTAGTTAACGACCGTGGAATACATATTTGCAAGTCCATGCTAGCTTACCAACTTTTTGGCAACAATGAAACACCTACGTCTAGTGGACTTAAGGGTGACCATTTGGTTGGTAAATATTATGTGGCCTTTGATAAAGCATATAAACAGGAAATTGAAGACTTGATTTCCAAAGGAGTTGATCCTGACAAGGCGAAAGTTGAGGCTCCCATACTCCTTAGAGCCCAAGAAATGCTCTTAAAATGGGAAAAGAATGACCAAGAGGTAATGGCACTTTGGGAAAAAATGAATACTTGGGTATTTGAAGGTTTTGCCCAAAGTTACCAAACAATGGGGGTTACTTTTGACAAAATTTACAGAGAGTCAAACACCTATTTATTGGGCAAGCAATTGGTAGAAGAAGGAATCCAACAAGGTGTATTTTTCAAAAAAGAAGACGGATCAGTTTGGATTGATTTAACCAGTGAAGGTTTGGATGAAAAATTGGTATTGAGAAAAGATGGAACATCTGTATATATCACGCAAGACATGGGAACGGCTCAATTAAAGTACCAAGATTTTGGAGCGAATCGTTCGGTTTATGTGGTTGGAAACGAACAGGATTACCACTTTGAAGTCCTCTTTCATATTTTAAAGAAATTGAACAAACCTTTTTCTGTTGGAAATTACCATTTATCTTATGGAATGGTCGATTTGCCAAGTGGTAAAATGAAATCAAGAGAGGGGACAGTCGTTGATGCTGATGATTTAATGGCTGAAATGATACAAACTGCCAAAGATAGAAGTTTAGAATTGGGGAAAATTGAGGGCTTTTCGGAAGAAGAATCGACTCAATTATTTCACAATTTAGGTTTGGGTGCTTTGAAGTATTTCTTATTGAAAGTTGACCCTAAAAAGCGGATGTTATTTAACCCTGAAGAGTCGATTGATTTTCAAGGTAATACGGGACCATTCATCCAATATACCCATTCAAGAATTTGCTCTATTCAAAGAAAAGCCAATATAGAACACACTATTACCTTGGACGAATCTATTGAGTTAGCTGATTGTGAACAAGAATTAATTTACTTGTTAGGACTTTATGATCAAAAAATTGAAGAGGCGTGTAATCAATATTCACCTTCCGTCATTGCACAATATATATATGATGTGGCTAAACAATTCAATAAATTTTATAATGAATTGAGCATATTAAACGAAGAAAATGTGGCCAAGAAAAATTTAAGATTAACTTTGGCTGGTCTAACAGGTAAAACAATTAAACACGGAAGTAGTTTATTAGGTATTGTTTCACCTGAACGAATGTAACATGAAACGTGTTATAGTATTTTTAATCCTTTTAACATTATTACTTATGATAACGAACATTATGAAAATTGGATCTTTATTGACAGCATTAGCTCTTCCTTTTACTCAAAACAAAGTATTAAACAGACCTTCCGAAATGAGTACAACAGTAGCACCTCAAAACATCTATCAATTCAAAATGAAAGGAATTGATGGCAAAGAGATCGACTTTAGTCAATTCAAAGGAAAGAAAGTGGTTATTTTGAATACAGCATCTAAATGTGGATATACCCCGCAATATGCCGATTGGGAAAAATTCCACAAAGAGAACAAGGATATCGTAGTTTTAGGTTTCCCTGCCAATGAATTTGGAGGCCAAGAACCGGGTTCAAACACTGAAATTGCAAGTTTTTGTCAAAAAAACTACGGTGTCTCTTTCCAAATGATGGAAAAAGTTGTGGTCAAAGGTGAAGGAAAATGCAGTTTATATCAATGGTTGACAGATAAATCGAAAAACGGTTGGAACGAGAAAGAGCCAAGTTGGAATTTTTGTAAATATGTCATTAACGAAAGAGGCGAATTGACAAACTTTTTTGCTTCAGGAATTAAGCCTTCAAGCCCTGAATTTTTAGAAGCTTTGAAAAAATAAATATGAATCGTTGGGTTGAAGCATCAAGACCAAGAACACTTCCATTAGCCTTGGCAAGTATATTACTCGGTAATATATTGGCTTATTCTAGTGGAAGTTTTTCTTTTTTAATAGCCATATTAGCTATCGTCACTACTGTTTTCCTACAAATACTTTCCAATTATGCCAATGATTTTGGTGACACCCAAAATGGTATCGACACAAAAGACAGAAAAGTGGCACTCCGTACAGTTCAAACGGGAAAAATAAGTACACAAGAAATGAAAAAGGCCATTATTTTTTTGGCCATTATTTCATTTCTTGCAGGAATAATTTTGTTATTTCAAAGCTTAAAAAATGCTAGTCTAGAAACCTGGTTCTTTTTCTTAGGATTAGGATTATTGAGTATTCTTGCCGCAATCACATACACCATCGGTAAAAGACCTTATGGTTACATGGGTTTAGGCGACATATCCGTATTTATATTTTTTGGATGGGTTGGCACCCTGGGTACGTACTTTTTACAAACGAAACAGATTGATTGGACGATTTTACTACCTGCCTCCGCCTGTGGTTTTCTCTCTATGGCCGTTTTAAATTTAAATAATTTGAGAGATATCGAAAACGATATCAAAAATGGCAAGAATTCAATTCCAGTAAGAATTGGTAAAAAAAATGGCTTTTTATATCAACAAGCGTTGTACATAGCTGCGATATTGGGATTCGGTTTATATCCCATTATTTCAGGAGAAGAATTTTCCAATGTGCAAAATTTTGCTCTTTTAGTTGGGTATTATCCAATTATAAAAATCAGTCGATCACTAAAATCAACAATGAGTCCACAAGAAATTGATCCTTTCTTAAAGAAAACTGCACTTAGTACCTTATGGCTCATATTCATTTTTGGTATCGTTAAAATTTTTCTTAGCCATTGATTTCCGTAATTTTACAAAAAAAACATTTCATGAAATTTAAATTACCAATTGCTACCCTCCTTTTATTCGTTCTTTCCAATGCAGTTTTCGCACAAGAAACAAGCAATTATTTGGAACAAGGTTTGACCCAGAACAAAACAGGTAATTATGCAGAAGCCTTGCGATTTTTCAGTTTAGAAATTGAGAAAAATTCAGCCAACCCAGATCCGATTGCATTTTATAATAGAGGATTTGCCAAATACAATTTGAAAGATTTTCAAGGAGCGATTTTTGATTTCGATAAAGCTATTGAATTAAAACCCACTTATTTTGAGGCATTTATTGCTCGTGGCCAAAGTTATAGCAAAAAGGATAATCACAAAGTAGCCATACAAGATTATAACGAAGCGATCCGCTTGAATCCTTTAGAGCCTTCAGCGTATTACAGCAGGGGATTATCCAAAGGTAAATCAGAAAACTATCGTGGAGCTTTGTCCGACTTTAACAAATCTTTAGAATTAGCTCCTGATTATGCGCCTTGCTTAGCTGCTAGAGGTGATTGCAAAATCAAATTAGGGGATTTCAAAAACAGCTTAGATGATTTCAATAAAGCCATTGAAATAAGTCCCAAAAGAGCCGGTTACTTTTCAGGGAGGGCTTACGCCAAAATGAAATTAAATGATTTTCAAGCTGCAATCAAGGATTATAATGAAGCTATTAAAATAAGTCCAGACGATGCAGATGATTGGTATAACTTGGGGTTTTGTAAAACACAATTAGAAAACTATCGGGGTGAAAATGGAGAAAAAGGCGCTCTAGAAGATTTCAACAAGTCATTGGAATTAGATCCAAGCAAAATCGCAGCCTTGTATGGAAGAGCTTTTGTAAAATCCAAATTAGGCGACCCACGAGGTGCCATAGAAGATTACTCTAAAGCTGCTGACCAAGGAAATTTGGAGGGACAAAAAATACTTTACACAGCAAAAATGGGTAAAATCCAGTTAGATGAGCTTAGAAATGGTGTTCAAGATAAAATAAAAATGGCGGAGTTTTCAATTGAGAAATCAGAAGTCTATTTTAATAGAGGAATAGCAAAAGCTAAATCTGGAGATCCTAAACAAGCGATGGAAGATTATAACAAAGCGATTTCTTTAAATCCCATTTATTCAGAAGCTTATTTCATGAGAGCTATGGCTAAATCTATCCTAGGTGACCAAAGAAATGCCATTCAGGATTGCTCCAATGCCATCAAATTGAATCCAAAATATGCTGAGTCGTATTTTGTTAGGGGATTAATTAAACTAGCATTAAACGATTCGAGTGGCTGTTTAGATCTGAGTAAATCAGGAGAATTAGGCTATAATCAAGCATATCAGGTTATCAGAGATTATTGCAATTAATCACAAAAATTGAAAAGCAGACTTGGTAAAACAGTCTGCTTTTCAATTTAACCTATTCAAAGCGCAAATGCTTCACTGATTCTCCTGAATTTGCAAGCTCCTCTAAAGAATCAATTCCAATTTGCAAATGCGTTTCCACAAAATTAGAGGTCACTTTTTTATCACTAGCCTCCGTTTTCACTCCATCCGGTGTCATTGGATTATCTGAAACTAAAAGCAATGCTCCATGTGGAATTTTATTAACAAAACCAACGGTAAAAATAGTTGCGGTTTCCATGTCGATCCCCATTGCTCTTATTTCAGTTAAATAAGCCTTGAACTTTTCATCATGTTCCCACACTCGGCGATTGGTTGTATAAATCAAACCTGTCCAATAATCTAATTCATGTTTTTTAATCATAGAAGAAACCGCTCTTTGCAAGCGAAAAGAGGGCAATGCAGGAATCTCCTTTGGCATATACTCATCAGAAGTTCCTTCCCCTCTTACAGCAGCTATGGGCAATATTAAATCGCCTAGAGCTAAATTTTTCTTTAAACCTCCACACTTACCTAAAAACAAAACCGCTTTGGGTGAAATGGCAGAAAGAATATCCATTACTGTGGCAGCCATGGGAGAACCCATGCCAAAATTGATAATCGTTATGTTGTTAGCTGTTGCTGTTTGCATAGGTTTATCCAAACCTAAAATTGGGACATCAAATTTAGTAGC
>JACCDS011088668.1_pt1 | contig 35399 bp, 33 predicted proteins | sample 7446441 | NCBI WGS metagenome assembly JACCDS01 (sample SAMN15323445, study PRJNA562643) | freshwater metagenome | isolation source: river surface water | place: USA:Blue River Watershed | collected 2017-08-17
AATTGATCTCTGAGATAAAGCCTTCCCTAACAATAGCCAGTTCATTGGCGCTAGCGGCGGACATCCCTTCCAATTGTGCATTGTATTCAGAGGTCAGCGAAATAATTTGTTCTTCGAGGTTGCTTTTCAGTGCAGATAATTCTGCGTGGTGCAGATTAATTAATTCTTGTTCTTTATGGTTCCATGAAGACCCAGATTCGGCCATTTTAGCCTCCAGTTCTTCCCTAATAGCCAATTCACGCGCCGCCGCAGCCGATTTTAATCCGCCTATCCGCTCTTCGTATTCCTCTTTTACCTTTGATAATTCGAATGATGCTTGTTCACGTGTTTGCTCTAATTCAGCAGCATGTTGTTCTGAAAGGGATGCCAATTCGTTACGAAGTGACTGGATTTCTGACACACGCACATCGATTTCCTGTTGTTTTGCATCAAGCTGTTCCTTAATCGAGCCCCGTAATTCTTTAAATGAAGCCAGTTCTGCCTTGTAGTTGGTATTATCGCGCTCCATCACCACCAACTTGGTGTTTAACACATCGATGGTCACCTGTAGGCGCTTGCAATCCTCATCACGCATGATGAGTTGGTTCCTATAATCACTAAGTGATCGCTTGAGTTCATTGAACTCCTTTCGCAAAACCACATCGTTATCAAGAACCTGTTGCAATTCCGATTTAAGGCTATCTACGTTCATTTTATGGCGTGTTTGATTTGGATAAAAATAAGTAACCATTCAAGGCCAAAAATTGCTTGACTGAGTTAACCTTAAACACCCGAATGTTAATTAACCTTACGGTTATCAGACATAAATTGTTGATAGCAGAACACCCATTTTCTTGCCATCTACTGTTTGGGTTTACTGCCATTAAAGCGTAAAAACACTCTCGCCACCAATTCACGATTTAACAGAGATTCTGATTAATAAGTATAACCTTTTCCTGCTTTTTGCGTTAAACTGATGTAAATCGTGTCAAAAAAAGCGATATTTTTATTAACTTTACACACTTAATCCAACATATACATGAGGCAGCTAAAGATTACGAAGTCGATTACCAATCGTGAAAGTGCATCGCTTGATAAATACCTACAAGAAATCGGTCGTGAAGAACTTATTACAGCTGAAGAAGAAGTTATTCTTGCGAAGAAAATCAAGGACGGTGATCAACGTGCTTTAGAAAAACTGACTCGTGCCAATCTTCGTTTCGTGGTTTCTGTTGCTAAGCAGTACCAAAACCAAGGTTTAAGTTTACCGGATTTGATTAATGAGGGTAATCTTGGTTTGATTAAAGCGGCCCGTCGTTTTGATGAAACGCGTGGTTTTAAATTTATCTCTTACGCTGTATGGTGGATTCGTCAAAGTATTCTTCAGGCTTTGGCTGAACAAAGTCGTATTGTGCGTTTGCCTTTGAATCAGGTTGGTTCTTTGAATAAAATCAACAAAGCATATAGCAAACTTGAACAACAATTTGAGAGGGAGCCAAGTGCAGAAGAATTAGCAGACGTTCTTGACTTACCTATAGACAAAGTAAGTGACACCATGAAAGTAAGTGGACGCCATGTGAGCATGGATGCCCCATTTGCGAATGGTGAAGAAAGTAGCTTGTTGGATGTCTTGGTGAATTCTGACTCCCCTAAAGCGGATACCGGTTTGATGAATGAATCGCTTAGTCGCGAAATCGACCGTGCGCTTAGCACATTAACTGAACGTGAACGTGACGTGGTGAAATTGTTCTTCGGTATTGGTCTAAATCATGGTCTTACCTTAGAAGAGATTGGTGATAAATTTGATTTGACCCGTGAGCGTGTTCGTCAAATAAAAGAAAAAGCGATTCGACGCCTACGCCATAGTAGCAGAAGTAAATTACTTCAACAGTATTTAGGCTAATTTTAACCCCCGCAATGTTGCGGGGGTTTTTAATTACCATTCGTTAGTTATCTTTAAGACGTGTCGCAAGTAAGAAAGATTACGGGAATCATTCTAACTGTTTTGCTCGGTGGAGTTTTTATTTTCTCTGGGTGGACAAAATTGTGGCCGGTAATCGAAACACTGGAAGTCTCGCTAGTAGATGCTGGATTTGCCAATTGGATGACTGCACCATTTCTTGCGCGCCTACTCATTGGTGTAGAGGTAACGTTAGGGGTAATGTTAGTGGCGCAAATACGGCTCAAGCGCTGGACTTTGCCTGCTACCTTTGTCTTATTGGTTATTTTCACCATCTATCTTTCTATCAATTACTTCAAAAATGGTAATACCACTAATTGTGGTTGTTTCGGTGAAACACTTCCCATGAGTACCCTTTGGGCACTTGCAAAAAACCTCTTCCTGCTGGCTGTAACAAGCCTCTGTTTCCTTCTCTCAGCCCCTAAACAAAGGCGATTGGATGGAATGTTTACTTCCCTTATTGCTGTAACGTCTCTTGCAGCCTGTTTTATCATCAATCCTGTTGAACCCGGTTATACCTCAAACAACCTCAACGAGTCGGTTGGGTATGAATTGCCTCTCGATTTGTTATACCACCCTGAAGACAGCACCCTAGTTCAGTTGCCTACAGTGGAATTGCGCAAGGGCAAGCACGTACTTGTTTTTCTCAGTTTACAATGCGAGCATTGTCGAGTTGCTGCAAAAAAAATCAAGGTTATACATGAACGCAACCCCGCTATCCCCTTTTACTTTATACTCAATGGTGAAGAAGCGATGAAGGAGGTGTTTTATAAAGACACCCGAACTGAGGCGATTCCCCATTCGATGTGTCTCGGAAAAACCTTTATTACCTTAGGCACAACGCGTGTACCCCGCATTTACTATATCAACAATCAGGTGGTGGAGAAGAAGGTGGATGCCTATGAACTTCATCAATCGGCCATTGAAGAATGGTTAAAAGCGAACTAGCTATGCAAGTATTTATTTCGAACATACAAGGAGAAGAAGCGCATCTTAGAGAAGATGAAAGTTTCCATTGCGCTCGTGTGGTGCGAAAAAAGGTGGGTGATGCCATTGTGGTAATAGACGGCAAAGGCTTTATGAGTAAGGCTACCTTGGTAGCCGTTCATGATAAAAAAAGTGTTGCAAAACTTGATGGAGCGCCATTAACAGGGCATCAAAGGGATTACTACTTACATCTTTGCATCGCCCCAACAAAACATGTTGACCGTACAGAATGGATGTTGGAGAAGTGCATTGAATTGGGTTTGGATGAAATCAGTTTTTTCACCTCTGGCAATTCTGAGCGCGTGCATCTCAAACGCGAGCGCATGGTTAAAATAGCTGAAAGTGCCGTCAAACAAAGCCTTCAAGCCCACATTCCGGTTATTAGTGACCTTATAAAATTCAGTGATAGTCTTCGCTTCAACCAGTATGATGAGAAGTACATTGCCCATTGTGGGAGCGGACTTAAAACAGAACTCAAATCGCTTGCCTTTGCAAAAAAACGCACGTTGGTTTTAATTGGTCCCGAAGGGGATTTCACTCCTGAAGAAATACCGGCAGCCGAAGCTGCCGGATTTAAGTCGTTGAGTTTAGGAGAAAACAGATTGCGGACAGAAACAGCAGGATTGATTGTATGTGCTGCTGCTGCCTTATCTTAACTTAGAGGAACGAGGTAATTTCTTCGCTCATTGGATTAGTGCGGCTACCAAAGAACTTGATAATTTTCCCGTTTTCATCAATGAGGTACTTGCAGAAATTCCATTTTGGTGCCTCATCGCAAGTTCCGTTAACCGATTTGTTGCTAAGCCATTGGTAGAGCGGATGTGTATCATTGCCTTTCACGCTGATTTTTTCCATCATTTGAAAAGTGACACCGTAATTCTTTTTACAGAATTCACCAATTTGGGTGGATGTACCTGGCTCTTGTCCCCCGAAATTATTCGCTGGAAAACCGATTATCGTCACCTTGCTTCCGAATTTTTCGTGGAGCTGTTGCAAGTCCTTGTATTGCGGAGTAAAGCCACATTCGCTTGCCACGTTTACAACCAGCATTTTCTTGCCTTTAAATTTTGAGAGGCTGATGGTTTGACCATCGAGCGTATTCATTTGAAAATCGTAGATGCTTTTAGGAAGATCTTTTGCTGGCTCTGCCTTTCTGTATTTTTTAATAAAGGAAGAAAGAAGGAAGATGCCTCCAAGAAGCACTGCTGCGGTAATAATTGTTTTCGTCATTTTTATTATTTTAAGTTTAGTCCAAAAAAAAGGAGCCTTTCGGCTCCTTCTATTAGTTGGCAGCTTCTTTTGCTGCTTTAATTTTTGCTTTGATGTTATCGGTAGTAACAGAACCCGGACGTTCGATTGGTGAACCAGTAGCCCGATCCCAGATCAAGCTTGCTAATACGCCGAGGGCACGGCTTACACCGAAGAGTACGGTATAGAAATCGTATTCGTGCATACCATAGTGAACGAGTAGTGCTCCAGAGTGTGCATCTACATTTGGCCAAGGGTTTTTGATTTTACCAGTTGATTCAAGAATTGGCGGAGCCACTTCATAAATCATTTGTACGATTTCACAGATATCATCGTGTTTGATATAGGTGCGGTAGAAATCTTGTTGTGCGCTGAAGCGAGGATCGGTTTTACGCAGTACAGCGTGACCGTAACCTGGCACCACCTTACCTTCTGCTAAGGTCTTCTTGATATAATCAGCGATTTGATCCTTTGTTGGAAGGCCACCACCGAGGGTTTCTTTCAATTCCATGATCCAACCCAACACTTCTTGGTTTGCAAGACCATGCAATGGTCCAGCAAGTCCACACATACCAGCAGCAAACGCCATATACGGATCGCTTAATGCAGAACCTACCAAGTGGGTGCTGTGTGCTGAAACGTTACCACCTTCGTGATCCACGTGAATAGTGAGGTAGAGGCGCATGAGGCGTTTCATATCAAACGCTTCATATCCCAGCATGTGGGCAAAGTTAGCTGCCCAATCAAGTTTATGATCTGGCTCGATGTGGTTACCCCCTTTGTATTTGCGGCGGTAGATGTAAGCTGCAACACGTGGGAGGCGAGCGATGAGATTCATCGAATCTTCATACACATAATCCCAATATTCTTTTTTGTTGATTCCTTTTGCATAGGCTTTAGCAAATAAGGATTCTGTTTGCATAGCCATGATGGCGGAAATGAATTGCGTCATTGGGTGGGTATCCACCGGTAGCGATTCAATGACATCGAACACGTGTTTAGGCACGTTGTTACGTTTAATCCATTCTGAGGTGAGGAAGGCCACGTCTTCATGAGACGGCAATTCGCCAACCAGCATCAAGTAAAAAATACCTTCAGGCAGCGGTTCTGTACCGCCTGGTGCTTTAGGTAATTGTTTACGTAATTCGGGAATGGTGTATCCACGGAAACGAATACCTTCTTCAGGGTCGAGGCGTGACGTTTCGGTTACCATACCAACCATGCCACGCATGCCTTGGTATACTTGAGCAACTGTGATTTCTCCCAGTTTCAGATCACCATGATTTTTGATGATGTCTTTAATTTCCGCAGCCAATACATCAGCTTTGGCTTTGAATTTTTCTTTCAACGGATCCATATCGTTCGAAATAATGTTTTTAAAGTTACGAGTCAGTATTCGATTTACAAAACGATTTATCGGGCAAATCTAAAGGCTTGTCCCAGATAACGCGCGCTAGAGCCCAATTGTTCTTCGATGCGTAACAATTGGTTATACTTAGCTACCCGATCGCTACGCGAAGGTGCACCTGTTTTAATTTGTCCACAGCGCAATGCCACAGCCAAATCGGCGATGGTGGTGTCTTCTGTTTCTCCGCTACGATGGCTCATCACTGAGGTATAACCGCTGTTTTGAGCGAGTTGCACCGCGTTGATTGTTTCCGTCAATGAACCTATTTGGTTCACTTTAACAAGAATGGAATTCGCAACACTGTTATTAATTCCTTCAGCCAAACGGTTGACATTGGTAACAAATAAATCATCACCTACAAGTTGTACGGTGTCGCTGAGTTCGGCTGTCATTTTTTTCCAGCCGTCCCAATCATCTTCAGCAAATCCATCTTCGATAGAGATGATGGGATACTTTTTGCACCAATCAGCCCAGTAGCTTACCATTTGATCGGATGTCAATTTATCGCCAGTTGATTTCTTAAAGTGGTATACTTTTTCTTCGGCGTTATAAAACTCAGAAGCAGCAGCGTCCATTGCGATGTAAATATCTTCACCTGGACGGTAGCCAGCCTTTTCGATTGCTTGAATAACCGCCTTGATAGCATCTTCGTTATTAGCCAAATTAGGGGCAAAACCGCCCTCATCACCAACGTTGGTAGATAATTTTTGTGACTTCAAAACCGCCTTTAGGTGATGAAATACCTCGGTGCCCATACGCAATGCATCGCTGAAACTTTCAGCACCCACGGGCATAACCATGAATTCCTGAAAATCAATTCCATTATCTGCGTGTGCGCCACCATTCAAGATATTCATCATTGGAATAGGTAATAGATTAGCATTGACGCCTCCAACATAGCGGTAGAGTGGCATGCGCGACTCTTCAGCAGCGGCCTTGGCCACAGCCAACGAAACCCCTAAAATGGCATTAGCCCCTAGGTTTGCTTTGTTGGGTGTAGCATCCAGTTCAATTAAGCGTTGATCAATTTCGTTTTGATCAAACACATAAGAGCCACGTAAATGCTCGCGAATAACTGTGTTAACGTTGTTTACAGCGTTGTAAACACTTTTACCCATGTAATTGGATTGGTCGTTATCGCGTAATTCAACAGCTTCATGTGAACCGGTAGAAGCACCCGAAGGTACAGCAGCCCGTCCTAAGATTCCGTTTTCAGTAATAACATCAACTTCAATGGTTGGATTCCCGCGGGAATCAAGAATTTGTCTTGCAACAATCGTATTAATAATAGACATAAGCGGAGGCGTAATGAGCCCATGAAATTACGTAATATTCCCTCGCCAAACGACAGTTTAATCTAAATTGTGAAAGGTCTTTTTTGGCATGTTTTATTGGAATTGATCGAAGTAGTCCTGATACGAAATCAACCGGTATTACCCGTTACGGCTGGCTGTTGTGAAAAAATGCATGCGTCCCCTTCTAGGAGTCCCCATAACGACGAAAACCCCGGACTTTCCGGGGTTTCCTACCAGAGGATAGGGACAGAGTTATTCCTTGCCTATCGACATTTCAGTACCAACAATGTCTATGACATAATGTTTTTTACCATCCTTGTCAGTGTAATTGCTGTTCCTGAGCTTTCCATCGATGGAGACAAAGGCGCCCTTCTTCAGGGCCGACTCCGCCTTCTCCGCCAGCTTTCCCCATACGGTGACGTTGTGCCAATTGGTAACGGTTTTCATTTCACCGTTTAAGAACACTTCTTCATTTGTAGCAACGGCTAGCCGTGCCAATTTGTTTCCGCCTTGAAATTCGCGGACTTCGGGGTCTCTTCCCAGATTGCCTGCAATCTGTACCTTGTTGACGCTGTTCATTTTTTTCTTTTTTAGTGATTAATTAAGGGATTCAGTGGGAGAAGCCCGGGTGGATGAACCATTCGTTTGCCACAACTTCGGCTAACTTATGCATCCCTGCTTGAAAACCTGGTTGTTTTATGGGTGGACGGACGCCATCGACCAGAATTGTCATGCCTTTGTGCAATTCCTTTTCCGCGATAGCTGCCAGATTTCCCCACGCTACTACGTCGTGCCACTCTACATCTGTTATGAGTTCGCCGATTTGATTTCGGTACAAATGTTTTACAGCCAACGGAAAGCGAGCGAATTTGTGACCACTTTTTAAGATACAAACCTCCGGCTCAGCCCCTAGCCTTCCCTCCAACTGAATATGCTCCCCGCGTTTCATTTTTTGTTTTACACCAGTAGATCTTTTGCGCGCTTTGGTGTTGAGGACAAATTTGGGGCGTGAAGTATCGCAAAGCCCGATGTTAAACGGATATAATCGAAAAGAAACGGATAAAATCGGTTTAGTATTTAAATTATGTTATGCGTTTTCGTTCTCGGTCTCCCGCCTGCGCAATGCGCCGGTACAGCGTCTATTTGAATAGGGACAAAAAAACAGGCGGTGTGTTAGTCCACCGCCTGCAACAATCTGATCAAATTAAACCCACTTCTTGCGGCACGAACGTGCCTTAATCAGATTACTTTTCATCTGCCAAAAACCATGCCAAAGCGGGTTTACAGGACTTTTGGGGGATTCTAAAAAACGATCGTGGAAAGTATGCCTCAAACAGTCACCCCAAAATGAGTTGAAAATAGGCCATAAAAAAAGAATCCCGTATTAATACGGGATTCTTAAGTCACGAGCTAACCTATTTATTTGGCAACGACCACCTTCAGAACACTACCGTTGGCGTGTTGAATAAAGTAAACGCCGTTCACCGGTAGTGTGATTTCAGTTTGACAATTCGTTTCAGCACTTAACAAACCGGTAGTAATTGTTTTACCAGTAAGGTCGGTAATAACGAATGAACCAGCAGTGCCAGTAATTTTAAAAGTTCCATTAGAAGGGTTCGGATAAACACCCATACGCGACTTTTGATTTTCAACAAGTCCTGCGCACTCGTCTACCGTTAAGGTCACCACCTTGGCGGTGGTACACCCATTCGCATCAGCACCGGTGAGGGTGTACGTTGCGTTGAGCTGCGGGTAAACTATTTGTAAGCCTTGATTAACGCCATTGCTCCACGAATAGGTGCTAGCACCCGAAGCTGAAAGCGCCATGGGCTCTCCAGCACAAACGGATGTTGGCGAGGCAACAACTGACAAAGTAGGGCCGTAACTCACCATAAGGGTTATTGCTGCATTACGAGAAGGACACGCTGTATTAGAGCCGGTGACACTATAAAGCACTAACCCATTTCCGGCAGCAACGGTAGGACTTACAACGATAGAGGAAGCTACAATTGCACCGGGTGTCCAAGTAAAACTAGAGGCACCTGAAGCCGTGAGTGTGGTTGAATTACCACTGCATACCATAGTTGGAGAGGCACTCGCTATAATGGTGGGTGTTTGATTAACTTGAACGGTGAATGAAGCTGTACCCTGACATGTACCTGTAAGGGCGATAACACTGTAAATAGTGGTAGAAGTCGGGTTTACATTGATATTGCCTGCCACTGCACCAGTACTCCAAGAGTAGGTAGTTCCTCCTGCTCCAGTTAAGAGCAAATTATTACCCCTACAAATTACCGAATTGCTAGCTGCAATTGAAGCAGTAAGGGCTGTTGAGGTGCCAATTGAAATGGATTTAGTACCTATGCAACCGTTACCAGTAGTAACTGTAACGTTGTAAACGCCTGGGGTGGTAATCATTTCTGATTTGGTATTGGCTGTGGTGGACCATGTGTAAGTAAATGGTGCACTACCACTGGAATTGGCGGTAAGTGTACTAAAGTACCCCGGACAAATATTGATTGGACTCGCCGTAATTGAAATGGTTGGATTACCAACGCTTACGGTGGTAGTACGCGTCACCTTACAGCCGTTGTTGGCTGAAATAACACAAGTATAAACAGTGGTAACTGCAGGCGAGACGGCAATAACCGAAGTCGTTGCTCCGGTACTCCAACTAAACGTTGTTGCACCACCACCACCGGGTCCGCCTGTTAATACGCTCATAGTAACCGGTGAACCATTTGTACATGTGGCTACAGCTGTAGGGGTCACTTGCCCATTTGGCGAGTTGAGTACAGTTAAGGTTTGTACAGCTCTTGTGCTTGACCCATTGCTGTTTGTGGCTACTAAGTATACCGAATAAACCGCTGCTATTTGGAACGATACCGTTGGATTTTGAGCAGAGAAGGTTTGAGTTAGTGGTCCCGGAATGCCCGGTGTTACCGTATAACTCCAACTTGTTGGGTTACCCGTTGACAAATCAGTAATGGTTAATACGTTGGTAGACCCAGTACAGATGGGATTGGGATTGATTGAAAAATTGGCCGATGGTACTTGTGCTCTAATGAAGCTTGCTATAAAAAGCGCTACTAGAACAAAAAGGTAATTTATTTTCATGCGTAGGTTTGTTGTGTGAATGTAACAACTAATTTCCTCATAATTACGTGTATTTCAATGAACTTTGCTCTACTTGGTCTTTGAAATGAGGTAAAACAAGCGCATTTGTAGGTAAACCGGATAAACCGTGGCGAGGCCCTTTGTGCCCGCTCCGTTAATACCTTGGTAACCCATGGTTGCCGTACCTTGCCAACTCTTGAAATGGCCTTCGAGACCGAATTCCAAACCCGCTAGTGGTGCGTTTCTGGCGATTTTATCGAATGTAGCATTGCCGTAAGAGGCATTGGCATACCCTGTGTGCAGGGCCACGCGCGCACCAAATGCTTCTGTGAACTTAAATTTACGAATAAGTGCTAGCTCTACATTTAAGGTTGGAATGGCCTTCGCTACCAAATCAGTGCCAAGAGTTGAGTGCAACGCCGTAAAGCCAACTGCTAATTTGTGTTTGCGTAACCCTGAATTTTGCCATTCAGCGGTAGCACCATTTACCCAATAAAACCCAACGTATTTTCGAAAGGCGGGTCCCGCATAAATAGTGCCCGTTGAATCACTTGCTTGCAGTTGCATTGTTATCAACAACACCAGCACTGCAGCATACCAAACGCTAGTTAACTTTTTCATAAATCTCATTAAAGGTTTTGGTTTGTAATTCGTAATCGGCTGCCGCAGTTTGTGCCCTGCCTTTTAATCGGGTGAAGACGTGGAAATTTGATTCAACCACAGTTACAGTAGCCGCAGGCACCCCTTTTAGTATTGCTGCAGAACCGCCCGGATCGGCAGCGCCATCAGAATTATCGTGCCATACATACAATTTTACAGTAGATGGAAAAGTTGCCTCGCCTTCTAATTGTTTTCGCACCAATTGTGTGAGTTTATTTAATTGACGCAACGATTCTTGTGGACGGTACTTGTACCAATACCCTTCTTCGCCTTTATCCAATTCGGAGGTTGTATAATCAATTACGGTGCCTCCTACTACTGGCGCCAACGTAAGTATTTTGTTGGATGGGATAATGATTGGATCTATTAGAAAAATGTTTTTAAGTTGACTAATGTCAATACGTTTACTCATGAGTAATTCTAGCAACAAAGGACCACCTGTTGACGAGCCAGCCATGCTAATGTTGCGGTAACCTTGCGCAACCAACTTGTTGTATTCTTCAATAATAGGTACTTGCCAATCGCGCCAAGTTGCTTTTTTAAAATCGGTGTAATCTCTGCCATGCCCACCGAGCAACACTCTTGACACATGAACGCCCTTGCTATTCATGTAGTCGCTGAATTCGAGCCATTCGAAGTTCGAGGCCGAATAACCGTGAGCCGTGATGATAACCGGTTTTAAAAGTTCAAGTGGGTTACCCGTATTGGGTCTTGCCGAGAGCAAGAATCGTTCGGGAAAAATGAGGGAGGAATCGTTGATTAGCGGCCCGTCGAGGTCGACTTTGCTATCGATGGGAGGCATTTTACCTTCTTTCTGACAACTGAAGAGAAAGAACAAAAACACCAAACCCATAATTGATTTGCGCATAGGTTTAATTAATTTAAAAACGAATATAGGGTTTAAGCCGCTAATATTAACGCTTAAAAATGGTGCCACCGCTAGTGGACTTTCAGATGCATTACTTTGAATCGGATTTATTACATCCAACTAAGTCGTTTTTAAGGACTTCTCAAAGCCAATTGGGCGTGCCCCCTCGCAACAAATGGGTGGTTTACAAAGCCTACTATGGCCCATTTGTGCTGGGGTCAGGCTGCTACAGGTGCGGTTTTTTTTGGCGATTACGTCCCATTTTCATTTGCCAAAAAAGAACCAAGCCATGCCCATCCTTCACGCACACCATGGCCTATTTCTTCACATCTCACCTTCGTTATTCGCTAACCGTCTTGGTCAATTGTGTCTGACGTAGAACGTGTTGTTTCGTTTCATTTCATAAGAAGTAGGCTAGCTCTTTATCATTACCTTGCAACGTGAAATTGCCAATTGTTATTTTTAGTTTAGTGCTTGTGTTAGTATTGGCAACAGCCTTTGTAACACCCGCAGCTTATGAAAACAAATTAGTAGTTGGCATTGATACAGTTTCAACACGACTTAACCGGCAACAATGCCGTAGCGGCTTGTTGTGGACCCTTTCTTACCTAGGCGCTACCCTACCCGCCGCGCAAGTGGCTTCAGCCATCAAATGGCAATCGGATAGTGCGCTGGTTATTTACCCCGATTTACTTGGTTTAGGAAAAACCGGTGAGCAGGCCTTTGAAAAAATTTGTGATAGTTTGCGTAACACCAGCCAGTACCGCGCCACAGGCGCAGTACCTGCTGGCGCTTTTGTGGCAGTAATGGTAGGTTGTTCAGAGCATTACTATGCCATTACAGAGGCGCCCCGTACATTGAAGGCCTTTAGAAAACAGCATCGCACAAAAAAAACACCCTTCTTAGTTAAACACTCTGCCATAGCCAACCGTGCACGCAGGGTTTATTTTGGACTTACCACGGCGGTACAATTCTGGGCCTTGGCCATTCAGCAAAAAGAAGGCAGAGAAAGTGCCGAAGCCATTGATGTGATGGCTAACGGCCAGTTGCGTTTTTTGATTTACAACGAAAATGGACAATTAAGCAGCGCGCCCGCTGATGCAGAAAACTTAGCAGGCAAACCAGCCAAGTGTATGTGGTGCCACGAAGGCAAACTACAACGAACACATGGTTCAACAGACCAATCCGGGGACGAACTTTTATTCACCGTTGACTCCATGAACAAGGCGATAAAGCAATTTCGCCAAACACGTGAAAGTGGTTTTTCATACGAACCCCATGGTGCGCACACGTACATGGAAATTTTATACATCAGTTACTTAGAACCCACCTTGCAGCAATTGAGTCATGAATGGCGTATGAAGTCAGAAGATATTCGATTGTTATTGCGTATGAACAAGCGGCACTTGCACCCTGAATTTAGTTTTGGTGATTCACTTTATACCCGCAGTGGAATAACGGCTGCAGCCCCCTACTCTATTCCGGTGCCTGATGATGTAAGGGAGTGGCGTCTTTCTGATCCGAATTTTCTTTGGACTAAATAAAACAGTTTATGACGCCTAACAAGAAAAAGTGGGGAGTTGCACAAATAAGTGTTTTCAAGTCTTACCTTTGAATTATGCAATTAAGAAGGGTAACGGTTACTCGCTACATACAACCTTTGCGCGAGGGCGGTTCGTTGCCGGCATTGGCGGAAGCCGATGATGGCTTTAAATATGTATTGAAGTTTAAAGGAACAGGCCATGGCGTTAAGACCCTTATTTCAGAATTGGTTGGCGGTGAAGTTGCGCGGGTGCTTGGCTTGCGGATGCCTGAATTGGTTTTTGCCGATTTAGACGAAGCCTTTGGACGTACCGAGGGCGATGAAGAAATTCAAGATTTACTGAAGGCCAGTCAGGGATTGAATTTAGGATTGCATTTTTTGTCAGGCGCCATTACATACGACCCAGCGGTGAACCGCTTAAATGGTGAAGAAGCAGCCTTAATACTCGCCTTGGATTGGTTGTTATTGAATGTTGATCGTTCGTTTCGAAACACGAATTTATTAATGTGGAATCGTGCGTGTTGGTTGATTGATCACGGATCGTGTTTGTATTTTCAATACAATTTCGAAACGTGGGAAGAGAAGACCAATAAACCATTTGCTTTTATTAAGGACCACGTTTTATTGTCACAAGCCAGTGATTTAAAAAAGGCAGCCGTTATTTGCAGTGAAAAGTTGACCGACGCGGTCATTGACCAAGTAGTTGCCTTGATACCCGATGAATGGCTACTATGGCCCGACACCACGTTGGAACCGTGGGCATTAAGAGCCATATACGGCACCTTTTTAAAAAGGCGTGTAGCGCATTTACCTCACTTTGAAGAAGAAATTGAACATGCCAGAAAAGCACTTGTATGAATATGCTGTGATACGGTATGTACCGCGTGTAGAAAGAGAAGAATTTCTAAACGTGGGCATTGTGCTTTTTTCGAAGCGGCAGAAGTTTATAAAAGTGTTGTGGCGCATTGATGAACAAAAGGTGAAGGCCTTTTGTATGCAAGAAGATGTAGAAGAACTCCGACGTAACTTAGAAGCCTTTGCTGCCATTGCAGATGGTTCCAGCAAAGCCAGCCGCATTGCGTTGTTGGATCATACCGAGCGGTTTCGTTGGTTAACCGCTGTAAAAAGTTCGTCGATACAAACATCACGTCCCCACCCTGGATTATGTGATGATTTAGATGCCACAATTGCCCATTTATTTAACGAATTAGTCGTTTAAGGAAAAGGTAATTTGCCTTTTTAAGACCGTATTTTTTAGGTAGTACTTTTTGTACGGCCCCGTGTAAATTGAGATAAACGGTTGGCGTAGTTGTTGGCTTAAGGACAGGAGCGGCAGCTCTGCGAAGTCCGCCTTTAGCAACTTGGAGCTGGCAGGGCTGCGCGGTGGAGCGGCAGACCCTGCCAGCGATTTTAAGTTGCTTAAGGCGGGCGAGCAGACTATAGCGGATGGCCTGGCCACGGCTGGCCTTGATTTAAAATAAAAACGCCAGCCGTGGAAAGCCCCTAGTAAAAAAGAAAAGAATAAACTTAGACTTTAGCGATTTAGATTTTAAGTTTAGTTATTCAAAGAGTTTGAAAGCCACGGCGGACAAGTACCCGCTGAGTGTGCTGAGGCCAACGAGTGATGCGCCACCAATGTGAACCGCTTCGGGAATCATGGTTTGAGCGATCATGGTGAGCATAGCTCCAGCGGCGAGCCCTTCGACACCGATTTCGAGTTCGTGTGGAATGGAAGCACCGATGTAGTAGCCGATTACTGCGCCGATAGCGGTGATGAAAACGAGGGACATCCACATCCAGAGGATTTTAGAAACGGACATGCCAGATTTACGCATGCCGAGTGAGGCGGAGAGCGCTTCGGGAAAATTGGAGAGAAAAAGTCCGGCGAGTAACGTATACGGCAGTACTTGTGTAAAAGAAGGTTCGACCCCTGCGGCCAATTTAGAAGAGAGGAGGCCGAGGAAACCTGCGCCGATGACGAAACTTTCGGGAATGCCATCGATGAGAAGTCCGAGCCAGATTGCCAATGGTGCCCCTCCATGTTCTTTACCATGTTCTTCTTGTGCTTTTTCGACCATTTCAGATTGGATGTGTGTTGTATTGTGTTTTTTAGTGAGGTGGGAGATGGTAGTAGATACTTTGCGGAGGAAGCCTCCGGAGGAATTGAGGTATTCGTCGAGGGTGTAGAAAAGGAGTCCACCTGCCACGCAGCCAATGAGCAGTGCCCCCATTGTTTCGATGGCGTGGGAGTGGCTTTGATCCATGTGGGTGGGAGATTGTATTTGGCCAACAATTTCTTCGACGGTAGGAGCGATAAGTTCGACGCTTAGTGCAGCGAGGAGGGCACCGGCGCCGAAGGCCGTGAGAATAGCGGTTATTTTAGCATTCGGTTTAAAGATAAAGCCGGCGATGGCGCCCAGAGGCAGTGAGACTGTAACGATGGCGCCGATGGCGAAGGACCAAAGGGCGTACTTAGTCGTTGGGTGGAGGAATTCTGTTTCGGAGGCGTGGTCGCGTTCGAGGAACCAACCGATGGTGAGGAACACAATGACGAGGACAAGGGCGAGTAATACCTTTTTCATACGTTGTGGGATTAATGGATTTAGGACAAGGTAGAGTTTTTATGCACTAAGTCAAACGATTACGTCACTAAATCCAAAAAGATGCGTGTGGATTGCCAAACTTTTCGTAATTTTGACCTTCTGATTTCGAGAGGAATTAGGAAAAGAAGGTCCTGTGGCCGAGTGGCTAGGCAGAGCTCTGCAAAAGCTTGTACAGCGGTTCGAATCCGCTCGGGACCTCGATAAAGACAAAATGCGCCACCCGATAGGGTGGCGTTTTTGTTTCTATCCCAAAGCGTCGAAAGCTCTGCTTTCGTAAGCGGAGGGGTAGAAACAAAAATAGTCCCCGCAATTCTGCGGGGACTACATTTTGCATTGTGACTCAGGGCATGCCCGTGCGGTTCAACGAAGTTAATCCGAAAAAAATAATACACCCGAACCATCAAATGCTTTTCACATTTGTACGATGAGTGGTTAAAAAAAGAAACATAGCACGATAGCGATTGGATCTGATTTGTGACTCAGGGCATGCCCGTGCGGCTCAACGGAGTTAATCCGAATAGTTTTTCCAGGTCCTGTGCCCTGCTGCACGCAGCAGGGTAGGCAGAGCTCTGCAAAAGCTTGTACAGCGGTTCGAATCCGCTCGGGACCTCGATAAAGACAAAATGCGTCAACTACCTTTTTCTGACAAAATCAATTAAATCTAACTTCACGAGTTCCCATATTTTTCCTTTCAGGCAAATAGGATCTGGTTCTTCGTCAGCCAATTCAAAATTTGAGAATTGCTTTTTAATGTGTTTTGCATTTGTGGCATAAGGGTATCTTTTAGCATGTAATGCTAACATGGTATTAAAGGAAAAGCCTATGCTTCATTCATTTATATCCTGAAATCTTTTTTACGTCCTACCCCCCACCAATCTAAATTTCTCGAAATGTTTAGCGGACATAAGTTGCTGAAGTACTTTATGCAAGTATGGCGAAACCGTATTGTAATGTAAATTACTTGGCATTTTTCTTCAATACCGCTTCAATTAACGCTTTACCATAGAATTTGGTGATCTCCTTTTTTTCATCAGTGTTGCCCCTTGAAAACACCCGTTTAATAATACTTCGCTTGTGTTTTTCCCAATCAATCCTATCAAAAGTTGTATCCCAAAAAAGAATCTTTCTTATTTTGGTTAAATCTGGTTGTTGACTCGCCTGCTTCTTTTTTTCTCGTTCAATTTCAAAATACGTTTGCAATATCATTAGGTAACCTTCTTCCATACCAAGTGCCTTTTCAATTTTTAATGCGAGGGCGGTATTCATGTTGCGTTTGCCTTTTGTAATTGAAACCAACGTTTGGGGATATTCATTTAGCATAAGGGCAAATCTTCCTTTGGCGATGTTCTTTTTTTTCAACTCGCGTTCAAGAATAATTCCTGGGTGAATGCCTTTTATTAGTTTGATAGCCGTTAACATTGTATTGATGATGTACGTACAAAGTAAACAAATTTAATGTAAACAAATTTGTTTACTAATCAAACTTCAAAACTCGTTAGCATGCTGATTTACATTGCTTTACAAAATATTACTGGCATTTAGCTGAAGGCCTACACGCTATTTCAATCATGAAATAGAGGGATTTATAGAAATTGATTTTACTAAGCCTTTACACTGAAAAAAGCAATTTTGTAACTAAACCAAATGAGGGTTGTTATAGAATATAAATTCCCTTATTCTTGTTACTACTTTGGAGGAAACAACTTAAATCCTTTAGGATGATTTATAAAACAAAACAGAAACTATTAAATATCATCCTCCTGCTATTTCCATTAGCTATATTTTCACAAACCCCCAGAGTTGTTGTTTATCATCTGTACAATGGGGATAGTTTAGTAAAAAATTACTCAAAATCCTTCAAAGCTATCACCGCAGTCGATATGAGCGATAGTATTGTGGCGGTTGCAGACTCTGGATTTGTAAAACTTTATGAAACAGAAGGTGGTTACATTTTAAATACCATCGATGAGTTATCAGATCCTGACCTTAGATTGGCGAAAGGTTTTAAGGAATACAAAATAAATTTGAAAAAGACTGAAATTATCACCCTTTCAATTTCCTCACAATCCAAATACCTCCTCATTGCCTACCAATATGGTTTTACAAGTCTTTACAAACTTTCAGATGTCCGATACTCCGAAAGTGCTCTGATTGCCGCTGCAAATAAAAATATCGATTCAAGGTTTTTAAATCAAACAGCCTCATATATCAATGTTCGGATGTTCTACCCTGATTCCATTTCAAAAGAAACCACGGTTGATTTTTCAACCAAAAAAAAAGCGGGAAAAATTTTGGCATGGCTTCATATAAAACTAAATGTAATTAAAAAGGTTAATGCACCCATCAAAATATCTCCCAACGATCGGTATTACTCCGCTATCGATTACGAGGGGTGTCTTTGGCTTTCTGATTCAACTGGCAATAAAAACACCTACTATTGTGCAAATAGAACTATTGCCGATTGCCAATTTATTAGCAATGATACAATAGGGGTGATTATGGATGGGCGTTTTACCTTTCAAGAAATGGTAAAAATGCCAAATCAAGGATTAATGCCATTTGACAGTAAACTTCCACTCGAAAATATTAAATCATTTAAATACGCCACCAAATCGAGAACTTACTATTTTCAACAAGCTGATAAAATTGCCGTATACAAGTTTGTTAACCAGCAGTGGGTGCCCATACAAAGTATTCCTTTATCGCCTAAATTTCATCACTTCTTTTGTTCGCCAAATGGTAGGGCGTTGGCTATTTGGGAGGATTGATTTAAACGCCTTAAATCAGTAATGATAAGGGCATGTTTGATGTAAAGTGGAAAGCCGGATAAGGCGCCCAAATAAATAACAAAATCTTGGCACGTTTCCCACGCCATTTGAGTACGCCAAATTACTTGAGCAAATGGTGAAAACCAAATGTTACTTAGATAAGATCTTTTTTGATTCAACTAAAATGAAATGTTTACCTTTCTTACAATGAAAAGAGGGTTAGTTCTACTTTTGATACTGCTTGTTCGGGTTGGTTTTACGCAAACCAGCCTTAACGATTCGCTTTGGAAGGTTTATCGTGATCAACGACAGCCAGACACGTTGCGGTTAATGGCCTTGCATGATTTGGTGCGTGATTGCATTCAGTCGCACCCAGACAGCTCTATTGCTTTGGCGCAAAAAGAATTGGCTTATGCGAAACAATGCAAGGAACTGAAGTACCAGGCCAAGGCCATAAATGCTATGGGGGTTGCTTGTACCAACAAACGGGACACTGCAAATGCTATTATCTACTACCGCGAGGGATTAAAAATTCGTTACCAAATCAACGATGTAGAAGGTCGACAACAATCGAGAAGAAATATTTTGAACTATTTCAACATGCAAGGCAATCCCTTTAAGGCATTGCAATTTTTGTTATCTGAAATAGATAAACTGAACCAAATGAGCAGCAGTGAGAACCAATACACTATTGAAAAAGCTGATTGTTTGATTCAAATGGGGCTACTATACTCGGATCAGGAAGAACAGGAACAAGCCCTAGCTAATTTTCTAAAAGCCGAAGCCTTGATAGCGCAAATTAAGGATACAGCCCTTCAGATTAATACCTCGCATACATTAGCGCGTTTGTATGGGGACATGCACAACGTTAAGAAATCAAAGGCGTGTTTTCTTACAGCGCTTAACTATTATCAGGCCAACAAAGAATTTGACAACATTCGGGCTATCTACAATCAACTTGGATTGATGTATAACGACAACGATTACCCGTACAATGCCCTACTCTGTTTCAAAAAAAGTCTTGCTTTATCGGACTCTTTGTTAGAGCAGTCGCCAAAAGGCAGTGGCACCTGGCGCATGCACCAAACTTGGATACGCGGCACAACGGGTAATTTAGCCATGTGGTATTTAAAAAAAGGTGAACTTAACAATGCCTTCAAGTATTGTGATTTGAGTTTAAAAGCAGCACAAACCACAGCGGACAGTTTACAAATGACTTGGGCTTATTTGCGATTAGCAGATATTTATGAAAAGCAAAACGAATTTAATAAGGCAAAGTATTACCTGAAATTATCGCTTTCGTCGTTAAAAAAAGCGTCGTATCATCAAGGCATACGCGATGCTGAATATAAATTAGCGAGAATAGATTCAGCCCTGGGTCATTACCAAGAAGCATACTTACACCTGTCCCAGTACCTTTATTTAGAAGATAAAGTAAAAAGTGAAGAGGTGATGAAGGCGGCCACCCGTGAAAAGCAGCAAAAGGCCTTTGAAGAAGAAAAGGTGCTTGCCAAAAACGAACAGGATAAAAAAGATTTACTCGTAGCAGAAGAGAAAAAAATTCAGCTGATGATAACCAGTTCAATAGCGATAGGCTTGATACTGGTAGTACTTTTTGCGGCCTACGTGTTGTACAACCTGCGCCTAACGAAACGACAAAAGGAAATAATTGAACTACAAAAAGACGAGGTAGAAAAAGCGAAAGAAGAGATTGAGGAAAAGAACAAGGATATTACCGATAGTATTAATTATGCTAAACGCATACAAAATGCCCTTCTTGCCAATGAATCGCTGTTCGAGGAGAATGTCCCCGACCATTTCATCCTCTTTAAACCGAAGGACATTGTTGCAGGTGATTTTTATTGGGCTGCTAAAACCGAGGCGGGCTTTTTATACTTAACTGCTGATTGCACAGGACATGGTGTGCCTGGGGCGTTTATGAGTTTACTCAACATTAGTAAACTCAACGAAACGGTGAATCAGAAAAAAATAACCCGACCGGATTTAATTTTTAATGAAGTCCGCGATGAAATAGTAGCTGCGTTAAACCCACCAGGCAGTCAGCAAGAAAGTAAGGACGGCATGGATGCTATTTTGTGCAACATTAATTTAGCCAGCATGAAATTGACCTATGCGGCCGCTAATAATTCATTTTACATTGTGCGCAATAACACCTTATTGACTTGTAAAGCCGATAAAATGCCAGTTGGCAAGGGGCACGACACTACCCCTTTTACCTTATCTGAAATAGAGCTTCAATCGGGCGATATGGTATTCACTTTTACGGATGGGTACGCCGATCAGTTTGGTGGTGAGAAGGGCAAGAAGTTTAAGTACAAACAAATGGAAGAGTTGATGGTGCGCATTTCTACTTTGCCAATGGCTGAACAAAAGGCGGAACTTCAGCAGAAATTCGAAGCCTGGATGGGTGGTTTGGAGCAAGTGGATGACGTGTGCGTGATTGGTGTGCGGGTGTGATTATTTTTAAACTGCGAGAAAAAAGCCAATCACCCCAACTAGTATACTATCTCAACTAATTACCTATTCCGGCTCCTTATCATAGGCATTCTCCTTATTGCTGGTTAAAATAAAACCCTTGTAAATCAAGGAATTAAAAATTATATTGCAGTTAGAAGTCCCCCTTTCCAACTATTTATAAGTACCTGTTGTAACAGTGTATAGGCACCCCTGTCATTGATAATAAACGACGATACACTCCTTAGGGATTGCATAAAAGGCAAGAGCGAAGCTGAGTACCAGCTCTACAAGCTGACCTATAGCTACCTGATGAGCATTTGTATTCGTTATACTCGCAATGAGGACAGGGCCAAGGAAGTGTTGAACATGGGATTCCACCGTATACTTCAGCAATTGGACAAGTACCGTGAGAAAGAAGTGCCCTTTAAATCATGGATAAGGGTGGTGATGATTAACTCCCTTATTAACGAATACCATAAAGAAAGAAAACATGCTACACGCATTAATTACGTAGAGCATTATATCGAAGAAAGTGATCATTCGGTGATTAATGAAGCGGTGAGACAATTGAATGTAAAAGAAATTTACAAGCTGATTGCCAATTTGCCAGAAATGCAACAACAAGTGTTTAACCTCTACTTTATTGATGGTTACAAGCACCGGGAGATAGCAGAACTATTAAAAATAAACGAGAATACCAGTAAATGGTACCTCACAACTGCAAAGGATAAATTAAAGGAAATGATAATAGCGATGGAAATCATTGCCAAACGTTAAGTGATGAAGGACTTTGATAAAGACATGCAAGAATTCTTCAGGAACAACCACCTGGAAGATGCCTTTCCGGCTGACGAAGCCAATTGGAAGGTTCTCGCTGCGGAAATAGAAGCGCGAAAAAAGAAAAGGCGTCGTTTTTTCTTTTTCTTGAACACCTTGTTATTGTTGGGCGTTGGCGTAGTTGTGTATCTTTTTAACTACACAACCCCGCCTGCTTTAACTGCTAGTACTAGCTCTCCAGTAAAATCTGCACTAGATACCACGAACAACACCCCATCTAGTCAACTACTCACCTTGAATACACATCCTCGTATTAGTTCTGCATCACGTACATTAAAACCTGAACAAATTAATGATGCCCCTGTTGTAAAAAAACATGGTATGAAAACCGGGCCGTCTGTTTCTTCACCACCACCAACCATGGCGGCTGGAATTAAAAACGCCCGTGCGGCAATAACTTCCAGTACTTCGAAGGACGTTACTTCATTTGAAGTCCCCGCCAACCGAGAACAACCAACAACTGCCATAAAAAAAGAAAACCAACCTTCACTAAACGCCGTTGCAACGAGTAGTGTGGAGCAAATAGTTACTACAGAAAAAAGTAAGGAAGTACGTGAAGAATTCGTTACTGACTTCAAATCGGCCAACAATACTGCCAATGTCACAAAAGTTGACACAACTACGCCAACTTCAGCATTTGTACCAACCACCAAGGTACCAGTAACGACAACACCTAAAATTGAGTCCACTACCCTTACAGGTTCTAACACAACACTGATGGATACCACAACCACCAAAACAGAACAAGTAGTTGACACATCAACGCCGAATTTGATAAAAGCAGATACGATCAAAAAAGATTCGGTATACGTCAGTCAGGCAGATTCAAGTTCACAACAAAAACGAATGGACTCCACTTCATTAAAAAACATGGCTTTAAAGGGCCTTTATGTCGAAGCCAGTGGCATGTATTTAAGAAGTTGGTATAGCAATGACACAAAGGAGCCGAAGGGCATTCAGCCGCTACTCGGATTGCAGCACTACTACCCTTTGAATAATCGGTTGAGTGTTTCAGGCGGCGTACACTACAGTTACGTTCAATTAACTGGTGCTACCAGTCATACCTCTAGCGCTACCCGCATTCGTTTTGGAGAAGAAACGCAAATGACGGTCATCAAGGCCATGAACTTACACTACTTGATGTTGCCATTGCGTTTTAACTATAGTCTTTCGCAGAAAGACGTTCTTGGTATAGGGTACACCGCTTGGTATTTATTGAATGTAGGAAGCCGTGTAGAGACCTATTTGACTGAGATGGGTGGGACAAGGTTAACTGAAAGTCATTTTGAAAACGGTTATAGCAAGGGTTTTAACACCTGGGATAATCAAGTTTCTGTTTTTTATCGCCGTAGAATTATTAAACACTGGTTTGTAGGTGCAGAATTCTTTTACGGCTTTATGGATATTAAGAATAACGCGATTTATTTATACGATAGTGTTGAGCGTCTGATGGGGCTTCGCATTACAGTATCGATGGGTTTGTATAAGAATTAACAACATGAAAGCGCATTTTATAATCATCTTATTTCTTTTTGTGTTAGTAGGAGGATGCAAGAAAAAAGATTTTCCTCCAGACACGACCATTAACGAAAGTGGCTTGTATTTCAAAGCCAGTGTTGATGCTAAGGAAGTTGTGTTATCAGCTGGGCAGGACAATTATTATTTCTATGCATCCACCCAAACAGAAAACAACCTTAACACCTTTAGTTCAGAGCTGAAAGTTGCCAATTGCACAGAGTGTAGAAACCGCTTGAAGTTAACGTTCTATGATTATCAGTATTCCAGTACAACGCCGACACGCATTGACAGCTCAATAAGAGTCGGATTATACAGTTATGTTGGTGCTAGTGGTTGGCAAGTGAAGTTTAGTGGTAGGACTAATCAAGTAGCCAAGGCTTATTATTGGAATTTTGGTGATGGCAGTACCTCGAATGAACAGTATCCATTGCATACTTACGCTAAGAGTGGCAAGTACCTAGTTGCATTGAAAATAACCTCGAGCAGCGGTTGTGAGCAATATATGACAAGGATCGAAACCATTAAGGACACATTAGAACAGTTGAACATAAGTTCTTACTATATAGACAATAACACGCTACGCTTTCAAACTAATATTAATGACACAACATCTGGCACTTATTTATGGGACTTTGGAGATGGCAGTACCTCTACTCATGTTACACCTTCTCACAATTATACCATTCCAGGCACCTATCCAGTTAAGCTAACTTTTATTAGGAATAGTTCACTCGACACTCTCTCTACCTCCTACAATACAGCTACCCAAACTACCCCGATGCCTTGTTTAACCAATTACAACATTACCACTATATCCTACAAAAACACCTCGGTATTATCTAAAGTTGTAGTGGAGTGGACCGATGAGAATGGGATTACTTACCGTTCAGATGGCGGAAAGCAGCCCAACGATGTCACGTTTAAAATACTATCAGTTTCAGATTATGAAGAGAATGAAAAAGGAGAGAAGACCAAAAAAATAAATGTGCTGTTTGATTGTTATGTCTTTAATGGCAGCCGTTCTAAGCATATTAGCAATGCAGAGGCCACCCTATGTGTTTCGTATAAATAAAATTTCAAAAGCACCAACTATAGTCAAAGTCACTTTGTAGAAGTGTAAATAAAGCAGAAATCGTCAACCCTAAAAAAGTAGAATTATGAAAAACAAGCTTCGATTAACCCTTAAGTGGCGCCTACAAGTAGTTGTGCTGTTAGTGCTGTTTTTACACACGTCCAAGGTCGATGCACAGTGCCAAGCCAATTTTACAAAATCATTTGCCAACAATGGTCTGGTAACTTTAGTCAGCACATCAACCAATACCAGCGCGAATACCCATTATTCCTGGGCTGCGGACTTTTCACAAATATCCACTAGTATTACTACCTCTCATACATTTACCAACAATGGCGTGCATGTCATTAGTTTAAACATTATTGATTCAACTAGTAATCCAATCTGCTACAACACGAAGTACGATAGTTTGGTAATTCATACGGTGCCATCTCCTTCCAATGCCCTTTGCCATGCGACTTTTACAGTAGTTAAAGGTTCTAATGGAGCCGTTACCTTTAGCAGTACCTCCACGGGCACTACCAGTTCTACTATTTACCAATGGAGCTTTACTTCCAATTCGGGCACTAGTTTTGGACAAGGTGGGGGACTGCAGCCGACGAAGAATTTTACTTATACAAGCAATGGCAAAAAATGGGTCTGTTTAACCATTACAAATGGCGTTAGTGGTTGCAGTAGCTCCTTCTGCGACAGCACGTATGTACTGACAGTAAATAGTACCACTTGCAATCCATCTGTCATGTACACCATGTACAAAGACACCACACAAGCATTTACATGGAATGCCTTTCCGAATTATCCGCTTTCCATTTCGGGAGCCACCTGGTATTGGGGAGATGGCACATCTACAACAGGGCTTTATCCCAGCCATACTTATTCGGCGGCAGGCACCTATTCCACTTGTGTTACGGTTAGTGTGAGTTGTGGTACAATCACCGCTCAATATTGTTATGTGGCGAATATATTTAGAAGCTCACAAGACAATTCGATGGTGACTGTGAATGTTAAACCAAGTACACCGACTGGTTTAAGGGATTACACCCATGAAAAGTCCTTTGAAATTTATCCTAACCCCAGTGAAGGTTTGTTTACGATTAACTTTAACCCCAATTTAAAAAGCACTGCCATGATTGAGGTAACCAATTTGTTAGGCGAACAGGTTTATCAAATGAACTGCTCAACCATGGAAATAAAGGAAATAAACATCACTGAATTGCCAGCGGGTTACTATGTGCTAAAAGTATCCATAAACGGTGCTGCTCAACACCAACGTATTCTGATTCAATAATAAATTCATCCACCTTCCTAGTAACAACTCTTACCATAAACAACTTAAATAGTCAAACAAAATAACCACCTTTAAAACCAAACGTATGAAAACAACAACTACACCCTACTTAAAAGCGACCTTGAAAATGGCGGTCCTTCTATTTCTGCAAATAGGCATCAACCGATTACAGGCGCAATGTCAAGCCAGCATGTCCTTTTCCTATGGTCCCAATGGCTTAGTGACCTTTAGTTCAACCTCGACCAATACAACAGCCAATACCCATTATTATTGGTCAATAAGCAGTAGCCAGGGGCCGACCACTTCCACAACCTACACTGCAAATGGGTGGTACACTGTTTGTTTGAACATATGGGATTCAGTGGCATCGCCAGCTTGTTTTTCTTACGCCTGTGATACTGTAATCGTATTTAATGTAACAACCTCGAGTGTTTCACCCTGTCAAGCTAATTTCACCCATCATCAAGGTCCGAATGGCAGTGTGTCGTTCAACAGTACTTCAACAGGTACAGCTGCCGGCACCACTTATGTTTGGAATTTTGGATCAGGTTTAGCTTCATCAACTAACCCAAGTCCCAACTACACTTATACTTCGAATGGTTTAAAATGGCCTTGTTTAACCATTACCAACACCATAACCGGCTGCAACTCGACCTTTTGCGACTCAGTTAATATAAATAGTATTGGTGCCGCCTGCAACCCAACAGTACTGTTTAATTTGAGTAAGGATTCCACACAACTTTTAACGTGGAATGCCTACCCCAGTTACCCATTAACAACCACTGGTGCGACATGGAATTGGGGGGATGGGTCATCAAGTACAGGTTTGTTTCCGAGTCATACCTATTCTGCCGCAGGCACCTACTCTATTTGTTTAACTGTTAGTGTAAGTTGCAGTACCGTTACCGCGCAGTATTGTTATGTATCGAATATATTTAGAAGCACGCAAGATATGTCGATGGTAACTGTAAATGTAAAACAAAAAGGTGCTACTGGACTTGTGGACCAAGCCAGCACAAGCACTTTAAAGGTTTTTCCTAACCCGAGCAATGGCCTGTTTACTTTTGAGATAAGTGGCGGTGTAACCAACCTTGCGAACATAACCATTACCAATATGTTGGGTGAAAAAGTATACGCCAGTACCAGTAATTTGAATGAAACCAAGACCCTTGATCTAACTGCCCTGCCAGCAGGTTACTATGTATTGAACCTAAACACTGGTGAGCAAACCATTCACCAACGCTTATTAATTCAGAAATAAACCAAGGTAAAGAAGAGGATACCACCTTTACGCGAAATTCACATTAAGTTTGTGTTCTCTCCATTGGAGAGTTTGTGAGAAGAGGCCTGCAGGAATGTGGGCCTCTTTTTATTGCGCTCGTTTTCAACAATTCTTAAAATAATGTGCAGAGATTTTTAGGCCCATTAACTAGCCAATCTTTATCTTGTTTACGTTATGCCCTTTCGTGCATTACCCAAAAGCACATGATTACTTCGAGAAACATTGGATTTAAACGCTTATTAAGGTGGACGGGCGTTCACTTTATTTGGTTGACTGTATTTGTTGGTGGCGTGGCAGCGCTTTACAAATACCAAGTGATAACGGTAAGTTTACCGTGGTTACCCATTTCGGTGATTGGCACCGCCCTTGCCTTTTATGTGGGTTTTAAAAACAGTCAAGCGTATGACCGCACTTGGGAAGCGCGTAAAATATGGGGTGGTATAGTGAATGAAAGTCGCGCGTGGGGCATGATGGTAGATGGGTTTGTAACCAATAAATTTGCCGACCAACCGGTGGATGCGCAAGCATTGAAATCCATTAAAAAACGTTTAATCTACCGCCACCTTGCCTGGCTCTATGCCCACCGCAAGCAATTGTTGGTACCGGCCCCATGGGAGCACATAAGCGAAGAAGGTTTGATTTTTAATAAAGCCAATTACATTCAAAACGTTTGGGGTACCGGTAAGCAAGTTGAATCGCCAACCGATTACGATTACAAACCGTTTTTAGAAAAAGACGAATACGACCATTTACACGGTGCAAACAATGTGGCCACACAAATTATCAATGAACAATCACGGGCATTGACGGATTTACGGGACAAGGGGTTGATTGAAGATTTTCGTCAGATGGAAATGGTGTCTGTTTTAAAAAGTTTTTATGCCTTGCAGGGACAAAATGAGCGCATCAAAAAATTTCCCTTACCGCGCCAGTATGCCAACCTCAGTCGCTACTTCGTGGGCCTATTTATTATTCTGTTACCCTTTAGTATGGTGCAGGAGTTAGCTAAGGTGGGCAGCATTGGCTTTGGCATGTCGATAATATTAACGGTTATTATTGGATGGATTTACATTACCATGGAATTGATGGGCGATTATACCGAGAATCCCTTTCAAGGATTGGCAAATGATGTACCAATGTTATCAATTTGTCGCACTATTGAAATTGACTTAAAGCAGATGTTAGGCGAAAAGAACGTACCTGAGCCCATACAACCCAACAAGGATATTTTGTTGTAAGTCCTCTTCTTCAGCGGAGAATGGTGTGCAAGAATCGCAGACCTTTACTACCAATTAACTTGACGATGCAGGAGTAACGTCACCATTTATTCAATCACTTGATTGTTGAAAGGCGATGAACCAAGAAAGTAAAATGATGAAAGCGCGCGCCGTAAAAGTGCGAGAGGGATTGCAGGCAGTAGCAGCATGCAGCCACGCTGTGCACGCACTTGGTTGGCGGAGGCCCGGAGGCGACAGCTGAGGGGACCCCGTACAACCTAGTGCGTGCAGGCGTGGCCAATGCTTTACTGCCGGAAAGCCCGCCCGCTCGCCCAAAAAATGACAAAATCAATTCCTGTGTTTATTGTTATTAGAAAGAGAGACACGTAAGATAGATACGTGAAAAATTAACGGTACAAAAATCTTAATGAAGTCTCGGACAATTTAATCAGGACTGAGTTAAATCAAACTTACCGTTTGAATTTATTGCCGATGATGGCGTGGAATTGTTCTTTATACGTATCTGAAATCGGGATCAATTGGTCTTTTATGCGAATGCGGTCGCGTTCAATCGATTCAATTTTGCCAATAGCCACCATGAAACTTTTGTGTACACGGCAAATGATGGACGGAGGAATTTCAGATTCAAAGTCCTTAAAATTCTGCAGTGTCATAATACGATTAGACGTGGTGTGTATGCGTCTATAATCGCGCATACCTTCGATAAACAGTACATCTTGAAGCACTACTTTTTCGAGGCGGTATTCTGTTTTAACGAAAATATACTCTTTAATGCGTATGTGATTATCAAATAAATTAGGTGTTTCTACCTTATCGATAGCCTTTAAAAACCGATCGAACGAAAACGGTTTTAGCAGGTAGTCGGTAACATTGAGTTCGTAGCCCTTTAATGCGAATTCGTTGTAGGCTGTGGTAATAATGACATCACCTTTGAACTGCATGTTTTCGAGAAGTTGAATACCGGATAACCCATCCATATTAATATCGAGAAAAATGAGATCGACGCGATTTGATTTTATGAACTGCCATGCTTCGATGCCCCCATCAAACGCACCAATCAACTGCAATTCGGGCATTTGTTGCACAAAACCTTTTAGCCGTTCCATAGCGAGCGGTTCATCTTCAACAATTATGCAGCGAATTGGCATTTATTTTCTTACAACTACAAAAGTACTTTGAATTTGTGATTGATCCCTGATTGTCCACTCCAAGTAAAACACGTGTATCGACCAACCGCGAACTACTGGAGGGACAAAACCAGTTGAAGACTCCATTTTTGGCACTCTTTTTTTCTTACATCAATTATGGTTGGATATCTAGAGACAAGAAAACCCGGTAGGTTTGGTTAGCATCGTTAATCACCAATTGGTGTTTATTTAGAAACAAAAGCGATAGGCGCCGTTGAATAAGTTCATTACCTAAGCCACTGCGGTTGTGATGAGCCACACTATTTTGTACGTAGGCATTTTCACACGTAAATTCAATGGTTGTAGGCGCAATAACCAGGTGGATGGCAATAGCCTGATCTCTTTTTTTATTCTCAGCGTGCTTGAACGCATTTTCGATAAAGGGGATGAACAACATCGGTTCGATTTCGATTGAACCCGGACTGCCAGTTACTTCAAAATTCACAAAATTGTTGTTTGTTGTGCGAATACGCTGTAAATCGATGTACTTTGAGATGTAATCTATTTCCTCCTTGAGTTTAATTTTTGTTGATTTGGTGTCGTACAGCATAAAGCGCATCAAATCTGACAATTTGATAAGGTAATCTGAAGCCAGTGTTGGGTTTTTCAAAATTAACACATCGATATTATTAATGGTATTGAACAAGAAATGCGGTTGCATTTGAGATTTAATTAGAGCCACTTCCATTTCATAGTTTCTACGATCAAGTTCCATTTTAACTTGAATATCGTTGTACCAAGTCACAAAGCCCTTAATGATTAGAGCAATAATGCCATGTACCAAAGCTATTATTGAGAGGAAAAGCCAAATGCCCGGTAATTCTTCGAGGTGGCCGTTGAAGGGCGCTACATTTGGAAAGAAAACGTGCATGAGGAGCATCGTTAGTAAGGCAGAACCGATGGCCGTTAGTGAAGCCCAACCAATAAAGGCGGTGATTCTTTTCTTTTTCAAGTAGCGGTCGAACAGTAGGCCATAGAAAATATAGAATGCTATTAGCCCTGGCCAGTAGGCGGCCGATGAAAGTGGTGAATAAAACAAAGCCCTCAGTAAGCCTCCATTAGGGAAAGGATTGTTGTTTGACATGGCCACTAGAAGACCTAGAACGATAAAGCTGTACAAGAGCCAGTAGCCCAGATGCAGCAGAGTAATAATCCATTTTTTCATAACTATTGATTTTATGCCATCAAAAGTAGTCTTGGTGTTGACGAAGGTAAATTTTGTTATGTCAGTACCTACAATTTGTCTGCAAAAGCCCCTTTTTAATCTGCAAAACAGGATGATGGCCCTCGACATACTGCAACAATTAAAGAAACCTATTCACAGCAAGGACCTAGAAAAACAGGCTGGATTAATTTTTTTTATTAGCAATTGCAGCTTATCTTTGAAAAACAATCAAAAAAGAACAAAATGAAAAAAATCGTATCCCTCCTGTCGATGCTAGCCTTTGTGCTGGTAATTGCTTCATGTACCAAGAACCCTGCTAAAGTGCTTCCTAAGAAGGACGGTAAATGGAATGTGACTTACACACAAACCACTAATGGTAAATCTACCACTGGAAGTGGCACCTTTACTTTTACTGATACTGAAGTTACTATAACTGATGATGCTTTTTCAACCCTTGCATTTAAAGGCACATGGTCGTATGACAAATCGGCTGAAAAAATAACAATTACCATTGATAAAGACGCCACAGTTTACACCGTTTCGGACATGACCCGTACTTCTGAAACGTGGACCAATACAGACAATGGTACTACCCTTGTTTACAAATTGACTAAGCCGTAAGGCGTTGTTAACACGAATTAAAAGGCTGTCCGATTGGGCGGCCTTTTTTTTTTGAATAAAAAAGCCGGCAAAGCCGGCTAGATTGGGTGCATCGATAAAAATTACGCAAAAACAGGAGGGTACTATTTCACTTCAAAACCAAGGTGAAATTAAGCAGAAGGCGTAAACTTGGTGTTGCCAGTTAACGAAAGCCCATTCATAGTTAGTGAGTCCCCATCATCAGTTTCTCTTTACCATGGTAATTTGATCGAGCAAATCAGTTTGTTTATCAGGCGATAAGGGAATGGAGGTGCCGTTTGTTAATTCAATAAACCCACCATCTGACTTAACAATTTGTTTGATAAAGCGCACATTGACGATGTAGGATTTATGGCACCGGAAAAAACCCGAGTTGACACTGATGACCTCTTCAAAGTTTTTCAGGGTTCTGCTAACGATTAGCTTTTCGCCTGAACTGAAATGAATTTCGGTATACGAACTATCGGCCTTAAGGTAAATGATATCAGCTAGTTCAATAAATCTAATTTCGTTCGCAGTTGGCACAGCTATTCGATTAACAGAAGTATGTAAAAATTGGCTTTTTAGCGTTTCAAAATTAGTGGTTGATTTTTTATCAGACCGTTTTAAACGCGCAATTGTCCTTGCTAATTCATCTACAGCCACTGGTTTTAACAGATAATCCATCGCTGCCACTTTAAAGGCATTAATAGCGTATTGGTTGTAGGCGGTGACGAATACAATTTCGAAATCAATTTCTTCTTCGTTAAAAAAATCGAGAATTTCGAGACCACTGTGTCCCGGCATTTCAATATCCAAAAAAACCACGTTGGGTTTTAATTTGTGAATGTTTTTAATGCCATTCGGCAAATCACCACATTCGGCGACAATCTTAATTTCGGGGTCGATATCGAGCAACATGTTTTTCAGCAATCCCCTTGCTTGTTGTTCATCGTCGATTATTATGGCGGTTATCATAGTACGAAAATAAGTGATAGCAGCAGATGACAAAATTCTATTGATAAAAAAATCACCTGCGGCAAAGAAACAAGAGGCTGTCCTAATTAAGCAGGAACAGCCCCCTTACCATTAGTCTTTTATAATTTTGAAGTTTTGCTGACCGCTTGCAGTAGAAAAAGTAGCGAGATAGAGTCCCTTAGGCCATTCTTCACAGATGACCTCAGTGGAGTTGTTCACCACCGTTTCCGTCCAAAGAACTTTACCTTGTAAATTGGTTATAACCAGCAGTCCATTTGTTTTAGTATTGAATGTCAGTTTTGTTTGCGCAGGAACCGGATAAATGCTCATCAACGCCACTGGAAGGGCCGATTCCAAATGAGTACAAAGATCGACTGTTACTTGAGTAGAAGCGGTACCAATACAATCGCCATTATGTCCCGTTAACGAGAAAATGGTTGTAGCCGTTGGCGTTAATACTACTGAATTGGTAGTTTGTCCCGTACTCCATGAAAACGATTGTGCACCATTAGCGGTCAACGTAAGATTTTCACCAGCGCACAAGTTGGTAGGATTGGCCACTACACTAACTGGCAGTACTGAAGCCGGCGTATTGGAGCCAGAAAGCACGCCACCTGTAGCAATCCAATCAGAAAACCCACCATTTAAAGCGAACATATAAAGCGTACCTGTATTTGCAGCGGCGGCGTCGGCCAACAAGTTGGCTGTGCTATTGGAAGCCCCGAGAACACCATGATTAAAATGGTAATTCGCAACCAATCCACTCGCAGTAGATGTAATTTCGCACCGCATAAACGACTTGATTTCACACTCGGTTCTAGCTTTGTTCCAAAAGCGCAATTCATCCATGCTACCATCAAACACTTGGATATTCAATTGGTTGATGTACCTATACCCTAGCAACACCGTAGACGTACCCGTGTTAGCCGTTCCTGAAGCCGTATTGACTTTATCCAAGTTGCCATCCACATACAGGGCAATTTGAGAGCCGTCATACACAACCGCCACATGGTGCCAAGCATTATCTGCCACATTCACTGTACCTGTTAACCAGGAACTCGTAATGCCATTGCAAAAGAAGGATAATTTACCACTAGAAGAAGTAGTTCCTTCGCCATTAACAGCGAAATAAAAACTATCGTCGATTTTATTGGCAATGTGACCTGTGGCTTGTTGATTGGTTCGTATCCACGCTTCGATTGTAAAGGCGTTGGAGAAATTGAAGGCTGAGTTGTGGTTAATCATGACAAAATCGTTGACACCATCAAATCGTAATGCAGCCCCTGGTGTTTGAGCCATAAGGGTAGTTGCGAAAATAAAATTAACAGCCAGTAGGAGCTGCCTAACTTGTTGGATAAAATTGTTTTTCATTGGATATTTTTTTTCAAAAATACCCCTACAACTTCGTGCAAATTGTCATGAATTAGTGAACCCTTGTAATGAGTTTTCCTTTATTCAAAAAAGTAATTACGCTAACCGAAAATGCCCTTTCAATAACGAATGGGTTTACATAAACAACGGTTGCAAATTAATTAGGTGGTAGTACGAAGAGGTACGGTGATACGAACAGAGGTGCCGATTGGATGACCATTTAAGTCTTTTTTATCTGTGTACTGAACCCCAACATGACTTTGGCCTGATTTATTAAGCAAACTCAACCGTTTTTCTGTGGCCTTGGTGGCAAATGAAATGTGTTTTGACTGGCGCGACTTATTAATAATCTCAGCGCGTTCCCTTCCAACACCATTATCCGTTATGACAATCTCTAACACATTCCCATTTGGTTTAATTTGAATGGATAACAGTTTCTCTCCTTTCTTGTGCATTAGACCATGTTTTAACGCGTTTTCTATGTAGGGTTGGATAATCATGGAGGGAATAGTAATCACATCTGGCTGAATTGATTTGTCAACCTTAATATGGTAGGCCAATTCTTCATTAAACCTTACCTTTTCGATATCGAGGTACAGTTCCATCGCTTCTAATTCTTCACTTAGTCGAACATTGTCCTTATCCGACATTTCCAAAATCATCCGTGATAGCCGTGAAAATTTTGTCAAGTACGTACTAGCCCGTTTCTTGTCATCAGAATAGATAAAGGATTGAATCGTATTGAGTGCGTTATGAAAAAAATGAGGATTCATTTGTGACTTGATAGCAGTGTGCATAGAATGGCGCAATTCATTTTCCAGTGCATCCTTTTCCTTGGCTAGTTTATTTCGTCTTAAAATCAAACGCGTTTGAATAATGTAATACGTAGAAATAATACCAATTAATAGCAGCAGCCAAATAAGTGTACCCCACCAACTTTTGTACCAAGGCGGATTAATAGAGATAGGCAATTCAATAGGATTGTCGAGTAATTTACCTGGGAAACCCATAGCTAGCCGAACCGTGTATTCGCCAGGAGCCATAGCGGGTAATCGTAAAATACGCGCGTCGGACCCTAATGAAATCCAGGCCCCATCATTAATGGAATAACATACATTACGCGATGCCATTGGACTGTATCCAGGCAAGGCAATATCAATTTCAATATTATTTTCCAGATAATTTAGACGCGTTAATTTTCTCTTATCAATCGTTGCGCCGTTCACAATTAATTCAATCAATTGCAGTTTGGGCACATACGCATTTGCGTGCGCCTTTTCAAGAGGAATAAGTCGGATACCATTCGCCGCCACCATGCACAAATCGCCTCGAAACAAGGTAAAATCTGTTACTTCATTCCCCAACACAGGCATTTCGTTAATTGAAGGTGAATTCGGTACCCGCCATAAAAGCAAGTGGTCGGTTAAGGCGATAACCGTATCATTAAATACTTTGATGTTTTTAATTGGTTCATCCACTTTTCCGAACAATTGTGAGGTAACTAATTTATCATCTTCAATTCTGTAAAGCGAGCCATTAATGTCGAGAACAAAAACCGAATCCCTGGTCTTTATCATGCGTTGCGGATAAATGACCTTATTTTTATGAAGCAGGTTTTGTTTATGGCCCAACGTGTCAACCATTATTAATCCCGCTCCCGTTCCAAAATACAAGCGTTTACGTAGGGGGTCGTATTCAACTGTTTTAGCACGAACATTAACAATTAAGTACTTTGAATCGGTTGGCACTTTATAGTCAACATTCCCTTTGACGGTCCGAAAAACATCCCGTGTCTTTTTATCCAACAGAAAGTACCCACAGGCGCCGGTAGCTGAAAAGCCGATAACATCGCGGCTGATTTCGCAAACATCCTTAACAGCACCAATAATACTCGTTTCAACTCGATTTTGACTATCGACGTATCTGAAATA
>JACCDS010249660.1_pt1 | contig 35393 bp, 24 predicted proteins | sample 7446441 | NCBI WGS metagenome assembly JACCDS01 (sample SAMN15323445, study PRJNA562643) | freshwater metagenome | isolation source: river surface water | place: USA:Blue River Watershed | collected 2017-08-17
GCCATCAATTTGCGCAACCATCATAGCAAGTTATTTGGGGTTATTCTACCTACGTTATCCAACAACTTTTACCAAGCCTTTATTGCTACCTTAGAAGAAGATGCCCGCAAAAATGGCTACTCCCTATTAATTGTACAGTCGTGCGATGATCCGCAGGTAGAATTGCAAAGTATCAAGTTGTTTAGAGCCAATAAAGTAGCCGGGGCATTTGTATGTTTATCGCCCAATTCGGCCGATACCACTGCTTTTTTGAAAATGGAAGATCTGGATACACCGGTTATTTTTTTCGACAAAGTACCGCCAATAAATAGTTGTAATAAAGTGTGTGTGGCCGATATTGCCGCAGCGCAATTGGCGGCAAATTGTTTGATAGAAAAGGGGTATCAACATATTTTGGCATTGTTTGGTAATGCTAAAATGTCCATTACCCACAAGCGATTACAGGCTTTTGAAGAGGCTTTTGCAACGGCCACCTCTGCTGCACGGTTGTATATAGAATTTGCACATTCATCGGACGAGTCCATGTTGATTACCCAAAAATGTTTGAACACAACGCGTAGTATAGATGCTATTTTTTGCATGAGCGACGAGGTGTTGATTGGTGCAATGAAAACGCTTCAACAAAACAATATTGCCATTCCTAGCCAAATTGGCGTCATTGCTATCAGTAATGGTTTTATACCTCAATTGTTTCATCCCAATATTTGTTATATTGAAACAAGTGGAGCCAAATTAGCAAGCCTTGCTTTTCAGCGAATGATGGCTTGCTTGGCCGGTAGTACATTTATCCAAGAATTAACCGTAGATGCTGTGTATGTAAAAGGGAATTCGATTTAGTATTGTTTAAGATATAATTGACATACTTATTGTTTTTCAGTTTGTTATTTACTTTTATTTTACCCTGCCTTTGCTTTTAGATATGTGGTTAAAAATCTAAAAGCAAAAGGCTGCTGAACTTCATTTTCTACTACATTAGCTTTCAATTTATTGTACCATCAATTGGGTTGTCCATTCCTTGTTTGTTGTGGTGTTTATCAATCGTACATAGTAAATGCCTTGGTGAATACCTGTAGGTAAAGTGTAAGATATGTGCTGTTTTGAAGTTTGCGTATTCAGCACTTTACGCATTAAAATTTTTGATTGGTTATTTAAGAGATGCACTTCATAACTGCCGGCTTCTTTTATAGCAATGTTTATCACTTCATTGGTGCTGATAGGATTGGGGTAAATGGTAAATGCTTTAGTAACTAGTCTAGACAAGCTATCTAATAGTGATGGTTTTTCAACTAGGTTTTTTCGTTTTTTTGTTGATTTAGTAATAATCACCTCACCCATCATCATGTCATCTATGGCTAGTGCTAGTTTTATTAATTTGGTTTCGTCATTAGCCACAAGTAGCAATTCTTTTGTAGTATAACCGATATATGAAACCACCACTGTAACATTTTTTTTATTTGCGACTAAAGCAAAAGTACCATCAGCTTTGGTAGAAGTGCCAATTTTGGAGTCTTTGATCAGGATGGATGCACCTTGCAGGGGTCTATTTTGCTCATCAACAACACGGCCAAGCACTTTGTTTTCAATTGGCAGATAGGCCACTTTGCCCAATAATGCCTTCTCCACAATACTTTCATTCGTGGTGTCTGTTAATTGTTGGATACTTGACTTATTTTGGCCATTCGATTGTTCCAGCATTGTCAATAGTGATGCAATCGAAGCCAACCAATAGCGCCATGTTCGTTTGGGTTGTAATTGTGTTTCTATTATAGGTCTTTCTAGTTGGTCGCGTGTAAAATGTCCGCAAGTGCTGCCAGTATTATTTTTTAAAAAGCGCACTATTTCATTATCGGTCATCACGCTAAAATCCACCACCACTTTTGCGCAGCTTCCACAAAAGCGCCCTTTTGCATCAGGCGTCATTGTATTCCAATTTTCGTGGCAAGGTTTGGGTATTTGAATTTGCAAATCGTTTTTCATATGTGCTTGCATAGATTTGTTTGTAAAAGAGGATGCATTTTCTGAGGAAATTACATACTTTTTTTCAAAAATATTTTCTTTGAATCAAAAAGGCCGTCACAATTGTTTTGCGACGGCCTATTATATGATTATTTTTTATCCTGTGGTGGACGATTAGGATTATTGCCCCCTCCACCTTGCCTATTGTGCGGGGGTCGGTTTCTGTTGTGCCTATGTTGTGGCGGTCGGTTGTTGTTGCGAGGCGCCTGAGCATCAGTAGCATTGGCTAAAGGGGCATCGGGCGGTGGTGGTACAATACCGCTTTTAGCAGTATCGTTTGTTTGTATTGGCGCATTTGCCGGCGGTCGGTTTGTGGGTCTTTGTTGTCTATTTGCTTGTTGGTTGTTTCTATTGCCTTGTTGTGGCGGTGTGTTTTGCCTGTCGTTTTGTGCGTTGCGCGGTGGTGCTTGCCGATCAGAATTTTTGGGAGCTTGCTCACGTTTTGGGTTATGGATAGGCGCACCCGTTGCAGGTCGGTTATCGTTGCGAGCGTCTCTATTTGAATTAAATGGAGGTCTTTGTTGGCGGTCGCGTGATTGATTTCTGTTTTCTCGGCTATCTCGTTGCATTTCTTCTCTGCGTTTTCGATCGCCTTTTTCCAAACTACGCAAACTAATTTGGCCTACTACGTCTACAAACTGTGGTTCAATTTCTTTTGGTTTGCCTGTAGTTACATCAACCGGTTCTAAATCGGCAGGCTTAATACCTTGGGCATTCAGTTTTTTTATTTCTTTTACACGAGAAATAGATAAAGGATAATGCTTACTGCCTCCCTGAATCATGTACCACATCAAATTTTTAAAGATGTCTTTTTTGATCAAAAAGGCATTACCTCTTTCAATTTCTAAGGTATCTACATTGTCGGGGAAATGTTGTAATGCATCCAAATAAGTATCAAGTTCAAAGTTGAGGCAACATTTTAATCTGCCACACTGTCCGCTTAGCTTGGTTTGGTTGATAGATAAATTTTGGTAGCGAGCCGCAGTCGTATTCACACTTTTAAATTCGTGTAGCCAAGTACTGCAACACAATTCGCGTCCGCAACTGCCAATACCGCCCACTTTGGCAGCTTCTTGCCGAATTCCAATTTGACGCATTTCTACCTTAAGTTTAAATTCGGCAGCAAATTGTTTGATCATTTCCCTGAAATCAACTCTGTCGTCGGCTGTATAAAAGAAAGTGGCTTTTTTGCCATCGGCTTGGATTTCAATTTCGCTCAACTTCATTTGCAGTTTGAGTTCCCGGGCAATTTCGCGGCTACGAGCAAGCATTTTCGGTTCTCTGTTTTTGCTAATTTGGTAGCTTTCAATATCTCTATCGGTACTTCTACGCAGTATTTTTTTGATGTCGGGATTATGCTCGTCAATGCCATTTTTCTTCAATTGCAGGCGTACCAATTCGCCGGTAAGGCTCACTTCTCCCACATCAAATCCGCCGGCACCTTCAATTGTAACCAATTCTCCTTTTTCAAAAAATTGCTGTATACTATTGCGGTAATAATCTTTTCTACTGCCTTGTTTAAAGCTAAGTTCTACAATTTGGCAACTATTATCGGTATCCGTTATTGGCAAGTCGGAAAGCCAATTGTGTACGTTCATGCGGTTACAGCCACCTGAACTACAACCGCCGTTGCTTTTGCAACCATTCGGTTTACCTGTGCCACAAGATCCACATCCCATATTGATTGTTTAATAAAGGTAATTTGTTATAAAATAACGGTAACAATAGGGGCTACACTAAACAACAAGTGGAATAGGAGGCATAAGTATTCAATATCCGAACCCTTTGTTGCATAGCAACAGAGATAGTTAAAACGAACCACCAACATGCCCAAAAACGGACTTTGGTGTACAAATTGTATCTAGGGTTGTTGATAAATGATAAATATATTAGGCCACACACTTCCCTACTCCTCTATGTTAGCGTCGCACCGTTTCTTACTGCACCGTTTCAAAAGTAACTATTTTATGTGTATACTTCTACTAACAATTGTTATTTTCCACATCAAGTAAGTAATGGGCTTATGCGGTTGTGGACTAGCATAAGAGGTTTAAGAATACGTAACAGTGGTACATGCTCAGGTTGTATGTATGCAAAAAATTAGATTGGATAAATTTTACCGGGCACTATACGAGTTTAGTTGAATGGCTTGTGGTGGGGTGTTTTTGAAGGTGTTATTTTTGGCAACATTGTTACTGCTGTTGATGTACTTGGTGTATACCGCCATTTGTGGTTGGTCTTGTCCATTTACCGGTTCTAGCGATAGAGGATAGTTTTTCCACCATGGACCTGCTGCCCAATAGGAGCCGCTGATATGGTTGGCAGTAAGGTATTCCAAAAAATTTTCTAAAATCGGCAACCATCTTGCATCGTTGCGGGGTACGCCAAATTCGCCAACATAACCTTTAACACCATTTTTTTTGATCCAATCGATAAAAGGTTTTACTCGTTGTACGCCAATTTGTTCATGCGCTCCTTCATGTTCGTAGCTTTTGGTATATCGGCCAGAAACATCGTGGTCAAAATAGCAATGGGCATTAAAAACAATTTTGTTAGAGGGGTCTTTTAAATATTTTAAGTTATCGCTAAATTTTTCCCAAACGTTGGCATTGGCATAATGATCGCCTTCCACCATTACAGTTAGGGTGGAATTTATTTCTCTAATACCCCAAATGGTTTGCTGTGCGGCATTAAACCATACGTTTTCGCCCAAATCGTGCGGTTCGTTCATAATATCAAACGCATAAATGTTTTTATTGGCTTTAAAAGCAATAGCCATTTTTTTCCAAAAATCGCGCAGGTATTTGATTGGTAGTTGTGCCGATCCCAACACCAATTCTTCACCTCTGCTTTTGTAGCGGCCAAAATTGTGCATGTTTAAGATAACCATCAAGCCCCTAAATTCGCAGTCGTAAATGAGGGTTTTCATTCTATTCACTTCTTCCATATCCAATTCGGCACCCAATTGTTTTTGCAATCTTTCCCATCTAAAAGGCAATTGAACAATGCTGACTCCTTTGTTGGCAAAATAATTGACCTCATCTGTTCTTGGGTATACATAATCTTTGTTTAGAATGCCGGGAATTTGGTCCTGACCAAATTCGGGTCCACATAATGAAACCCCAAACTGCGAATACGGAAATTGGGCAATACATGTTTTGCCTAACAACAACATGGCTACAAAAAATGCACAAAAGGTGCGCAAAAGGATAGTTGGATACTGCATGGCATCAATTAGTTTTAGGTTAAATCATAAGGGATGCCTAAAATTATTCGATGAAATGTTAATAACCTGAATAAACTGTGAATATATTATTCCCAAAGTGCCAAAAATGGAAAAAAATTATACAGATATGACTATTTTATTTTTAATAATGTGCAGTAGTTTGATAGTAAGTGCTTGAAAAAGCATTTTACCATTGGCATTTCGTTCAATAAAATAGGCTGCTTTGTCTATTTCTTCCACAATAGCTTGCTGTTGGCTTACGCTAGCTATTTTGTTGAGTCGGACAGCAAAATCTTTTTCTTTTTCGCCTACAGCTACCTGATCTGCTCCCAATATTTTGATGCGAATGCTTTGGGCTAATAAATGGTTGAAATACCGTAAAAATTGTTTTTGCTTTTCGCGGCCTAGTTTGCTCAGTTCTTCAGTAAATTGTACTTGTGCAAAAGGTCCTCCTTTCAGCGTAGCATTAAGCCAATCGCGCAGTAAACTGAGCCAATCTTCTTCGGCGTGTTGTAGTAGTTGTAAGGCTTCGCGGTAATTGCCTTCACAAATGCCCGCTATTTGTTGTGCCGTATGTTCGGGAGCGTTGGCACGCGCCATCAAGGCTTCTTGTATATCGGTGGTGTTTAGGGTAGGTATTTTAATTAGTTGACATCTACTTAAAATAGTAGCAATAATTTGTTCTTCGTTTTCGGCAACAAGTATAAATATGGTGTTAGGTGGTGGTTCTTCAATCAATTTGAGCAATTTGTTGCCTTCTTTACCTAAGTATTCGGGCATCCACAATACCAATACTTTGTATTCGCTTTCAAAACTTTTAAGGTTTAACTGCCGCATAATGTCGTTACACTCTTCGGCGGTTATATTGCCTTGTTTGTTCTCGGCTCCAATAAATTGGAGCCAATCGTACACATTTCCGTAAGGGAATTGCTTTACAAAGTCGCGCCATTCGGCAATGAAATCGGTGCTTTTGGGTTTGTCGCCACTTTTTTTGCTAATGACCGGATAAGAAAAATGCAAATCCGGGTGTATTAGTTGTTCGGCACGTTGAAAGGCCGGTTGTGTAGCAATATTGTCGGGATGTATAAATGCAGGTTCGGACGATAAGGCACTCATGCCGCCAAACAAATCTTCCACAACGGGTGCAGCGGTAGGCATACTAACAATGTATTGTGCAAAAGCAATGGCAAGTGGCAATGCACCACTGCCTTCTTTACCCAAAAAAAGCAACGCATGACTCAAACGGTTTAGTTCAACCATTTCGGTCAGGTGTTGCTTTACGGCTTGTTGGCCAATAATATCTTTGAACTGCATAAGGCGAAGATAAATACAAAGCACCGTAGAAAAGCTATTGAGCGCTTACAAAATCCTTACGCTTATTTGCAGGTGTGCACTACTTTAAATATTGTGCAATTTCTTCCCCATTAGGGTCCACTTTACTAGGAAAATAAGCCAAAAGTTGACCTTTTTCATCTAACAAAAATTTATTGAAATTCCAGCCAACGGTAGCATCAAGTACTCCATTTTCTGCTTTTGTGGTAAGCCATTTGTATATAGGGGCGATATCGCCTCCTTTCACACTAATTTTACTCGCCATTGGAAAGCTTACTCCAAAACGCGCCTTGCAAAATTCTTGAATTTCTTCGTTGCTTCCGGGTTCTTGAGCGCCAAAGTTGTTGGCTGGGAAACCCACAATGACCAATTTGTTTTTATTGGCATCGTACAATTTTTGTAAGCCTTCGTATTGTTTGGTATAGCCGCATTTAGATGCCACATTTACCACCAATATTTTTTTACCCTTGAATTTAGCAAAATCAATAGTGCCTCCTTCAATACTCGTTACTTTGAATTGGTGTATGGAATTATTAAGAGGGAATGTAAAAGATGCCAACGCAATAGCGGCAACTAAAGCAAGAATAAATTTCATAATCAGTGATTTTATGGTAAAGAAAACTTAAAGTAATAATGGTAAATAACGGTAAATGCCTTAAAAAGGTTGTGTTAAAAAAGGATAAATAATTGCAATGCCGTTATTAAAGGTAAACGCTGTAAATGATGTAAGACCAACAAGCTAAGAAGGCCATTTCCAAAACGGGATGTTAGGGCATTTCGTAGCAGCCCATATCGGGTATACCAACCGGACGAGGGTTGCCATCTAAATCGGTGGTAATGGCGTAAGTACTATTGCCGGTATTGATACAAGGTGAGGTAGCTTTTAATCTAAAGTCAAAAATTCTTTTCGTTACATCAATTGTAGTAAATTGGGGTAATTGGTTGTTGATAGAGTTAGTAAAACCAATGAGGTTGTTGGCATTTTTGTTCTTATAGAGTGTATTATTCACAGCAACCAAAAAGGGATTGCTCCCTTTTTTACTTACTACTAGTTCATTGTCCACAGTACCGCCCTCGCCATAAACAATGCAATTGTCTAGAGTGCAACTGAGCGCATCGGTATTGCCATCTGCATCGGCATTGGTAGCGGTGAATGTGGCATTTTTGTGGGCTACATAATTATTGCCAATGCCGGCAAAAGTGCAATGCAAAAACGAGTAGTTGCCTCCTGCGGTCAGGTAAGCGCCATATCCGCTATTGCTAATCAAGCAGTTACGTGCCGTTATACTACTTTTGCCCGCTCCTATTGCTACATCATAGATGTTATCAAACACGCATTCTTGTAACGTAAGTTTGGGTAAGGCGTTACTGGCTTCTTGCAAACAAATAACCCCTTGATAGGCATTTTTGATAATGCAATACGACAAAATATTGTTGTTACTTGTTTTATTAAAATAAATACCTGGCCAACTACCTGGATAGTTTTTGTATGGCTCATCTAGCCGATCGCCGGTAAATACAATGCGGTTGCTATCTTGTTTTTCTCCTAAAGCACGTAGCGTTCCATGTATTTGTATAGGTGCTAAGGCATTGGTGTAAATGCGCGTCCCTTTTTCTATTGTAAGTGTAACCGCTTCGTTGACCTTTAGCTGACCCAAGATGACAATAGGTAGTTTTTTGCTCCAAGTGGTATCTTTAGTGATGGTTTTATTGCGCAAAAAATAGGCATTTTTGCCGTAAGCCTCCAATTGAAGCAAACGCTTATTACCGTTAAAGGTAATTTGTAAACTGTCGCGCACTACAAATGGTAAATCTTGGCTGTTAGGATTGATGACGGTAGTTACAAACCCATAAATACTATCCCCGGCAGCTATTTCTACTTCGTCAAAATTGCTTCCCGGCACACCATCAATGTTGACTTTAAATACAGAACCATTGCCACCCATTAAACGAATATTGCTAAGAATTAATTTTTGGCTATTGGGGTTGAAAATTTTGAAATATTGTGTGGTAGAACCGGTTGTTGTAAATACGGTATCAAAATGCAAAGTGTCTTCAGATAGATACAACAAAGCATCTTTACTAGTAAGAATTCGATCCTTTTGACAACTATTCATCAATGTTAACAACAGCAATAAAACAGGCAACAACAAGTACTTCATGCCCTAAAAATAGTTAAGTAGTGGTGTAAAAACAACTTGTACGCCGATAACATTTTTGAACGGCTACATGGTAGCCTTTTTTTGTTGGGTGAGCCAAGGGCCGGTACTACCTATTAGGCTGCATGGGCGTTGGCACCGTTCAGCAGTAGTTAAGTTTATTGAGCAGCAATTTGCTCCTTTCTCCCCATTCTTTACGGATAATTTTTTTCCATTAGTGAGTGGTGTAAGCCACCGAAATGATACTCAGCTTGGTGCCTGAAACCTTAGTAATTTCCCTGCCGCAAGCTTCCAAAGTAGCACCTGTAGTTACAATATCATCTATCAAGGCAATGTGCTTGCCAACCAACGCCTCCGGTTGGGTAATGTTAAATACCCCTTCCATATTTTGCCACCTTTCTACCCGGTTGTAGGTGGTTTGACTTTCGGTAAATTGCTCTCGTGCCACGGCGTTGCCGATAATCGGTTTTTGCCATACTTCGGATAAGCCTTCACAAATCATCATTGCTTGGTTGTAGCCTCTTTGCGCTTCTTTTTTGTCGTTCAGTGGCAAAGGAACTATGGCATCTACACCATCAAAACGGTGTGTTTTTTGCAATTCGTAACCAAGTAAACGCCCTAAAAATTTGCCCATTTGTGGGTTGTTACGGTATTTAACTTCTTTAATCAGGTGCTGCATGGCCGATTGCTTGGTATAATAAAAGGCTGCACCGGCACCCACAATTGGGATTCTTCCCCAAAAAAGTACTTCCATAACATTGTTGGGTAGCTGCAAAAAGCCCGTTGTTGGCAATTGGTGCAAGCAAGGTGCACACAATAGTGTGTCTTTGTGTAAAACATCGGTACCGCAGCAAGAACACAAATGCGGAAAAAACAAATGCGCTACCGATGCGGCATATTGTTTGATTAAAGCTGTCATAATTAAAATAATAATTGATATACTTCGTGTACTTGACTAACCGCTGTTACTTTAATAGTGTATTGCTGTGGGTCGAAACTCTTTTTATTGTATTTACTAACAATAATTTGTTCAAACCCCATTTTTTCAGCTTCTGCAATGCGCTGTTCAATTCTATTAACCGCCCTAATTTCTCCATTGAGTCCTACTTCTCCCGCAAAACAAATATGGGCGGGTAGTGGCACATCTTCGTAGCTCGACAAAAGTGCGCATACCACCGCCAAATCTATTGACGGGTCTTCTACCTTAATGCCACCGGCAATGTTTACAAATACATCTTTGGTGCCAAAAATAAAGCCACCTCTTTTTTCCAATACGGCCAACAAAAGTTGTAATCTGCGCAAATCGAAACCTGTAACTGTTCGTTGCGGGGTGCCATATACGCTTTGGGTAACAAGGGCTTGCACCTCTATCAATATTGGGCGCATACCTTCAATGGTAGCTGCAATAGCGCTACCGCTCAGTTGCTCATCGCGCTGTGCAATTAATATTTCAGAAGGGTTAGCTACCGTTTTCATGCCATCCGCCGACATTTCGTAAATACCTAATTCGGCGGTGCTGCCAAACCTATTTTTAAGGGTTCGCAATATGCGATAAGCATAATGTCTGTCGCCTTCAAATTGCAATACGGTGTCCACCATGTGTTCCAATATTTTCGGGCCGGCAATAGTTCCATCTTTGGTAATATGGCCAATTAGAAAAACCGGTGTATCTGTTTCCTTAGCAAATCGTTGAAATTCTGCCGCACATTCCCTTATTTGCGACACACTACCCGCCGAAGAGTCTATTAAGTTTGACTGCAATGTTTGTATCGAATCTACAATCAGCAATTGCGGTTGCAATTGTTTTATCTCTTGGAAAATAGCTTGTAGCGATGTTTCGGTTAGTAAGTAGAAGTCGTTATTACTTATTTGCAGTCGGTTGGCACGCATTTTTATTTGCTGCTCGCTTTCTTCGCCACTAATGTACAGCACTTTTACATTGGTAATGGTAAGTCCAAGTTGCAAAAAGAGGGTACTTTTGCCAATGCCCGGCTCGCCACCCACTAACACAATACTGCCTTGAACAATACCTCCGCCTAACACCCGATTCAATTCTGCATCGGCCAATACTATGCGACTTTCTGTTTTTTCTTGCACTTGGTGCAGTGCTACCGATTTGGTGTTTTTTTGTTCTCCACGATAGTTTTTCCAACTGGTGTCTTTTTGATTTCCTTTATCTAATACTTCTTCTACAAAGGTGTTCCACTGTTGGCACGATGGACATTTTCCTAGCCATTTAGCACTTTCGTAGCCGCATTGGTTACAAAAAAAAGCTGTTTTAATCTTACTCATAACTGTATTTAAGTGTCGGTGCCGCCCAAGTAGGAGTGGTAGTACAAATATCTATGAGAATTTTGCTATTGTAATAAAGTGCGGGCTTAAATCTATTTTAATACCTGTAGGATTAATTTTGTATTAAATGTAATTAAATATTGATTAATTGTAAATGTGTTTTTAATGAATGAATTTACTATAAGTGCATTTAAAAAAAGATTTTTTTAGTGATAAATAGTTGCAAAAAGCGTAATGATTTGTAGCGTTCCGAAAAAAATAGTTTTATTAAAATAAAATAGTGTGTATGTGGTGGTCAACAATGAGGTTGCTTAAAGTTACTTTTTTAGCTATCTTATTAAAGTCTATAAAAACAATGTATTACTTATTTTGGCTTCAAAACTGTTCAAAATGTTAATTAACTAGCTTTTAACATTAAAAAACGATTAAAAAAACATTAAAACGGCTTGTTTCATTAGACGTTGTCAAATCTTTTTAACAAATATTTTGTTACCTTACCTAACCTTAACAATTTGTTAATGGATTTCTTCACACTAAAACAAAGCAAGATGAGAAAAAAACTTTATTTGGGTTTTTGTGCGCTAGTGTTATTTACACTGTCCTCAATCGCACAAAGTATCACAGTAACGGGCAACGTAACGGACGAGAAAGGAGTACCAATTGAAGGTGCCACAGTTGTTGAAAAAAATTCAAAAAAAGGAACAATGAGCAACGTATCGGGCTCGTTTTCCTTAAATTCTGCAAAAGGTAAAACACTTGTTGTTTCTAGTATTGGTTATGAAACCAAAGAAATAACTGTGTCAGATAAAGGAAGTTTAAAAATTTCCTTAAAATCATCTAATCAAGATTTGAGCGAAATTGTAGTTACTGGTGCTTATAATACCAAGAAAACACTGCGTAGTGCTACTTACAATGCGCAAACAGTAACATCAGAACAGTTGAATACCATTCGTCAAACAGATTTAAACAATGCCTTGGCTGGTAAAGTAGCTGGTTTGCAAGTACGGAGCCAATCTGGTGCTGCATTAGGCCGCGAAACAACCATTCGTTTGCGTGGTGCTAGTGGTTTTGGAGGCGATCAAGGAGCTATATATGTAGTTGACGGTACTATTTTACCAAGTGCGAACGACATTAACCCCGACGATATTGACGAAGTTTCAGTATTACAAGGCCCTGCAGCTGCGGCTCAGTTTGGTAGCCAAGGTGCCAACGGTGCTATTGTTATTACCTTGAAAAAAGCAAGAAAAACCAATGCTTTAGGTGTAAACGTAAACCTTGGTACCCAATTTGACAGAGTAGCGGTGTTGCCAAATTATCAAAATGCATATGCAGGAGGTTCAAGTCAGGATATGTCTAAATACACTTGGCAACCCGGACAACCCGAAGAATGGAAAGCATTAGATGGTAAATATTACCATAACTACGAAGATGATGCCTCTTGGGGTCCACGTATGTTAGGGCAAGAATACATTCCTTGGTATGCTTGGTATGGCGGTACAAAATACTCATACAAAACAGCCAATTTGAATCCGCAACCTAATAATGCAAAAGACTTTTTTAACACCGGTGTTACTTTAAATAACTCAATTAGCATAAGTAAGGCTACCGATAACTCAACTATTCGGTTTTCCTATGGTAATATCTCAATAAAGGGTATTTTACCAACCACTTCTTTGCAAAAACATACCATGAGTTTTAATGCAACTCATGATATTACCAACAAATTGACTTTTGGTGCTAATATCAACTTTGTATCGTCAAGAACGTATGGTCAGGTAGATGATGATGCTTACTCTAACCAATCTACAGGTTCATTCAACCAATGGTTTCACAGAGATTTGGATATGGGAATCATGAAAGAATTGCGCGGTCTAAAAACCCCACAAGGTGTTTATGCTAGCTGGAATTTACAAAATCCAACTTCTTACGATCCAAGCAATCCTAATAAATTTTATGCAGGTAACTATTGGTACAACTTTTATACCTACTTGGATTTAGTAAAACCAACTGTTGGTAACGATCGTTTTTATGGCGACTTGTCATTGTCGTACAAAATTACGAGCTATTTAAAATTGAAAGGTACCTACCGCAAGCAACAGAACAATACTTGGGGCGAAGCAATCTTTGGTTCAGACCTATTAATAAGTGGTACACAAACAACGGGTAATCAACCCAATAACAAAGGCTTTTATGGAACTTATAATGGTTTTTCAAATAGAGAAAACTATGAGTTGTTGTTGTCTTTCTCCAAAAAAATTAAAGACTTCCAAATTAATGCCAACGCAGGCTCCGACTTTTTTAGTTGGTTGTACAAAGACAATTCTGCGGCTACCAACAACGGTTTGAATGTACCATACTTGTACGCAATATCTAATTCTAAAGACCAACCAATACTCAATAATAGTCGTGTACAAGAAAAGTACAATGGTTTGTACTTTACATCAAGTATAGGATTTAGAAATTATTTGTTTGCGGATGTGACTGTTCGTAAAGATTGGTTCTCTACTTTACCGGCAGCAAACAATAGTGTATTGGCTAAATCATTTGGAGCTTCTTTTGTATTCAGCGATTTAGTTAAAATTCCAACTTTGACTTATGGTAAATTAAGAGCTTCATGGGGCGAAATTCCTCAAGCACTTGGTTTAACTTCTACTACTTTTGGTGCTTACAGATATCCTGGTTTTGCTTATTCAGTGGGTACTGCACAGTGGAATGGTAATTTCCTAATGGGCACACCTAATCAATTAGTAGATCCAAATATTAAAGGTGCTGTTAAAACACAAAAAGAAATTGGTTTGGATTTGCGCTTCTTTAAAGACAGCAGATTGGGTATTTCTGCAACTTATTGGGATGGAACAGAAAAAGACATTCCAAGTGCTGTTACTATGAATGGTGCTAGTGGCTTTACCTCTAAATTGACCAATACCGGTGAAATTTCTAAAAAAGGTATCGATTTGATTGTTACTGCAAAACCAATTTGGAACAAAGATATCAAATGGCAATTGAATGCAACTTGGGGCAGATTGTTAGAAAATAAAATAGTAGCTATTGCTCCGGGCATTGACAGAACAAGTTCTATTGATGCTTCATGGGGATCTGTAGGTCCATATTTAATACACGAAGTTGGTAGAGAGTGGGGTATGTTGTTTGGTAATGGTATCAAACGTACCGCTGAAGGCAAACCTTTGATTAATGCAAATGGTTCATATGTTAATGACCCTGCGGTAAGATTTGGTAATGTATTGCCGTTGTACACCGGTGGTTTGCAAAACAGCATCGTTTTCTTGAAAAACTTTACCTTAAATGTGAATATTGATTACCAAGTAGGTGGTAAATTCTTCTCATTGTCTGATATGTGGGGTTCTTATTCAGGTTTAACGGCTCGTACAGCAACTATTAACGATAAGGGTAATCCAATTCGTGATGCAGTTGCGAATGGCGGTGGTGTGAAAGTTGAAGGAATTGATGCTACAACTTTGAAAGCTTCAACAGTATACATGGAAGCGCAAGATTATTTCCACGGTTTATACAGTAACAGAACTTTTGATCCATATGTATACGATTTGACATTTGTAAAAGTTCGGGAATTGTCGTTGGGTTACAGCGTACCTGTAAAATACATTGGCATCAAAGGAATCAACAAAGTAGACTTTTCATTAGTTGCTAGAAGTCCTTTCTTAATTTACGCACAAACAAAAGATTTTGATCCGGCTGAAATTAGTAACTTGAGTGGTGAAAGAGGTCAGTTCCCTGCTACACGTAGTTACGGATTTAACTTGAAAATCGGATTCTAATTTAATCACAAAAAAATATTACTATTATGTATAAGTATTTAAAAATCTTTTCTTTTATTGTGCCGCTGAGTATAGCTGCGGTAAGTTGCAAAAAACTAGACGACTTTGGCGATACAAATGTAAATCCGGCGTCTACAACCACTCCAATTGTGGGAGCCTTACTTACCAATGTGGAATCCGGTATTGCTAGTTTGTCTGCAGAAACTAGAGGTGGTTTATATTGTCAATATTTCTCTGAAACACAGTATACGGATGTTTCTTTGTATGCCACCCCACAATTAAACTTTGATGCCACGTATGCTGGCCCATTGTACGATTTACAAAATATCATTCTTCAAAAAGTAAGTGTTAACCAAAGTGCTGTAGCCAAAATTTTAAAATCCTACATATTTTGGACCATTACCGATAAATGGGGAGATATACCTTATTCTGAGGCTTTAATAGGTAATCCTACGCCCAAATACGATAGTCAAGAAGCCGTATATAAAGGTTTAATTGCCGATTTAACAAGTGCCGTTGGTGAATTTAATACTACCTCTGTCATTACAGGTGATGTTATTTACAAAGGCGATGTACCATCTTGGAAAAGGTTGGCCAATTCTTTACGCTTATTGATGGCATTAAGATTATCTAAAAAATACCCTACTTCAGCAGATTATGCTGCAACACAATTTAAAGCTGCCTTAGCCGACGGTGCTGGCTTGATTTCCGATAATACGCAGAATTTCACTGTTGCATATCCTGGGGGTAATTTTAAATGCGATTGGTTCAATGTTTACGATGGTCGTTCCGACTATGCACAAAGCCAATTCTTTACCAATCTAACTGGTTCATTGGGCGATGCTCGTCAGGCTGCTTTTGGTAGTTCTACTGTAGGCGTTCCTTATGGTTTGGTTAGAGATGCAGCTGTAGCATTTACGAACGCCAACGCCAATTGGTCGAAAATTTTGAGTGATGCAAACAGAGCTGAAAACAGTTCTGTAGTAATCGTATCAGCAGCAAATGTATTTTTAGCTAGAGCCGAAGCTGCCGACAGAGGTTGGACTACCGAGGATTTGGCTACTATGTACGAATCTGGTATCAAAGCTTCTTTTGCGCAGTGGGGCTACACCGCATCTTCAGCATATCTAACACAGCCATCTGTTGCATTAACTGCTACAGCGGGTACTGCTGCTAACTTGCAAGTAATTGCTACACAGCGTTATTTGGCGCTTTATCCCAACGGTTTGCAAGGTTGGAGCGAATGGCGTAGAACAGGAATTCCTGCCTTAACACCTACAACAAATGCTGTTTCTGCATCTAAACTAATACCTCGTCGCTACACTTATGGAGCTAACGAATACGGTTCTAATGCAGTTGCGGTTAAAGCTGCTGCTGCTTTAATACCCGGAGGTGATGTACAAGACTCCAAGGTATGGTGGGATAGATAATTTATTTATTAAAAAATTAAAACAGGTTTATGAAAAAAATAATTAATAGCCTAGCTTTTTTATCATTACTATTCACATTTAGTTCATGTGTTAAAAATGATATAGTAGCCCTTACCAATCAGGGTAGTACTTTTATAAAGTTCTTAGAGGCACCCGAGAATAATCTTTTCTTTTCTCCATTTACAGATGTAAAATCTGTGGATATGTTCAGTATTCGTAAAGACCCTTCTAGCAAAGAGGAGTTGAATAAAGCAACTACTATTACATTAACATCCGTTCCGACTTATATAGAACGTTACAATGATGAAAATGGAACTAGTTTCGATGTATTGCCCGACAGTTTGTATACTTTGGATAATGCTTTCGTAAAAAGTGGTGATAAATACACCTACACTTTTGCAGCCGGCAAATTTGCAAAAGAATTCACTATTCAATTGAATGGTGCTAAGTGGGATATATCTCATACCTATGCAGTTGCTTTTGCTTTATCTGATGTAAGTGGTAAAAAAATAAGTGGTTCGGATACTATCATTGCAACAGTTAGTGTTAAAAACAAGTACGATGGTATTTATACTGTTACTGGAACGTTCTCTGATGCTGCAAATGCTGCGTTTGTAGGCGCTTATCCTCTTCAATGGGAATTACATACAAGCGGCCCTACACAATGTGTTGTTTATGATAATGTAGAATTAGGTTTTCCAGGATATTATTTTAATGCAGGAGGGACCTTCTCATATTATGGTAGTTTTGGCCTAATTGTAAATTTTGATCCCACAACCGACAAAATTGTTAGTGTAGAAAACTATTATGGTCAGCCAGCTGGTAATACGCGTTCCGCAGAATTAGACCCATCTGGTATTAATGCCTACGATGCATCTACACAAACAATTAATATTAAATATTTTATGAAGCAACCTAGTATTGTTAAAACCCCTCCCTATATCCGTGGATCTTTTAATGAGGTGTGGAAATACAAAGGACCCAGATAGTTATTTTATTCCTTTAATAAAAAAGCTCCGATAGCCTCGGAGCTTTTTTTTATCAGAGAAGCCTTGCATGCAACTTTGTTTATTACACCCGTATAACCAAAGGTTTACAGAGTTTACTTATATTGAATTTTTTAGCTAAAAATACTTCATTTGTATTATGTGGTGTTCTCTCTTTTTCATATAAATGTAAAATTTATTTATATTTTGCTGTCATTTTTTACCAAAATGTTAAATTTCTTCTGCTTTTTTTCACTAATTTGCATTTACCACTAAAACTATTGAACATGAGAAAGAAAATTTATTTAGGTGTTTGTGCCTTGGTATTTTTTACCATATCGGCATTTGCACAAACCATTACTGTAACCGGAAAGGTTACAGATACCAAAGGTGCCACGCTGTCGGGGGCATCAGTTTTAGAAAAAGGAACTCGAAATGGTGTTAGTGCCAACGACGATGGTTCTTTTATTATCAAAGTAAAAACAGGCGCAATACTAACAATTTCGTCGGTAGGTTACGAAACCGTACAACTAAAAGCCGCCAATAATTTAATGGTAAAACTCAATACCGATTTGGATGCTTTGAGCGAAGTTGTAGTAGTAGGATACGGTACCAAATCAAAAAAAGATGTAACTACCTCTGTGGCCCGTGTATCAAGTAAGGAGTTTGCCAATTTACCATTGCCTTCTTTCGAACAAGCTTTACAAGGCCGTGCAGCGGGTGTGTTTATCAACTCCGGTAGCGGTAAACTTGGTCAAGGATTAAATATTCGTGTACGCGGTATTTCTTCCATTTCGGCTAACCAACAGCCATTTGTAGTAATAGATGGAATACCAGTTGTTAGCGAATCGTTAGGTAGTGCTACTGAGCCCGATAATCCATTAGCTTCTATCAATCCTGACGATATAGAAAGTATTGAAGTATTAAAAGATGCAGCAGCTAGTGCTATTTATGGTAGTAGAGCTAGCAACGGTGTGTTGTTGGTAACTACTAAAAGTGGTAAGGCCGGTAAATCTAAAGTAAGTATTGGTTATTTTGGAGGTACTAGCCGACCTACTAGAAAAGCTAAGTTTTTAAATGCAGCACAGTACCGCGAGTTATTTACAGTAGCAGCAGAAAATGTAGGTTTAGTAGCCGAGGATGAATTCATTGACAACACAGGTACCGACGATTGGGCTAGTACGAACGATGTCAATTGGTCCGACAAAGCTTTTCAAAAAGGAAGTATTGCGCAATACAATGTATCTGTAAGTGGTGGCGATAGCAAAACAAAATTTTTGTTAAGTGCTAGTTGGAACGACCAAAAAGGTATTATCATTGGAAATCGGTTAAACAGAGCAACAGGACGTTTAAATGTGGAACATGCTATTAGTAAAAAAATACGTGTAGGTGCCAATTTATCTTTAAACCAAACCAATAACTTCAGAGTACCAAGCGATAACGCATTTTCTAATCCAATTCAATTAAATGCGTTACCTCCATTACATGCCTTGTTAGATGCTGATGGATTGAATAATCAAAATACCTTGTATTACAACAATTTAATTGAGTTAGAAGGCAATAACCGCAACTTGAATAAAGTTTACAGAACCATAAGTAGTGCTTTTGGTGAGTGGGCAATTACTCCTTCGTTAAAGTTGCGCAACCAAACAGGTATCGATTTTTACTATTTGCGTGAAAGTCAATATTTGGGCAGAAGAACACAAGATGGTGCACCAACAGGCTATAGTTTCGAAAACCAAGTAACCAATAGTATATTAACTTCTACTACAACCCTTGCTTGGAACAAAAAAGTGAATTTGAATCACAGTTTTGATGTGTTAGGCGGTATTGAGTATCAAAAAGGCGTTTTAAATGGTGCTAGCGTGGGTGGTAGAGCCTTTGCAAGCGATAAGTTTACTAGAATAGCTAACGCAGCTATTATTTCAGAGGGTTCAGGTACGGAGTCGTTATACTCGTTCATTTCGTACTTAGGAAGAGCTAACTACAAATTTAAAGACAGATATATTTTGGGCGTAAGTTACCGTGTGGACGGAAGTTCTCGTTTTGGTAAAGACAATCGCTTTGGTGCTTTTCCTGCTGTAAGCGCCGGCTGGATAGTGAGCGAAGAAAGTTGGTTGAAAAATTCTAACATAATTAGTTCTTTAAAACTCCGTTCTAGTTACGGTAAAACAGGTAACGCTGAAATTGGCAATTTTGCTTCTTTGTCGTTATACACAAGCCAAGCTTATGCCAACTTAGCCGGTTTAGTAACTTCGCAAGTAGGTATTCCCAATTTAAGTTGGGAAAGTACCAAACAATTTGATGCTGGTATCGACTTCGGTTTCTTCAACAATCGCATTACCGGTGAAGTAGATTTCTTTACCAAAAAAACGCAAGATTTGTTGTTGAATGCACCAATACAAGCAACCAATGGCTTTACTTCTGTAACCAAAAATATTGGCGATATGAAGAACACCGGTTATGAATTGGTATTGAACTTCAATATTATTCAAACCAAAAACTTCAAATGGACTAGTTCTGTAAACGTTTCTACCTACAAAAATGAAGTTACGCGTTTGGTAAGTCCATTCCCTCCCGGTTCTAGAACATTAGGTCGTTTAGCAGTAGGTGCGCCTTTCGGACAATTCTATGGTCGTAAATACATGGGTGTAGATGCTGCAAACGGTGATGCCTTGTATTTGGCTGCCGGTGGCAAAACCACCAATGATTATGGTTCTGCCATTGATACCGTTTTAGGAAATCCCAATCCTGATTATTATGGTGGATGGAACAACAAGTTTTCGTACAAAAATTTTGATTTAGATATCCAATGTCAGTTTGTAAGTGGTGGTGATGTATACAATATTGCTGGATTTTTTCAAAGTGTAAATGGTGATTATTTTGATAACCAAACAGTAGATCAAATGAACTATTGGAAAAAACCGGGTGATATTACTTCTATCCCACAACCAAGATTATACGATGGAAATGGTGCAAATAAAAGCAGCCGTTGGGTACAAGATGGTAGCTACTTTAGGGTTAAAAGTGTTAATTTGGGCTATAGTGTACCCAAAAAATACCTACAACACTTGAAGTTTGAGAGTGTACGGGTGTATGTAGCAGCACAAAATCTATTCACGTTTACCAAATACACTGGTTACGATCCGGAAGTAAATACTACTTACACCGGTACCATCAATTTGGGTCACGACTTCTACACGCCACCTCAAGCAAGAACAATTTCATTTGGTATAAACATTGGGTTATAATTTAAAATTAATTTATTATGAAAAATATATTAAAATATTCTTTTTTAATAGCCGCTTGGTTAGTCTTTTCGGGTTGTTCTAAAACCCTTCTTGATTTAAAGCCGCAACAAAGTATCGATGCAGGAACTGCATTTGAATCGGATCAAGATGTTGATGCTGCTATGATTGGTTGTTATTCTATTTTGGGCGGTGGAGCTTTGTATGGTACCAATTTGTTATTGTTACCCGATTTGTTGGCTTCAAATAGTGCAGCAACAAGTACTTCTGCCGATAGATATTTAACTTGGCAAGGTACTTTTACCGGGCCACGTCAGGTATATGGTAAAACAATGACTCGTGACAATGCCGAAGCTAGCCGTACTTGGATTGCTGCTTATCGTGCTATCAACACTGCCAACATTGTAATAGCCAACCTAAGTAAAGTAAAAGATACCGATTTGCAAGCACAGTTAGAAGGAGAAGCTTTGTTTGTGAGAGGCATCATGCATTTTGAATTGGTACGGTTATTTGCACTGCCTTATGGAGCTACAGCCGATAACAGCCAACCGGGCGTGGTGATTAGTAAAACGGCCAATACCACCGAAGCGGAAGCTTCCAAAAAAGTGCCCCGTGCTACCGTATCGCAAGTTTATGACGCTGTAATTACCGATTTAAAGGCTGCGATAAACAAGCTGCCTGAAGAAAATGGCACTAGAGCAACCAAATATACTGCATTGGCCTTTTTATCGCGCGTGTACCTACAATCAGGTAATTATGCAGAAGCTTTAGCTGCTGCAAATGAAGTAATAGAAAGTGGTTTTTATGGTATGAATGCCGCTGTTATGGCTGTTTTTAGCAATAAAAATACCAAAGAAAGCATTTTTGAAATACAGCAAAACGAGCAGAACAATGCCGGGCAAACCAATGATGGTATGGCTACCTTTTATGCAAGTATAAGTGGTGTAGGTAGAGGCGATGCACGTGTGCCAGCCAACTTCCCTTCAACAGTATATCAGGCCGGTGATTTACGCATTGATGAGTGGTATTACCAAGGTAGATCGGGAAGACCAGGTACTTATTGCGCTAAATGGAAATCGTTCTCCCAAAATTTACCCATTGTTCGTATTGCCGAAATGTACTTAACAAGAGCAGAATGCAATATTCGCTTAAACTCTACTGTAGGTGCGGTACCGGCCGACGACTTGTATACAATAGCTAACGAATTGCGTACCAATTCCATACCACCTATCAACCCTACGTTAGAAGATATATTGAAAGAAAGATATATTGAACTAGCTTACGAGGGTGTACGCATACACGACATAAAACGCTTGCGTTTAAATGTTGGCGCGCGTTCATGGGATGCCGACCGCTTGGTAATGCCTATTCCTCAAAGAGAAATAGATGCCTCTACCGGTGTGTTAACTCAAAATAATGGCTACTAATTTACAGTTCGTTTTATTTCAATTTATAAAAACAATAGGCTGCCCAATTAAGAGGCAGCCTATTGTTTTTAAAACCTAGTCAATTTAGCGATTCCTTTTTCCTACTCCCATTGTAATGCTTAAGGCTGCCCATATATTCCCGCACGCCAACATATCAATTTTGCCGTTACTACAATCGCAGCATTGTTATTTGTTGATGATGCTTTTGTTATTAGTACATTAACTATTGTAAAAGTAGTATGTACCCAAACACAATTACTCAATTTTGTACTCCACAAGTACAACTTGAAGTTACATGAAGCCACTCATCTCGTTTGTTTTAGTGCTAACAAGCTGTTTTATTTTTAACACTATAGCCGCACAACAAAAAACAGAAAACTTAATTATCGTTACGTTAGATGGAATGCGTTGGCAGGAGGTATTTGGCGGTGCCGATAAAGCGTTGATTCACAACAAACAATTTACCAAAAATATCGGGGCTGTAAAAGAAATGTTTTGGCATAACCAATCGCTTGAGCGCCGAAAAAAATTATTCCCTTTTTTGTGGAATGTAGTGGCGCAACAAGGTCAATTATATGGTAATAGAAAGTATGGCAATTTTGTTAATATTGCTAATAAGTACAATTTTTCGTACCCCGGCTACAATGAAATTTTTACCGGTTATCCGGATATAATGGTAAAAAGTAACGATACCATCAAAAATCAAAATCAAAATGTTTTAGAATTTATCAATCAACAGCCTAGCTATCAAGGCAAGGTAGCCGTTTTTGCAACTTGGGAAGTGATGCCTTATATATTAAATAAATGGCGTAGCAATTTATATATCAATGCTCATGAGGATACTGTTTATTTAAAAAACAGCCATTTGCAATTGATTAACGATATGCAAAACTTAACAGCCAAGCCATTAGATGTGCGCCCCTATATACTTACTTACATGCTAGCTAGGGAATACTTAAAGTCGTACACACCCAAAGTAATGTATATTTCCTTTGATGAAACAGACGATTTTGCTCACCAAGGTATGTACGACCAATATTTGCGCAGTGCTCATGCACAAGATAAAATGTTGGCCGATTTGTGGGCCTATTTGCAACAGCACCCAACTTATAAAGATAAAACCACTTTAATCATTACTGCCGATCATGGCAGAGGCGATATCAAAAAACAAAATTGGGTGGATCATGGAGAAGATATACCCGAGTCAAACCAAATTTGGGTAGCAGTTATTGGTCCCGATACACCACCTTCAGGCGAATTAAAGACACCCGGTATGGTGTACCAAAAACAACTCGCAGCTACTTTTGCAGCTATGTTAGGGTTCAACTTTACGGCAAATCATCCGGTTGCGTCACCCTGTAACAGTATGTTTGTTCCCTTACAAGGATTGGTTGGAAAAAAATAGATTCCGTATGATTATATAAAAATACATATGGATTGTGCCAATTTGATTTCAAAAAAGAAAACTTCAGCTTAATTCGAAATTAGAAGCACTTGTATTCTTCTGTTAATTGAAGATAAGAAAAATGTTTACTTCCTATTGCTTAAATAAAGACAGGATGCTTTAGGTATGGTATAAATGATAACAATTTAAATTACAATAATTGCTTATCAAGTGTTATCGCTAGTTCCAATAACTTTCCACGTTCAATTTTTAAGCATATTTTTTTGGTAATGTATCCGCTTGCACTAAACTCAATTTCGTAAGTTCCAAATTGCATTTTAATGATTTCAGCAATGCCATTGGTATTACTACAAGCTTGTTTTTTAATGTGGGGAATGTTAATGCAGGCATTCTCTAAAGGAAGTTGGGTAATCGAGTCGCTAAAACCAACTCGGATACCCGTTATTTTGCCAATTACAACCGGCTGTAAGGCAAGTTGGTAAGCGTGGAGTAAGGTAGGAGGGAAGGGACATGTTATTGTTTCTTCTGTCGATGGGGCGTTTATTTTAGCGTTCGTAGTGTTAGGCACTACATGCAATAAGCAGGTTAAATTTTCAATATGGTCGTCCATGATTTGAAACAAACGCACTAAGTGCAAACGCCCACTTTTAATATCGTCGTTTGGTTTAATAAGTCTTTCAAAATCAATCATTAATTGTAAGGCATCATCTAATTGTGTTTGTTGAATACCATATTGGGCTATCAAAATTTCTTTGTAAATAGAAAGTAAATTATATAAATGCCGCACATGGGCTAAAGCCTCTTTGGCCGTTTTCTTTTTAAACAATATGGGCGATACATTGAAAATGTCTTTAAGCGTATATTGTTGTGTGTCTTTAGCCCAAACAAAAGCTACTTTGCAAATGCCAACAATCGTGAGTACCATTTTATCGAACGTTTTTTTCTGTTCGGCAATAAAGAGCGTATGGTATTTTGTTTGCGTATTTACAATATGGGAAACTTCGTTAAAATGCGCAAGGTAATTGCTTGCTTCTACATGCAAACGGCTGTTTTGAGGCAGCTGTTTTTGGTATGCTTGTAAAAAATGAGCTACATTTTGGTAGGTGGCAAATTTGGACGATTGTACTACTGTCATAATTAATTGCTAACGCTTACCAGTAATTAAATTGATTAAATGATTGATTTTTAGTACCTTTTTGCTTTAAAAGATACCGTATAGAGAGTTCTGTTCTGTCGGCAGTGTAAGACCTGTATTTGGTAGAATTAATAGGAAATTCAAAGCTGTATTGAATGCAAAATGATGGTCCTGCATGTACCATTACACAAGGCATTAATGTGCTGAAAGAACGCGTATAAATGCTAAAATTTACGTAGTAATTACTTAGGTGTTGCATTTTGTGAAATTCTAAGCCCGACCAAAGTGTTACATTTTTAGAACTGTCGTTTTGAGCATTACTGTTCCAATACAAGCCTTCACTCCAGTAGATATTTTTTTGAATCAAGGCCCATTTTTGATTCAGATTAAATCTGTTTACCGCATAAAAGGTAACTCTTCGTCTCATTCTGCTATCGCTATCTTTCTCATACACATCGTTTTTAGGTGCTGCTACATGATAAATAGCTCCACCAAGTTCAAAACTGAATAGGTCGTTTTTCATTCCAAAATACGCACCTACGTTCATGTCCAAGTAATTTTTTGTGCCTGTTCTACTTCCTTGACCGGCTACGCTGTATCTAAAGCCTCCACCAATAATTTCCGGATCTAGCTTGCTTGTATTGTTTTCGTTCAGTTGTCCATGTGCAGCCGTAATTTGTGTACCAATACCAAGAGCAATATTGTTTCGATAAATATGTTTGGCTAGTGTAACAGATAAAAAATTGGCTTTTAGAGGCGAAGTGTTTTGAGTAAAGCCCAAAACATCGTTACCGTATTGATAATAATGTATGCCGCCCGCCCAATTACTTTTAATGGCGTTTGTTGCACTGTTGTTTGGTGCAAGTCCAAAATTATTGGTGGAGTCTAAAAAGCCATCAATACTGTATTGTTGGTGTTGAACATAAGCAGCTCCCGATTTTTGCCAACTTAACAGCATATTTGCCCGCATTTGCCCGTCGAATCTGCCACACAGTGCAGGATTGAGCTGAAGTGGAGCACTTCCAATTTGCGAAAAACGCGCATCTTGTGCATTGGTTGTGAAACCAACGAATAAACACAAGAGCAATAAAGGAAAAAACTTATTCATGCAGGTTGTTTTATGAGGTAATTGTTTGGTGATTAACACGCTGTAGCAATGTTGTTCCTTTGGTGAGTAGGCTTTTGTTCAAAGTGATGCAACACGTCCATGAGTCTTTTGCGAATAAAAGCCGGATCGGGATAATTGTGTACATGCTGAAGCTGAAAAACAATTTGCTCGGCATCTTCTTTATTTCTTTGCAATTCTGTGGCAATCAATATTTTAGAATGATAGGTTTTTTGCATATTGGCACTATTGGAAAAAAGTGTTTCGTGCATTTTTTCGCCAGGACGCAAACCCGTAAATACAATGTGAATGTCCTTTTCAGGTACCCTGCCAGCTAAACGAATCATGTTTTTTGCCAAGTCCAATATTTTGACGGGAGTACCCATATCAAACACAAATATTTCACCACCGCTAGCCATTACTGATGCTTCCAAAACAAGCTGACAGGCTTCCGGAATGGTCATGAAATAACGTGTCATATCAGGATGTGTAACAGTAACAGGTCCACCTCTTTCTATTTGCGATTTAAACAAAGGCACCACCGAACCATTTGAACCCAAAACATTGCCAAAGCGCGTAATTACAAATTGGGTATCGGCCCCTCTTTGTGCATACGATTGTACTATCATTTCTGCCAAGCGCTTGGTAGCACCCATTACACTAGAGGGTTCTACAGCTTTATCGGTAGATATAAACACAAATTTTTCTACATTAAATTGTCGGGCTAGTTTGGTTAAATACCAGGTTGCTACAATATTGGTTTGTATAGCCTGCCAAGGAAAAGCTTCCATTAATGGTACATGCTTATAGGCAGCAGCATGGTACACAATTTGTGGGCGATAGTTTTTATACAAATCGTACAAAAAAACCTCGTTTCGAACATCGGCAACAATAAAATGGAGTGTACTGCTCGAAAATTTACTAACAAGTTGCTGTTGCAAATTATATAAGGCACTTTCTGCAAAGTCTACACAAATAATGGTAGCAGCATGGTGTTCGCAAAGTTTGCGTACAATTTCACTGCCAATAGAACCCGCCGCTCCTGTAACCAAAATTGTTTTTTGGTTTACTAAGTCCGATACATGTTCGTCATACAACTGAATTGGCTGCCTATTCATTAAATCATTAATATCTAAAGTGGCTAATTGATTGATATTGAATTGATCGTTGAATAGTGCTTTTGCCGATTGTAATTCAGCAATGCGTATCTGTAATTGTAGTGTTTCTTCTATGAAGGCCGATTTTTTTGCTGCCGAAATAGTATTTCCGGTTATGATAATATCTGTAATGGCATTGTCTATCAATATTTTTCGCAAGTTTTTTCCTGCATCGAATACTTTTAGTCCTTCCAAGTAACGACCTGACATTTTTTTATTTTCATCTAAAAAACCAATCAACAAATATTCATTGCTACTAAGTGCATCTAAATTTTTTTTGAGCAATACTGCTAAATCGCCGGTGCCAAATATGAATACCCTTTTTTGGTTGTCACTACCACGAGAGCGTTTAAAAAAAACATACAAATAACTGATTAGTAGTCTGTTGCAAATAATATAACAGCAAGAAATACAAAAGCTGATAATGAAAATTTCTAATGGTAAAAAATGCTTTTTAGGAAAAAACATTCCTAAGGAAAAACTTGCACCGTGCACGAGTATGAGTATACCAATGATATTTAAATAATCATCGCCATAAAAAAACCGAATCACTCTTTTATAGATGCCAAAAGCCCACCAAGCTATTAAGGCAAGCGCTACTTGCAATAAAGTACGATAGCAAATAGTGGTAAGTGGAAAAATGCGGATGGTTAATATTCTAAAATGTACAAACAACGAAGTAAGCAACCCTGCTATAATCAAGCATTGGTCGGCCAATATTACCAAACCCGAGGGACGTAGGTACCACCTCTTAGCAAACGGCATCAAGCGCTTTTTTAAATGCATAAATGATATAGCTAAATTGTGATTCGGATAAATTAGAGCCACTAGGTAAGCAGAGGCCTCTTTCAAATAATTGATTACTTACGCCATTGGTATAGCGCTGATAAGATTGAAATACCGGCTGTTCGTGAAGGGGTTTCCACAGTAGCCTACATTCAATTTTTTGTGCAGCCAATGTTTTTCTTATGGCTTCGTTAGCACCACTTACCGCCGATGGCAACAAAATAGTGGTGAGCCATCGGTTGCTATAGCAATTGGCCGGTTCGTTTAAAAACGTAATGCGTTCGTCATTGGCCAATGCCATTTGATATTGGTGATAAATGTTTCTTCTGCTGTAAATTCTATCGTTTAACACTTGCATTTGCCCGCATCCAATACCCGCAAGTACATTGCTAAGTTTATAGTTAAAACCAATGGTTTGATGTTGGTAAAAAGGGGTTGCATCTTTAGCTTGTGTGGCCAAATAGGCAGCTTTTTGCAACCAATAGGTGTTATTACTCACCAATGCGCCACCGCCGCTAGTGGTAATTATTTTATTGCCATTAAAACTAAAAATGCCTATGTTCCCTAAACTTCCACATTGATGGTTTTCGTATTGGCTACCTAAGGCTTCGGCAGCATCTTCAATAACGGGTATATTGTATTGATTTGCAATAGACATTATGGCATGCATTTTGGCAGGCATGCCGTACAGGTGTACAACAATAATGGCTTTAGGCTTTGTTCCTTTTTGTAAACAATCTTCAATACATTGTTTCAGCAAAACAGGATCCATGTTCCATGTATCGGGTTCGCTATCTATAAAAATGGGCTTCGCCTCACAGTAAACAATTGGGAAAGCAGTAGCTGCAAACGTAAAGCTTTGGCACAGCACTACATCGTTAGGCTGAACATTTAGTACTTGCAATGCCAAATGTATGGCAGCAGTACCCGAATTTACCGCTACACAGCCTTCCGTACCTACATATTGGGCTATTTGTTGTTCAAAAGCGTGTATATGCGGGCCTACAGGAGCTATCCAATTGCTGGTAAATGCTTCCGCCACATTTGTTGCCTCTTCGCCTCCCATATGTGGTGGCGATAACCAAATTTGTTCCAAAAAAAGTTGTTTAAGTTAGCAGTAGTTCCTAATAGTAGGGGTTGATAATTGCAGCGGTAAAGGTGCGTTGGCTAAATAGATTAAGGAAAAAACCGGGGTTATGTAATTGTAACAGAATTGTTACGCAATTGTAAAGCTATAGATGTACGATTGGAAACGAAAGGACTGTTTACACAATCTAGTGGATACTATAGTGGGGAGCGGATAGAAGATAGATAGCTGTTGCTGTGTGAGTTAGAAACGAAAAAATCACTTTTGTATACTAATGAAATTTGATGGGTTTGGCAGGCACACCCACAGCCGTACATTTTGGCGGAATAGTAGTAACCACTACCGCACCTGCACCAATAATTGCTTCGGCACCAATGTTTTGCTGTTGAATGATGTTTACGCCCGTGCCAATATAAGCTGCTTCGCCAATAGTAACGTTGCCCGAAATATTGGCCGAAGGCATGACTGATACAAAATCATGAATTGTACAATCGTGTCCCACCGTACTTGCTACCCCTAAAGCTACATGGTTGCCAATAATGATGTCGGTAGTAACAATGGCATTGGCACAAATAATACTGCCTTCGCCAATTGATACTTGCTGCTTGCCAACAATAGCGCGTGGATGTTGCAATACGGGAAAGTATATATTTTGATTGGTTATTTGCTGAATTATTTGCTTTTTAATGGCACTATTGCCAATTGCAACTACTACGGCTAGTACTTGCGGCCATTGATTTAATTGCTGCAATGAACCAAGATGGAGTTTGGAATCAATTTTTTGATTTGAAGGAAAAGCGTCATCAAAAAAACCAATCACTTCCCATGTAGGATGTAGTTGATTGATATCATCAATTAGCCATTTTACTTCTCTTCCAAAGCCTCCGGCTCCTACAATTGCAATTTGCTGCATAATTATTGTACTTTAATTGAATCCATTAAATTTTTCGGTAGTAGCATGCCCGGGTTGTTGCACATTGCTCAAGGAAAATACCTTGCCAATAGTAAGCCATATAATATACATATCTAGCTTAAGGGAACAATTGGCTACATACCAAGTATCGAAAGTAAATTTTTGCGTCCAAGTAATGGCATTGCGTCCGTTAACTTGTGCCCAACCGCTTATTCCCGGGCGTACCAAATGTCGGGTAGCTTGTTCGGGTGTATACAAGGATATATATTCCACTAATAAAGGGCGTGGACCCACAAAACTCATTTCGCCTTTTACAATGTTCCAAAGTTGTGGCAATTCGTCTAACGAAGTTTTACGCAACCATCTACCGGTAACAGTGAGCCGGTTTGCATCGGGTAATAGGTTGCCACAATGATCTTTTTTATAGTTCATTGTGCAAAACTTATATATGGTAAATACGGTGTTGCCATAACCTACACGCTGTTGTTTGAAGAAAATGGAGTGATGTTTTGTAACAAATAAAACAAGTATTATCAACAGTAATATGGGCCAAACTATAGCAAGTAGGATTAATGCCAAAGTAAGGTCGATGAGCCTTTTTATATGGAGTTGGTAAGTCATGTTATGAATGAATGAAATGCATTCTTTTTAAATATTCCTGATGCCACAATTGCCATAGGTTGCTTTGGGCATAGTGGGTAGTAATATTTTGCAAAGCATTTTGGCGTAATTGTGCAGCGAGTATGGGGTTAGTACGTATAAACAACATTTTTTCTACCAAATCCGCAGTAGATTTGGGTTGAACAAGCAAGCCATTTTGTAAGTGCTGTACTAGCTCATTACAACCATTGATGTTTGATAACAGCAAAGTGCATTCCATCGCAGCTGCCTGCATTGGCACATTCGGAAAGCCTTCTCTGTAACTTGGAAAGCACAAAACCTCCGCAGCTGCTAAATGCGGTCTTATATCTTTAACAAAACCAAATGGAATAATATTTATATTGCTATGTATGTGTTCTTGGCACGTTTTACTCAGTGGATCCAGCATTGGCTCCGTTGCTCCCAAAAGCCACAATTGATCGTTGGAATATTGCTGTTGTATTTGTAAAAATGCAGCTACCAATTCTTCTATGCCTTTGTCTTTTACCAATCGGCCAACAAATATCCAAACCCAACCATTTTTAGGGGTCTTGTTTTGTACGCGTAATTGGTTGCCTTGGTAAATTAATTGCTCGGTTTTGGAAAAATAGGTGCAATCAATGCCATTGCTAGAACCATTGCCCATTATAGCCAATTTGTTGGTGGCAATACCTTCCCTTTGTAGAAATTGAAGTAAGGCTAAAGAATTAGGGTATACCTGTTGTGCGCCCCAAGCAGTTAGCTTTTCCATATGCTTGAGCAACCATTTTTTGGCGCCCCTGCTTTCCATCCAAGGTAAGCCGGCAATTGTGTGCAGCCTAATAGGTACGCTTGTTAGTTTGCCCGCCAACATACCCAATAAACCTGCTTTAGGGGTATGCGTATGCACAATGTGGGGCTTATAGCGAGCAAAAAATACCATCAACTTCAGCAAGCAATACAGATCTTGCAGCGGACTAATAGTGCGTGTAAAAGGAATAGCCATGTGTTTGCATTGCTCCTGTTCTACTAGTTCCGGCACCTCTTTTCCATCACTGCTAATCATGGTAACTTCTAAACCCTGTTGCGCCATATACCGCATTTGCCCTTTAAGCAATAGCTTTAGCGACATAGGTACGGTGGTAATACGTACCAATTTTGTAGGCACGGCAGGCTTATCCATTTTGAATGGCTTGTGTAATTTCGCTCATGTTGAGGCTTTGAAAACCATATTTTTCTTTCAGCATCGAATAGTGAATGGCTATTTGCTTCAGCTCATTTAAGCAAGCATGTGGATGTTTGCCAAAATTGTGTGGGTGCCACCATAAGTGGTAATATTTACCTTGTTCTGCAGCATGCGTCATTTCTGTCAGTATGCGTTGCATTTTTAGATAATTGCCAATGCTTTGTTGGGGTTGCCAAGGACGGTAAAGTCTGCTAGCCGGTAATTGCAAAGGATAGGTTTGTTGGCGTAAAGCGGCAATGGTAACTAGTTGATTACCAATAGATAAATACGCATCTGCTGTACGCGCTATTTTTTGTATTAGTGGTGCTTTGTTATTGGCTTTCCAAAACCATTGTTGGGGATTGCTACGAACTGCGGTAATGCCTAGTTGTTTACAAATAGGCAAGTAATGCGGATTGATTTGGTTACGAGGAAATACCAAACTTCTTATTGATACACCCGCCGACTTGCCTATATCGATGGCTTTTTGCAAATCGGCAGCAAATTGATTAGCCGTTTGTCCATCCTCAAGGCAATAATAATGCGAGTAGGTGTGGGTGCCAATTTCCTGATGCGGAGTTGCTTGTATTTGTTGAATAATATTGGGGGCAAAATGAAATCGACCATCTTGTTGTATAAATCCATTTTTTTGTATCCAATGATATGCATTCACTGCATTGTTGGTGTAGGTTGGTAGCAATGATGGCAATTGTTGGTGCCATTCAAACTCGTTTTGTAAAAAAAGCATACCAACAGTAGCCCAGGTAACATGTAGATGGTATTCTTGGAAAATTTGAAGCATTTTGGGTATTGTAGCCCTAGTATTTGCAAAATAGGTTTGTTCTGCCGCGGTTTGTAATCTATTGGTTTCAAAACAGCCCCAATGCAGCTCAAAATCGAGCGAAATACAAAAAATACCTTTGTTTGAATGCATAGAAAATTTGAAATGATAACACTTATTCAGTTAAATAAATTTCTAATTTCTTGTCGAGGATGAAGGTAAATAGGTAGCCATTTTACAAAATACAATAAAAAAGAATGGCATCATTTGTGCTTTTTGACGCATGGCTATACCCAAATTGCCTGACACTTGCGCTAAGATGAAAGAACCTAGCAAAAAGAAAATCAATAGTATTTTAAACCAACCATTGATGACAGAAGCAGCAACCCACATTTGCTTGATAATAAATAAAAACATGCCTACATAAAGCACATTTTCTACCGATGCAAAAACACCTACAATACCACCACTATCAACAAACAAAGGGCGAAACCAAAAAGTAAACAACTTGGCAAATAAGTTGTATTCGCTAATGTTAACACCACTAGAAGCCTTACCCAATTCTTGCGCTCGATGATTAAGCGAATCGGCATTGAAAACATTTAAACTGTCCATGTCTGCAAACTGCAAAACGGTATCGTTAATGTACCAAAACGCTATGGCCGCAATAAAGAAAACAAGCATGCGCAAATAAAAACTGATACCGCCACTAGTGATTAGTACACCCACCATAACGCTTAATAGTAAGGTAAACAAAATATGAGGCCGCACCATATATACAATAATGGCACCAAGTAATAAAAGAAAAGGACGACGATCAAAACGACTTAATCCAAAAGTACACAACGACAAACCGGCTAGTATAACACTTCCTTTGCCTAACGATGCAGACCAAAAATGCAAATTGGGTAATAAATACACTATTTCAACTAAAGAAAGTTTGTTCCAAACAGTCGGTAACTGTATGTTTTCGCTTGTTGCAATATAAAAAAGAACAATGCCTACATAGCCCATAAATGAAAAACAGAGCATGGTGGCATAGTACGATAAATCTGCAAAGTGGATAAATGGCCAAGCAACAAAATGAATAAATGTGGTGCCGCTTTCCCACAATGCAAACCAATTTTCATCATTGGAAGTTTTGTTATAATAAGCAACAGAATCGCTAGCTGAATAGGCAACATATATCATATATGCTGCTGTCATTAAACTGTGTATAGCAAAAAGCCACCATAAGTAAGCAGTTTTATTCATCAAAAAACGATTGGTTATATAGGTAATAAATAACCAATTGGCTAACACAATCAACAACAATACTGCTACAACATCCATTTAGCAAAAAATTTAAAACAGTTCCATATCGCCCAAGCTAGGCTGCCAAAGTGTATAGTTGCTCCATCCGTCCGGAATATTGGCCGATAATGATTTGAGGGTTACTTGCGGCCCTTTAATAAACGGAACGCCAATGCCCGGTATTAATTGGTTCATGGGCGGTGTATATACCGATTGAGCAAAGCTAACAAAGGCTGGCCGCACTTGTGTGCAAAGTTTGTACAATGCCTTTTGCGCCAAGTGTTCTGCCCCTGGTAAGCACCAAGCAGTACAAATCCGCAACTCTTGCCACAATTGGCGGGGTTTAATGGAAAAAACAAAGCCAAACAATCCGTTTTGCGCCAATAAACCATAAGGTACTACCGGGCAATTGGCAAATCGCCATTGTAAATAGGGTAAGCTGAGTGCCGTATGCCAGCCAATAGGGTCGGTTGTATTGTTTTGGTGAAATTTAAATTGAGGCATTTGTAGGCCAAATGCATAATCATGCAATAAATTGAGCACTTTTTGTGGTTCGTATAGTGCCGGTTTGGTAAATGGCCACTTAATGTTTACAGGTAAGGTATTGGCCTTTTGCCACCCCATTTTTAAATAACCCGGCATGCTTTTTTGATTGGGAGTATTATAAACCAACTGTATATTTTGGTCGCTACAATAATGTATGGCATGTAATGTTAATGCTTTAAAAATGCCTTTACCTTGATATGCCGGATGGGTAGCAGTATCCACAGCCCGAACCGTTTTGAGTTGTTCTGTTCCTTTTGTCCACTGCCATTGCATCAGTGCACGAACACCCACAATTGTATTGTTTTGTATGGCTACAAATGTATACGATTTTCCAAATACGTTTTGTTCGTGCTTCCATAGCCAATAAGCAAGCGATTTGGGCGTGCTACTTTCGCCCAAGCTACTCTGTAATAATGCAACAATACCTTCCGTATGTTCCGGTGTTGCAGCAAGAATTTTAAAGTCGTTCATAGGAAATGTGGATATATATAAACGGGGTTTACACTAGCGATTGGTAGAGTGCTTCCAACTGTTGCGTGGTAGTAGCAATATCGAATTGCTGGCGGACTCTTTTACGCGCTTGGAAACCCCAATGAGCAATTTGTTCCGGATGCCGCACCAATTGCTCAAGCATGGGCACAAGTGAAAAGCAATTATGAACGGGTACCAATAATCCATCGATTTCGTGCTGCACTACTTCAGGTATACCTCCTGCGTCTGTAGCAATGATAGCACAGCCCATACTCATAGCCTCCAATAAGGCGATAGGTAAACCTTCAAATGCCGAAGCCATCATGAAAATGTCGATAGACGATAAATAAGGCTTTACCTGTGTTTGTAAGCCTACCAAGTGTATGTTGTTTTGCATGTTAGCAGCCTCAATAGCAGCCTCAATTGCTGATTTGCGGGGACCATCTCCCACTACAATAGCATGTAAATGTGGATAGTTTTGCGCCACTTGGGCAAAAATTTGTACCCATTCAACCAGTCTTTTTTGGGTTCTAAATACCGATACCGTACCTACTACTATTGCATGAGCCGGTATGCCTAGTCGATGGTAGATATGTATTTTGTCTGCTTCATTTTTTACAAAGTTCGTGGTTGCTACCCCATTGGCTATTGTTTGTATTGGTATACGAAGTGGTATATGTTGCTGTATAGATGTTGCAACACTATTTGACACGGCCACCACGCAATGCTGCCAATTAAAACTCAGCTTATTGAGCCAAGCTGTAAGCCAATGATAGCGCTCCTGCTTGTTGTGTTCGGTATATATAATTGGAATAGCAACAAAGCAACCCACCAAACGACCAATAAAACCCGCCCAAGGTAAATGGCAATGAATAATTTGTATCTTATTTTTTTTTACATAATGAACTATCCTAGGCACTTGCAGCAACATTGTCAATTGATTACCTGCTTTAAAATTAAC
>JACCDS010149300.1_pt1 | contig 35385 bp, 24 predicted proteins | sample 7446441 | NCBI WGS metagenome assembly JACCDS01 (sample SAMN15323445, study PRJNA562643) | freshwater metagenome | isolation source: river surface water | place: USA:Blue River Watershed | collected 2017-08-17
AGAAGATGATCAACATGATGTATCTCGTGTTGACAGCGCTTTTGGCGTTGAACGTAACCAAAGAAATTCTGCTTGCGTTTACAGTAATTGACAACTCTTTGAAGAAGTCAACTGCTAATATTGATGCTAAGACTATCAAAATGGTAGCTTCGCTTCAAAAAACTGCAGGTGAGAATGCGGCAGCTAAAGCTGCTTTAGGATTATCTAACGAAGCTCAAAAAATAACAACCGATTTCGTTAACAATATTCATACGATTAAAACGCATTTATTGCGTTATTCTCAAGGTGCAACCAATCCTGATGATGCAAACATTAAGCCAGAGGCTGGATTTAACGTGCCAGAAGAAAAGAAAGCTGAATTTGTATTTTCAAATGGTTATCCTTGGGTTTTAACTAAGAATGGTGAAATGCCTGAATTAGTAGCTGGTGATAATCTTGATGATCATGTTCGTTATTTTAATGAGGAATTGCAAGGTAAAAGAGGTAAAGATCTTGAATTTGCAATTAATAATGCTCGTGTTCAATTATTAGGCATGTTGAAAAAGGCTCAAAAAGATCCAATGCTAGGTAAGAGCCCAGAAACGGTGAGCTTTATTCAAAGCAAAATGAATGAGATTGCTGCAAAAACATCTTTGACTGCTGGTGATGTGAAAGATCCTTTTACAAACGTATCTGGTAAGATCAAAGATCATGAAGGTAAAGAATTAAACTGGGCAGAAGTATACATGCACAGCACTCCTTTGGCAGCAGTATTTGCTATCTTATCTAAAATTGAAAATGACGCAAAATTGTTGGAATCTGAGGTTTGTCAAGTATTGGGTGAAGCAGTTAGTGCTGCGGATTTCAAGTTTGATGCTATTATTCCAGTAGTTTCTGCAAAAACAGGTGCGGTTGTTACAGGCCAAACTTATGAAGCAGACATCTTGTTAGCAGCATACAACTCTAAAGCTGAAATGAAAGTATTCGTAAACGGATCTTCTGTACCAGTAGAAGCGGGTGTAGGTAAATTTAAAGTTACACCCCAATCACCTGGAACTAGCAATTTGAAAGTTCGTATTTCTGTGCCTAAGCCAGGTGGAGGAGAAGAAGTTAAAGAAGCGGATGCTGAGTACACTGCATTTGCTCCTTCAGCTGCAATTTCTGCTGATGCGCTTTCAGTTTTGTACGTAGGTTTGGAAAACCCAATATCCATCTCTGTAGGTGGTATTGATCCTTCGAACTATTTGGTTCGTATAGTGGGAGAAACCGGTGGAGCAACCAATGCCGTAATCAAAGGAAGCAAAGGTCGCTACACAGTAAGTGTTCCAAAACGTCAAGATCGTGTAGTGAAAATTCAAGTTGCTGCTAAATTGCCAGACGGTAAAATTAAGCCTATGGGTGAGAAAGTTTTCAAAGTTAAAACTGTTCCAGATCCACGTTTTATCTGTGGTGGTATCGAATTTAAAGGTGCAGTTGCTGTAGAATCACTTAGAATGCAAACTTCTGCGGCGGCAATTTTGGATAACTTCGTTTACGAAGGCGTTAAATTTAAAATTGTTGGTTATAAGTTTATGGCTGTAGGCCGTAGAACAAATGGACCAAGATTTGCACAAAGTACATCAGCTAGCTTAGATCCCATTAAAGGTGTTTTAGGACAGTTGGGATCAGGCGATATTATGTCATTTTCTGATATTCGTGCTGTAGGTCCAGATGGTGCTACTCGTGTATTGGACAACGTAAGTGCTATTGTTAAATAATAAAATTATGAATCGTATATCTTTATTCACACTTTTCCTTTTCAGCGCAGCATCTGTAAGTGCTCAGGGCTGGGGAGGTGGCTGGGGCGATGATAATTCCTCCAGTAGTGTATCTGTGTCTTCTAAAAGTAAGAAAGGCAAAGGCAAAGTTGTTGAAGAACCAGTTGCAGAAGAGCCAGCAGCTCCTGCTGCAGCCTCTGCACCAGATTTGCAAATTGCAACGGTTGGAACGCATTACGACGACTCAGCTAAGGCACATTATGAGCCAGAGTATGTGAATCAAGATACCAACTTGAGTCTTGTACAAGGTGAATTCATTCCAAGACCTTACTTAAGACAAGCTGATGTTAAGTTTCAAAAGCGTATTTGGAGAGTAATTGATTTGCGTCAAAAGCTTAACAAGAATTGGACTTGGCCTCGTAGTCCTATTACTCAAGTTTTTTGGGAAATGGGAACAAAAGGTTTGGTTCGTGCATATGCCAATGATTCTTTCCGCAGAATTATTACACCTGAAGAGATTCTAAAAAATACATCAGACTTGCAAAAGAGTCGTGTAATCAATCAAGGTATCGATGCTGCTGAAGCGGATCCAATGGATGATTACCATGATACATTCTTTTGGGTAACTTTTAAGTGGGAAAAAATTCTTCAGTTTGAAATTATGGAAGATTGGGTGTTTGACTACAAACATGGTGAGTTGAAGCCAATTATTATTGGAATCGCACCCATCCGACCTATTGAAACAACTGTAACTGGGCCTGACGGACAACCTCAAACCATAACTACATTTGATAAACCTTTTTGGTTAAGAATGGACGATTGTCGCCCAACTCTTGCTAAATCTCAAGTGTTTAATCGTTACAACGATGCTATGCGTTTGAATTGGGACCAACAAATTAACGGTCACCGCTTGTTTGACAGTTACATTGTTAAGAAAACGGACTGGGATGATCAATACATCAATGCAAAACCAGAATTTAAGGAAGATGGTGTTGCTGCATTGTTGCAAGCTGAAAGTATCAAGAATGATTTATTTATTTTTGAACACGATTTGTGGGAGTATTAATCCACAGTTTACATAGTTGAGGGGGAGCTAATTGCTCCCCCTTTTTTTTGAATATTATTCATGATTTAAGTTATTTTTATGTATCTTTGCGCTTCGTTTACTGAAAATGAAATTCGGGATAGAAACATTCACCATCGAACACGTAAAACTGAAAATTGGTGAACACGAGTTTCAGTATGAGGTAAACAAGACGTTCTTTGAGCATTTTGGGTATGTTGATTTAATTGATGCTTGTTTTAAAACTACTGTTAAATTGAACAAATCAGAAAATATGATGATTTGTGATATTCAATCTTTAGGATGGATGAGTTTTGATTGTGATCGTTGTTTAGCGCCGGTTAAATATCCAATGGATTCTTTTATTAAAGTTATTTATTATTTGAATTCAGAGGAAGATGGAAGCGGAGAATCGGGTCAACTGGATTTGGATTTGGTTTATTTAAGACCTTCCGAGTTTAGTATCAATATAGCTCAATATATTTATGAGTCTTTTTTAACCGCAATTCCCATGATTAGGAATTGTGACGAATTAGATGAGAAACTTTGTGATTTTGAAATGCTAAAAAAAATCGAAGGTGTAGATATCAAAGAACAAAAAGAGGGTGAGGAACACATAATAGATCCTCGCTGGCAAAAATTAAAAGAATTGTTAAACAATAAAGAAGATTAATTTAAAATGGCACATCCTAAACGAAAAATCTCTAAAACACGTCGTGACAAGCGTCGTACACATGACAAATTGAGTATTAGACCAATGATTGCAGATCCTGTAACTGGAGACGTTTCCCTTTACCATCGTGTTAACCTTGAAACCGGTATGTATCGCGGTGTTAAGGTTATGAAAGGTCGTAACGAGGCTTAAGAATGAGAATTGGGGTTGACGCTATGGGAGGCGATTTCGCCCCCCTAGAAGCTATTAAGGGTGCTGTACTTGCTAAAAGTGCTTTCCCTGATGTTGAAATTGTTCTATACGGCGACAAACAAGTTATTGACACCGTGGCTCAGGATGAGTCTTTGGACTTATCGGGAGTAGAAATTGTTCACTGCACTGAAGTTATTGAGATGAGTGAACATCCAGTTAAAGCAATCGCTTCTAAGCGTGATTCTTCCATTTTTAAAGGTTTTTTAGATTTAGCATCTAAAAAGACTGATGCATTTACGAGCGCCGGCAATACAGGTGCAATGCTGGTAGGCTCAATACAAATTTTGAAACCTATTTCAGGTGTTGAACGTCCTTGTTTAATAGCTGGGGTGCCGAAGCCTTCAGGAAATCATGGAGTAATTCTTGATGTAGGTGCCAATTCAGATACCAAGCCAGAACATCTTCAGCAATTTGCAGTATTGGGTTCTGTTTATGCTAAAAGTATTTTGAAAATGGAAAATCCTAGAGTCGGATTACTTAACATTGGTGAAGAAGAAGAAAAGGGTTCAATTTTAACTAAAGCTGCGCATCAACTCCTTAAATCTACTGATAATATTCATTTTGTTGGAAATGTTGAAGGTCGTAAAGTGTTCGACGATGAAGCAGACGTTTTAGTTTGCGACGGATTTACCGGCAATGTAGTATTAAAAGTGATTGAAGGATTTTATTATCACCTTGCTGTTAGAGGTGTAAACGATGAATTTATGAATCTATTGAACTTCAAGCACCATGGAGGCGGCCTTGTATTAGGTGTAAATGCTCCTGTGGTTGTTGGTCATGGCATTTCAAAATCATCTACCATTGTTAAAATGATTGAATTGTGTATCAATTCAGTTAAATCTAAATACTGCGACCATGTTGCGGATGCATTTCGCCATGTAACTGCACAAAACAACTAATCATGAGACTAACCGCTGCCATTACTGCCGTTGGAGGATATGTTCCAGAAACGGTTCTTACCAATGCAGATTTAGAGAAAATGGTGGATACCACCGATGAATGGATTCGTTCTAGAACTGGAATCCTTGAACGTCGTATTCTTAAAGAAGAGGGGAAAGCTACCTCTGATTTAGCCGTTAGAGCTATTCTCCCCATGTTGGAGAAAAAGGGTATCGATCCAATGGAAATTGAAGTTATTATTGTTGGTACTGTTACCGGAGATTATGTTTTTCCTTCAACAGCTAACGTTGTAGCAGATAAAATTGGAGCGAAGAATGCTTGGAGTTTTGACGTTAGTGCAGCATGTTCTGGATTTTTGTATGCACTTGAGACCGGTTCGAAATTCATTGAATCCGGTCGTTATAAGAAAGTTCTCGTTGTTGGCGCCGATAAAATGAGCGCTATAATCGATTATACTGATCGTAATACATGTATCATTTTTGGCGATGGTGCAGGATGCGTATTATTAGAACCTAACACAGAAGGATTTGGTGTATTGGATTCTAAGCTTCACAGCGATGGTTCAGGACGTGAATTCTTGGTTCAAAAAGCAGGAGGTTCTCTTTTACCTCCTTCCCACGAAACCATAGATCAACGTTTACATTACGTTTATCAAGAAGGCAAAACCGTATTTAAATTCGCTGTTACCAATATGGCTGATGTGTCATATGAAGTAATGCAACGGAATAATTTAACTTCTGATGATGTCGATTGGTTGGTTCCACATCAAGCGAATCTGCGAATTATTGATGCTACTGCGGAAAGAATGGGATTAGATAAATCCAAAGTGTTGATCAATATTCAACGCTACGGTAATACTACTGCAGGAACTTTACCATTATGTTTATTTGATTTTGAAAGCCAATTTAAAAAAGGCGATAACTTAATCTTAAGTACATTTGGTGGTGGATTTACCTGGGGGGCAATTTATGTAAAGTGGGCCTATTAATTAGGAACAAATTCATAGTCCTCATGTAGTTATTGAACTTCCACGATAAATAAGTTTCTACTTTACGATTTTCGTAAAATACTCAATCGTATTGGTATTTAGTTTCTGTACAATTTATTTTCAAAAGAGCACCATAAATGTAATCAGCATTTTTTTCATTTCCTCCAAAGTAATTTTCAAAAACACATTCTGCATAAGGATATTCCTTCAAAATATTTTGAATGTTGCCCTCGTTCTCTTGTTCAAATACCGAACAGGTTAGATAATAAATAAAATAGGTTTTATGGATGCTATTCTTGAGTTTTAATATGTTTTCTATGATTCTATACTGACGTCTTGCAAAACTGTCAACTTCTTGAAATTTCAGACGTTCTTCTGGCGTTCTGCGCCAAGTGCCACTTCCACTACAGGGTAAATCAGCAATAACAAGTTGCGCCTCTAATAACTTTGAAAATACACTTTCGTTTAATTCGTGTTTGTCAAAATCCACTTTCCCTAAATCCAAAGAATAAGTTAAAGGATTTTTTAAATTCAGAAGTAAAAAGCGTTTTTGTAGATTTTCTAAAATTTGGGGACGAATGTCAGTGCAAATTAAATGTTGCTCCAAATTTCTAGTTGAGTTAGAACGGCTGTTCAACAAAATATTCCATGCAATACTCTTACCACCAGCTCCAGAACAGCAATCCCAGACAGAAAAATCTTCAAAATGATTATCTATTTGAATGCGCATTTTACTGATTCGATTCTCGTTTTCTATATTTAAGAATTCATTTAAAAATAACCAATCCAATAGATATGCAATACTCAATGTGGAGGATTGATCTTGAATAATACCATCACCTCGATCAACTCGTTCGCTGATGGGATAGTTAGGTTCATATTCAATGGATTTACCAGTGAATTTATCCAAATAAAACACAGGAGCTTCTCTTTTGAACCACGTATTGATGCTTTGAGCGTCAATCTTCCTCGATAAGCATGGTGTTATAGTTTTTAATTCTCCGTTAGTTAATGTTTTGTTAAACGCATTTTCATCGACTAATTCAAATGCTTTATTAATATCCTCTGTGGAAGATTTAGCTATTGGTTGAGTTTTTTTGGGGGATATTTTATCGCATACGAAATCTTCATAAGCACTCCACATTATACTTCCAGATAGAATTTCCTTGAACCATTCAACGCTTTGATTTTGTAATTCGGTAAGTTCATTGAGGGTTAAATTAGCAGAATGTATATAGTGGTTAAGTTTAAAGATACATTTACTGAAGTCGAGTTCGTTAAGCTGAGCAAAATATTCGAATTTTAAAGCCAGAAACTGGTTATATGCGCCGAATTCCTTTAAAAATAAGTAACAGTTGTTCTTATAATTTCGACGGTCTTTGGATCCCCAATTCTTGTTGTTCCTAAAAACATCTTTTAGATACAAATGAAAAGGTTTATCAAATTGATAGGATGTAACTATTTCAATGGAAGTCCAGATTTGCCTATTTAAGTATGGATTTTCCATCTATTTGAATTCTCAATGCTCTTAAACTATTTAAAACAAAAAATACATCGTAAATTATCGATATAATAATTTTTCGTTTTCTTTAATTTGAATCAATCGAATCCCGGTGTTAAACCAACGATTTTCAGAAATCATCAATGGCTTAATGGTGTTGATAAGTCCAGTATTTTCAGCATATGGCATCATTTTTAAGAACTTAGGACCAAATACCATTAGGTTACTCCCAATGAACTTCATGTGATCATATCCCTGAAAACCAAAGCGGCTGGATTCCCCCGAAAAACTGTCTATAAACCGTTTTGAAAACTGTAGAGTTGAAGAATCTTGGTTGGAAATAAAATTGATGGAAGGGTATAAAAATTTACTTTCTTTTACTTCTTCCGCTTTAGAATAATTTTCGTACCAAGCAAAATTACCAATGGCGAAACAAGCAGATTTGTTTTCTATGGCTTTATATTCGGCGATTTTAGGGCTTTGAGATTCTAAAGCATTAATAAAAACGAAACTATCTGATTTTGCTAGAGCGGGAGTGAAGGCACCTGCAGCAAACTTATAAAGAAAGACTGAATTTTTACGTTTTTTGCCCAGTTGAGCTTGCAATGTTTTCGCCTCTTTCAACGAAACTTTACTCCCGTCATGAACAATAAAATACTTATGTCGGGGGAAGCGAACCGCTATGCTTTCACCTAAACCTCTTGTTCGTAATGAATCAGGGGAGAAAAAATTCAAGCTGCTAATTTTCTTAGGCATGCTCAACGATCTTAAAGGAGAAACCCATAGTAAGTTTGGATTACTTAAGTTTTTCGATAGGATATTAACGTCTTTTTGATTAATTGGTCCAACCAATACATCTAAAGAATTAAAATCAGGATTTTTGGAAAGTTTAACTAACTCAATGCTATCTTTCGACTGAATATCCCAAACAAATACATTTGCTTTTAAACCATCGCGTTCTAAATCTTCTAGGGCTAACTTTATACCGCTGTAATAATCTAAAATGGCTTCTGCATTTTTATTTTGGGCATCACTTCCATCCGATGAAAAAGGAAGGAGAATTCCAATTTTATAGGTGTTTTGAAATTGTGCTGTTAAATTATTGTTCAGCAGCAATACGGCAACGAAAAATACAGTTGAAACAATTTTAGAATATTTCATATTATTCCCATTCAATGGTTGCTGGTGGTTTGGAGCTAATGTCGTAAACGACACGATTGATTCCTTTTACTTGATTGATAATTGAATTTGAGATATCTGCCAATATTTCATAGGGTAGGTGGACCCAATCAGCGGTCATTCCATCGGTACTTCCAACAGCACGTAATGCTACAACTTGTTCATAAGTTCTTTCATCCCCCATAACTCCAACGCTGTAAATAGGGAGTAAAATTGTACCTGCTTGCCAAATTTTATCGTACCAACCATATTCGCGAAGCTTTGCAATATAAATTGCATCGGCATTTTGCAATAAAGTTACTTTTTCTGGAGTTATATCTCCCAAAATACGAATACCTAAACCAGGCCCGGGAAAAGGATGTCTCCCTAGTAATGAATCAGATAATCCAATAGCTTTACCTACACGACGAACCTCATCTTTGAATAAACTTCTCAGAGGTTCAACTACTTTCAGGTGCATTTTTTCAGGCAAACCGCCTACGTTATGATGGCTTTTTATAGTTACTGATGGGCCTTTAACACTTACACTCTCAATAACATCTGGATATATAGTACCTTGAGCCAACCATTTTGCATCATCAAATTTGGACGCTTCACGTTGGAATACTTCAATAAAAACACGACCTATCGTTTTTCTTTTAGTTTCAGGATCTGAAATACCTTTCAATGCACTATAGAAGTCTTCAGAAGCATCAATTCCAATTACATTTAGATCTAAATGTTTATAAGAATCTTTTACTTCTTCAAATTCATTTTTACGAAGTAGTCCGTTGTCAATAAAAATACAAATCAAACGATGTCCAATGGCTTTGTTCAAAAGTGCCGCAGCCACAGTTGAATCCACTCCACCAGATAGACCCAATATTACTTTATCCGTTTCACCAATGGTTTCTTGCAGCTTAGCTACTGTTTCATCGATGAAATGCCCCGGAGTCCAATCGCCCGTACAACCGCAAATTTTATATACAAAGTTCTTCAACAAGTCCAATCCTTCAGTTGAATGATACACTTCGGGATGGAATTGAATTCCATAAACTTCGTGATCGAATCCCAATAATTCAAAACCAGCCACGGGAATTGAATTGGTTATGGCGATTACATTCGCATTTTCGGGCAAGGAAGAAATGGTGTCACCATGACTCATCCAAACCTGGCTTTCATGACTTAATCCATCCAATAATTTGTTGAATTCACCGGTTTGTATCATGGTTGCACGTCCGTATTCTCTGTGTTCAGATTTACCAACGTTACCACCCAAGTTTTTAGCCATTAACTGAGCACCGTAACAAACACCAAGAACAGGCGCTTGTTTAAATAAATGTTCGAGGTCAATTTGTGGTGCACCGTCTTCGTTCACTGAGCAGGGGCTTCCGCTTAAAATTATTCCCTTTACCTGGGTGAATTCCTGCTCAGAATTATAGGGATGAATTTCACAGTACACGTTCAATTCTCTCAATCTTCGCGCAATTAACTGCGTATATTGAGATCCAAAATCGTAAATAAGGATTTTTTCAGTCATTGGTACCGCAAAAATAGTTGAAAATAGGCGGATTATTGGGAAAAACCGATTTAAATCATCCCTTTTTCTATCAATTTTTGTTTTAGGAAATGAAAGGCACAGTTTGTGGCGCGTTCCATAAACTGAACTCGGTTTCCTCTGACTTTAAATTTTTTCACCCAAGTTTCGCCTTTAATACAAATTCCGATGTACACTAATCCAACAGGTTTATTTTCAGTTCCACCAGATGGACCTGCAATTCCAGTTGTTGAGATTCCTACATCCAATTGGAATTTTTCGCATAAACCAGCTACCATAGCCGAAGCAACTTCTTCACTCACAGCACCGTGTTTTTCTATTTCTTCTCGGGGGACGTTTAATTGGTTCACCTTAATATCGTTGTGATAACTGAGAACACTTCCCCAGAAAACATCAGAGGCACCCGATACTTGCACTAGTTGATTGGCTACAAAACCACCTGTGCAACTTTCAGCGGTACCTATCTTCAAATCCTTCGATTTTAAAGTATCCACAAGAAATTTCGCTGGAGTTATATCACCTGTAGCAAAAACTTTATTGCCCAATTCACTAGTTAAACGTTGCCAATAACCGTCAAATTCAGACTCTGTTAGTTGGGGATCGATTTGATTTAATCTCAATTTAACGGAGTTTTGATGTGGAAGATAGGCAAGAGAACATTTATTGGTAATGGCTAATTCGAAATCTTCAAGTTGTTTACTCAGACTACTTTCTGGCTCCATTAGGGTGACTAAAATCTGTCTTTTTAATGGAGGAATTTGAAACTCTGTTTGCAATAAGGGTAATAAAGAATTTTCTATAATGTATTCCACTTCAGAAGGCACTCCTGGCATTGAAGCAATCCATTTACTTTCGTATTTAAATAGCATGCCGGGAGCAGTGCCAACTTCATTGAATAGTGTTGTGCAATTCTCGGGTAGCTCTGCTTGCATTTTGTTGATTTCCAATAATTCACGTCCTCTATTTTTAAAAATGGTTTCTAAATGACTCAAAACACTTTGATCCATTCTCCAGTCGCTTTGGAAAAATTCTGCAAGCGTTTTCTTTGTAATATCGTCCTTAGTAGGACCTAATCCACCTGTTATAATAATTAAATCACTTCGAGTAAAAGCATCTTTTAATTCTTGAATGATAGCATTTTTATTATCGGAAATTGCCGATTTATGTATGGTTTCAATACCTAAATTAGATAATTGTCTGGAAATATAAACTGAATTGGTATCGATAGTTTGACCAATTAAAAGTTCATCCCCAATAGTAATAATTTCGGCTCTCATTGTGTTGCAAAATTCAAGAATATTTGTCAATTAATTTCAAAAGGAACAAGGAACTTTCTATTAAGTTTGCAGTGAATGTCAACAGGAGAAAATAGTATTGTAATTTATACCGATGGTGCAGCTTTGGGGAACCCAGGTCCAGGAGGATATGGTGTGGTAATGATGTATAAATCTCACAGAAAAGAGTTGTCGGCAGGTTTTCGCAATACCACAAATAATCGTATGGAATTGTTAGCTGTAATCGTTGCTTTACGACAAATCAACAATAAGGAAATTCCTGTTCATATTTACACTGATAGTCAATATGTGTGTAATGCAATTGAAAAAGGGTGGTTAAAAAATTGGATTAAAAAAAACTTTGCCAAAGTAAAAAACCCTGATTTATGGAAAATGTATATTGACGCTCAACAAGGCTTTCAAGTTCGATTTCATTGGGTAAAAGGCCATGCCGGAGTTAAAGAAAATGAACGTTGCGATTTTCTAGCTACTAGTGCCGCTAAAAACAATCCAACAGAAATTGATTCTTATTTTGAAAGTTTACCCAAGGAATAAATTGAATCAATAACCCAGCAGTTCTTTAGCAGTTGTTCGAGCCGATTCTGTTATAGAGTCGCTTGAAAGCATACTGGCAATATTATCTATTCTTTCACTGTTTGATAAATAATCTACAGCGGTTATGGTTTTCCCCTCAGAAATGCTTTTTCTGACAAATAATTGCTGTTTACCTTGACTAGCCACCTGAGGAAGGTGTGTAATACAGATAATCTGATGGGAATTTCCAAGTTCTTTAAAAATGCGACCCATTTTACCTGCCACTTCTCCACTGATGCCTGTATCAGCTTCATCGTAAATTAGCGTTGGTAAATTTTTTTTCTTTGCAACAATACTTCGAATGGCAAAATTCAATCTGGAAATTTCACCTCCAGACGCAACTTGACCTACGGGCATTAAAGGAGATCCTAAATTTGCTGAAAATTTTAATTGGACTTCATCACAACCTGATTCGGTGAGTCGCTCGTAATTTGGTTGAACTTCAAATTCAAGTTGTGCATGAGCAAGACCTAAATTATTTAGAATAGTAATAGCACTTTTTTGAATAATTTCAGCACTTTGTTTCCGAAGTTGCGTAAGTTCTTCAGCCATTTTTACACAACGTGAGTTTAATGAGATGCTATGGTTTTTAAGTGCTTCGATCTCAGTTTCCAGTTGCGAAATATCTAACAATTCATTGGATAATTTCGATTCAATTTCTATTAAACCCTCAACGGAATCTACTTGGTGCTTTTTTAATAAACCCTGAATTTTTGATTGACGTAGGTTTATCTCCTCTAGGCGAGCCGGATTTTCTTCAATTTTATCAGAATAATCCCATAATTCGTTGTTTAATTCTTTTAATTCAATGGAAGTAGATTCGATTCGATCATAAAATGAAGAAATTTCCGGATTGATATCCTTTAGATTTCTAAGATTATTTTTAATGCTGTTCAATCCATTTAGAACACCTAATTGGTCGTTTTCAAGTGTTTGTATGGAAACGCTAAAAGCGGATTTGATTTTTTCCACTTGAGAGAGTAATTCAATTTCTTTATCTAAGTTGGAATCATTTTCACTGTTTAAACTCAAAGCACTGATTTCATTCAGCAGAAACTCATTGTAGTCTTTGTTTTTGAGGATTTCAAATCGTTCATTTTCTTTTTGAGCTAACTTGTTTTTGCTCTCATTTAGTTCATTATAGGCGATTTTGAAATCATGAAGATTTGATTTGTCTGCAAAATGATAATCCAAAATTTTACGTTGTTCAATGGTTTGAGTAACCATCAAATTCGCATGTTGCGTTTGTATTTCAACAAGCAATGATCCGATTAATTTTAAATCCGTAAGATTTACTGGAGTATCATTGATAAATGCTCTGGATTTACCCGAATTATGGATTTCACGTCTTAATATGCAAATAGGCTCGTAATCAATTCCTAAAGATTGAAAAACGACATGAATTCCCAAAGCTTGAATGTCAAAAGTGGCCTCAATGATGCATTTTGATTCGCCTGTTGTAATTTCTGAACTATCAGCTCGTTGCCCTAAAATCAATCCAATAGCACCTAATAAGATACTTTTACCTGCGCCCGTTTCACCTGTTACGGTAGTTAAACCTTCTGAAAAATCTAAATCGAGTGATTTAATCAAAGCGTAATTTTTAATTTGAAGGTGTTTTAACATGGTTTTTGATTTAAGATAAAATTAAATTTGGATGTTGAGAAGTGGAAATTGTTTATATTGAATGATTTAGCCTAAGATATATAGAAAATTTTAATTTTAAAATCGAGTCCGATTACAAAAATATGTAAGCTTAACGCGTTAATATATCGTTCATAATCCAAAGTTTTTGATTGATATCTTTTTTGTCGAAAATGGCTTGTTTAAAGGGAGTGAAAACCACTTCATTGTTGATAACACCAACAGCTACTCCTTTTGTGCCTTCCGTTAATGCTTTAACCGCATGGGCACCTAATCTTGACGCTAGAATCCGATCGTTTGCTGTTGGTTTTCCTCCGCGTTGTATATGTCCTAAAACCGTTACGCGGCTATCGCAATCTGGAAAGCGTTCCTGAAATTTTTTCGCAATATCGAAAGCTCTTCCTTCTTGTTCGCCCTCAGCCACTACAAAAATTGAGAATTGTTTTGTTCTCGATTTTTGTTCGTAAAATCGCATAATTTCCTCAAATTCATTTTCCTTTTCGGGGATGAAAATTCCTTCTGCACCACCTGCAATTCCTGCATTCAATGCTATATGTCCTGAATGTCGTCCCATCACTTCAATAAAAAACACACGGTTATGAGCGTCTGCGGTGTCGCGAATTTTATCAATTGCATCCATGGCTGTATTGATAGCTGTGTCGTAGCCTATGGTATAATCTGTGCCTGCCAAATCGTTGTCAATTGTGCCAGGACAACCGATAGATGGAATGCCAAATTCTTCATAAAATGTCATAGCTCCTGTGTAAGTTCCGTTCCCGCCGATACAAACCAGTCCTTCAATTCCATGAGATTTTAAATTTTCAAATGCTCGTTTTCTCCCTTCAGGAGTCATGAAATCTTTTGAACGCGCTGTTTTTAAAATGGTTCCTCCGTATTGTATAATATTAGCAACACTTGAAGACGACATGGGGTGGATGTCATTTTCAATCATTCCTTGATAACCACCTTGAATACCAAAGACTTCTAAGTTAAAGTGTACACTCGCTCGTACCACAGCTCTGATACAAGCATTCATTCCAGGAGCATCGCCACCAGAAGTAAAAACAGCTATTCGTTTCACAAGTTCAAAGTAAATAAAAAACCCCCGAATAAATCGGGGGTTTTGCAGATTTTACAAATATTTTAAAATATATTTCAAGGATTTTTAAAAAGCTTCAATGAATGAGTCGAAATGAAATCAAAATGCATCATTAACAATTATTATTTCTTTCGATATTGTAAGTTACATTCAATGAATGAGTTGTAAATATCCCCAAAAAAAATTACTTGATTACACCACGGAAATCAAATTGAGCATAATCATTGTTGTTTCCAATGGCAGGTAAATCAACAACGTTGGTGATCTTAACAATGAATAAATTGAAATCCAAAGCTTGACCAGAACGAATTAAAATAACATCATCTTTAGCAACAGCAATAGTTTCTGTCATTTTGGTTTTGTTTGCTTTCCACAAATTGAAAAGATAAGTAGTTGAATTTGCATTATTCCAATCGTTAGCGGTTACCTTCACAAACGTAGAACCATTACCACTCTTCCAAGTCTTAGACCATTGTTGCGCAGAAGATAAAGTAGCATCCAAAATATCTTTGTTAGTCAAAGCTCCACCTGGCATCAATGGTTGTGCAGTTGCTAAATCAAAGGCAGTGTACATACCAGCTGAAGCAGCATTAAATACTTGGAAACCACTTTGACCATCTAAAGAACCTTGAATGGGCAATACGCTTAAAGTAACTGAGGTAGATGCAGATGCACCGTTCGCATCGTTAGCAGTAAATGTATATTTTACATCATCACCAGGTGAACCTAATGCTTTTAGGTTACGAACAAATGCAATGTCTTTAGTCGTTAAAGCCGTATCAACAATGGTTTGAGTTTTTCCTGCAAAAGAAGCCGTAATTACAATGTTTTTCATTGCCGTTGAACCAGCAGTAGCCTTCACGCTAAACTTGATCGCAGTACCTACTGTAATGTCTTGATTTGCATAAATTCCGTCAGATTGTAAGCTGATTGTTGGCTTTGGTGCTTCTTCCGTTCCACAAGATCCCAAAAAAGCCAAAATGGGAAGTGCTAATGCCAATGTAATGATTCTTAATTTCATAATTTTTATATTGTGTGATTCGCAAATTTAATCAAATACATTATATAACAAATAGTTCTTTTTTCATTGTTGGTAAAGGATATGTCAATTTGTCGTGAATTTATAAACAATACTGACAATATGGTCGGGTTTTTGTTGCTTTCAAACGATTACCAGTTGTAATTGACGAATTGGAATGCGAGATTTGTGATTTATCACTTTTTGGCATAGCTATTGAATAAGAAGAAAACAATGTTTACGAAAAAAACACAGATTTTAGGATTTAATAACGACGAGGACAGTGTTGATGAGTCTCCCGAATTCTTACCATTGTTTTCGAAACAAGACGAGGATGAGAGCAATAAAATGGATGTTCCTGAGGAATTACCTCTATTAGCCATTAAAAATACAGTGTTGTTTCCGGGTGTTATTTTTCCAATTACTGTTGGTAGAGATAAGTCAATAAAACTCGTTAAAGATGCCAACAAAGGCGATAAAACTATAGCTGTTATATCCCAAAAAAACGCGGATGTTGAAGATCCTAAAATTGACGATATTTATTCAGTAGGTGTATTAGCCAAAATTATAAAGGTTATGCGCTTACCGGATGGTTCAACCACCGTGATTATCCAAGGAAAACGCAGAATTAAAGTTGGAGAAGTTATAGCTGAGGAACCTTATTTAAGAGCGAGAGTATATTCAGAGCCGGATATAAAATATAAAGAAGATAAGGAATACAAGGCCATTATTTCTTCGATTAGAGATATTTCTAATTCCATTATCAACCTTTCACCTAACATTCCTACAGAGGCAAATATTGCATTGAAAAACATTGACTCCAGTGTGTTTTTAATACACTTTGTCGCATCCAATTTGAATATTTCCGTAGCCGAAAAGCAAGAAATTTTAGAAGAATTGGATCCCAAGAAAAGAGGTGAAAAAATTCTGCAATATGTAACCAACGAATTACAATTACTCGAGCTTAAAGACCAAATCCAAAATCGGGTTAGAACGGATATGGATCGTCAGCAACGAGAGTATTTCTTGCACCAACAAATTCGTGCCATTCAAGAAGAACTCGGTGCAGATTCTCCAGATAAAGAAATTCAAAATCTGAGAGAAAAAGGTGCAGAAAAGAAATGGTCAAAAGAAATTCACGAGCATTTTAACAAAGAACTTGAACGATTAAGTCGAATCAATCCCGCATCTCCAGATTACTCAGTTGGTTTGAATTATGTTCAGTTGCTGCTTGAACTTCCTTGGAATGAATACACATCCGATAACTTTGACTTGGAAAATGCAACAACCGTTCTGGATGAAGATCATTTTGGTCTTGATAAAGTTAAAAAACGAATACTCGAGTATTTGGCAGTACTTAAGCTCAAAGGGGATATGAAGAGTCCTATTATTTGTTTGTATGGTCCTCCTGGTGTGGGTAAAACCTCTTTAGGCAAAAGTATCGCAAGAGCATTGGGACGGAAATATGTTCGGATGAGTCTTGGGGGATTGCATGACGAGTCTGAAATACGAGGACACAGAAAAACCTACATCGGTGCGATGCCCGGTCGTATCGTTCAATCGTTAAAAAAAGTGGGAACTTCTAATCCCGTTTTTGTATTGGATGAAATCGATAAATTAGGTCGCGATTTCAGGGGTGATCCAAGTTCTGCGTTGTTAGAAGTGCTTGATCCTGAGCAAAATACGACCTTCTATGATAATTATTTAGAATTAGATTACGATTTGAGTAAAGTGTTGTTTATTGCAACTGCTAATTCATTAGATTCTATTCAGCCTGCGTTGTTGGATAGAATGGAAATTATTGATGTAAGCGGCTATTCCATGGAAGAGAAAATGGAAATTGCCAAGAAATATCTAATCCCTAAACAACGGGAGTCACATGGCTTGAAATCCAATCAATTGAAATTAAACGAAGATGCTTTGTGGGAAATTATTGAACAATACACCCGTGAAAGTGGAGTTCGTGGATTGGAAAAGAAAATTGCAGCGATCGCTAGATCCGTGGCGAATAAAGTGGCAAGAGGAGATAGCGGAAGAAAGAACATCACCAAAAAGGAAATTGAAGAAATCCTGGGTTCGGAAAAAATGGAACCTGAGATGTATGAAAATAATAAATATGCAGGCGTAGTTACCGGTTTGGCTTGGAGTCCATTGGGTGGTTCTGTGTTATTTGTAGAAAGTACCTTGTTTCCGGGAAAAGGTGAAATGAAAGTTACTGGCCAATTGGGTGATGTTATGAAAGAAAGTGTGAGCTTGGCTCAAACATTTTTGAAAGCTCATGCCGATTATTTGGAATTAAATCCAGAAGTATTTAATCATTGGAATGCACATGTGCATTTCCCAGCGGGTTCCATCCCCAAAGACGGACCTTCCGCAGGAATTACCATTTTAACTTCTTTAGCTTCATTGTTTACGCAAAAAAAGGTGAAGTCACATTTGGCTATGTCAGGCGAAATTACATTAAGAGGTAAAGTGTTGCCAGTAGGTGGGATCAAAGAAAAAATTCTTGCAGCCAAACGAGCGGGAATTAAAGAAGTGATTCTGTGCAAACAAAATGAAAAAGATGTGAATGATATCAATCCAAGTTATATTGAGGGTTTAAAGTTTCATTTTGTACAAAACATGTTTGAGGTTTTGGATATTGCTTTAACTAACGAAAAAGTTAAAAATCCTTTAAACATCAATGAACCTTTAAAACAAATCATACCTAAATAATGTACATTTGATTATGATATTCAAAAAAATATGGAATTACTTGACTTTCAAAAAAGACAAAGATTCTAAATCGAATTTTAATTTAAGGATGATGCATGGAATCAATAAAATTTCATTGTTTATGTTCTTAATGGCTATTGTGGTAATGTTATTCCGATTTTGTAAATAACATATAAATTAGATTTTATTCGATTTTACTTTACCTTGTTTCTTAATGCTGCAATTAGAATGTACATTTTAAACATCAAAAATCTGGTATTGATCATTTGCGGTTTGTTCAGTTTAACAGGATTTACCCAGCATGTTAAAAACAATTCCAATGAACAATCTATTAAGGTAGCTCTAAAGAATACGGCAACTGATGATGAAAATAGTCGTTCCATGGGAATGCTATTGTTGTTCAAATTAAACGGCAATGTGGTACACAAGGCTTTGGATCAGGTTACTGGAGACGCATTTGATTTGGTTCTAGATACGATTGATTTTACAACATTAAATCAGGAATTAGTAATAGATGAAAAGACTAAAAAAAAGGGTCGTGTAGTACTGAAACCTTCAAAATTTATTCGAATCGGATTGCCTCTAAAATCCTCTGATATTAATAGGTATGACAGTGAAACGTCGCAGTATTATTATGGTTATTTATTCAATGAGCACAGATCAAACCAATTAGAACCTTTGAATACATTGATCTTAATTGAGGCGGATTACATGAATAATCGTCCTGCTAAAATTTGGATAGATTATAATAATAACTTTGATTTCGCCGACGAAGTATCGATTACATGGAAATACCCTGCCCAAAATTTACGTATTCCTTTTCCTCTAAAAACTTCGAAATCAGATATACGAATTTCGAGATTTCCATACTATAAATTTCGACAATTTTCCTCAATGCAAGATACAGCTATGAAAGTGTTAAGCAATGGGAGAGAGTTTGTAGGAAGTCGAGAATGTCTCAAAATTGTTCGTGAAAATATTATTTTTGGTGAATTTGTATTTCAGGAAGATACTGTATTAGTTGGTATACAAGATGTGAATTTAAATGGAGATTTTCAAGATTCGAAAGTTGACCGAATTGTAGTTGGATCAGCCAAAAATGATGAGTTTTCAGCATCTTTGGCACAAGTAATTTCAGATGAAAATCATTTGGTTTGGATGGGGAATTTATTCGATGTGGAAATTCTAAAATCAATCGATTTAGCATTGAAATTAACCCCGAGTAAATTAAGCAAGTCGGATTTTTCATTGGTTCTAAATGAGAAAATTCCCAGATTCAAGTTTGAATATTTAGATAAGAAGAAAGTCAAATCAAAAGATTCAAATAAGCCCAGAAGAAATAAACGCCGTGCTATTAGAAAAATCAAAGCAGATTCGAAATTGATTTATGTCTGGAGTGCTGAAAATGAACTATTTATGCAAGATAGCGCTCAGTTACATCAATGGTCAAGGTTACACCCCGATGTTCAACTCGTTATGTTGAATTTTGGAGGAAGTTCGAAATATTTATCTTCTTATAATAATCGATATTCCATTCAAGCTATTCAAGGATTTTTGACATCGAAAATTGTTAAAAAACTTAAATTGCAAACTATGCCACAGTATTTTTTATTGGATAAAAAAAATAGAATTAGGTATATGGGACACTCAATTTCTAAGTTAAATGAATTAAATCTAAATTAAACAATACGCCATAATTCTCGGATTGTTGAACTAAAATTCTTATTATTGCAAGATTAATTATTCACATGAAAAGAACAGGAATTATTGTAGTGTTGATTATTTTGTTGATTTTGTCAGCAGGAACCAACACGTATTTGTACATGAATAGCAATGACGCTGTTGCAAAAAAACAGTTAGAGTTAGTTGCAGTTCGTGATTCTTTGCAAAAGGAATTGTTGAGAATTGAAGATTCATTGAATGCTGTTGTAATGAGCTTTCAAATGGAAAATGATTCATTAGTTAACAAAATTTCAGAATTAGAAAGTGATAAAAATCCAAGAATTTTGGCTGCATATCGCGAGATCAACAGATTAAGACGTCAATTGATTAATGGTACGTCTTCATCTTCTGAATCAGATGTCTCTACTTCAGCAGGAGGAAAAAATGTTGATTTAACTGCGCTAAGAAAACAATTGTCCGAAGCTAAAACTCGTATCAAGGAGTTGGTAGCTCAAGTTGATTCTTTGACGACTCAGAAGAATCAATTGGTTGCCGATGTTGAAGTTGCACGAAACGAAAAAGAAGCTATTACCGCTGAGAATGTTGAATTGAAAGATCGTTTGGAAAAGGGAGCAATGCCACAATTTGGTACATTAATTACATCGTCTTTCGATGACGCAAAGAAATTGACCAATAAAGCTAAATCCATTGATCGTTTCAATATTACTTTTGATGTGTTGGAGAATCCAATGGTTACAAATGTGGTAGAGGAAGAAGTAACTATTCGATTGATCGATCCAGATGGTGGAGTACTATCTGTAACGAATAAAACACTGCAAGACAAATCAAAAGTGTATTCTTTGAAAAATTCAATCACTTTTGATGGAGCGCTACAAAAAGTAAAATGGTCATTCCCTCCAAAAGGTACACTTAAGGGTAAACTTAAGAAAGGTAAATACATCACTGAACTGTGGACTAGAGATTTACTTCGTCAAAAGAATACTTTTGAATTGAAATAATATTAGCCTGTATCATAATTAACGGGTAATTGGATTATGAAATTTCCTAAAAAACACCTGTTAACATTCCTGATTTTATTGGGAATGTTAGCAGGTGTTGCTATTGGTGAGTGGGTCTATTTAACCGGCGACAATACATTTGCAGCTGGGTTTGCCCAAAATATAAAGCTTTTAACAACCATCTTTTTACGATTAATTCAAATGATACTTGCACCCTTGGTGTTAAGTACTCTAATTGTTGGAATTGCCAAGATGGGCGATGTCAAAGCTGTTGGTCGAGTAGGTGGGAAAAGCATGTTATGGTTTTTTTCGGCAAGCTTAATTAGTCTTTTTTTAGGATTAATACTGGTGAATTTATTCAAACCGGGAGTGGGTATTCAACTTAATATTGCCGACACTCATGGAGCTTCTGAGTTGGTTCAATCAACTCATGGTTTTAGTATAGAACAGTTTATTCAGCATGTTTTCCCCAAAAGTATTGTCCAATCGATGGCTGAAAATGAAATTTTACAAATTGTTGTATTTAGTATCATTTTTGGTTTGGCTATGACCAGTTTGGGGGAGAAAGCAAAACCTTTGATTCATGCTTTGGATGTAGTGGGACATATTAGCCTTAAAATGGTTACTTATGTTATGTGGGTTGCTCCTTTGGGTGTGTTTGGTGGGGTAGCAGCCATTGTTGCTAAAAAGGGATTAGGCGTATTGAAAATTTATGGAACCTATATTGGAAGTTTTTATACGGGCTTAGGTGTACTATGGATTGTTTTGTTGGCCGTTGGATTTTTAATTTTAGGGAAGCGTCTTAAAGAATTACTCAAAAGGATTCAACAACCGTTAATTATTGCGTTTAGTACTACGAGTTCTGAATCCGTTTTTCCAAAATTAACTGAGGAATTAGAGCGATTTGGTTGTAAGCCATCCATCGTGAATTTTGTTTTACCTTTGGGATATAGTTTTAATTTGGATGGCTCAATGATGTACATGACATTTGCCAGTATATTTATTGCTCAAGCTTATGATATTCCCTTGGATTTAGGGACACAAATTACCATGTTGTTCGTGTTAATGTTAACATCAAAAGGAATTGCAGGCGTTCCTCGCGCTAGTTTGGTTGTTGTTACTGCCACTTGTGCCATGTTCAATATTCCTCCAGAAGGAATTGCATTAATTCTTCCTATCGATCATTTTTGCGATATGGGAAGAAGCATGACCAATGTATTAGGTAATGCACTTGCAACATCCGCTGTGAATAAATGGGAAACTAAAACCTAACTTTTTTATTATTTAATCGAACTGTATAACAATGTATAGCTTTCCGAATTAGGTTTTAATACGGAACACAATAGAAACAAGAAAGGCCGTCATGTCGACGGCCTTTCTTGTTGGGTTATAATTTGAATTAAATCAAACAAACTATATTAAATCATGAGTTTAAATAATTACGAGTCTCATTAATCTTTTTTACTTGGACGTAATTCCTTATCTGGATCGTATGAAACCCCAAATACTCTATAAATTCTCGCTTTTGCTTTTTCATTGATGTAATACATTGCAGGTACTAAGAACAATGTTAAGAAAGTTGCAAATCCCAACCCGAAAATCATTGTCCAACTTAATGGTCCCCAGAATGCAACGCTATCTCCACCAAAGAAGATATGAGGATTGAATTCAGTAAATAATGTCACAAAGTCCATATTTAAACCAATTGCCAAAGGCACCAAACCCGAAATAGTTGCGGTAGCAGTTAATAATACTGGTGTCATTCTAGTTCTTCCAGCTTCGATAATTGCATCTTTTAAATTCATGCCTTGTTCACGCATTAAATCAGCAAACTCAACAATCAGGATACCATTTCGAACCACAATTCCGGCCAGTGCAACAATTCCAATTCCGGTCATAATTACCGAGAAATCCATATCAAAAATGGCAAAACCTAACAATACTCCGATAATAGAGAAGAAGATCTCACTTAAAATGATAATGGGTTTTGAAATTGAATTGAACTGAGTTACAAGAATTATAACAATTAATGCAATTGATGCCAACATGGCTGTTCCTAAGAATGAAGAGGTTTCAGCTTGTTTTTGTTGCTCACCCGTCATTTCTATCTCTATACCATCGGTAGAATTATTTCTAGAGTACTCATTGATTCCCGCTTGAACTTGACTTACAACTTCATTCGGCGCATAACCTTCCAATACGTTAGATCCTAAAGTGATTACACGTTTTTGATTCAATCGGTTAATTCCTCCATATGTATTTGAATATTCAGCAGTTGCAACTGCTGATAACGGAATTTGACGCAACATTCCACCGGCAGCCATATCACGGAATGTAATACGCATATTTAATAACTCAGAAAGATTATTTGTAGTTGATTTCTCCAATCGAATCATAACTGGATAATCATCATTTTCATCTTTAAATTTAGAAGCCTCAGCACCATAAATACTATTTCTTAGCATCATACCAATTTGTGCAGTGCTCACACCGTAGGTATTAGCACGAGTGCGATCAATTCGAATAATAATTTCAGGTTTTGAACTAACAAAGTCACTTTTCAACTCTTCCACACCGGCAATTCCTTTATCGTCAAGGAAACGTTTCAATTGAGTTCCATGTTTGATTAAAGCATCAAACTCATCACCACGAATTTCAATGTTTACCGCTTTGCCTACCGGAGGACCATTTTTTTCCTGCTCAACAACAACCTCAACACCAGCAAAACCTTTAAGATTATCGCGAATCTCATTAAGGACAGTGCGTGTGCTTTTTCCATCTCTTTCAGCAAAATCTACAAAGGCCACAGTGATTTTACCTTTATTCGAACTCACAGAACGGTCTCCACTGTTTGGATCGGTAGCACCGACTGCAACATTTGAAATCACACTTTCTACTAAATCTTTATTTCCGTCTTTATTTACAATAGCAAATACGCGATTTTCCGCAATTTTTATAATACTATCAGTGTGTTTTGCGCTAGTTCCTGTAGGTAAGGTTAAATACACATAGGTGAAATTTGGATCAGCCTGTGGGAAGAACACAACACCTGGCTTACGTATTGCTGTAATCACAAAACTTAAAACCAAAAGCAAAACTGTACCTCCTAGAATCATGATCGAGTGTTTACCCTTTAAACTCCAAATAACCAAGTTTTTATATTTATCTTGAATTTTTGGCCAATGCTTAGTTTGGAAGTTGTAAATGACTTGTTTTAACCATAAATGATGTAAAACATACAAAATGGTCATTAATAACATAAAGTTTCCAAATCCGAAAGCAATTAAATAGGAAATCACGGAAAGCACCAACATGATTACCGTAGTTTTTCTGAAGCCTTTATCTTTCATTGGTTCGGGGGATGGACGGTCGTCTTTATTCATGAAATCTACCGCAAAAACGGGATTCATGATGTAAGCCACAACCAATGAAGCCAAAAGAGTAATAATCAATGTTACAGGTAAGAAAAACATAAATTTACCAACTACACCTTTCCAAAATGCTAATGGCACGAAAGGAGCTATAGTGGTGAGTGTACCTGAGAAGACAGGAACAAAAACTTCACCCGCAGCTTTTTTTGCTGCAACTTTTATCGGAATATGTTCTTCATGATAGATTCGGTGTGTGTTTTCGATAACAACAATCGCATCGTCAACCACAATACCTAATGCAAGTAGGAAAGAAAATAATACGATAAAGTTCAAACTAAATCCAAGTGTAGGCATAATCAAAAATGCCACAAAGCAGGACAGAGGCACAGCCAATCCAACAAAAATCGCATTGGTAGCACCCATAAAGAACATTAAAATCACCGTTACCAAAATAAAACCGATAATAATGGTATTGATCAAATCGTGAACCGTAACACGGGTTTTAGCGCTCTGATCACCTGTGAAAATCACATTTAGATTTTTTGGGTATTTGGTAGTTTTTTGAAGATCGGAAATAATTGCTCTGCAATCATCGGAAGCTTGGATAAGGTTTTCTCCAGAGCGTTTCACAATGTTCATGGTGATAACATTCTTGCCCTCTAAACGCGCATAGCTTTCTTTGTCTTTGAATCCATCTATAACGGTTGCAATATCTTTTAGATAATTAGTTGAACCAGTGCTTCCTTTAATTATAATATTTTCAATTTGCGCAACAGAGGTAAATTCCCCAGAAACACTTAAAGAACGTTGCATATTTTCAATATCGATGTTTCCACCAGAAATACGCATGTTTTCATACTGAATCGCTCTGGAAACGTCATCAATAGTTACACCCGCTGCTACCATTTTGGTAATATTAAGGTTCACCTGAATCTCACGATCCAATGCACCAACTAAATCAACCCGTGTAATGGAAGGCAAACTTTCAATGCGATCTTTTGCCATTTCAGCATACTTCTTAAGATCCTGCAAGCTATAATCACCACTGATGTTTATATATAAAATTGGCATATCTGAAAAGTTAACCTCCATTACGGTAGGTTCCATTTTCAAATCATTGGGAAGATCAGATTTCGCTTTATCTACTTCATCTTTTACTTTTGACTTTGCTTCAGCAACATCAACATCTGTGTCAAACTCAACCGTAATAATACTGAAATCTTGAATCGACTGGCTCTTTAACTGCTTAACTCCAGAAATAGATTTTATCTTCTTCTCAATGGGTTTCGTAATTAAGTTTTCAATATCCTTCGGAGAAGATCCAGGATAAATAGTTTGAACATAAATTGTTGGAATAACAATGTCCGGAAACTGTTCTTTCGGTAGTTTAACATAGGAGAATATACCCGCTATGCTTATAAACAACGTAAGAATATAGATACTTGTTTTGTTATCTATACTCCAACTAGTTGGTTTAAATTCTTTAAAATTATCCATAAAAGTTCTTTTCTGAATTATAGGATTTATTTAGAAGTATTTGGATTATTTACTTCGATAGATTGACCATCGATTAACTCTTGGAAACCATTTGTTACCAATACATCACCTTCAGATAATCCCGAAAGTATTTCAGTCTCACTTCCATTGTTTTTACCTGTTGTAACAACTCTCTTTTCGGCAACGAATTTGTTGTTTTTATTATTTACTAGTATCACAAACGACTCACGGTCTGTTTTTTGAATTACATTGGTTGGAATAGCAATAGCATTGTTCTTAATGTAATCTGTAATGCTCAATTTAGCGATCATATTCGGCTTTACATTTTTTACTCCACCCAATTTGGTTTCTACTTTAAATGTGCGATTCAATGGATCAATGAAGTTGGACGCAAAGCTTAAACGGGCATTGATTTCCTCACCCAAGTCAGGGAATGAAACCTTTACTTTGTCGCCTACAGAAACTTTTCCTGAATAACCTTCAGATACGTTTGCAACAACTTTCATATCGGACATATTAACCACTTTAAAATAGGGCATTCCAGGAGCAGCTATTTGTCCAACTTTTAAATCAACTGCTTCGATGGTTCCATTGATAGGTGATTTGATGGTGTACATATCAATGGTATTATTCAATGTATTTAAACTTTTCTCCAATGCCTCTTTTTGATTTTTAGAAGTCAAATATTGAATTTCAGTTCCTACACCTTGCTTCCATAAACGTTCTTGTTTTTCGAAAACTGTTTTCGCAAAACTCACTTGTTGTTCTAATTCCATTTTGCTCTTTAATAACTGAGAGTTATCTAATTGAGCTAGCACTTGGCCGGGTTTAACTACTTGACCTACTTCTACATTGACTTGCATTACAGTTCCTGGTACTTTCGCAGTAGCAATGGTACTCTTACTCGCATCTACAGTACCTTCAATCATCAAACCGCTTTCAAAAGTTTTAGTTGCAATGGTTTGAGTTTCAACCATTTTTACATTTGAAGTCTGATCAGAACCCAATTTTGACATCAATTCTTTCTCCTTCAATTGTAGAGCTGAAATTTCCTTTCTTACTGATTCTAATTGGCTTTTCAATGCAGCTTTGTCATCTTTTTTCTCGCCACAAGATCCCATAAAAATTAGGCTACTAATCAATACAGGAATGATATATTTTGTGTTTTTCATATAAATTATTTTTTTGATTTTGGGATGTTTTTGAATTTATTACTAATTATATGTTATATGCTCAATTATTAAAACATGGATTTGCCAATGCTCTTGTTGAATTCGATTTTAGAAATCACTAAATCATACATAGCATTCAAGTAGTTCACTTGTGCATTTTTCAATTCCGATTCTGATTGGACAATTTCTAAAGAAGAACCAACGCCTTCTTTGTATTTTAAATTTGATTTTTCGTAAATTTCACGAGCTAGGTCTAAATTCTCTTTTTGAAGAGATGCCTGTTTTAATCCTAACAAATAATTCGCTCTATTTTTGTTGATTTCGAAATTTGCAGCATTTGAAAAGTTATCTAAATCAAGTTTGGCTTTTTCTAATTTAAAATTTACTTCTCTAATTTTTGAAAAAGTAGCTAATCCATCGAAAATCGAAAGTTGAACTTGTAATCCAATTACATCAGAGGGAACCCAATTGTTATTTGGAGTCAAATTGCTTTGGAAAAAGTTAAAATCTGGACGCTGAGTTAATTCCTGATGCTGATAGAAAGCCACAAAACGCGGTAACATTCCCATTTTATAACGCTGTTTATCCAATTCGCCTAAACGGATGGATTGATTAATTATTGCATATTCTGGACGGGCTTTAAAATCAATATTGGATTGAAGATCTTCCGCAAAACTGATAGCTTTGTCAATTGTTTCAATATCGTCGGTTAATTCAACCGCAGTATTCACATCAATTCCCATTTGTAGTTTTAAGGCATTCGTTAAAATTTGAATACCATCTTGCAACTTTTCTTTCTGAATTTTCAAGTTGTTATAGGAATATTGCAAACGTTTAACATCCAATGATTCTGCAAAACCTTCTTTGTTTAAAGCCTTAACATCATTTAACGACTTTTCTAAAATATTCAAATTAGCATCCAATAAATCTATGTTTTTCTGAGTGCTAGCAACCATTAAATAGGATTTAACAACATTTAATTGAACATCGTAGTCTGTTTTGGCTTCCAATAATTGACTCATACTCATAAATTCCTTGGTGGCTTTCAATCCCACTAAATAAGAGCCATCAAACAACAATTGATTTACGCTGATATTAGCCGTAGATCCGATTTTTTGTTGGAATTGAAGAAATATATACTCTGGTGCACCCGGTGCTGGGTTGAATGAATTTTTTATCCATTGTCCTGGAATAGTCAAATACTGCTGATAACCAAAACTTGCACTTACCTGGGGCAAACCAATAGCTATGGTCTGTTTTACAGTTTCTTGCGAAATTTTCACATCAATTTTCGCTTTTTTTAGATCGGCATTGTGAGTTAATGCTTGCTCAACAGCTTGTTTGACGCTTAATTTCATTGTTGCTGATCCTGCTTCGTTGGAAGCTTGCCCATAAACTGCAGTGGTAAACACAGCTAAGGGACTAATCAATAAAATGATGATATATTTTTTCATGAGTTTAGTTCATTTATTCGTTCTTCCGTTGATTTTATTTGGGGAAGTTGATTGTTTTTATAATTATTAAATACTGAGTCTAACTCAGTTAATCCATTTTCTGTGGAAATTCCCCGAATATGATATTCCATTAATTGGAATAACAATTGAGGGTTGTAATTGTCCACTGTACTTTGAGAAATTTGCTCTGTGTATGAATAAATTAAAAGTGCAAATGATTTTGAAATTAATGACTCATCAAATCCTGTGCGGTAAATCCCCTGATTTTGGCCTTTTTCAATATTACCCATCAAACGCTGAATAATACTCTTCTCTCTCATTTGAACCATCTCCTGATAAACTTCGGGATGGTATTTTTTTAAATCCAAAATCACACTCGGTTTAACTTGTGAAAGTTGATGTACAGCAAAGTTGGTCATAGCCAACAACTCGTGAATAGGATGGGAGTTTGTTTTAGAAAAATCTTCAAGAGATTGTTCAATTTGCAAGAAATGATCCATTACAGCAGCCCTGACCAAATCAGACTTATCGCTGAAACATTTATAGAGCGTTTTTTTGGAGATTTTTAACGCTTTTGACACATCGTCCATCGAAACATTCTTGATTCCCAATCGAAAGAATAGGGATTTAGAAACCAAGTGAATCTTTGCCAACCGTTCCATATAGCGGGGCAAAGTTAATTATTTTTTATATTGGAAACTTTAATTGATTGAAAAGTTTCCAATATAAAGTGCAAAATCGACAATTAGTGAATTTCTATCGACCAAGGCATTCTACTTTGGATGCCTTGAGTGCTTTTGATTGACTTTAACTCTTTGATAGTCAATTTGTCAATTCCAATTTTACTTAAATATTCATTCATCGATGATTCTACACCCATTTCTTCACTTAACCATTCTTCGAAAAGTGGTTTTTGTTGGGGATAGTTGTCAACGCGAAACTCTTTCAATTTGGCCATTCTTGAAGCAGACTGCACTGCTCGATTTACATCTCCATAGTCATCAATTAATCCAATTCGTTTTGCTTGAATACCTGAATACACGCGACCTTGGGCTAAAACATTAACACTATCTTTAGAAATGCGTCTTCCACGAGCAACAATGCTTATAAAGTCATCATAAACTTGATTAATAGACGTCTGAATTTTCATAGATTGAGATTCATTTAATGGGCGATCAGGTCTCCATAAGGTGGATTCTTTACCGGTTTGAACAGTTTCATATTTCAATCCCAATTTATTGGAATACATATTTTGCACGTTTGGAATCAATGCAAACACTCCTATGGAACCAGTTATACTGTTTGGCATCGCAAAAATACTATCCCCCAAACAAGCGATGTAATAACCTCCAGACGCCGCTACATTAGAAAAAGACACTACCACTGGCTTTACCTTTTTCAATAATTCAATTTCTCTTGCAATTACATCCGAAGCGAAAGAACTTCCACCGGGACTATTCACACGCAATACTACTGCCTTGATGTTCTTGTCATCTTTGATTTTGCGAATTTCTTTAATAAATGATTCACTACCAATTTGTCCAATTTCACCTTTCCCCGAAACAATCTCACCATCGGCATGCAATACGGCAATTCGGTTTTCTGAATAACTATATTCTCCACCAATCTTTAAATACTTTTTTAATGAAACTAGTTGATTACCAGGTGCTTTTACTTTCATTTCAGCTTCAACCTCGTCTTGGTATTTAAGGTTGTCCACAAGTCCGGAAGACAATGCTTGATTAGGCAGAAATGCTAAACCCTCGTCGGATAGTTTGCGTAAATCGTCGTAATTTTTCTTACGAGAAATAGCTAAATTATGTAATTGAAAATCATATAAATCATTTAAATACTCTTGAATTTGTGAGCGATTAGCATCGGATAATTGATTTTCAGTGTAAGGCTCAACAGCTCCTTTGAATTTCCCAACTTTGAAAACTTGGAATTCAATTCCCAATTTCTCCATTAATCCTTTGAAAAATACAATCTCTGATGAGAAACCATCAAATTCTAAACTCCCTTTTGGATTTAAATACAATTTATCAGCAACTGTTGCGATGTAATAACCCTGTTCAGAATAATTTTCAGAATAAGCAATAATCCATTTTTTGGATTTTTTAAACTCCAAAAAGGCGTTTCTAATTTCTTCTGAATGAGCGATTCCGCCATAATATGAACCTGCGTCTAAATAAATACCTTTAATTTTACTGTCAGTTGCTGCGTTTTTTAAAACGTCTTTTAACTGATTTAAACCTAGATTAAGAGTGTTTCCAGAAATTTGGGCAAGCAATTCTCGAGCGGGGTCTTCATTCGAAAGTTCTGCTAATTCCATGGGTAATTCGATCTTTAAAATGGAATTATCTGAGATTTCGGGGGATTCTTCTTTGTAATCCATTGACGAAACTGCCAACAAAATAATAATTAGCAATCCTCCCAGAGCTACGAAAAAACCGAATAGAAACGTAAGAAAATACTTGATAAATGTTTTCATAGAAATACAAATATACGGCGATTTTATTCCTAGTGTTTTGAAATCCGAACGGATCAATCCCCTTTGAATTCATATTTCGTTAGAATACACATTATGAACGACAAGCATAAATACATGAAGAAAAATTGGAATTGTTTTTGCTTAGCTCAATTCTGTACTATTTTTGAAACGCATTGAAAACAATGTAAAGTGTTAATTAATAATCGGATTCATCATTTATGCAACAAAATTCATTTCCACCAAATCAACTAAAATCAAAACTTGACCCAATTCCAATGACATTATATTTGAATTGGATTTTTCGAACAGTAGTTATTCTAGCAATAACAATTACTGGGTTTTCAAAATTAAAAGCTCAACATCCATTGGGTTTAATGGTTGGCGATTTTAACAGTCCTTATTCCTATTCATTAAATCCAGCCCTAGCTCGAACTAATCCCGGTAATAGAGCGTATGTAAATTGGTGGGGAGCTAGTTTAAGCTTGGAAAATAACTTCATGAAATACAATGCACCCATTCGATTGGGCGCTTGGATTCGCAAAGATTACCCAGCAGAATTTACCAATATTAATGGATCCTTAGCTTTTCAGCAAAATTGGTTGCCTGTTGATCGATCAGTTCAAGATTGGAAATTGAACTACTTAAACGAAGTATATAGTCCCTCATTTTTCTTTCCTATTGAGGATGTAGGAGCATTTGGCTTTGGTGTGAAATCAGTTAGTGGATTTTCAATCAATGGGTTGAATCCTCAGTTCGGAAGCGTTGTGCGATACGGAATGCCTGAAATTCAAAATCAAATTGGACAAACCATCAATCAATCAGAATTTTCAATTAACACGGAGAAATATCAAGAATGGTTCTTTACGTTTGCTGGTTACGATAATCCTTCGAAAATCCATTCTTGGAGATGGGGTGTAACCGCCAAAATGCTTCTAGGTATGGGTATTGCACATTTGGGAAGTGATAATCTTTCATTCAATGTTATTGACGATAAAACATTAAATATCAATCAACTGAATTCCCGCTTGTATTATTCTGCCGGCTCCATGAGAACCATGCAAAATCCATTTGGATTGAAATTTGATTGGGTTGAAGGGGTAGGATTAGGTACAGATTTAGGCGTGATGTATGAGTATCGTCCGAATGCATTGAAATATAAAGGATTTGACTGGTGTGAGTCGGAGAAAAGTTTAGCTTATTCTTGGAAATTTGGTATGTCAATTACCGATCTCGGATTTATTTCTTATTGGGGAAATTCGAGCAATATTACCTCGTTGGGTAATCAACAATGGAAAATCAATCCGAACATCATTCAAAATGGTCAATTTACAACGGGTGATGAAAAATTACAGGATTTGTCGCAAAATTTATTTCAAGATTTAGGAGCAGATGAGGCATCCGAATTTTTAAGTTATTCACCTGCTGCTTTAAATATCCAGTACGATAAAGCCATTAATCAAAATTTGCACTTGGGTGCTTATTGGACTCAAAGTTTAAAAGGTAAAAATTCTGTTGGTTTGCGCAGAGCATCTTACCTCAGTATTGTTCCTCGTTGGCAATCCGAAAGAGTGGAAATAGGGTTGCCACTAACCTTGGCTAATGATTACACTGCTCAGCATGTAGGAATTTATGCTCGATTTGGTCCGTTTATCGCTGGGACCGATAATTTAGATGGATTGGGTAAGTTTTTGGCAAATGATAATTATTCTGGGGGAAGCTTTTACTTTGGATTCCGTTCAAAATTGGGTGGCTGTGATCGTCCTCGAAATAAAAGATACTCTGTAATTCAACATGAAACCTACAACGATACTCAAATAAAACGCGATACGGTTTTAGTAAAAAAAGTGATAACCGATACCATTGTGAAAACCGAGCGTAAAACTGCAACCATTACTAAGCAAGTTGTAGACACGGTGTATCAAACTAATAAATCAACCGTAACACTACCTGGAAAAAACAATGCTCAAATTGAGTTGGTTAAGGTTAAAGAAGATTTACAAAAATCACAAGCTGATTTGGGTAAAGTGAAGGCGGATCTTTCTAATACTCAAACCGAATTAGCAAAAGTGAAAGCAGATTTGTCTGTTTCAAACGCAGAAAACCAAAAAAACAAAGCAGAAATAGTCGTTTTGAAGGAACAAAATGCTGCAAAAGATGCCGAAATCGCTCGAGTAAAGGCAGATTTACTAACGTATTCAAAAAAGTGCGACGAGGACAAAAAAGCACTTCAAGATTATTTGGATAAAGTGCAAGCTGAACTCGCTTTAGTTAAAAAGGAAAAAGCAAAAATTGCTGCTGAAAATGAAGTTTTAAAAAATCAAGTAGATCGATTGAGTGCCGCTACGGTGGGATTGAGTTGCGAAAAACAATTGAAATCATTGGATTCGGCTTTGGTTGTTGAGAAAACTAATTCTACCAACGCTCAAATTGAATTAACCAATTTGAAAAACAAAATGGCTACTCAGGAAAATGAAATTAATCGTTTAAAAGCGCAAATCGATGCTTTGAATCGTGAAAAAGCATTGCTAAACGACAAAATTAACTTGTTAGAAACCCAGAAGAAATTGTGCCAATCCGAATTGGATAAATTGAAAACAGGCACTCAATCCCAAATCGAGTTGGTGAATCAAAACAACGATTTGAAAAATAAACTGGCAAATGCTGAAAAGCAATTGGCTGCTATTAGCTTAGAACGCGAAAACTGCAATAAACAATTGGCAGTGGTAAAAGCTCAGTTGGATGCTTGTTCTAAAAACACAGGATCCTCATCTATTGACGCGGAAAATTGCAAAAAACAACTCGCTGCTCTTCAGGCAGATAAAACATCCCTCGAAACTAAGAATGCACAGCTTGCTGCCCAAGTTCAAACATTAACGGCACAAGTAAATACTTTGAATAGTCAAATTAATGCGTCGAATGCTCAAATAAATACGTTGAAAGCAGACTTAGCAACGGCCAATTCAAAAGCGAATACATTGAATTCCCAAGTGTCAGGTTTGAATGCTCAAATAACAAGTTTGAATGCCCAAATTGCTACATTAACAGCAGACAAAAAAGCATGTGAAGAGAAATTGGCAAAAACATCCAGTAATATTTCGGTTTCTGAGGATTGCACTCCGTACAAAAACAAAGTGAAAGAATTGGAGTTGAAAACGGCTGATTTAGAATTAAAAAACAAAACGTTGGAGACTCAAAATTCAACATTAACAGCTAAAAATACAGAACTCGAAGCAGCAGTTAAAACAAATGAAAGTACTTTGTCACAGTTGAAAGCCACAATTTCTAAACAGGCTGCTGATATTGAAATTTTAAAGGCGGCATCTTCAAAATGTGAGTCAGATAAATCCGTTATCAGTGCTCAACTAGAAGCTGCTAAAAAGAAAATTGCCGAGTTGGAATTGGCTGCTGGTAGTTCAAATAATTCAGAATTAACTGCACAAGTTAATACATTGAATTCGCAGGTTTCTGCCTTGAAAGAACAACTTCAAAATAAAGATGCCCAAATGCAAACAGCCAACAGTAAAATAGCTTCTTTGGAATCTAAGATTGCTTTGTTGGAAAAACAATTAGCTGAATGCAACTCAATTGTTAATGCCGCAAAAACGGATTTAGATGAGTGTTTGAAAGCAAAATCTATCTTGGAAGGAGACGAAAGCCGTTTGAGAAAGCAAATCATTCAAATGGATGAAGACATGGGTAAATTAAGTGAGATTATTAAGTCAAACAGCGCTGAAATTACGAAATTAAAGGCTGAAAATGCTGCCCTAACACTTAAGTTAAAGGAATGCCAGACTAAGTTAAATCCGACACCTGAAGCACCTTAAATAGGAATTGAGGTAACACTTTCATTTATTCTCATTGCATTAGGAAATAAATAAGAAAACAACATCATAAAAAAAGACCCGTGGAAAACATTCCACGGGTCTTTTTTTATACTAGCCTTTTTTTAGTTTAAAAAGACATATACCATCTAAGATTCAATCGTCTGCCTGTTAAATACTCTGGTACTCCGTAACGATTGTTATTTAAATCTTTTACCCAAGAATAAGCAATCACATTGTTGATATCCAACAAGTTAAAAACATCCAACGTGACCCATGATTCTTTAACATATTTGTATTTTTTGGGATGACTCTGTAAAGTTCTAAAAACTTTGCTAAAGCCTATATCGACTCTCTGGTATCGTGGAATAATATTGGGTGTTGTGCTGTAACGAGCTTTACCATCGAGGAAATAGGGGATACCTGTACCAATCATCATACTCAAATTTACTCGTACTGTTGGATTTTGTGGTAAACGATCTTGGAAAATTGCAGCAAAGGTTACACGGCGATCAGTTGGGCGTCTAAGCCAATCAGAAATTACTTCATCCCCCACAGAATTGGTGTATTTTATGCGTTCTTTTGAATTCAATATGCTTAGTGTGAACCAGCTTTCAAGGCCTTTATTAAATTGACCATATAAGCGATTATCCATCCCCCAAGCATAACCATTGGAAGAATTTTGAGCATAATAACGAATTCGAATATTATCGTACAAATAGGGC